>Ga0224512_10002771_pt1 | contig 15813 bp, 10 predicted proteins | sample SF_May12_sed_USG_4_FD_169103 | JGI IMG/M metagenome (GOLD analysis project Ga0224512, IMG submission 169103) | Sediment microbial communities from San Francisco Bay, California, United States - SF_May12_sed_USGS_13 | ecosystem: Environmental > Aquatic > Marine > Sediment | place: USA...
ACTGTATAATTGCTCACAGAACCCTCGGGCGGTGCGCTGGCTAGCCACACCGTCGGCGGCTGGTTGCTGAATTTGTTGTCGACTGGGTCGGAACACCCCCACATCTGTAATGCAAGGAGACAAACGATCGCAGTACAACGGACTATCCTTCGCATAAACTTACTCCCATCCGTCGGTAAACGCCTATTGCGTCACAGCAAGATAAAATCGTTGCCGAACTTCGCCCGTCCAGCGACTCAGTACGGAGACATTGAACGCATTGAGACGAACTTTATCGCCATTCACAAACATAAACTGCTCATAAACATCCGTCAGCGCCAGATCCCTTCCTCTTATCGTGATGTCGTATTCCTCATTCAACCAGGACGGCAGTGTGCGAAACGCCTCGAACCCGCCGAGGTCATCTATAAATGAATAACGAATGGTAAACGCAATCGTATCCGACAATGTGTTTTGCACTAACCCATCGGTCCAGAATCCCGACCTCGCCACCCTCTCAATCACCGTTGGACTGCTGGTTCGGTGCAAGGTGTATATCCAGCTCCTTACACCCGCATTGAGCGGCTCCTTGGGGTGATCGTGTCCAGCGCCGTTGAGCACAAAAAAGAACTTCTTTATAACTCGGATGTTGAACGGATCGCTGATGTCGATCGTATCCTGCGGGGTCCCCTTATAGTTCGAGGGGTTCCACCAGTCCCAGGTTATCGTATCACCGTCGCCTATTACGGTGCCGTCGTAGTTTACGATCGAATACGAGTCGAGCGTTGGCCTGAAGTTACCCACGACTGATATATCGTCCGGCGTGCCGTCCGGTTTTCCGTACTCATCGACTGTTCTTGCACGGACCGTATACGATGCGCTGCCCACGTTCAGCGATGTCGAATCGGCGGTGCCAAACTCGTTGTTGTCTTCGCCATCGTCGGGCAACCAGCGGACCGTCGATTCGTTGGTGACCCCCCCGTTTTCGGGTCCGCCGTCGACGTCAGCCCGGCTGGTGTACTGCACTTGGTAGCGAAGGCACTTGTTGACCACATCCTGACAGAGCGAGCTATCGGCCCCACTATCCCAACCGCGGTAGAAAAGTGTGACCCAGCTGCTGTACGGCAAGGTGTCGGGGTTAGCGTCTGTGAAGTTTACGGGCTCTTCAACACACTGCGTTCCCTGGCAGTACGTGTTGGTGACCTCGAATATCTCGGTGTCCGGTTCGAAGTTGACCACGACCTGGGCCACGCCCGTTCTGAACTGCCCGGCATCCACCTGCGACTCGGCACCAGCATCATCCCGGACTTGAGCGGCAAGTCTAAAACGGCCACTGGGTAAGGCGTCGGGCCCCACGTTGGGAAAAACGCGCAGCGTGTCAGAGAGATCGGTGGTCCATTCGTTCTGCCCTGCGAGTTCGATATTCGCGGTCAGCGGGAAGAATCGGTAGCTACGAATGCTTCCGTTCTTGGTCGAGCCCGAGTAAGAGATCGAGAACGGTCGAAACATGCCCACCGTATCCAACCGGGTGGGGAGAAACGGGCGGGGGCCACCCGACCCCGGAATCCATGTCGTAAAAAGTATCCGGGGCAATTCGCCGACGGTGGCGACAAACTCAACCGCCGCCGGAAACGGGTCGATCACGCCATTATCGTCGACCGCCGCGATATAGAAGGCCTGGCGGTTCTTCTTTACGCCCACCCCTCCGGTGCTCTGGAATGCAGTAAACGCAAACACCGAGTCTGTACGGCTCGTCAGCTGGCCCTCGCGAAAGTCCCTTATCCGCGCTGCAGGGTTCCACCCCAGCGGTGGCGGCTCGATGGTGTCCCGAATGGTCCAGATGTACCGCACCACCACTCCGTCGGGGTCGACGCCACGCCAGTACGTATGCACCAGGTAATCGTATTCGCTAGAGTCCGCAGGCACGTACCATAGCTCGGTGTCCGGGGGGCGATTGGCATCGACCAGCGCGGGTTGGTTGCGACGGCAAGAAAACATCGCCGTCAAGAGGCAAACCGCTAATAGTATAAAGCCCAGCCTCAGCTTCATGCCAAAGAGTACTCCTCGCATAGGCTATGTGGGGTTTACGGGGGAACTGTAGACGAAGCGCTTTGAATATAAGAGATGTCGTTGAGCGGTGTCAACAAAAAACTTGGACGATCGGCCTCGTAACTGCTTATGAAAAATCGAAATAGATAAGGAAATGGGGTCGGTGAACCACCGACCCCATTTCGCACTCCAACAAGCAACCGCTTCTTACTTCAGAAGAACCATCTTCTTCGTCTGCGAGAAGTTCTTGGTCACCAGCTTGTAGAAGTATACGCCACTCGACACGGTCTGACCGGAGTCGTTGCGACCATCCCATCTCACCGGCGCGATTCGATCCGGCGACTGGACGTCGTTGACCAATGTCTTCACCAACTGCCCGGCCGCGTTGTAAATCTTCAACGACACATGAGCACGCTCTTTAATGCTGTACTTGATGGTCGTCGTCGGGTTGAACGGGTTCGGATAGTTGTTGTCGAGCGAGTTCGCGAACTGCGGTCCGGTTCCAGGATCGATACCGGTCGCATTACCTGGCGAGTTCTGCAGGAAGAGCAGAACATCACGCAAGAACTCCGTACGCGCGTTCGGGAATCCGACCACCGCGTCACGGATGTACTGGTACGCGAATCCAGACATGACCACCCTCGCCGTGCTTGCGATCGAGTTTGGTGTAGTCTGGCTAATGACCGCGGCACCGCCAGAGGCGCCGGTTACCGGCCATGGGTACTCGACGACGGATAGCCCTTCGGCCGACAGCACGTCAAAGTCATTGATGAGCGCGCAGCCACCGTAGGCCACCAGCTGGTCAGGAACACCGGCGTGCGTAAAGATCGTCGACGTTGGGCTCGCCGTAAGAATCGGCGCAACCTGCTCGCCAGCGCCGATGTGATCGCCGCCCAGACTCAGGTTGAAGTTCATATAGGTGCCCTTCAACGCGATGGCACCCGCTCCAAGCAACCCAATCCACTCTTCTGCAATATCGTCCCCGGAAATGTAGAGACCCGGTAAGGTGTCCGTATCCAGGAAGTTATTGAGAAGGGTGAAGTCATCTGACTTCTCGGGGTTACCGGTGCCGTCGCCGATGAGAGCGCTGGACAGGTTACCCGAGTTCCAGATGATTTTCTGGTATGGCTGGACGATCTGAGCTGTGATCGCCCGTGAGGCCAAACTGTTGCCTACAGCGGAGGACGGACCCAGAACGTCGTAGCGGTCGACTTTCTCCAATTCCCCAAACAGCTCGAGAGCGCTGTCGAAGAATAGCTGAGCCGGACCACCACGGTCGTCGGTGTCGTCGACCATAAGGATGTCTCCACCCCGGTTGAAGCCACCGGCGGGCAGAATCGTAAACTCCATCGGGCTTGCCGCGGCTTCTTCGATATCTTGCAATACCGTACCGCCGCCCTGGCCGTTGAGCGACCTTGTATAGTAGCTCGTCGGGCCAAGTGGAGCAGCCGCCCCGAAGTAGTAGCGAATGGTATCACCCGGGACAAACAGGGCGTCGTTTAAGTCGATGCAGTAGCGATCCTCGAGAATACCACCGGCCGAGGTGATGGCTGTATCCATCTGGAATTGCTGCCAGACGTTGCCACCCATGTCGGTAAAGGTTCCGACCAGCGGAAAACGCGTGCCGTAAACCGGACGCGTGTCCGGCGACTGCATCTGCGCTCCGGTCAGTACGGGTTTACCCGGGCCGCGATTGTCCACGTTGACGTAGGCATAGACGGCCGGACCACTGTTGGCACCGGCATGGTCGGCAACCGGATTCACAGTGATCGCCACCGTGTCCCCCGGCAGGATCTGCGTCACACTGGTGGTCGGCAAGATATCCTGCGCCGCGTCGGCGCGGGCTGTACCGGTCAGTGTGCCGTCTTCCGAAAAGTTATCCGAGAAAAGCTCCAGCTGCCGGACGGTCCATTGCGGACTCGAAATATCGATCCGCTCGAGGCCCACGTTGGTGATGAGTGGTGCATGGCTGTGGCACGCGCCGGTGCCAAAGATGTTACACCATACGCCACACTGATCGACCGCGCCCACGGCGACCTGCAGAAATTCCGCATCAGCGTCTACGATAGAGCCGACGCCAAAATTCGTGGTTATCCAGTCCCTCTGACCACCGTAGTAGACGAAGTTGAAGTTTCTCCACTGATCGGGGCAAAGGATGGTGCCGTTGTTTGACCAACCGCGGACCGACCAGACATAAAACTGCAAGTTATCCAACGGCAAGTCGCGGTAGGTTTGGAATCTCAGACGATACTGAAAACCAGACCCAGTGTTCGCGACCAACGGCGACCACATCTCGTTGCTGAGGTAAATGCCCTCGTCGTTTACGTACGGCATCGTACCCTGCGTAGGCTCTGGGTTCGGCAAGTGGCAGGCATATGGGTTGTTGGTCGGCGTGTCAATCCAACCCTGCACATACTTGAGAAGTACCTGTGTGCACGGGTCTTCCTGAAGCACCGAGATACCGATGTACATGGCGTGGAAATTACCAGCAACCGGGGCCGCTTGGCCGGTCCAGTGACCTGCGGTGGTCGATCCAGGCGTGCCACCCTCTACATCGTCGACGCCGGTATCGAGAAACGTAGCGCCGGACAGGATGTAACGTGCACGGAGGTTGTCGACCATAATAGCGCCGTCAGTCGGCCACAGGCCGTCTTCGTCGGACCACGCGCCATCCGCGGAAAAGCGGAAACGCAGAAAGACGTTGTTCTCGCCTCCCGCGGGTCCGGGACCCGAAGCCGTCAGCGCCTCGCTGATAGCCGGAGGTGTGCCCGGTCCTTCACTGATGTTGTCGTAAAGACCGGGTCTTGCCGACGACGTATCGGTGACCGCAAATGGCGACCACGTGGCACCGGCATCGAACGAATACTCGACCACCGTGCCGTCGTAGCCCCCTTCCGAATCCCAGAAGGCATCGTACTGGAACTCGACGCTGTCGCCTCGTGAGCCGGCGCTGATGAGAATCTGATCCCAGTCATTTCCGTAACCGGGCAGCGTCGCATAGCCGCAGAAATTCACGCTGGCGGGGTCCGGGACAACTCCGCACCACCACGACTGGCTTCCACCAATCGGGAGCAGGTTGCCGAACGTACCGCCGTTCAGCTCGTCGAGACCGGGTCCACCAGCCACGTCGGCTACGTGGAAGAAGGCCTGAACCTGCTGGGTCTTGTCGACAAACAACCAGCCCGTGCTATCGGGCGTATCAAACGGCCAATTGCCGAGCAGGAACGTATCGACCTGCGCCGAGGCCCGCTGGGGACCATTGAGGTCCGGCGGGAGATAGGTATTCTCCGGCACGATCGTAAAGTTCTTTCTTTGCTCCGGCAGTTTCTTTGCAAAGGCCACCCCCACCAAGGAGGTCACAGCAAATGCAGCCACTAGAGCAAGTACCAACGTTTTCTTCATCGTATTCCCCCATCGTTGCTGAGAAGGAAAGTGAATACGCGAAAACCATAAACAATTTAGATTGCTTCTGCGCAATGATCGATGAGAAGCAGTTCGGTCAAGGGCATGCGGGTTCTCATGTTGACCGAAACGGCGACGCCTCACCTCCTTAAACATCTACGTTTCAGGGCTAAAGCCTATGTAAAACCGTCGGGTACACAGTTCTTGTCGAGTAAGAGGTTAACACCAACGGTGGTCGGCTTACCCACGCGTACTCAGACGCGCAGACTATGTCTATAGAGGATTTGCGGTTTGACCCGCAAACATAACCCTTTGCCCCTAGTCCTCGCGGAATTGTACCACAAAAATAGGCCTGGTGTCAACACCTGAAAACGGGACTCAAAACTCCAGAAGGCCACGCTAGCCAACGGATACCCGGCCCTCTTCCACTATGCGAGAAAAATCAGCATATTTTGAAAATAGGGCAAATACCGCCGCCAGAAACTGGTGTCGATTGGCCCGCAAAGCCGGGTCCGGGCAGTTGATCAGGACCTGATCGAAATAAGCGTCGATCACCGGCCCCAGGGCGGACAGCGAGTGAAGTATCGCCCGATCGTTCGATTCTTGCTCGTATCGCATGAGCTTGGGTATGGCGTCTTCGATCGCCGTCAGCAAGCTGGTTTCGGCGGCATCCACGAATTTTGTACGGTCAAAACACATCGTCTCAGCAAGCGCCCCGGACCCGAGGAAGGCCGCCTTTGTCGCCGGCCAGCCCGCCCCGAACACCTTCTTCTCATCATCGATGATGTTGCTGACCCGCTTGACCCCGGTTATCAATAGTTCGAACGACGCATCTCCCCGCGTGCTCTCGAAAGCTCGCGCCCGGTTGAGGGCCACAGCGGGCGCCGCCCACGTGACCGCAGAAACGGCGGCTACGACGTCATACGCGACACCGCTCTCCTTTAGAAAGCTCGCCATCCGCGATTCGAAGAAGTCGACCAAACGCGCCATGACCTCAGCGCCGGCCGCCGCATCCGCGAGACCGCCATCCACATAGGCGGTGATGGCTTGCTCCAAAAGCGTGTCTATCTCGACCCAGGGCTTTGACTCGAGAATCCTTAGCAGGCCATTGGCTTGTCGCCTGAGAGCGTACGGATCCTGAGACCCTGTCGGTACCAGACCCGCCAAAAAACAGCCGACGATGGTGTCGATGCGATCGGAGAGGGCGAGCAGCGTCCCCAGCCGGGTCGAGGGCAGATCGTCTCCGGGGAATCGCGGCAGATAGTGCTCCCTAATCGCCTCGACCAACTCGCCGGGCTCTTTGGCCCGCACCGCATAGCAACTTCCTATCAGCCCCTGCAGAAGCGTGAACTCCTTGCCGTCTTTGATCATCTCACTGGCAAGATCGGCCTTGGCCAATCGCGTGCCCCGGCGAAGTGCCTTATCGGCCACGCGGTCCCTGGCGGGCAAGGCCGCGTTCACCGACGCCGCCAGACGGTACATGCGCCCGGTTTTGTCCTCGAGCGATCCCAGGCCCTCGATAAAGACGATCGACGCCAGTTTGCTCGCCAGTCCATCCACACCGGTTTTCAAGTCCTCTTCATAGTAGAAAAACGCGTCTTCCAACCGCGCCCGCAGGACCTTCTCGTTGCCGTGCCTCACGACCGATGGGCTGCCCACCTTGCCCTCCGTAAACGCCAGGAACTTTGCCACCAATCCACCGCGACCGTCGCGGAAGGCCAGGTACCGCTGATGGGCCTTCATCGCGGTAATGACCACGGCCTCGGGGAGCGTCAGGTACTTGCGATCGAAATCACCGACCAACGGTACCGGCTCCTCCAACATAAAAGTGAGCTCATCGAACAAAGCCGTATCTTCGACGAGAGTCAGTTTGTCGCGGCGGGCTGTCTTGCGCGCCAGATCGACGATCACCTTATATCGCGCCTCGTGGTCCAACACCACACGTGCCCGCCTCAAGGCTTCGAGATATTGGTCGGTGGTTTTGGCAACAAGGCCCTCACGCCTTATCCAGGGGATGGTGTACGTGGTGCGGCCACTCTTGACGCCGGCGATCTCAAACCGGATCAGTTTCTCACCCAAGAGACACACGATCCACCGTATGGGTCTTGCGAAACGGACGTCGCCATCCTCCCACCGCATCGTCTTGGGGAATCGGATTCCGCTTATCATGCTGGGGATCAAGCCCTTGAGGAGAACCGATGCGCGTTCCGACTTGAGTCGTCTGGTGAAGCCAAGATACTCGCCGCGCTCCGTGGGTATCTTCTTCAGATTTCCCACGGCAATACCGTGCGAGCGTGCAAAGCCGCTGGCGGCCTGGGTGGGTTTTCCCTGGTCGTCGACCGCTTTGGAGACGGGCGGCCCCGTGATAGTCTCTACTCTGTCGGTTTGTTTGTCGGCAAGCCCGCGGACAATCAAGACAATCCGGCGCGGAGTGCCGGTGGCATAGATCTCCCCGAACGGGAGTCTGACGTCTCGCAGATGTTCGGCAGTGTCTCTCCTCAGCTGCTCGAACGCCGGACGGATCGAGGCTGGAGGAAGGTTTTCGCAGCCAATTTCAAGAAGAAGATCGCTCATGCACGTCTTGCCTCCGAGTCAGCGGGTAACCCATGGCCTCGCGTTGTTCGATGTATTTCATAGCCACCCGCCGCGCCAATCCCCTGATGCGCGTAATGTACCCCGTTCGTTCAGTCACGCTGATCGCACCCCTGGCGTCGAGGATGTTGAAGATGTGAGAGAGTTTGACCACATAATCATATGCCGGCAGAACAAGATCTCTTTCGATCATCCGCAGCGCCTCCCCCTCAAAGCTCTGGAACAAAACGAAATAGAGATCCGTGTTCGCAGCCTGAAAATGAAATGCCGAGTATTCCCTTTCCGCCTGGCGGTTGACCTCAGCCCAGGTGATTCCACCCCCCCACTCGATATCCATGACCGAGTCCACGTTTTGAAGAAACAAACACAACCTGAGCAGTCCGTAGGTGAGTTCCGCCGTGATGGGTTTGAGCTCCAACGAACCCGCCTGTTGAAAATATGTGAACTGCGTGATTTCCATGCCGTCCAGCCACACCTCCCAACCTAGGCCTGACGCCCCCAGCGTCGGCGCCTCCCAGTCGTCCTCAACCAGCCGGATGTCGTGTTTGAGCGGGTCTATGCCCATGAACTTTAGACTGTCGATATAGACGGTCACGACATCCTTGGGTGGCGGCTTGAGAACGACCTGGTACTGGAGAAACTGCTGCACGCGATTGGGGTTGTCACCGTAACGACCGTCTTTTGGTCGTTTGGATGGCTCCACGTACGCGGCTTTCCAAGGCTCGGGACCGAGAACGCGCAGAAACGTGGCCGGGTTGAGCGTGCCCGCGCCGACTTCGGAGTTGTACGGTTGAAGAATCACACACCCCCGACGCATCCAAAACGTCTGCAGTCTCATGATGATCTCTTGATAAGTGAGCTTATCGCGCGTTCGTCGTGCCAACGGTCTTTCCCTCCTGCATCGACCCCGCTTTGCGAGTAGCGGAGCGTGTTACATCTTATCGGCCTTTTTCATGAGCTTGAGTGCCTGGGGCAGGACGTAACCTTGGATGTGAAAAGTATACGTCCAATGAATCATCTTACCCAAATATTTTCTGACATTCGCATCCACCTCGCGAGTCGACAGCTGCGGGAGCGTGCCGGCCGTCATCGTGGCGAGTTGCTCTAGCACGCGGCGGTCCAAACGCGCCCGATTGGGCGTCTCGAAGCTGTGCTGTCGGCACAGGCTGGTGCCGTCGGCGGGATGATAGTATCCCCCGCCGATCGCTCCCCCACACACCGCGCAAGCGGAAAAATCCGGATTCACACCCAGTACGGCCAGAAGCTTGTACGCACAGGCAAGGTACACATAGAGAGGATCTCTTGACTCAGTGCAGGCCAGGTATTCTTGCACAAGATCGACTACCCGCTCTTCGGGGCTTGCCCAGTAACACACCTTGTCTAGCAGTTCGAGAACTGCTAGTGCCGAGGCCAAGCCCGACAACGATTCTCGGACCGGCGCCAGCGTCGAGCATACATAAATCTCCTTGAGATAACAAAGCGTCCTGCCTTCTCTGTGATAGTAGACCACGTCGAGTACGTTGCCGACATCCAGCGCACCTCGAAAAGGGCTTTTCGCCGCCAGCGCGCCTTTTGCCATGAGCTTGATTTTGCCGCTGCTTCTGCCAAAAAAAGTGATGAGTTTGCTGGTCTCACCGCTGCGGGCGCTTCTCAACACAACACCTTCGTCCTTGAGCAGCATGGGGTCTCATTGGGTGTGTAGGCGTGACACGTAGTAGGTGGCAAATGCCATGTAGATCAGAAGCCCCACGATATCGCTCATCACCGTTATAAAAGGGCCGGTGGCGATGGCGGGATCGACTCTGGTTCGGTTCATGAGCAAGGGGATCGAGGCCCCCATGAACGCCGCTACAATGGTTACTGTGAGGAGGGTGCTCCACAAGAGGAGCCCCAGAGCAATCTCGGTTCGCCATAGCATGACGACCCCGAAGAGAATCGCGCCCAGGATGAGGCCGTTCACAAACGTCACCTGCAACTCCCTGAGTATCCGCTTGCCAATGTGTGCTGTGGACACCTCACCGACGGCGATCTCTCTAACCACTACGACGGCGGCCTGAATCCCTGTGCCGCCGGCGGTGCCAATGACCAGTGGCACAAAAAACACCAGCGCAAGCGCGGTCTCTATGGATGTCGCGTATTGACTCATGATCAGGGCGTTGACCATCTGACCCAATAAAGCAAAAATCAGCCACGGCAGGCGCGCCCTCGAAATCTTGATAGGCGAAGTCTCGCCGATTTCTCCCTCGACGGTACCGGCGATGCGAGCGATGTCCTCGGAGGCTTCCTCTTCGATGACGTCGATGATATCGTCGACGGTGATTCTTCCCACGAGTTTTCCTTCATCGTCGATCACGGGGAGGGTAAACTCGTCGTACTTGCCAAAGAGATTCGCCACCTCCTCCTGATCCATATCGACGGGTACCGTGGTCACGGTATCCACCATCACATCGGTCACTTTTTCCTCCGGCTCGTGGAGTATGAGGTCCAGCACCGGGATGTGACCGATGAGCTTCCCGGAATGATCAACCACATAGACGTCCTCAACATTCTCGATCTGGTCTGCCAGCTTGCGAACCAACTCGATCGCATCGCGGATCGTCGCCTGTTCGCGCACCGCGACCTTTTCGACCTCCATAATGCCGCCGGCCGTATCCTCCTCGAACTCCAACAGTTCGTACAGTTTTTCGCGTTCGAGCGAAGGCAAGAGCGCGTCGACCTGCTTTGACTTTTCGGGCGGCAGCGTCGATATGATGTCGGCCGCGTCGTCGGACGGCATCTCTTCGAGCAGCGAAACGACCTCCGAGTCCGTCAGCAGTTCGAGCAGCGCCTGACCAGAATGATCGTCCACGACGGCCAGGACCTCGGCCGCTTTCTCATTGGCCAGCTGTTTGAGAACGATCACCTTCTCTTCGTTGGCAAGATCACCGAGAATATCCGCTATATCGGCGGAGTGCAGCGGTTCGAGAAGTGCTTTCAAACGTCCGTAATCCGCCCGTTGCAGGTAGTCTTTGACGCTTTGATACGCTTGTGTGTCGGAGTCAGACATAGCACGCATCGTAGAGAAGGTTTGTAGTCTTGACAAGGGGTTTTGACGGGTGCTACGAGCGCTGAGTCGTCCACCGTGCCAGGGCGGGGGGGGTAAAGGCGCCACCGGAGATGACCATTTTCATCGCCTCTTCGACCGGGATGTCGAGCGCGACGACATCCCGCTTGGGCATCATGAGGAGAAATCCAGATGTGGGGTTAGGGGTCGTTGGAATAAACACGTTAATGAGCTCATCCCCGACCAGGTCGTTGAAATAATCGCTGCCATCCTTGGTCACAAATGCCATGGCGTAGGCGTCCCTGTGTGGATAGCGGATTAGAACCACGCGTTGAAAGGCAGTGTTGTCTTCGCTAAGAAGTACCGCGCTGACCTCCTTGACCGCGGTGTAGATTCGTCGGATGAGCGGCAGACGTTTCATGACACCCTCGCCGAGGGCGATAACGCGCTTACCGATGAGATTGCTGGCAAGAATCCCGGTGAACAGGATGAGCAAAAGCACAACGACAAAGCCGATTCCGGGGATGTCGATCAGGGGGTAGCGTTTTTGGAACGGGCCGATGAGATTGTCGACTCTCGTGAATATCCACCATACGACGTAAAGGGTCACCACGGTCGGAGCCAGGACAACCAGCCCCGTCAGGAAATACCTCCTAAGGAATTTTACCACGCGTCACCTCTCTGCCACGTTCCTAACCGATCCCGCCTTCGATTCCGTTTTCGATCGAGCTTAAACCCTTGACCAGTATCTTGTCTATTCTTTGCCTGACCACCGACTGGATCTTGAACTCGATGGCACCTCGGGTGAGCACCTCGCCCACCCGCGGCACCCGGCCAATGGTCTCATAAAGAAACCCACCCAGCGTGTCCACATCTCCTACCGGCAAGTCGAGACCCAGCTCCTGGTTCACGTCGTCCAGACGTACGCGCGAGCTGCAAACTGCCGTGTCCTCATCGATCCTTTTGATCATCTCCTCTTCGGTGTCGAACTCATCCTGAATATCACCAACCAGCTCTTCCAACACGTCCTCGAGTGTGATCAACCCGGCGGTACCGCCGTACTCGTCAACCACAATGGCGAGGTGGATCTTGAGCTTTTTGAATTCCGACAGAAGCTCATCGATCATCTTGGATTCGGGCACGAAATGCACGTCGCGCCGAAGCGTAACCAGCGAGAACTCTTTCTCGGTCACCAGTTTTTTGAGGAGATCTTTAGTATGAATTACGCCGACGATCTTGTCGATGCTGTCGTCGAAAACCGGTACCCTGGAGTGTCCCGCATCTACGATGGCGGTGAGCGCGTCGGCGGGGTTCATGTGTATGTTGACTGCTATCATATCAATGCGCGGCACCATGACTTCACGTACACGCGTGTCACCGAACTCGAAAACACTGGACACGAGGTGTTGTTCGTCGGTTTCCTCATGACCATTGGCGTAGCCCACGAGCTCGATTCTCTTCTGAAATGTCAGGACGGGAAACGACAACGCGTTGAGAAGTCGGGGAGAGATCCTTCGCAAACCGTGCACCATCACGAATACGATGGGACGAAGCAGATAAATCGTAGGATAGATGGCAAAACGAGCAAACTCGACAAACTTGTCTGGAGCGCGCAGAGCCAACAGGTGGGACACGGTAAAAGGCACGAGAACAGCGACCAGCACGAACAAGACCGTTGACGCTATCTGGTTGGCACCCGTAAACAGATACGTGATCGCGAACTTGTGCGATACGAACAATACCAAAACCAGCACCAGCAACTTTCCCAAACCGATGGAGAAGTAGTTGTTGACCGGGTCATCAACCAACCGGTCCACAAAGCGGGCGTTCTTGGCCTCATCGTCCCCGTTCTTTTCTGGCCGGGCATACGAAAGAAGCTGCATCGCAGCGGACGTACCGGCGATCAGCCCGAAGAAAATCACGGAGACTACAAGCAGCGCTAGATCAATCTCGGTTTTCATCAACTATGGGCAAGGGGCGATCGCATGCCAAAAAAGGCTTAGAGCAGCTGGTCCACTTCCGAAGGGCTCATCTCGTCTAGAAGCAGCCGTCTCTCCTCGCGTTCCATTCTGCGCGCCTCACCATCGGTCTGGTGCTCGTACCCGACCACATGCAGCAAGCCGTGAACGCCGGTACGCAGGAACAGATTTTTGACTTCGATCCCCTTAAGCTCGGCCTCCCTTTCCAGGGTCTCGTATGACACATATACTTCTCCGACTGGGGATTCCCCCGCCGGTACCATCTCCACGTCGTCTATGTATGAGAACGAAATGACGTCGGTGGGGCGATCCAGCCCACGGAAGTCTCTGTTGAGCTTTTGTATGTAATCATCGTCGACCAAAATGACATTGACGGGGAAGTGCGATTGCACCAGTGCTGCAGCGATACGTCGCAGTTTCGCGGACAGTTCTTTGTCGAGCCACACCGGGCTATTTACTCCCGACCGGCTTAGCGACAGCTTCACGCTGTTTATCGTCCCCTTTCTCCTGTCCCGGATAAGCCACCCTCTTGTGGTATATACCGGTGAGAATGCTCACGAATTTCTCCCTGATCTTAGCCAGGTCGTTTAGGGTAAGACCACTCTCGTCCAACTCGCCGTCCTGAGCCCGCGAGCCAATCAACTTGGCTACCATGTTGCGAATATTCGCCTGCGACGGCTCCTTCAAAGATCGGCATGCGGGCTCTACCGTGTCGGCAAGCATAAGCGCCGCAGCCTCTTTGCTGGCAGGCCTGGGCCCGGGGTAGCGGAAATCATCCTTTTTGACGCTGGAGTGCGAATCGGTCTCCAGTGCTTTCTGGTAAAAGAAAGCCATTACCGTCGTGCCGTGGTGTTGACGAATCGCGTCGATGATCAGATCCGGGAGCTTTTCTTCGCGTGCGAGTTCCACACCATCCTTTACGTGAGATAACAGAATCAAGCTGCTCATCTGCGGAGTAATCTTTTCATGCTTGTTGAAACCCGCTTCTTGGTTTTCCACGAAGTACTCCGGCTTGAAGATCTTGCCTATATCATGATAGTACGCCATTACTCTGGCCTTGAGGGGATCGGCCCCAATCCCGGCGGCGACCGCATCGACAAGACTACCGAGCAACATGGAATGGTGATAGGTGCCGGGCGCTTCCATGTTGAGCCTCTTGAGAATCGGTTTGTTCAAGTCTGTCAGTTCCAGAAGGGTAAAACGGGTCGTGAGATTGAAAATGCCCTCGAAGATGGGCAACAAAAACATCGCTGACAAAGTCGAAAAGAGGCTGTTGCCCATCGACCACAAAACTGCCTGGTAGAGGTCCCGAATCTTCTCTATCTGCCCGAGCTCGACACCAACGACTCCCACGGCGTATGCAGCGGAGATGAGAAGGAACACCGAATAGAAGTGCGTTCTAGATCGCATCCTCAAGAGCCCCACCACACCCGCGGTCCCGGCCACCAGCGAAACAAAGACGAACAGAGTCGAGATATCGGCGACCAGGGGCACGGCGAAGCACGCGAACACGGTGGCGACCAGTCCCAGCCGATAATCGAAGAGCGCCGTCATCATAAGTGAAACGAACGCGACCGGAATCAGATAGGTGCTGAGCGCAAAACGTATAACAACCGCGGCGAAGACCATGTAGATCAACATCACAGTTACCACCGTGCTCAGTTTCATCATGTCACGGTAGACTCCACGATGAAAAACAAAGATGTAGCCACCAAAAAGAAACCCAAAAAGCAGAAGGCGCACGATCTCGGCCGAATACAGACTGACCACGATAAACGGTGATTTTCGGGTCTCCATCGCCGTGCGTGTCTGCTCGAGCGCGAGCAGCATTTTCTCCTGCTCAGCCGTCACCTTGTCATGTTTGCCTATAATTCGCTGGTTCTTGGACACCCGTGTCGTCTCTCGGACCTGCGACATAGCGGCCGCACGCCGTTTCTCCGTTTCGGCGCTATCGAACACAAGATTCGGAAGCAGGTGGCTACGAACCACTTCAAAAAACACGTCGGCGCTCGCACGATCCTTCTGAAAACGCGAAAACCCCGCCTCCTTGATCACACGGTCGACCCTTCCCTGATCAACAACATCTCTTACCGTCAAGCGCTTCTCAGAATCGTTGTACACCAGCGAGATCTCGCTGTACGCCTGCCGCCGAATGGGGCTGGCGTTGTCGATGAACCCACGGGCAAAGATCTGTTCTTGAAACTCGACCGCCGCTTTCTCCACGGCAGACAACCGCGCTGGCTCCACCAGCTTGCGCACCATATTGCCGGAGAGAAAAGGCAGGAGCGATGCCGCGATTTCGATGTGTTGCTGGGTGGCGAGGCTCTCCGACGCGACCACAGCCGACAGGCTGTCGAACACCGCCGTAAGATCAGCCTTGAGCGCCCCTTCCACCGAGGCATCGCGAACATACACGGGAACCACTTTAAGAGCTGAGCTGGCACGTTCTATTTTGAGATCGTCGTCGGACAACGGAACCTCGAAGTCAAAGGGAGCGACTATATTGCGGTCGGCTATCTCCCCGGCTTTAAAAATGACTTCTTGTGTCCGTTTTGACGGTGGGAACAACAGCAAAGCCACTATCACAAAGATTACGGCCAGGCCGACTCGAGGCAACAATTCTGTGTACCTATCCCCGGTCAGTCGGAAATGCCGCGAGTATTTCTCCGCTCGCTCGTTGCGAGAAACGTTCTTCTTGCGACGGAGCGTCTTCCATGGAAGAAGTTGCATGGCTTTACTTCTCCTGATTGTTGCCGTTCCGCGAAAACG
>Ga0224512_10002772_pt1 | contig 15813 bp, 15 predicted proteins | sample SF_May12_sed_USG_4_FD_169103 | JGI IMG/M metagenome (GOLD analysis project Ga0224512, IMG submission 169103) | Sediment microbial communities from San Francisco Bay, California, United States - SF_May12_sed_USGS_13 | ecosystem: Environmental > Aquatic > Marine > Sediment | place: USA...
CGGCTTCGCCGTAGGCGGCTATTTTCGGCAGGTCGCTCGCGACGCCCTGCACGACCTGGCTGCCGGCCAGGTCGATCGTGTAGGTCAGCCCCTTGATGGCGAGCGCGCTGCGATTCGGGTTGGTGACACGCAGCACGATGTCGAACTCGGGCGCGATACTGTTCGCCAGCCTCGGCGTAACCGATACCACCGAGACGCCCGGCTGCCTGAAGTCGGCCGGCACGGTGGCGCAACCCGCGGCAAGCAGCAGGAACAGGGCGCCGAATACCCGGCTTGCAAGAATACGCTTGCCGGTCGTTGCTGTCGTTACCAGTTTATTGCAAGGCTCCATTTTATTGATCCCGGTCAAAATGCGACCATGGTTTAGTTTCAAACTTGTGCATTTATGATGATCATATCCGATCAGACAGGATTAGACATCGAACTTTCCCCAGTTGGCCGGACCGGGCCAGGGTGGGCATAACACGGCAGAAATGTCGTCACTACAACGTTACCAGGGTGAACATAATGAAATCTCAATTACCGCTTGTTGTTTTTTCTGCGCTGCTGATAAACGCGTCGCTAGCGTTCGCCGATGTTACCGACGGGACGGTTCTCGCGTTTGACCGCAAGGCCAAATCGCTGGTATTGACCGACCGGACCGCCTGGTCGCTCGATGCCATGAAATCCGCGATGCCAGACGGACTGAAAGCCGGAGATCGCGTCGAAATCAATTACGAATCCGACGAGGATGGTATTTCGGCCATCAACGGCATTCGAATTCTACCGCCTAAAAAGGCTTCGTCGAGCGCGCCCGACGTCACCGTCGGCACCATTCTCGTATTCGATCGCAAGGCCAACCTCATCGTACTGACGGACAGGACCGTCTGGGCGCTCGAAGCCATTAAATCGAAGGTACCCGCCGGCCTGAAAGCCGGTGACCGTATCGAAATCGAGTACGAATCCGACGAGGACGGGGTATCGGCGATCAACGGCATCTCGAAAATCGCGAACTAGGGCGGCAAGCTGCCCCGGCATCCGGCCCCTGCGGCAAGTTAGCCGCGCAGGTTCGCTGCCGGCAGAAGGTAGACGTCAGATGAAAACGACTAGCAGGCATTACTACCTGGCCCTGCTCGTGATGCTTGTGGGGCCGGTGGTATCTATACCGGGTTTCGCCCAGGCAACAGGCGACCAGGCCTCGGTAGAGCAAATTCAGCAGGAAACCCGGGAACTGCTGCAGGCGCTGCAAAACTATACCGCCGCCCAGCGCGACGAAGCGCTCCGCAAAATCAAGACGGCCCAGGATAATCTCGACCGACGCATCGAGGTTCTGGAACGGGAGATCGCGAAAAACTGGGACGAAATGGATGAGGCCGCGCGCGAAAAGTCGCTCGCCACCCTGCAGGCGCTGCGCCAGCAGCGAACCGCGGTGGCCGAGTATTACGGCAGCCTGAAAACCAGTTCGGCCGCGGCCTGGGGCCACATCAAGGAAGGTTTTTCGTCCGCCTACGGCGCGCTGCACGAGGCCTGGGAAAAGGCAGAAAAGGAATTCGCCAAAGAAGAGTGAGTATCGGTGCCATATGGAACAGGTGATCGAGAGTAAAATTGCTGACCGCGCAGTAACAGGGTATCAGGAGAATCCAAATGACTTTCGGTAAAAGGTTATTGATCACGCTGGCGGTCATGGTGATTGCGAGTTTCGTCGTCGGCCTGATGTGGCGCGGCGTATTCGACGCGCGCATCCCGAGCTACCTCAGCGGCCTGGTCGGCGGCCTGTCGGCGCTCGCGGCCTGGGAAACCCTGCGCTCGAGCAAGTAATGGCCAAAGCGAAAATCCAGATCGCCGCGATTCATTTCAGCATATCGGATCATACCTGACCTGTTCCCGATGCCCCAGGCGGATCATCGGGTCCTGCCGGTAATACTGCCGCAGCTGGTCATACACCCGGGCATAGTGTTGCCACAGCAGGCCGGGCCGCTCGAAAAACACCTCGCTTGCCACCGCAAAAAACTCGGCCGGCGAAGTCGCCGCGTAGCAATCGATACCGATGTCGATGCCGCGGTTGCAACGTTGTTGCAAGTCCTCGAAGCCAGCGCTGAACACCCCGGTCCATGTGGCCGCATCCATGCCGGGATGCAATGGTGGAAAGCCGTTGGCGTCGCCGTTTTGCATATCGAGCTTGTGCGCGAACTCGTGAATCACGAGATTGTAGCTGTCTATGATGCCGGCCTGCTCGACGTCATCCCAGGCCAGCACCACGGGACCGGACTGCCAGGACTCGCCGGATAAATCGACTTGCACGAAATGCTCCACGCCATATTCATCCCTGACGACATGTCTGGGCGCAAAACCCGACGGATAGACAATTACCGCAACCCAGCCCTCGTATCCTTCCAGGCCCAGGTTCAGTACCGGCAGACAGGCCTGCAGCGCGATGATCAGCGCCATCGGCCGGGTGACGACCAGACCATGGGCGCCTTCGAATCTCTTGCGATGACAGAACAGGATCGCGAGTTCACGCAAGCGGCGTTTTTCATCGGCGTCGAGACCCCGCAGCAGGGGGAGAGATGCAAACGCCGCCTCCCACTGCGCCGGTGTAACGTCCGAACGTCGAATAATGCGGCGGTCCAGCCAGTTGCGGATGAATCGAAACACGGGATCAGAAAGTTTGACCTCGGATGAACGGGATGCGCTGCCTTGTCATCATCTCTGCCACCGCCATCAATCGAGTTGTTTGTTGAAACGCAAAATGGCAAAGCCGATAGTCAACATCATAAAGACAAGCAGGGCGTAAATACCGTTCGCCGATTGCGACATATTTTGTTTCCTCGGCTCGATCCGGATAGACGGTCCAGTTAGCATTCTGCACGAGGCAGCATGAATCCTGCGCATATCCCCCGCTACAGCCATTTCTTGCGCCTGAAATAAAACAGCATGCCGCCCAGAATTAGGATCATCAGCAACCATACCAGCGGGTAGCCGTAATACCAACGCAGTTCCGGCATCGCCCAGGGGCTGTCGGGATTGCCGAAGTTCATGCCGTAGACACCGACGATAAAGGTCAGGGGTATAAAAATCGTCGCGATGATGGTCAGCACGCGCATGATTTCATTGAGGCGGTAGCTGACGCTGGACAGGTATATATCGAGCAGGCCGGTCACCATGTCACGATAAGTCTCGACGAGGTCCATGATCTGGATCGTGTGATCGTAGCAATCGCGATAATAGACCTGGTTCTCCTCCGCTATGGTTCCGGTTTCGTCATGCATCAAGCTGTTCAATATTTCGCGTTGAGGCCATAACATCCGGCGCACAATCAGCATCGTGCGCTTGAGATGATGCAGGCGGTGCAGGGAATCCTTCGTCGGCCGGTCCAGCAACTCTTCTTCGAGTTGTTCGATTTCGTCGCCGAGCAGTTCGAGCACCGGGAATCCCTCGTCGATCACCAGGTCTACCAGGGCATAGAGCAGGTAGTCCGAGCCTTTTGTGCGAATACGCCCGGCGTGTTCGCGCAGCCTCTTACGAACCGGGTCGAAAGGATCATTTGCACCTGGATGGAAACTGATCAGGAAGTTATGACCGATAAAAATGCTTAACTGCGCCATCGTGACGTTGGTCGGATTGTTTTCCTTGACAGGATGCGCCATCACCACGAACAACTGGTCCTTGTAATCGTCCACCTTGGGGCGTTGCCCGGAATTGATCACGTCCTCGAGCGCGAGGTGATGCAGGCCGAACAGCTTGCCCAGCTGGCGCATGGTCTCGGGTTCGGCATCGCCCTGCACGTGTATCCAGGTCACCGTATCGCGTTCGAGGTATCCTCTCGCCTCTTGCGCCGTCCCGAGTTCGAGTTCGGTAAATTCCGTATCCGTGTAATCCATTAAATACAGCCTCAGCGGAACTCCGGGGACCTCCCTGGCCTGCTGCAGCGTGCCCGGGGAGGTACCGGGCGGATGATAGCGTTTCATGAAATAAGCCATACATCTCTCCTCATCTTTTATCGCAAGTCCGCGGCCACTCATCTGCCTGCAGATTCAAGTACCTCGTGACGATTCCTGCCTGGCTCCGAATCAAACACGTTCCCTTTATTTCCTAACCCTGAGCCTGTCCTGTTTGCGCCTGCGCATAAGAAATACAATCCACGTGAGCAATCCGGTAACGAGGACAAACGCCATCACCTGGAGTTCGTATTGCTTGATTTCGCCGAGCACGATTTCGACGCTATGCCCGAAATAAAATCCGGCGAGGCCAATGGCAATTGCCCAGATTCCCGCACCAATCACGTTAAGCACGGTAAACAGCAGGTAAGGCACCCTGCTAGTGCCCAGCGCAAAAGGGGTAACGGTACGCAGGCCGTAAAGAAACCGGAAGCCCAGGATAAGCAATATGGGATAACGCTCTAGAATGCGATGTACGTGCTGCGAACGGGCCTGCCAGGCAGGACGGCGCGCGAGGAACTTGCTGCCGTGGCGGCGTCCCAGGTAAAAATAGAGCTGGTCGCCGAAGAGGGTGCCGGCAAAACCGCAGACGATTACCCACCCTGGCGACAAATAGCCCAGGTGCGCGGCGACGCCCCCGAGGACCAGTATCGTCTCGCCCTCGAGAAACGTGCCGAGCAGCAGAACAGGGTAACCGTAAGTATTCAACAGCGATTCGAGCATGGCGGTTATGTTACTGTTTCCTGCGTCATTAACCAGCAAGATGATATGCTCGGTCATGCAGATATTTACCGGGACAGTCCCCATTTCGCCAGATGCAACAGTTCTCATATTCGCTAAAGATCCGACCCGAGCAGCGGGGATCATGAACTAGATTCGTGGACGATTTATTGAACAACGCCTGGCTGGTACTCGCCGCGCACTTCGCCCTTGCGATGACCAGCGCCGGCCACGCCCTGCTCTACAAGCGTGACCCGCGGGCAGCGCTGGGATGGATCGCGGTCAGCTTCGCCTACCCGATCGTCGGGCCGTTGCTCTACTACCTGTTTGGCATCAACCGCCTGCGCACGCGCGCGCATCAGCTCAAGGGCGAACCGCTACGGCATCTCAGGACCGGATTCGAAGGTCCCGAGATGATCGGTAATGTTGACCAGGGCCTGCAGCTGCCCGAACTGGTCGCGCACCCGGAGCTTGTCGCCCTGGCACGGTCGTCGGCAGCGGTTACGCATCGCGATCTGGTAGCGGGCAATCGCCTGCAACCCTTTTTCTCCGGCGAGGAAGCCTATGCGGCGATGCTTCAGGCTATCGAACAATCGCGCCAGTCGGTTTGCCTGGCGACCTATATCTTCGAGACCAATCGAAGCGGGCTGGAATTCATCGCCGCCCTGGTGGCGGCACAGCGTCGCGGCGTGGAGGTCTGCGTGCTGCTCGACGGTGTCGGCGAGTGGTACAGCCTGCCGCGCGCTGGCAGCCTGCTCAGGAGCGAAGGCATCAAGGTTGCCCGCTTCGTGCCACCGCGCATCCTGCCGCCGTCGATCCATGTCAACCTGCGCAACCATCGCAAGCTGCTGGTGGTGGACGGCGTCACCGGATTCACCGGCGGCATGAACATCGGCGATCGTCACCTGCGCCAGCGCCCAGAGCGGCGCAACGAAACCGCGGATATCCATTTCCAGGTCGAGGGACCCGTGGTCAGGCAGCTGCAGGCGGTGTTCGACGAGGACTGGTTATTCGCCGCTCGCGAAAAACTCCGCCATTCGCATCATGCTCCACTTGGCGCTGGAGACGCAATTTGCCGCGTCGTGACCGACGGCCCCAACGAGGACCTCGGCAAACTTGCGATGATCATCACCGGAGCGGTCGCGCTGGCGCGCAAGCGCGTCGCGATCATGACGCCTTATTTCCTGCCCCCACCGGAACTGATCAACTCGCTGCAGGCGGCAGCCTTGCGCGGCGTCGAGGTTAGCGTGATACTGCCGCGAAAGTCGAACCAGCCGCTGGCCCACTGGGCCACCCGCAACATGCTGTGGGAACTGCTGCAGTACGGGGTTCGCGTGTACTACCAGCCGCCCCCGTTCGCGCACAGCAAGTTGTTGCTGATCGACGAGAATTACGCCCATATCGGCTCCGCCAACCTCGACCCGCGCAGCCTGCGGCTGAACTTCGAAATCGTGGTCGAGGTATTCGAGCAGGAATTCGTCGGGCTTTTGCTAAGTCATTTCGACCGCATCAGGTCGCTGTCGACGCAGGAAACGCTGGCGGGTGTCGACGGCCGTGGGCTGCCCGCCAGGATTCGCGACGCAACCGCCTGGTTGTTTTCGCCCTACCTGTGAATATCATGGCGAGAATGGGAGCAGCAGGCATGAAACAACGGACACGCCGCGCGGTGGCATGCTGCCGGAGAAAAACGTGAATTTTTCCGTGCTGGGAGAACTCGGAACGCCGGAACGCATCGCGCTGGTGCTGGCAATCGCCGTCGCCGCACACTTAGCCGTGCGCGGTGTTCGCGTGATCGGCCATCACCTGATGTCGGCCGAGGCGCTGCTGCGCTGGAACAAGCTGCGCACGCTCGCCGGGCTGTTCTTCAGCGCGTTGATATTCACGCTTTACTTCGGCGCGCTCGGCCTGGTGCTGCAGGAATTCGGCGTCTCGCTGACCGCGTACCTGGCCAGCGCCTCGGTGCTGGGCCTCGCCATCGGTTTCGGCTCGCAGGGCGTGGTGCAGGACGTCGTCACGGGTCTCACCGTAATCCTTTCCGACCTGTTCCAGGTCGGCGACATGGTCGAAATCGCCGACAAGCCCGGCATCGTTCAGAGCATCAGCATGCGCTTTACGATCTTGCTGAATCCGCTCGGCGCGAAGGTCTACATCCCCAACCGGACGCTCTCCAGCGTGGTCATCTACCCGCGCGGATACATGCGCTGTTTCGCCGATATCACGCTCTCGCAGCAGGAAGATATGGTGCAGCAGATGACGCCAAAAATCGATGCCATTACGCGCGGATTCGTCGAGGAATACCCGGGAATACTGCGCGATGTTCCTGAAATCGGCGAAGCACAGACGACACCTTCCGGACGGCTCTACATCCGGGTCAAGTTCCGCATCTGGCCGGGACGCGGGGCGCCGATCGAAAACGCCTACAAGAGCGAGCTTGTCGATGCGCTTAAAAAGCTGGATCCGAGCTACGAAGCCTGGATGGTGAGCATCAACAACGAGGTCAGCGAGACGCCGGTTGCGATCGAGACTTTCCGTCCGCGCTCCGGACGCAGGTCTAAAAACAGGACGCGCTAACGGCAGGCTGTTCGACCTTCATGCTAGGCCTTCTCGTTAGGCGCCTGCGGATTTGCCGCGCCGGCCAGACTCGAACCAGGCGCTTCGCCGTAGCCACGGGAAGCCTGCCTGCGCTGGGACCAGGACAGCACCATGACCGTCATCGCCGGCAGGAAAGTCAGCGTCACGATAGCCGCGCCGGCGAGCCCGAACAGGACAATCGCACCGACGCCCCGATAAAGCTCGGTGCCCTCACCGGGAATGAATACCAGCGGCGCCAGGCCGAAGATCGTCGTAATCGCCGACATCGCGATCGGGCGCAGGCGCGATTCCACCGCCTCGCGCACGGCCTCGGCGGCATTCATCGCGCCGCTGCGGCAGTTTTCCGCCGCACGGTGTACGATCAGTATCGGGTTGTTGACTACGGTTCCCATCAGGATCAGGAAACCCAGCATCGATATCATGTCGAAGGGCTGGTGCACGGCGTTGAAACCGAGCATCGGCAGCGCCGCCCCGACCGCGTTCAACAGCGCGAGCCCGGCGATGCCGCCGGCGACCCCGAGCGGAATGGTGGTCATGATCAGTAGCGGGTATCCCCAGTGGGTAAATATGGCGACCATCACCAGGTACACCAGTACCAGGGCGACCAGGTAGTTGCCGGTCAGCGACTTCTGCGTGGCTTCGAGCTGATCGCTGGCACCGGATATCTCGATGTTGACGCTGGCCGGTATCGTGCCGTTGCTACGCAGGTAGCCGAGCACGTCTTCGCGTACGATGCCGACGCCGGTTTCGAGCGCCACCGTCTCCGGCGGGATGATGCTTAGCGTTACCGTACGCCGCCCGTCGACGCGCCGTACGGTGCTGGTATCGACGGTTTCGACCACATTGGCGATACTCGATAGCGGCACCACGCCGCCGCCACGGGTAAAAACCGGCATGTCGGCCAGGCCCTGCGGCGATGCGTTCGGTCCGGCGTCGCTGTAGAGATACATATCGATCTTGTCGTCGGCGAGAAAGAACTCGTCGACGTAGGCGCCGTCTGTCAGCGCCGCGACGGTAAAACCGATATCGCTGGTATTGATGCCGAGCTCCGCCGCGCGGTCCCAATCGGGATGGATTTCGATCAGAGGCTGCGATAGCGACAGCGTGGCAGGATTGGCCTGGATGCGCGGATTCCCGAACACCTCTCGCGCACGGTTGTAGGCGGCGGTGGCGACGTCGTAGATCGGCTCGAGCTCGGGCCCGAAAATATCCAGGTTGATGCTGCGCGTGCCGCCGTCGTTACTGGTGATAATCGACCCGCGGGTGGTGAATGAACGCATGCCGGCGTATTCGCTGTACTTGGCGTCGATGGCGTCCATCAGCGCGTTGACCTGGCTCTTGTCCCTGGGCTCGGCAATCAGGAACAGCCCGCTGGCGCGGATCGAAATGATCAGGTAATCGAGCGCCGGCACCGCGGTTTCGCCACGCGCGAATTGCTCCGGCTCGTCATCGAGATAGGGCAGGAAGTACTCCTGCACGTCGTGACCGATTTCACGCATGGTGCCGAGGTTGTAACCGGGCGGCGCATTCATGCGTCCGAACACCTTCGGTTCCTCGCCGGGTGGCAGGTACTCGGCCGGCGGCGTGAGTCCTACGATTACGCCGGCGCAGAGCACCAGCGTCACCAGCATCACCACGGCCCGTCGCATAGCGGTCTCGATAAGCCAGTTGACGACACCGAGCACCCGGCGCATGCCGCCGTCCGTGGCTCCGCCGCCGAAGCCCTTGACCTCGTCGTGCAGCGCGAAGTTGGCCGCCGCGGTCGGCACCACGGTGATCGCCACCAGCATCGATACCAGGATCGTGGCGGAAACGCCTATCGCGATATCGCCGTAAAGCTGGCCGGCCTCTTCCTCGATGAAAACAATCGGGATAAATACCAGCACCGTCGTCAGGGTCGACGCGAGCACCGCCGGCCACACCTTCTGCACGCCGGTGACCGCGGCCTGCAGCCGTTTCAAACCCTTGCGGCGCTCCCATTCGATGCTTTCCAGCACGACAATGGTATTGTCGAGCGTCATGCCGATCGAAAAAGCTACGCCAGCCAGCGATATTACGTTGATGGTGCGCCCCGCGAGTAGCAGACCGATGAACGCGGCGATGGTGCAGATGGGTATGCCGATCACGCCAACCAGCGTCATGCGCGCGGAACCGAGGAAAAGGTACATGACAAGCGTCGCCAGCACGGCGCCGAGCACCAGGTTGCGCCAGACCGTGGCGATGGACTGTTCGACGTAGACCGTGTCGGTCGCGTTGAGTCTGAGCTCCATGCCGGCCAGCTCGAGCAACTCGTCGTTGATGCGCTCGACCTCGGCGAACATACCGTCCTTGATCTCGATGACGTTGGAACCGAGTTCACGGTTGACCGCGAGGAACAGCACCGGCTTGCCGTTGACGAACGCGTCACGGCTGATCTCGAAATGATCGAGGCGGACGCTGGCAACGTCGCCCAGGCGGATGACCTGGCCGGCACGGTTCGAAAGGATCAGGCGATCAAGCGATTCGATGTCGTTGAAGCGGCCAATGGTGCGCAGCAGGTAGCGCCGCTTGCCGGTCTCGAGCTCGCCGCCGGTAACGTCGCGGTTACGCGCCCGCAACGCGTCGCGCACGTCGCCTACGGTGAGCCCGCGTTCGGCCAGCGCAGCCGGGTTCAACAGGATCTGGATCTGCCGGTCGGCGCCGCCCCAGACTTCGACGCTGGAGACACCTGGCACGTTCTCCATGCGCGTGCGCACGTTATCGGAAACGAAATCGCGCATCATGTCCATGTCGAGCCCGCGCGGGTTGCCGTCGAGCGGCGCGACGCGGAAGTACATGAAAGAATTGCTCGAAAAAGACTCGGCGTAGATGCGCGGCTGGTTGACCGTATCGGGATACGAGGGCACCTGCGACAGCGCGTTGTTGACGCGGATCAGGGTTTCATTGATATCGACACCATGCGGAAATTCGAGCTCGACACGGGCCTCGCCCGATGACGCCGTGGCTTCGATGCGCAGCAGGCTCGGAATGCTGCGCAGGTATTCCTCCTGCTCGATCAGGATTTCCTTTTCTATGTCCTGTGGCGTCGCGCCCGGCCAGGCGGTGCGCACCTGTACCGTGCGCACGTCGAGGTCGGGAATCATTTGCACCGGAACGCGCAGCGTCGCGACGATGCCGAGCACGACGACCACGCCAACGATCACCGTCATCAGCGTGCCGCGATCGATAATCTTTTCGAACATGCCGAACCCTCCCTACCCGGTAACCCTGACCTGCTGGTCCTGGCGCAGGGCCTCGTTGCCGCGCACCACGACCTGCTCGCCCTCGGCGAGGCCCTCGAGGATTTCGACATTACCGTCGAAGATCAGCCCGGTCTTGACGAGTCGCTCCCTGACGATGTACTTGTCATTCTCGACCGCGGCTACCCAGACGACGGTGCGTCCGTCCGGGTAGCGGATCAGCGCGTCGCGCGGCACTACCTCGGCTCTGCGATTGGTGCCGACGCGCAACACGGCCTGCACCGACATACCTGGCGTCAGGTTGCCCGCCTTGTTGTCCAATTGCGCGCGTACCAGAAAGGTGCGCGCGTCGGGATCGCTAACCGGCACGATACGCGATACGCTGGCCTCGATCGCCCGGTCGGGCAACGCGTCGAGACGGAGCGTTACCGGCGTGCCCACGGCCACGCGTTGAAAATAACCCTGCGGTACACGTAGATCCAGTTGCAGGCGGTCTATCGCAATCAACAGCAATACGTTCGAGTCGGTATTCACGCGCTCACCCAGGTCCGCATTACGTGCGGCAATCACGCCGCCGAACGGAGCCTTCAGCGTGTGATGCGCAAGCGTAGCGGCGGCGTAGGCGCGCTCCGCACGACGCCGCTCGAGCACGGCCTCGAAACGTTCGACCTGCGATTCGAGGCTGCGCGCCTCGCTCTCGGGAAAACTTTTCTCCTGCACCAGCGCCCTGACTTCCTTGACGCGGCGTCGGGCATTGGCGAGATCGGCTTCGGCCTCGTGCTCCGCGGCTACCGCCTGCTGTAACTCGAGCCGTGCGAGCTCGTCATCGAGCCTGAAAAGCGTGTCGCCCTTCTCCACGAGTTCGCCGACATCGACCTCGAGCTCGACCAGTCGCCCTTCCACGTCGGGGGACAGCCGCGCCGAGTAGGGCGACGTCAGCGAGCCGGAAAGGCGCAGGGTTTCGACGATGTCGCGGCGTTCCACCACCGCCAGTTCCACGGGAGCCACCTGGGCCGCGGCGAACACGGACAGCAGGACAGACGGGGAAAGCGCCAGCATGAGGGCTGGTGCCAAAATTCGGGTTGAAAGACGACCCTGCATTATATTTTTCACCTCAATTGGTAACGCGGCCAAAGCGCGTTACCGGCCCAGGTAAATTACCATATTTAACTGTTCGACAAACGATATTTACATCGCCCGGTAACTATCTTGACGACCATCGAAACAGCCATTCACCAGCGCCACATCGCGGATATTCTTGACATTAAGGCTGCCGTGGGTAATAAGATCGAGTATTGTTTACGCGCGAAAAGCGCCAGCAGATCTGCGTGGCCTGCCCGGATTTTTCGATCGTGAATATCCCGGATTTCACGGTTTTCGACCCGAAAATCGATTTACCGTCGAAACCCGAATTCTATCGTAACGATGTGTAACCCAGCCCGAAAAGAGAACATATGCTACCGCTTAACCTGTCTGCCAACGAATGCCGCGTGATCGGTTGCCTGATGGAAAAATCCATCACCACGCCGGACCAGTATCCAATGACGCTGAACGCGCTGACCAACGCCTGTAACCAGAAATCGGCGCGCAATCCGGTCACGAACCTGACGCAGGGGGTAGTGCAGAACACGGTCCGCCTGCTGGAAAGCAGGCACCTGGTGCGCATCGAGGACAATTTCAAGCGCGGCGTGGAGAAGTACACACAGCGTTTCTGCAACACTTCCTTCAGCGAACTGAAATTCGATCCGCCCAGCTTCGCGATAGTCTGCCTGCTGTTGCTGCGTGGACCGCAAACCCCGGGCGAGCTACGTGCGCGCAGCGGTCGCCTGCACGAATTCGCCGACAACGATGCGGTGGTCGAAACGCTCGAGGCGCTGATCGCGCACGAGGGCGATGCGCTGGTGGTAAAATTGCCGCGCAGGCCGGGACGCAAGGATTCCGAGTACATGCACCTGTTCGCCGGACCGGTCGACGTCGAGGCGCTCACGCGCCAGGCCGAGGCGGCGGCGGCAAGCGCGCCGGCGGCGCGCGTAAACCTTGCCGAGCTCGAGCAGCGGGTCGCCGAACTCGAGGCGCGGGTCGCCGAGCTCAGGGAACGACTCGGATAAGGAGAGTCCGGCTGCCTCGACCGAGCGGGCGGTCGATTCGGCCGAATGACAGGAGAACGAGCCAATGCCGACAGCGTATAACGACGGATTTCTGCAGCTCTGGCCGACCACGCTGTTGCAGCGAACCCTGCCCGGACACGAACGGGCCAACCCGGCGCTGGGCGCGCTCATCGAACAGCTGGAAGCCGGCAACAAGGACCTCACCACCGATTACCTCGACGATAACCTGATGACCAACGAACACCCGGCGCTGCAGTGGCTTAAGGATTGCGTCAATAAGACCGTGATCGACTACCTGCACCGGCAGGGCCTCGATTACCCGGTCAACTGGAGCCTGCATGGCTGGGCCAATATCAACCGCTTCGGGGATTATCACGACCTGCACAACCACCCGCACAGTTACCTGAGCGGCACCTACTACGTGGCGACGCCCGATCAGGAAACCGAAGCGGGCAGCCGCAACGACCTGAGCCCGGGCGCGATATCCTTTTACGATCCGCGCCCGCAGGCCAACATGAACGCGATCCGCGGCGACGCGCAGGTTTCACCCCAGTACACGCTGCATCCGGCCCCCGGCATGATTCTGATGTGGCCATCGTTCCTGCATCACCTGGTGCATCCCAACCTTTCGCGACAAAAACGCATCTCGATCTCGTTCAATGTCGTGCTGAAATGGTCGGACGATTACCTGCCGCCACAGAACTGAATCGGCGGCGCACAAGCGACAGCCTGGTAACGGCTTTGCAGTATTAAGATCGCGGCTTACGCGACAGGATTCCGCCCTAGAAATGGATTCCTTTGACATGAATCAGGAAGCGATGACAGGTTATCGGAAATAATCATAAATCATACTGGTTATGTTTAATCCAATTTGAGTTTTAAACCCGATTCATCTATTCAAAAACATGGAACAGCCCCTGCAAATTACCTTCCGCGATGTCCCCCGCTCCCAAGCGCTGGAGGCGAATATTCACGAAAAAGCCGAAAAACTGGACCAGTTCTACGAAAAGGTCATGGCCTGCCGCGTGGTCGTGGAACGGCCACATGGACATCACCACAAAGGCCAGCTGTACCACGTCAGGATCGACCTGACAGTGCCCGGCGGCGAGATCGTCATCAAGCGTGACCCGAAAGATCATCATGCGCATGAAGATCCGTATGTGGCGGTGCGCGATGCATTCAAGGCCGCCCGGCGCAAACTGCAGGATTACGCGCGCAAGCAGCGCAGCGATGTCAAAACCCACGAGCTGCCGCCCCACGGGACGATCGGCGAAATCATACCGATGCTGGATCACGGTCGCATCCTGAGCGCCGACGGCCGCGAGATTTACTTTCATCGCAACAGCGTCGTCGACGGTGATTTCGATTTGCTCGAGGAAGGCGACCAGGTCTGGTATTCCGAAGAGCCCGGCGAGGACGGCCCGCAGGCCAGCACCGTGCATATCATCGGTAAACATCACCTGCTCGGCTGAGCGTTCGCGGTATTTCCCGAGCGGCGGCGATAGCGCGCAGCAAACAGGCAGAAATCGGTTATTTTCGCTTATCCCTTTATGCAAACCAGCGGCCGCAGACGCGCGACTTTTCGCGCCAGGCCGGCGTGGTCGGCCGCGTCGACGACCTCGCTAACGTCCTTGTAGGCCAACGGTGCTTCTTCGGCCACACCGCGCAGGGAGGGGCTGCGGATGATGATACCCCGACGTTTCAGTTCATCGATGATTTCCCGGCCACGCCACTGCCGCTTCGCCTGGCGTCGGCTCATCGCGCGGCCAGCGCCATGGCAGGCCGAGCTATAAGCAAGCCGTTCGCTCTCCGTTGTGCCGGCGAGAATATAGGAACAGGTGCCCATCGAACCGCCGATCAGGACGGGCTGACCCGTCTCGCGCAGCGCTGTGGGCAGTTCCGCATGGCCAGGCCCAAAAGCACGCGTCGCACCCTTGCGGTGAACGTATAACCGGCGCGTCTGCCCGTTGACGATATGCGGCTCCAATTTACAGGTATTGTGCGAAACATCGTACAGCAACGGGAGATCGCTACCCGGAAAAACAGCAGCGAACACCTGTCGGGTCAAATGCGTGATAATTTGCCGGTTGGCGAGAGCGCAATTGATCGCGGAGCGCATTGCGCCTAGATAGGATTGACCGATATCCGATTTGATCGGCGCGCAGGCCAGTTCGCGATCGGGCAAAACAATGCCATGCTGACCGGCGCTGATTGCCATCTGGCGCAGAAATTCGGTACCGATCTGATGGCCCAGACCGCGCGACCCGCAATGAATACTGACCAGCACCTCGCCATCATGCAGTTCGAACGCCGTGGCGCTTCGCTGGTCGAAAATCCGCTCGACGTATTGTACCTCGAGGTAATGGTTACCCGATCCCAGCGTACCCATTTCATTGCGCTGCCGATGCCGGGCTTTTTCTGACACCTGCGAAGGATCAGCGTCCTGCACGCAGCCGCGCTCCTCGATGCGCTCGAGATCCCCGGCTCGACCGTAACCCTTCCTGACCGCCCATTGCGCCCCTCCCCGGAGCATGTTGTCCATATCCTTCTGGCCGAGATGGATACTACCGGTACTGCCCACGCCGGCCGGTACCTGGCGAAAGAGTTCGTCAGCCAGCGCCTCGCGCGCGGGCGCGATATCGCTGGCCTGCAGACCGGTATGCAGACAGCGCACGCCGCAGGAGATATCGAAGCCGACGCCGCCCGCCGACACGACCCCGCCGTCGTCGGGGTCGAAGGCGGCCACCCCGCCGATCGGAAAACCGTAACCCCAGTGCGCATCGGGCATCGCGTAGGCGTAACCGACGATGCCCGGCAACGTGGCGACATTGGTGAGCTGCTGATACACCTTGTCGTCCATGCTTTCGATCAACGTCCGGTCGGCAAATATTACGGCAGGAACCCGCATCCGGCCCGTGGCCGGAATTTCCCAGGTGGTTTCGTCGCGTTGCGTGAACAGGTTGAGATTCATCGTTTAATCTTCGTCCGTCCTATACGTCAATGATACATTGCGCGACCCATTCGCCGTCTCCGCGCCGATAGACCTCGAGCTCGGTGAAGGTGGCGCCCTTGATTTCGACGGCGGGCTGATGCTTGTCCGGGTTTGCGTTTTCACCGAAAAGCCTGGCGCGCAGCCGGTGGTCTGTTATCTCGACCTCGAAACGCGCAAACAGCATGCTGCGGGTTGCCATCTGGTAGACGATTTCGTTGAGCCAGTCGACCAGCAACAGGTCGAGCTCCGGCGCCTAGCATTCGGCC
>Ga0224512_10002773_pt1 | contig 15812 bp, 11 predicted proteins | sample SF_May12_sed_USG_4_FD_169103 | JGI IMG/M metagenome (GOLD analysis project Ga0224512, IMG submission 169103) | Sediment microbial communities from San Francisco Bay, California, United States - SF_May12_sed_USGS_13 | ecosystem: Environmental > Aquatic > Marine > Sediment | place: USA...
GACACGACGAGATCGACGACGATGCCGACCCCGACCCTGCACGAGGCCCTCACCCCCCGCGACCTGGAGATCCTGCGCGACGTGGTGCGCAGCTTCATCCTGACGGGAGTACCCGTCAGCTCGCGGGCGGTGTCGAAGCACTCGGGCATGGGGCTGTCGGCGGCGACCATCCGCAACACCATGGCCGACCTCGAGGAGGCCGGCTATCTCTCCCAGCCGCACACGTCGGCCGGCCGGGTGCCGACCGAGTTCGGCTACCACAGCTACATCGAATCCCTGAGCCCGGCGCCGCGGATCAGCCCGGAGGACAAGCTCCGCATCGACGAGCACTTCCCTTTCGGCGGCGAGAGCGAGGAGCTCGTGGGTCGCGCCAGCCAGCTGCTGGCCGAGCTCACGCAACAGATCGGCATGATCATGGTGCCCGCCATCGGCGACACGATCCTCAAGACGTTGACCCTCGTACCGCTGTCCGGCGCCCGGGTGCTCTGCGTCATCGTCTCGTCGTCGGGATTCGTGGACAGCAAGATGATCGAGCTCGACTCGCCGGCGAGTCCGGAGGACCTGGTCGCCGCGTCGAACTACGTGACGACCCACTTCGCGGGCATGACCTTGCGCCAGGCGCGCGATCACCTGCTCGCGCTGATGGCCGAGGAGCGCGCCCAGGTCGACCGCTGGCTGGCCACGACGCTGGCGGTGGCGCAGCGGGCCCTGGACGACGTCCATGGAGCGGACGTTCTCGTGGAGGGGACGTCGGGGGTCCTGACGCAGCCCGAGCTGGCCGACGTCCGGCGCGTGCGCCGGCTCGTGGAGAAGTTCAACGACCGCGCGCAGCTCGTGCAGGTGCTCAATCGTCTGATCAGCGGCGGGCGCGGAGTTCGGGTGGTCATCGGCGAGGAGAGCGAGCTCACCTCGGACGTCGATTTCAGTCTGGTGGCGACGACCTACGGCACGGAGGAGCAGGAGCTCGGCAAGGTGGGGGTGTTCGGCCCTTCGCGCATGAACTACCGCCGTGTCATCCCGCTCGTCGAGTACCTCGGGGAGCGGCTCAGCCAGGCGCTGCAATCCACCGCGAGCGGCCTGCGGTGAGCGTGGAAGGGAGACGATGAGCGAGGACCAAGGCCCCGAGGTCGAGACCGCTGCGGAAGCCGGCGAGATCGACCTCGATACCGACCCGTCCCAGGAGCTCGACAGCGCCATGAGAGAGGCGCTCGAGGCCATCGAGAAGAGCCGGAAGAGCGGACAGGCGGCGGCCGCCGAGGGGGAGGTCGTCGAGCCTCCCGCGCCGGCGAACGACGAGATGGAGGACTGGAAGACGCAGGCCCGGGAGTCGCGCGAGCGCGCTCTGCGGGCCCTGGCGGACCTCGAGAACTACCGCAAGCGGGTGCAGCGGGAGCGCCGGGACGAGCAGCGGTTCAGGGCGCTCGAGCCGCTGCGCGACATCCTGGCGGTGGTCGACAATCTCGAGCGCGCCCTGGGCTCGGCGGGCTCGGTCGAGGATCTCAAGGAGGGCGTGTCGATGATCCTCAAGCAGCTGGGCAACCTCCTGCGGGATCACGGCGTGGAGCGGATCGAGGCGGTCGGCCGGGGCTTCGATCCGAGCCTCCACGAGGCGGTCACCCGCGAGGAGCACGCGAACGTTCCGGCACCGACGGTGGTCGAGGAGCTGCAGGCCGGATACCTGCTGCACGATCGGCTCCTGAGGCCCGCCGTCGTCAAGGTGGCGATGCCGCCCGTCGGGGAGCAGAACCTCGGGAACGGCGGGAACGGCAGGAACGGCGAGGCGGACGCCTAGCGCGCGCCGAAGGGACGCGCGGGGAACCGAATGGGCAAGGTACTGGGAATCGACCTGGGCACCACCAACTGCTGCGCCGCCATCGTGGACGTGGCGGCGCCGCGGGTCCTGTCCAATCGCGAAGGCACCCGCACGACCGCCTCCATCGTCGCGTTCACCGACGAGGACGACCGGCTCGTCGGTCAGATCGCCAAGCGGCAGGCGATCACCAACCCGCAGAACACGGTGTTCGCCGTGAAGCGCCTCATCGGGCGCAAGTTCGGCGATCCGGAGGTCCAGCGGGCCCGCGAGCTGCTGCCCTATCCCCTGGTCGAGTCCGAGAACGGAGACATCAAGATCCAGATTCGCGAGCAGCAGTACAGCCCCGAGGAGATCTCGGCGTTCATCCTGCGCGAGATCAAGGGCTTCGCCGAGGAGATCCTCGGCGAGAGCGTGGACGAGGCCATCATCACGGTGCCCGCCTACTTCAACGACTCGCAGCGGCAGGCCACTCGCGATTCAGGGCGGGTCGCCGGCCTCGAGGTCCTCCGGATCATCAACGAGCCCACGGCGGCGGCCCTGGCCTACGGCCTCGAACGGCAGGGCACCGACCGCACGATCGTCGTCTACGACCTCGGCGGCGGCACCTTCGACATCTCGATTCTCGAGATCTCGCAGGGGATCTTCGAAGTGAAGTCGACCGCCGGGGACACCTTCCTCGGCGGCGAGGACTTCGACCAGCGGATCATGGACTGGCTGATCAACGAGTTCCAGGCCGACACCGGCATCGACATCCGGGCCGACCGGATGGCGCTCCAGCGGCTCAAGGAGGCGGCGGAGCGCGCCAAGTGCGAGCTGTCGGTCGCCGAGGAAGCGCCGATCAACCTGCCCTTCATCTCCACCGGCGTGGACGGCCCCGTCCACCTGTCGACCGTCGTGCGGCGCCTCGACTTCGAGGAGATGGTCGAGGACCTCGTGGCCCGCACGGAGGAGCCCTGCCGCGAGGCGCTCAAGTCGGCCGGCCTGCGCCGCGACGAGATCGACGAGGTCCTCCTGATCGGCGGCCAGACGCGCAGTCCGATCGTGGCGCGCACCGTGGAGCGCATCTTCGGCAAGGCGCCGAACCGCGAGATCAACCCGGACGAGGTCGTCGCCATGGGCGCGGCCATCCAGGGCGGAATCCTCAAGGGCGACATCAAGGACATCATCCTCCTCGACGTGACCCCGCTGTCGCTCGGCGTCGAGACCCACGGCGGGCTCTTCACCAAGCTCATCGAGCGCAACTCGACGATCCCGACGCGCGCGACGCAGATCTTCACGACGGTCGTCGACAATCAGGACACGGTGGAGATCCACGTGCTCCAGGGCGAGCGCGAGATCGCGCAGGAGAACAAGTCCCTGGGGCGCTTCGAGCTGGTCGGCGTGCCGCCGGCGCCGCGCGGCGTGCCGCAGATCGAGGTCAACTTCGCCATCGACTCCAACGGCATCGTCAACGTGTCGGCCCGCGACCTGGCGACCAACAAGTCCCAGAGCGTCCAGATCAACCCGGCGGGCGGCTTGAGCCGCGACGAGATCGACCGGCTCGTGCAGGAAGCCGAGGAGCACTCGGTCGCCGACAACCAGCGACGCCAGGTGCGGCGCTTGCGCAACCGCCTCGAGGGGCTCATCTACGTCAACGAGCGGGTCTTCGAGCGGTTCCGGGAAGCTCTCAACTCCGGCGACCGCAAGCGCGTGCAGGGCACCCTGACCAAGGCCCGAGCCGCGCTCACCAGCGACGACCGCGCGGACCTCGAGGCCGCCATCTTCGACCTGAACGGCATCTCGAGCGAGCTCTCGGATCTCCTGATGGGGCAAGGCGGCGCCAGCGCCAAGCCCGGCTAGGGCGCCCGACCCGGCCATGAGTCCACGCGACTACTACGAGATCCTCAGCGTCTCGCGCGACGCCGACGGGCGCGCGATCAAGTCCGCGTACCGCAAGCTGGCGGTCAAGTACCATCCCGACCGCAACCCCGGGGACCGGGAGGCCGAGAGCAAGTTCAAGGAGGCCGCCGCCGCCTACGCCGTGCTCTCCGACGCCGACAAGCGCGCCCGCTACGACCGCTTCGGTCACGGCGGCGTCGCGGGCGGGCCGGCGGGCTTCGATCCCGACACCTTCGGCGATTTCGCGGACATCCTGGGCGACTTCTTCGGCCACGGGTTCGGCGATCTCTTCGGCGGGCGGCGGCGGGCCGGCGGACCCAGGCCCGGCGCCGATCTGCGCTACGAGCTCGCGCTCGATCTCGAGGAGGCGGCCTTCGGAGTCGATCGCCAGCTCGAGATCCCGCGTCTCGAGACCTGCGGCGCGTGCTCCGGCAGCGGCGGCGCCGAGGGCAGCCAGCCGGTCACCTGCTCCGCTTGCGGGGGGCGCGGCCAGGTGCGGGTGACGCAGGGCTTCTTCGCCGTCGCGCGGACCTGTCCGCAGTGCCGCGGCGAGGGGTCGGTGGTGACCAGGCCGTGTCCCGACTGCCGGGGCGCGGGACGCGTCGAGAAGCGGCGTCAGGTGGGCATCACGGTGCCGCCCGGCGTCGACACCGGGACGCGCCTGCGGCGCGCCGGGGAGGGGGAGCACGGCCGGCGGGGCGGCCCGCCGGGCGACCTCTACGTCGACGTGGTCGTGCGCCGCCACGAGACCTTGGAGCGCCACGGCCCCGACGTGCTCAGCAAGAGGGAAGTGTCGTTTCCCGAGGCCGTCCTCGGAGCCCAGCTCGTCGTCGCGACCCTGCACGGCGAAACAGAGCTGGAGATTCCGCCGGGCACGGAGCATGGCGCCTACTTCCGCCTGAAACGCCAGGGCATCGAGCGGCTCGACGGCCGCGGCCGCGGCGACCACGTGGTGCAGGTCGAGGTGAAGGTGCCGCACCCGCGGGATCTCGACGAGGAGCGCCTCGAGCTGATCCAGCGGTGGGCGGAGCTCGACGGCAGCTCGGTGCGCGGCCGCCGCGTGCTCGACAAGGTCAGGGACCTCTTCGGTTGACGGACGCGGCGCCTCCCCGCTTCGCCGCCACGGTCTACGTTCCCGCCGCAGCTCTCGCGGCGTCCGCGGCGGAGATCGCGGGCGCGGGCTATCGCCATCTCTTCCGGGCCCGGCGGCTCGCCGTGGGCGATCGCCTCCGGGCGGTGGACGGCGAAGGGCATGCGCGCGAGGCGAAGGTCGCGGCGGTCGGGACGAGCGCGGCCCGGCTCGAGCTCGGTGCGCCCCTGGCGATTGCCGAGCCGGCCCTGCGCCTCACGCTCGTCGTCGCGGCGCCGCGGCCGGAGCGCGCCTCGTGGCTGGTCGAGAAGGCCGCGGAGCTGGGCGTGGCGGCCGTGCGCTGGCTGCGGTCGGCCCACGCCCCGCGCGGGCTCGGGACGGCGGCGATCGCGCGCCACCGCCGGATCGCCCTGGCCGCGATGCAGCAGTCCGGCGGCGCCCGCCTGGCGGAGATCACCGGACCTCACGAGTGGGACGAGCTCGCCCGGCTCCTGGCCGCGGTCGGCGGGTGCTGCGCGCTCGACCCGCGCGGCGGTCCGATGCCCCGCTTCGCGGCTCCCGGGTCCGCGGCCGCCGTCGTCGGCCCCGAGGGCGGCTGGACCGAAGCCGAGCGGGAGCGGCTCGCCGCCCTGGCCTGCGACGGCTGGTCGCTGGGGCCGCGAGTCCTGCGCATCGAGACCGCGGCGCTGGTGGCCGCGGGCAGCCTGCTCCAGGCGGCCGGGCCACGATGCGCCTGAGACCCGAGAGCCTGAGAGCGACTCCCTGGCCGGCGACGCCGTCGCCTGCTAGGCTGCGGGGCGATTCGACTCGAGCCCGGTTCGGCGCCGCGCGCGGCCGCCGCGGGCTCGCAACTCCCGGGAGAGGGCAATGAACATCAACGACCTCCTCAAGATCGCCGTCGAACGCGAGGCTTCGGACGTCCACTTGAAGGTCGGCAATCACCCGGTCGTGAGGATCAACGGGCGGCTGCACGCGCTCATCGAGATCAGCAGGCTGATGCAGGACGACACGGCGGCGATGGCCTTCTCCATCATGAACGCTCGCCAGAAGCAGCGGTTCAAGGAAGAGATGGAGATCGACATCGGCTACTCGGTGCCGGGCCTCGGGCGCTTCCGCTGCAACGTCTTCCAGCAGCGCGGGGCCGTCGGCCTGGTGCTGCGCGTCGTCCCGACCCGGATTCTCAGCATCCGCGAGCTCATGCTGCCGCCGGTGCTCGAGACCATCGCCGGCGCCCAGCGCGGCCTGGTGCTCGTGACGGGAACCACCGGCTCGGGCAAGTCCACGACCCTCGCCGCGATGATCGATCACGTCAACAGCAAGCGCACGGAGCACATCGTCACGATCGAGGATCCGATCGAGTTCATCCATCAGGACAAGAAGTCGATCATCAACCAACGCGAGCTCGACGTCGACACCCGGGGCTTCGCGCCCGCGCTGCGCTCGGCCCTGCGCCAGGACCCCGACGTCATCCTCGTCGGCGAGATGCGCGACTACGAGACGATCGAAACGGCGCTGCTGGCGGCGGAGACGGGCCATCTCGTGCTCTCGACGCTGCACACCCTGGACGCCACGGAGACGGTCAACCGCATCATCGCCGTGTTTCCGCCGCATCAGCAAAAGCAGATCCGCATCCAGCTCTCCCAGGTCCTGCGCGCCATCATCTCGCTGCGCCTGATGCCCCGCGCCGACGGGGTCGGCCGGGTGCCCGCCGCGGAGGTCCTGATCTCGACCGCCTACATCCGGGAGTGCATCGAGAACAAGGAGAAGACGAAGTACATCCGCGAGCAGATCGCGCTGGGAACGAGCCAGTACGGCATGCAGACCTTCGACCAGTCCCTCTACCGGCTCTACGAGAACGGGCTCATCACCTTCGACGAAGCGTTGCGCCGAGCCTCCAACCCGGACGAGTTCAGGCTCAAGGTCCAGGGAGTCCAGTTCACGAGCGACGGCGCCCGCGAAGAGATGGAGTCTTCGCTCGAGATGGGCGGTCTGGCCGCCGATCCGGCTTTCGAGATCGAGCCCTGAGGATCGCCGGGCACGAAGCGGCCTACGCCAAGGCGCTCGAGCTGCTGGCGGGCCGGCCGCACTTCGCGCTCGAGCTGTCGGCGAAGCTCGCGCGGCGCGGGTTCGAGCCGGCGGCGACCCGGTCGGCCGTCGAGCGCCTGCTCCGGGACGGCTATCTCGACGACGCGGAAGCGGCGCGCTCCTTCGCCAGGGAGCGGGCGGGGAGGAGGGGCTGGGGCCCGCGGCGGCTGCGCGCCGAGCTCGAGCGCCGCGGCGTCGACGGCGAGGCCGTCGATCGGACGGTCGCCGAGGCCTTCGCCGCGGGGGAAGCCGCGGCGGCGCGCGAAGCGGCGTCTCGCTGGCTCGCCAGGGGCGGCAGCGGCCGCGCCCGACTGGCCAGGCTGCTCGACCGGCGGGGCTTCTCAAAGGCGTCGATCATTGAGATATTGAGCGAGCTCGCCGCCGATCTGGATGGGGCAGATGAAGAGTTCTGACGTCCGACGGAGCTTCCTCGATTTCTTTACCGAGCGCGGCCACTCGCCGCAGCCGAGCGCGCCGCTCGTGCCCCACGGCGACGCGACCCTGCTCTTCACCAACGCCGGGATGGTCCCCTTCAAGGACTATTTCCTCGGCGCGGTCGCGCCGCCGTTCCCGCGCGCCGTGACCGTCCAGAAGTGCATGCGGGTCTCCGGCAAGCACAACGATCTCGAGAACGTGGGGCCGAGCCCCCGTCACCACACCTTCTTCGAGATGATGGGCAACTTCTCGTTCGGCGACTACTTCAAGGCCGAGGCCATCGCGCTGGGCTGGGAGCTGGTGACCGGCGTCTGGGGGCTGCCGCCGGAGCGCCTGTTCGCCACCGTCTACGAGCGGGACGACGAGGCGGAGCGCCTGTGGCTCGACATCTCCGGCCTGCCGCCGGAGCGCGTCCGGCGCTGCGGCAAGAAGGACAACTTCTGGGCCATGGGCGAGACCGGACCGTGCGGGCCGTGCAGCGAGATCTTCGTCGACCTGCACCCGGACCGGCCGCAGGTCGGCTGGCGGGAAGGCACCGAGGGCGGGCGCTACCTCGAGATCTGGAACCTCGTCTTCATGCAGTCGGACTGCGCCGCGGACGGCTCCGCCGTCGACCTTCCCAACCCCTCCATCGACACCGGCGCGGGCCTCGAGCGCGTGGCCGCCGTGCTGCAGGGCGTCGAGTCGAACTACGACAGCGACCTCTTCCGCCCCCTGCTGCGGGCGACGGCCGCCCTGGCCGGCAGGGAGTACGGCGCGGCCGGGGAGGCCGACGTCTCGATGCGGGTGATCGCGGACCATCTGCGGGCCGTCACCTTCCTGCTGGCCGACGGGGTCATCCCCGGCAACGAGGGACGGGGCTACGTGCTGCGCCGCGTCCTGCGCCGGGCGGTCCGCCACGGCATGAACCTGGGCTTCGAGGAGCCGTTCTTGAACCGGCTGGTGCCCGTGGTCGGGGAGATCCTCGGCGACCCTTACCCCGAGCTGGGCAGGACCGAGCGCGCCTCGGTCGCGACGGTCGCGGCGGAGGAGGAGAAGTTCCTTTCCACCGTGGCGGCGGCCGCGCAGCAGGTGCAGGCGGCGATCGACCTGGCCCGCGCCGACGGGTCGTCGCAGCTCGCCGGAGACACCGTGTTCCGTTTCTACGACACCTACGGGCTGCCGGTCGAGCTGGTCCGCGAGATCGCCGAGGAAGAGCGCTTCGCGATCGACGAGGACGGCTTCGCCGCGGCTCTCGAACGGCAGCGGAGCCGGTCGCGGAGCGCCGGCGCGGCGGGGAAGAGCCGCGCCGACGCGGCCCGGCTGGCGGGCGTCCCCCCCACCCGCTTCGTCGGCTACCGGCAGCTGGCGGAAGACGCGCTGGTCCTCGCTTTGCAGTTGGAGGAGAGCGTCGAGGGGGGCGAGGGTCGGTTCGTACGGACTGCCGCTCTTCCCGGCAGGTCCCAGGGGGTCGCCGTGATCGAGCCGACTCCGTTCTATGCGGAGTCGGGCGGCCAGATCGGGGACCGTGGTCTCCTGACGTGGAAGGGGGGAAGGGCCCGCGTCACCGACACCCAACGGGACCGGAGCGGGGCCTACCTGCACTTCTTGACGGTGGAGGAAGGGTCACTCACGGAAGAGCAGCAGGTCACGGCGCAGGTCGATCCCGCGCACCGCGTGCCCACGCAGCGCAATCACACCGGGACCCACCTGCTGCACGCGGCATTGCGTCGCGTGCTCGGCGAGGGCGTGCGCCAGGCAGGCTCGCTCGTCGCCCCCGATCGCCTGCGCTTCGACTTCACCCATGGCTCCCCTCTCACCCGGAAAGAGCTCGCGGACGTCGAGGACATCGTCAACCGCTGGGTTCTCGAAGCCGCCCCGGTCGTCGTCACCGAAGACCGGGACTTCCGGGAGGCGGTCGCCGGCGGCGCCATGGCCCTCTTCGGGGAGAAATACGGCGACCGGGTGCGCACCGTCGAGGTTCCCGAGGGGCCGGACGGCGTGCGCAGCTTCGAGCTCTGCGGCGGCTGTCACGTCGCCAACACCGGGGAGATCGGCCCGTTTCTCATCGTCGGCGAGCGCGGCATCGCTTCGGGCGTCCGCCGGATCGAGGCGCTGACCGGGGAGAGCGCCCTGGCCCGGATGCGCGGCGTCCAGTCGCTCCTGGCGACCGCCTCCGAGGCGCTCGGCGTCGCCGAGGATCGGCTGGCCGACGAGGCGGCGAGCTTGAAGGAGAGGAACCGCGAGCTGGAGCGCGAGCTGGCGCGGGCCCGCATGAAGCTCGTGTCCGGCGCGGCGACCGGGGTCGAGAGTGTCGACGTCGCCGGCGTCGGCGTCGTGGTGCGCGAGGTGCCGCCGGCGCCGGCCCACGAGCTGCGCGGCATGGCCGACGCGCTGCGCGGCAAGCTCGGCTCGGGAATCGTCGTCCTCGGCAGCCGCGCGGACGGCAAGGTGAGCCTCGTCGTCACCGTGACGCCGGATCTGACGGCGCGCCTGCCCGCGGGGTCGGTGGTCGCCGAGCTGGCGCCCCTGGTCGGCGGCGGCGGTGGCGGCCGTGCGGATTTCGCCCAGGCCGGCGGCCGCCAGCCGGAGAACCTCGCAGCGGCCCTCGCCGCCGTCCCCGAGGTCGTGCGCGGGCTCCTGGGGAGGGGTGGCGACGGGTGAGTTGGTAGACTCGAGTGCCGATGCGACGGTTCCTCCCAGCCGGTGCTCTCGTCATGGCCGCTACCGCGCTGTCCGCGGGCGTCACGATCGAGGTCGACGCCAGCGGGCGCAAGGTGTTCACGAACACCGGCGCCGTCGGCACGCGGCCCGCCCCCAGCCTCGGGCGCCGGCTCGAGCCGGGGGTGCTGGCCCCGCTCGTCGCGACCTGGGCCGATCGCCACCAGCTGGACCCGAAGCTCGTCCACGCCGTCATCCGGGCCGAGTCGGGCTACGACCCGCGCGCCGTGTCGGCCAAAGGGGCGATCGGTCTCATGCAGCTGATGCCCGCGACCGCGCGCGAGCTCGAGATCGCCGACCCCTTCGACCCGGCGGCCAACATCGCCGGCGGCACGCGGTATCTGCGGCGCATGCTCGACCGATTCGCGGGCAGCGTCGAGCTCGCTCTCGCCGGCTACAACGCCGGGCCGGAAGCGGTCCGCCAGTTCGGGGGCATCCCGCCGTTCGCGGAGACCCGCAGCTACGTGCAGCGCGTCCTGCGCGACTACCGGGACGACGACGGCTACGAGCTGCCGGCGAACCGGTCGCCGGCCGTGGGCAGGAAGGTCTACCTGACCCGCGACGCCACGGGGCGGGTGCTGCTGACGACGCTGGCTCGGCAGTAGCGGCGGCGGGCCGCGACCGGGGATCCCGGGTCGTGTTGCGATAGCCTCAGCAGCCGTGGCCCGTATTCTCACCGTCCCCAACGTCCTGAGCCTCTTCAGGATCCTGCTCGTCCCGCTGCTCGTGGTCGTCCTGCTCACGAAGTTCGAGGGCAAGGAGCTGGTCGGGCTCGCGGTGTTCCTGCTGGCGTCTCTGACCGACTTCCTCGACGGCTTCATCGCGCGCCGCCGCCAGCAGGTCTCGCGGCTCGGGAAGATGCTCGACCCGGCCGCCGACAAGATCCTCGTGTCCGCGGCCCTCATCTCCCTGATCGAGCTCGACGTCGCCCCCGCCTGGATGGTCATGGTGATCCTGGCCCGGGAGTTCCTCATCTCCGCGTTCCGCAGCCTGGCCGCCGGCGAGGGGATCGTCATGAGCGCCTCGCTGCTCGGCAAGACCAAGACCGCGCTGCAGATCATCGCCATCTCGCTTCTGATCATCAACGAGCACCTCGGCGAGTTCGGCAAGCTCGCGCCGCTCTCGCTGTGGCTGGCCATGATCGCCACCCTGGTGTCCGGCGTCGAGTACCTCGTGCGCTACGGTCCCGCGGTCGTCAACGGCTCCAGGACCTAGGGCCGGGAAGGGGAGCTCCGAATGCAGCGCCGCTTCCTCCGGGTCATCGCCACGTTCGCCCGCCGGCGTTACCGGCTCGTCTTCGCGGTGACCGCGGTTTGGATGCTCGCGGCGGGGCTCGCCGCCAGCCGGCTGCGTTTCGATCCCGACTTCCTCAATCTCCTGCCGCAGGAGGCGAAGGAGATCCAGACCTACCGGCGCAATCTCGAGGAGTTCGGCAGCGTCGACTACCTGCTCGTGGCCATCCGCATCCCCGAGGGGGCGATCGTCGAGCCCTACGAGAGCCTGGCCGGCCGGCTCGGCCAGCGCCTCGCGGCGCTCCCCGAGCTGGGCTCGGTGGAATACGAGCTCGGCGACCTCGAGGAGCTCCTGGCCACCTTCCTGCCCCAGGCGATGCTGTTTCTCGACGAGGCGGGACACGAGCAGGTGCTCGCGAAGACCTCGGACGAGGCGCTCGCCCTGCGGGCGCGGGAGCTGCGCCGGTTGATCACGACGCCGCAGGCGCTGACCTTGAAGCGCCTGGTGCTGCTCGACCCGCTGGGGCTCTCCGAGGTCTTCCTCGACCGTCTCAACACGGCCCGGGTCGGGCTGTCGCTCGACTGGTCGAGCGGCTATCTCCTGTCCCGGGACCACCGCATGCTGCTGCTCCTGGGCAAGCCGTCGCGGCCGCCGCAGGACGTCGAGTTCAACAAGCGCCTCGTGGCGGTGGTGGGCCGCGAGGTCGACGCCCTGCGCGCCGAGTGGCCCGAGCTCAGCAAGGGTACGGCCGAGTTTCCCGAGGTCGTGCTCGGCGGGCGCTACGTCATCGCCCTGGGCGACGAGGCGCTCATCCGCCGCGACGCCATCATCAACGTGGTGACCTCCTTCAGCGGCGTTCTCCTGCTCTTTCTCTTCGCCTTCAGGCGCTTCGGGGTGCTGGCCTACGCGTTTCTGCCGCTCTCCTGCGGGCTGCTGCTGACGTTCGGCTTCTCCTATCTCGCGTTCGGCGTTCTCAACTCGGCGACGAGCGGCGTGGCGGCGCTGCTCATCGGCCTCGGGATCGACTTCGTCATCGTCTCCTACGGCCGGTTCGTGGAGGAGCGGCGCCGCGGCGCGACCTTCGAGAACGCGCTCGAGAGCATGAGCGGATCGTCCGGGCGCGCCGTGGTCGTCGGCGCCGTGACGAGCGCGGCGACCTTCTACGCCTTCGCGGTGACGGAGTTCACCGGGCTGGCCCAGATGGGCCTCTTGACCGGCACCGGGATCCTTTTCTGCATGGTCGCCGTGCTCTTTCTCCTGCCGTCGCTTCTGGCGTGGAGCCACGACCGGCACGAGCGCCGGCGCACCGACCAGCGCCTCTTCCTCCACGACCTCGGCAGCAGCTGGCTGATTCGCACCTCGCTGCGCCGGCCGCGGCTGGTGCTCGGCCTGGCGCTGGCCGCCACGGCGCTCGCGTCGTGGCTCGCTTCCGGACTGCGCTTCGAAGACAGCGTCAAGGCGATGCGTCCGGCCGGCAACCCCGGCACGGAGGTCTGGGAGGAGGTCGCCACGCGCTTCGGCTCCGGCTTCGAGCAGATGAACCTGGTGGCGAGCGCCCCCGGGCTCGACGAGGTGCTCGAGCTGGCGCACGAGGCGGCGGCCGAGGCCGCGCGGCTCGTCGAGTCGGGAGTGATCGACGACTACGACGGCATCGACTCCGTGATCCCGCCGCCGTCGCAGCAGGCGATCGCGCTCGCCTGGCTCGCTCGCGAACGGCGGGGCCGGCTCGATCCGGAGGCGATCCGCGCCCGCTTCGACGCCGCGCTCTCCGCCGCCGGCCTGCGGCCGGCTCCCTTCGCGCGCGGGCTGGAGCTGTTCACGGCGGCGGTGGAGCGCGAGGAGCCCCTCGGGCTGAGCGACTTCCGCGAGTCGGCGCAGGCCAGTCGCCTGCTCGACCGCTACCTCGTGCGGACGGCCGACGGCTGGCGCAGCTCGGTGTACCTCTATCCCCCGCCTCAGGTCTGGCGGCGCGACGCGCCGCCGGAGGCCTACGCCGCGGCCGAGCGGCTGGGACCCCGGGTCGAGCTCACGGGCGCCAACGTCATCAGTGCGTTCCTGCGCCAGCGCGTGCTCCGCGACGCCCGGACGGCGGCGGCTCTCGGCTACGTGCTCGTCGCGGTCCTCCTGTGGATAGACTTCCGCAACCTCCGCGACACGCTCCTGGCCCTGGTTCCGCTGTCCATCGGGGTCGTCTGGATGCTCGGCGGCATGGCGCTGCTGGGCGTGGCGATGAACTTCATGAACATCTTCGTGACGACGATGATCATCGGCATCGGGGTCGACTACGGAATCCACATGGTCCATCGCTACCGCGAGCTCGGCGGCTCCGAGAAGAAGGCCTATACGGCGGGCCTCGGCGAGACCGGCAAGGCGATCGTGCTCGCCGCCCTGTCCACCGTCGTGGGCTTCGGGTCGCTGTCGCTGTCGCACTATCCCGGCCTGCAGTCGATGGGGAAGGTGGCCATCCTGGGCGCGGCGGCCACCTGCCTCGTGGCGATCACCGTGCTCCCCGCCTACCTGAGCTTGCGGATCACGAGGCACGAAGAGAGAAGGGGGAGCCTCCCCTAGTGTTCGACGGACTGCAGGACAAGCTGCAGGGGGTCTTCCGCCGCCTCAAGGGCGAGGGGCGGGTGTCGGAAGACGTGCTCAAGAGGGCGCTGCGCGAGATCCGTCTCGCTCTGCTCGAGGCCGACGTCCACTTTCGCGTCGTGAAGCCCTTCGTGGCGCGCGTCAGCGAGCGCGCCCTGGGTGCGGACGTCCTGCAGAGCCTGACGCCGGCCCAGCAGGTCGTCAGGATCGTGCGCGACGAGCTGATCGCGCTGCTCGGCGAGGACGGCCGCGAGCTCGAGCTCGCGGGGCGGCCCGCCGTGATCCTGCTCTGCGGGCTCCAGGGCTCGGGCAAGACGACGACGGCCGGCAAGCTGGCCCGGCGGCTGGCGGGCAAGGGGCGCCGGCCGCTGCTGGTGGCCGGCGACCTGCAGCGCGCGGCCGCGGTCGAGCAGCTGCGCCAGGTCGGTGCGGCGGTCGACGTCCCGGTGGTCGAGCCCAGGGCCGGGGAGAGCGTGAGCGACGTCGCCGCCAGAGCCGTCGCCGAGGCCCGGTCGGGGGCCTTCGACACGTTGATCTTCGACACCGCCGGCCGGCTCCACGTCGACGCCGAGCTCATGGCCGAGCTCGAGCGCCTCGCCAAGGTGCTGGCGCCCGACGAAGTGCTCTTCGTCGCCGATTCGATGACCGGGCAGGACGCCGTGAAGAGCGCTCAGGAGTTCGCGCGGTCGATGGCGCTGACCGGCGTGATCCTCACCAAGCTCGACGGCGACACCCGCGGCGGCGCGGCGCTCTCGATCCGCACCGTGGCCCAGGTGCCCATCCGTTTCCTCGGCGTCGGCGAGAAGGCAGACGACCTGGAGCTCTTCCGGGGCGAGCGAATGGCGTCCCGCATCCTCGGGATGGGCGACGTGCTGTCGCTCATCGAGAAGGCCGAGAAGGGCCTCGACCGGGCCGAGAGCGAGCGCCTGGCCGAGCGCCTGGCCAGCCGGCAGTTCACGCTCGAGGACCTGCGCGACCACCTGCGGCAGCTCAAGCGGCTGGGGCCGATCTCCCAGGTGCTGGAGATGCTGCCCAAGGCCGGCCCCATGGGCCGGCTCGACGCCTCGATGGTGGACGAGGGCCAGCTGGTCCGGATCGAGGCGATCATCGACTCGATGACCCCGCGGGAACGGCGCTACCCGAAGGTGCTCGGCGCCAGCCGCAAGAAGCGCATCGCCCGCGGCTCGGGCACCCGCGTCCAGGACATCAACCAGCTCCTCAAGCAGTACCGCACGATGCAGCGCATGATGAAGAACGTGAAGGGGGGCTGGCTCAAGAAGCTCGGGGCGTGAGCCCGGGCCGCGACCCGCGTGCAGCCGAGCGGTCTCCCGCGCTCGCGCCGCGAGTGACAGGTCCAGGGCTTCCTGCTACACTCCGTCGCCGTGTCGGGGCTGCCGTCGCGCGGCGGCGCACCGGCGACCGATCTCAGAGATCCCCGCTTCCGGCGTCGCGGACGCCGCTTTCCCGAAAGTCGTTGGAGGTTCATTCGTCATGTTGAAAATCAGGCTGCGCCGCATGGGGAGCACCCACTCGCCGTTCTACCGGGTGGTGGTCTCCGGCTCGCGCCGCACGCCGAGGGCCGCGGTTCTCGAGGAGATCGGCCACTACGACCCGCTGGCCGACCCGCCGAAGATCCACATCGACGGCGAGCGCGTCGAGCATTGGGTGGGCTGCGGCGCCGAGATGACGCCCACGGTCAAGCGCCTCGTCCGGCGCCAGCGGGTCGGTGCGCCCGCGTCCGTGCCGGCGCCCGTGCCGGAGCCCGTGCCGGCGAGCGAGCCGGCGAGCGAGCCGGCCGCCGAGGTCGAGGCCGCCGCGCCTGCCGAGGTCGAGGCCGCCGCGCCTGCCGAGGTCGAGGCCGAGGCGCCTGCCGAGGTCGAGGCCGAGGCGGAGGCCCCTTCGTCCGCCGCCGGGCAAGCCGAGTCCGGCGAGCTCTCCCCTGGCGGGGAGGGGGCTGCGGACCCGGCCGCCACCGCCGCGGCTCCGGAG
>Ga0224512_10002774_pt1 | contig 15810 bp, 13 predicted proteins | sample SF_May12_sed_USG_4_FD_169103 | JGI IMG/M metagenome (GOLD analysis project Ga0224512, IMG submission 169103) | Sediment microbial communities from San Francisco Bay, California, United States - SF_May12_sed_USGS_13 | ecosystem: Environmental > Aquatic > Marine > Sediment | place: USA...
CCTCCAGGTTTACACCGTTGGGAACCCGGAGAGTGACCAACCCCATCTTTTCGGCTTCGCTCTTGAAACCACGACTGACGTAGACGGGTCGAAAACCACGCTCGGCCAGCTCGCCGACCAGGTGAATCGCAAAGGGAGTCTTGCCATTGCCCCCGATTTCGAGGTTGCCAATCGACACCACCGTCACCCCTCCCCAGCTACGACCCCGCGCGCGAAGACGAGTTCTTCTCAACCGTTCGGATACTATCTTGTAAAGAAAGGCGGCCGGAGGTGTCAGCAGCGATAACGGAAGCCGTCGTAAAACGGCTGCCGTGCGTTCGCGACGGCGCAGGGGGTAAAATACCGTATAAGTCGGCTCAGCCTGTGGAGACCGCGGCATCGTTGCTCTCCGTTATGGCACGAAGGACCCGCTCGACCTGGAGGCGTTTCTCTTCCAAAACTTCGGGCGTCGCATCCGACGATACGAACACCGGCTCACCCACGCGTACAAAAACTTTGGTGAACGGTTTCGGCAGCTGGAAGGAATCCCAAGAAGACAGGGCCCAATGTCGTTTTGAGCTTGCTGTTATTGGAATCAAAGCACAACCGGTCAGCTTTGCGATCTCCAGCGATCCTGATTTGAATACGTGTTTCGGCCCTTTGGGGCCATCGACCGATATACCCAGGTCAAAACCTTGCCTAAGCTTATCGACCAGTTGACGGATCGCACGAGCTCCACCTCGCGAGCTCGATCCTCTCACGTGACCGAATCCCAAAAACCGAATCGTCTGGCCCATAAGCTCACCGTCCCGGTGCTCACTGGCCAGCACATGAACCGATTGGCTTCGATAGCTGTAAGCCAGCGCCAACAGACGCCCGTGCCAGAACGTGTAGATCACCGCGGGGGAGACTTTCCTCGCCTGTTCCAGGACGTCCTCATCGATAAAACGGATGCGCCACGTCCGACCCCAAAGACGGATCAGACAAGCCCCGAGAAAAGCTGTCATGCGAAGACGAAGACTCACGACGACTCGATGAGTTGATGCGATATTTCGGCGACGCGCCGGCACCCGCCTGGTCCAGCCAGCATCGAGCGCAGCGCGCCAAATTTCGACACCATCGTTTCACGCTGCGCCGGATTCTCCAGAAGCGAAAGGGCGCTATCGGCGATCACTCTTGGCTTCGCCTCGATCTGCACGAATTCGGGACAGATCTCCTCGCCAAGGATGATATTTACGAGACCGATGTGGCTGATCTTCACAAGCTTCCTGGCTATCAGGTAGTTGAGGAGCGAAAGCCTATAAACGATTATAAGAGGCGTTTCGAAAAGAGCGCCCTGCAGAGTGGCAGTGCCCGATGCCACCAGGAGCAAGCTCGATGATGCCATCAGGGCTTGAGTATCGTGCTTGATTTCTGCATCAACGGAGTGGCGAGAGAGAATCTTGCTGTACAGCTGTGTAGGAACCGACGCGCTGGCGCCTATGGAGAATTTTTCTTGGGGTCGATGCGTGCGAATGAGCTTCGCCGTCTCTAGCAAGACGGGGAGGATACGACGAACCTCCTGCGGCCGACTGCCGGGCAGAAGCCCGATACCCGATCGCTCACGCTGGTCGCGCGGGGTCGGTAGCTCGTGATCCTCCACGAGCGGGTGGCCGACAAACTCCGCGGGTATGCCTTGGTCGCGGTAGATCTGCTCTTCAAAGGGCAGAATCAACGCCATATAATCCACGGACTTGCCGAGCTTTTCGATTCGACGCTTTCCCCATGCCCACACTTGCGGACTGATATAATAGAGGACGGGAATCTTCAGTTCCCTGGCCCGGGCGGCGAGCCGGAGATTTAAGCCGGGGTAGTCGACGGGCACAAACAGATCCACGCCGTTGGCCAAAACGCGCTTGAGCCCTCTCTCCAGGCGAAGGAACTTGGGCAAGTTGGCCAGCACACCCGAGAAACCGATCATCGCGTAGTCGTCGATGTGGTACAGCAATGACGCACCCGCCTCCGCGACCTTGCTACCACCGAGTGCCAATATGCGCGCATCCGGTATTTTTTTTTGTAGCTCGCTTACCAGATTGGCGGCGTGAAGATCACCGCTTGCTTCGCCACAAGTGACGAGTATGGTCGGCGCGTTCTTCATGTCGGTCAACAAGGAGGGAACTACCGATTTGACAATTGTGATTTGTCTTGAATTTCCGTGGCGACCTGAAGCGCAGTCAGCCCATCTTCCCCACTAACCGCCGGGGCCTCACCGTTGGACACTGTTTGACAAAAAGACTGCAGTTCTTGAAATAATGGCTCTTCACCCTCGATCTTTGTTTCGTCAATGGCAAGAACATCGTGCAAAGATATATCAACAAGATCGACATGACCGTTCTTTAGATTATGCACGTGCTCATCAAACTTATTTCCTTTGCGGAAATGCTTGATCGAGCCTCTGAGCAAATCGATCGACAGATACGAAGTCTCTGAGAAAATACGCACCTTTCGCATCGGTTCAACCGAAACACGGCTCGCCGTCAGATTGGCCACACAGCCACCGTCGTACTCGAGTCGTGCGTTTACAATATCCGGTCCGTTGGTGAGGATGCCTGCGCCCTTTGCACGGATGTCGTTGGGTTTTGCGTCGAGAAACCAGGTAAGCAGGTCGATGTCATGGATCATGAGATCCATGATCACCGACACATCGATGCCCCGCACTGTGAAGGGAGCGAGTCGGTGTATCTCGATGAAAGATGGCCGCTTGATATGAGGTAATGCTTCTCGAATTGCCGCGTTGAAACGCTCAATGTGGCCGACCTGGAGTACACGTCGCAGCTTACGGGCCGTGTCGATGATGCGCACGGCCTCGCTCACCGACGCCGCAATCGGTTTTTCAAGAAAAAGGTTGTTACCATGCTCCAGCGCCTGTAGGGAGACCTCCGTATGTCTAACAGTCGGCACAACAACGCTTACCGCGTCGACGTCCCTCATCAGTTTACGCACGTCGGAATAGGGTTCGGCCCCGAACGCCTCCGCCACGCGTCTGGACTTTTCGCTGACGATATCGTAGCAAGCAACGTGCTCGACCTCGGGGACTTTCTTGAGGACCCGCACGTGTTCACGACCAAGTCTTCCCGTACCTATGACACCAACTCTCAGTCCCACTGTCGCCTCCCGCGAGTGAAAACAGTATGATACAAGACGAATATTGCTGCAGGGGGAATGGTGCCCGCGGTCAATCAGCTCTACTTGGTGATTCCGCGTTCACAGGCCTCGAGAAAATCGACCAGAATCTTGCGCTCCGGGTCTTCGAAACTGCCGTTCTTTAGCTGCTCCAAGACCTGAGAGACATTGAGGTCATTTCTATAAAGTACGTTAAACATGCTCTTGATCATCATTCTTTTTTCCTGAGAGAACCCCCTGCGCTCCAGCCCGACCGAATTGATTCCATATACCCGCGTCGGGTTGCCCGCGACCTTTACAAAAGGCGGGATATCACGTTCGATTCGGCTACCTCCCCCCACGAAAGAGTGTTTACCTACACGGACAAATTGATGAACGGGCGTGACACCGCCTATGATCGCGTAATCGTCAACGGTTACAAAACCCGCCAGGTTGACCGAGTTGGCAAGAATGACGTTGTCGCCGAGAACACAATCGTGTGCAACGTGCGCGTATGCCATCAAGTAACAACGTGACCCAATAATCGTCTTTGCTCCTTGTCTGGTGGCTACATTCACGGTAGTGAATTCTCGAAACGTGTTGTCGTCGCCGATCTGAAGATAACTCACCTGACGCTCGTACCTTAAATCCTGGGGTTCCGTGCCAATCGCGGCACCGTGAGAAAAGCTGTTGTTCCTACCAATCGTCGTCCGCCCGTCGATGACAACGTGGGGGCCAATTACACAATTGTCGCCGAGTTCAACGTGCTCCCCGATGACGCTGTAGGGTCCGACCTTGACGCCATCGCCGATCTTGGCCCAAGGGTGAACAATCGCTGTGGGATGTATCTTCGTTCTTAAACCGATTCTTGCTACATTCACTCGTTCTTGCATCTCTAGCTCCCCCGTGACAACGGTAGTGAACCTCGCACCACCGCAACATTCTCTAGCGGTCGACGATGTTCGCCAAGAGTTCAGCCTCGGCGACGAGGTCCTCACCAACGTATGCGAGCCCCTTCATCTTACAAACGCGAAGTTTGAACGCGACTAGCTCGAGCTCAAACCTCAACTGGTCCCCAGGAAGAACGGGTTTTCGAAACTTTGCCTTGTCTATTCTGGTGAAGTAGACAAGGTAATTGAGGGGATTGTCAACTGTATTCAGCAAAAGCAACCCGCCCACCTGCGCCATCGCTTCAATGATCAACACAGCGGGCATGATGGGGTGCCCCGGGAAATGACCAGCGAAAAACGGCTCGTTTATCGTGACATTCTTGATGCCGACAACTCGTTTCTTGTCTTCCACTTCCATTATTCGATCTACCAAGAGAAACGGGTACCTGTGCGGCAGTATCTGCATCACCGCGTTGATATCCCAAACGCCGTGAGCTGGCACCCCGAACGTCCGTTTTCTCGTCTCTTTCAAATCCCATAACTTCCTGACGAACTTAAGGTTAGACGTATGACCCGACTTGACGGCATGAACATGTCCTTTAATCGGTTGACCGACGAGCGACAGGTCGCCGATCAGGTCCAGCACCTTGTGTCGAACGCACTCGTCCGGAAAGCGCAGCAAATCCTTGTTAACCACGCCGTCGTCATCGAAAACAATCGCATTCTCGAGACTGCCACCTCTTATCAAGCCCATTCCTCGCAAGTTTTCGATATCTTCCGAAAGCACAAAGGTTCGGGCAGGTGAGATCTCCTTTTCGAACACTTCCGGTGTGACGTCAAACGTGGCGTATTGAGTGCCGATGTGACGATTGGCGTACTGAATGGTAAAACTGACACGAAACCGATCGGACGGTACGGCAAAAAGCTCCACCCCATCCTCCACATGGCTTACCGGCCGATCGATCTCCAAGAAATCGCAGGGAATTCCCTGATTGACAAGACCAATATCCTTGAACGTGTTGACGTACGTCTCGTAGCTGCCCGCACTAGGCTCCGGGGTTTCGTTCCCCGAGAGTTCAATGGTGAGATTGTCGATCTGCAGCCCATAGCACGCGGCGAGTAAATGTTCGACAGTGTGTATCGACACATCTCCCGACATCAGGGTGGTGTTGCGTTGAGACTCCTTGCCCTGCGGAACACTGGTTATGTTTGCCGGAATCTCAACTGGCCCATTTTTCGTATTTCTAACAAAGGTAATGCCGGCATTCGGCGCTGCGGGTAAGACGCGCAACGAAACCTCGTTGCCCGTGTGCAGACCGAGCCCCTTCATCCCGAATTCCTTACTGATCGTCTTTTGTTGTCTTACCATCGCCCATTCTTTTTTGTAGTTCTTCGATCCTCTTCTCCAACTCCCGAATTCTCTTGCGCATCTCGGGTATCCTCGTCGTATCCCCGTACAGCTTTTTTGCGATTCGGTGCTCGCGAGCCGGATAGCCAGACACCGTCGTGTCGTCGGGGATTGATTTGGTTATTCCGGACTGCGCTCCGGCAACCACCCGATTACCGATGGTTATGTGCCCGACACAGCCGACCTGACCCGCCATCACGACGCCCTCGCCCAACTCCACGCTACCCGAAATGCCTACCTGAGCGGCAAGCACTGAATTCTTGCCCACCACCACATTGTGCGCAATCTGGACCAGATTATCGATCTTACTGCCCTGACAGACACGAGTAACCCCGGTCGTCCCTCGGTCAACGGTGCTATTCGCACCGATCTCCACGTCGTCCTCGATAACCACTTTACCGATCTGCGGAATCTTTTGGTATACCTCTCCGTTGCGCGCGAAACCAAAGCCGTCTGAACCGACCACCGCACCCGGGTGAATAATCACCCGGTGACCGATCTCACAGCCTTCGCGAATCGTCACGTTGGGATAGATCAGGCAATCGTTACCGATGGTAACGTCCTCGCCGATGTAACCTCCCAAGAAGATCCGCGTGTTCGGACCGATCTTGGCGCCGCGGTTCACCTGGCAGTACGGACCGATCGAGACATCTTGACCGATTTCGACGTCAGGGTCAACAAGCGCTGTCCGGTGTACTCCCTTCTCATAGAGGATCTCCTTTTGCTTGGCAAACAAGCCGAGTACCTTTACAAACCCGAGATAGGGATCATCGACAAGAATTGCCGGGATGGCGTGTTTTATCCCCCCCCTCGCAGCGATGATGGCCGACGCGTGTGTGGTATGAACAAACTCCTCGTACCGCGGGTTGGAGAGGAATGTGATGTCGCCGGCCTTGGCTTCCCGTATCCCAGCGACACCGCTGATGACGGTCGCCCCATCACCATCGACCACCCCTCCGACGACGTCGGCGAGCTCGCCTAGTTTGTATAATCGCTGCCTCAACACGTCACCTACGGCGCAGTCTTGTTCAGCTCTTGCAAGACCCGTTCTGTCAGGTCAAACGCCTTGTTGGCGTAGACAATATTCGCGTTGGCAATGTCAAACACGAGACTGTAGCCCTCCGTCTCTGCCATGACTTCGAGTATGCGGTTGATCTTGTCGACGATCGGCTGCGTCAGCTCCTTGTTACGTTTGGCCGCCCTTCCTTCTTCACCGAAAGTGTCCGCCATAAACCGTTGATAGTCTTCGAGTTGCTTGTCGTATGTAAGCTTCTTCTCCCGCTGCTTCTCTTCGGAAAGCATGAGGCTTTGCGCCCGCAACTCGTCCTGTAGTTTTACAATTTCCTGCTCCATGGACGCGGCCTGTGCTTTCCAGGCATCAACTTCGCCTTTGTAGACACGTTCGGCCTCCTGCGTCTCCTTGTACTCCGCGAAGATTCGCTGCGAATCGATATAGCCAATCTTGATTTCGTCCTGCGCATACGACGGACCGAGCCAACACACGATGACCGCCGCTCCTAGCAGACTGATTCCAAGTTTCTTGAACATAAAAAAGCGCCTCCCTTGGCAAACAATGTTGAATGATGATCTAGAACGCTCCACCCAGATTGAGATGAGGCTCCCAGGCGGCTCCGCCAGGTTTGTCGAAACCATAGCCATAATCGAACCCCATTATTCCCAGCATGGGCAACTCTATTCTTATACCCAACCCCAAGCCCTTCTTGAGGTCGAATATATCGGCTCCCTGGAAACTGTTCCAGGTATTACCCGCGTCCAAGAAGCCCAGCGCATAAATGGTAGGAGCGATTGGAACGGTGACTTCGTAAGAAAGAATGTTCATAAAACGTCCGCCGAGAAAGGGGGGATTACCCTCGGGGACTATATCGAAGAAATCGTATCCACGGACGCTATACCGGCGGTTCCCACCCAGCCGGAACAGCTCGTAGTCGGGCACGTCACCGGTAGAGCCGAAACCGTCCGAGATCCCGGCCTGGTACTTGAGCTGCAACACCACGTTCTTGAAAAGCCTCTCATACAATGAGAAACCGAGATCATAGCTTTGAAACTGGACGTCGCCACCCAACACACCCCCGTTGAACTCGGCGGTGATGCTCGCCCGTGTCCCAGTCGTCGGCCGGAAAGGGCTGTCGGTCGAATTGCGAACCAAGGTGAGGGCCGTGGAGCTCGTGACCTGCGGCCAGTCGATGTTCAGCAACGGCCCATCGCTATCAATGTAAACTCGCGAAAAGTCTGAGAGCTCTATCGATTCCCAGCTGTAACGCCAGAAAACCGAGGTGTAGTCAAACCAAGGAAACGGCCTACCAATTCGCAACGACGCACCCAGCCGACGGTCGTCGTAGAACTGCTGTCTCACCTGGTCCTGCACACGGTTGAAGACGTTTACCGACAATTGTGTCGGCGTGCCAAAGAGCCAGGGTTCTGTGAAACGGAGGTCGACGGTTTGACGGAAGCTCGAGAACTCCCAGTCGACTCCGACCTGCAAGCCTTTGCCAAGGAAATTGGTTTCCGCCAAACCGATGAAGCCGCTTATTCGATTCAGCTGCGAGAAACCGGCCCCGAGCCGGAACTGGCCGGTCTGCTTCTCCTCCACCGTCAGCGTGATATCGATGTCTCCATTATCCCTCGGCGTCGTCCCGACGTCGGCTGGCCCATTGAAAAAACCCAAATTAAAAACCTCGCGCAGCGAACGACGCAGGTTGGTCGTTCGAAATACATCGCCCGGATTTACGGTAAGTTCGCGGCGGATGACCTCTTCGGAAGTCTTGGTGTTGCCAGCGATGTTTATCTCATGGATATGGGCCGGTTTGCCCTCGCTGATGTCGAAATTGACATCGATCACATCACCGGTGACTTTCTTCCCCGGGCTGATGGAGTTGTAGATGTATCCCTGATTCCAGTAGATCTCGTTGAGGGCCAGTTGAATCTGCGAGAACTCGCTGTCGTCGAAGACGTCTCCCGTCTCGAACGTGATCAAGGCAGCGACACGGTCATCGTTAAAGACCTCGTTGCCGGTCCAAGACACCTTGCCCACCTTGAATTGAGTGCCCTCTTTTATGGTTACAAAAATATCCAAATCCTTGCCGTCGTCGGAAAAGATCAACTCCTGATCGCTGATCTCTGCATCGAGAAAACCATGCGACCGGTAAAGCTCGGCGATCCGACCACGGTCTTCCTCGAGCACCTTGGGTTTGAACTCAGCGCTACGAAGCCAACCGTCCTCTTTGCTTTCCATCGCCTTGCGCAAATCGTCAGAGTCCAGCGACCGGTTGCCAAAAAAATCGATGTGTTTTACAGAAACCTTTTCCCCTTCCTCAACCTTGTAAACGAGAACCGTCGTCGTCTTGCTGGCCTTCTTTTGCCTCTCTGTTACGATGTCGTCCTTGACACTGACCCGGTAGTACCCTTTTTCTCGATACATTTTCTCGATCGTCTCACGATCCTTGCGTAACAAGGCCGGTCGGACAAATGACCCCTCTTTGACCGCCGTCGCCTCTGCCAGCTCATCGGTCTTTATATGGCGATTGCCCTCGAATCGCACCTCTTCTATTCTCGTGTGCTCCACAACCAGGATGGTGAGCACCACGCCACTCCCCATCTCTTCTTTGAAGGCCTGCACATCCGAAAACTCTTTTGTCGAATACAGTCGTTTGAGCGCTTCGCTCACGCTCTGATCACGGTATGGATCGCCGGGCTTGAGCCTGAGTATACGCAGAATCTTCTGCTCCGACACAAAGCGGTTACCCTCGATCTTGATCTCGAAGATCTCGCTCTGGGCGTTCGCGTCGACGGATAAAAGGTGCAAAACGAGTATGCACCCGAGCATCTGCAGGAAAAGTGTTCTCATTTTTAAACGGTTTGTGCGGCAAAAAATCGTTGGCATCCTACCACAGCCTCTTTGACCTGTAAACAAAATCCGGTGTAACTTGTTCCAGGCTAAATATATAACATGGTGATTTAATGGCAACTACTTCGACCAGGGGAGTCCAGGGGTTGGGCAGCCAGCTACTTTGCTTTAGCGACCACTTCGAAGTCCAACGCGCCTTTTTTGACGGCGACATGGATCTCCGCATCTTTCTTGAGACCCTTCCTGAGAAGGAGTTCGCTGAGGGGGTCTTCCAGGTAACGCTGGATCGCCCGCCTCAATGGGCGGGCCCCCAACGCTGGGTCGAAACCTTCATCCATGAGAAACGCTTTGGAGTCATCGCTAAAGTCAATCTCATAATCCAATGTTTTTAAACGAGTTATAAAATCGTTGAGCATGATGCCAACAATCTTTTCCATATCCTTCCTGTTCAGCGGCCTAAAAACAATGACTTCGTCCAGACGATTCAGAAACTCTGGATTAAATGACTTCTTCACCTTGTCCAACAGTTTGGCTTTGATGTTGCTGAACGAGGAACCGGAGCTTTCATGGGCAAAGCCGAGGCTCTTGCCACTGGTGGCCTCGCCTGTGCCAACGTTCGAGGTCATGATGAGCACCGTATTTCTGAAATCGACCCTTCGTCCATAGTTATCAGTCAGAGCGCCGTCGTCCATGACCTGCAGGAGGATATTGAACACATCCGGATGCGCCTTTTCGATTTCATCGAGGAGAATAACGCTATATGGCTTGCGGCGCACCTTTTCGGTGAGCTGCCCACCTTCGTCGTAGCCGACGTAGCCGGGAGGAGCCCCGATCAGTCGCGAAACGGAAAACTTCTCCATATACTCCGACATGTCGATCCGCACCAACGCTTCCTCCGACTCGAAGAGTGTCTGCGAGAGAGCTCGCGCAAGTTCTGTCTTTCCGACCCCCGTGGGGCCCAGAAAAATAAAACTACCGATAGGGCGCCTGGGATCGCGAAGACCCGCCCGGTTGCGGCGGACAGCCTTCGACACGACCTGCACGGCTTGATCCTGCCCCACCACTCGTTTGTGCAGCTCCTCTTCGAGTTTGAGGAGCTTGGCCGTCTCCTCGGCCTCGACCTCGGAGACCGGGATTCCCGTCATCGACGACACCACACGCGCGATGTCCTGCGCTTCAACGACCGTTTCCTTGACCTGCTTGGTTTCGTTCCAGACTTTTCTCATGTCCTGCAGTTTCTTGCGAAGCTCTTTTTCGTTGTCCCTGAAACTTGCCGCCTTCTCGAACTCCTGCGCCTGGATGGCTGACTCCTTCTCACGGCACAGCTCCTCGATGTCCTTTTCCAGCGTTTGCAGCTCCGAGGGTGCGGTCACCACATCGAGCCTGGCTCGCGAACCCGCCTCATCAATAACGTCGATGGCCTTGTCGGGCAGATAACGGTCATGGATATATCGCTGAGAGAAATAAACCGCAGCTCGCACGGCATCGTCACTGATCTTAACCCGGTGATGGGCTTCGTACTTATCTCGGAGACCGAAAATAATCTGCACCGTCTCCTCTTCGGTGGGAGGGTTGATAAGGATCGGCTGGAAACGACGCTCCAGCGCCCCGTCCTTCTCGATGTGCTTCCGGAACTCATCGAGCGTCGTCGCTCCGATGCACTGCAGCTCGCCCCGGGCCAGCGCTGGTTTGAGCATGTTCGAGGCGTCGATGGCGCCCTCGGCTCCACCGGCGCCGACGATCGTGTGGATCTCGTCGATAAAAATGATAACGTCGTCGGAATCCCGTATCTCGTTGATGATCGACTTAAGACGCTCTTCGAACTGCCCTCTGTATTTCGTTCCAGCAACAACAGATGCAAGATCAAGAGTACAGATACGACGATCCTTGAGTATTTCCGGGACTTTGTTCTCGACGATGCGCTGCGCCAGTCCTTCGGCAATCGCGGTCTTGCCCACCCCGGGTTCACCGATGAGGATAGGGTTGTTCTTTTTTCGGCGACTCAGAACCTGGATCACGCGCTCGATTTCCGCCCCACGGCCGATAATGGGATCCAGCTTGCCTTCCCTCGCCATTTGGGCGAGATCGCGACCGAACTGATCGAGGTTCGGCGTGTCACTCTTCTCTTTCTTCGCCTTTCGGGCCTTGACCGTTGTCGACGGCCCCAGAAGCTTGAGCACCTCTTCTCTAACCCGTTTGCGATCGACGCCCAACTCCGCTAGAACCTGGGCGGCCACTCCTTCTCCCTCGCGGATGAGTCCAAGTAGCAGATGCTCGGTTCCCACGTAGTTATGGCCCAACAAACGTGCTTCTTCGATAGCGAGCTCAAGCACGCGTTTGGCGCGAGGCGTAAACGGAATCTCGCCGATAGTGAGCGTGCCACCGCTGCTCTTGACCATGCTCTCGACGGCCTGCTGGATCTGCTCGAAATCCAAATCCATCTTGCTCAAGACCTTTGCAGCAATTCCCTCTCCTTCTCGCACGATACCGAGAAGCAGGTGTTCCGTCCCGATGTAGTCGTGTTGAAGCCGGCTGGCCTCGTCTCTCGCAAAGTAAATCACACGTCTGACTCTATCGGTGAAACGGTCGTGCATTGATGATCACTCCTCCTCCTGGTGCATGTCGCCGGATAGCTTGTGGCGCAGGTAATCGGCCCGAGCCACATCTCTTTGGTGGGCATCCATAGATCTACCCTCGCGCATCTGAAGATGGGCGGGTTGTATGTAAACAAGCAGTTCGTTTAGCGTCTTCAGGGACAGGTTCTTGACAATCCCCATTCCCACTCCCAACCGCACCGCCGATATCAGACTCAAGGCCTCTTTAGTGCTCACGCTCCGCGAGTGACAGAGAAGCCCGTACGCGCGCCACACCTTGTCCTCCAGCAAGCTTCGTGCCTTGCGGAACAGCATCTCGCGCGCTCGACGTTCGAATCCGATGACCTTCAACACCATTTCCTTGAGGTTGCTGACAATGACATCTTCCGACAGACCCAGGGTCACGTTGTTCGAAAGTTGAAAGAAGTTACCCATCACTTCCGTTCCTTCCCCGTAGAGCCCTCTGATGGAGTGATGGAGCTGGCGCAGACTGTCCAGAAGTTTGTTGATCTCCTTGCTATGCACCAATCCTGGCAGGTGAATCAGGAGGGACGCGCGCAGACCCGTCCCGAGATTGGTTGGGCATGCCGTTAAGTGACCCAGCCGGTCGGTGAACGCGAATCCGAGCTGCCTCGACAATTCGCTGTCCACTCGATCTGCCCTGTCGTAGGCCTGCCGCAGGTTGAAGCCTGCACCAAAAGACTGTATTCGTAAGTGGTCCTCCTCGTTGATCATCACACACAGATCCTCGCCGGCATTAACTATCAGCCCCCGGTTGGAGGAGTTGAAAAGAAACTCTCGGCTGACCAGATGTCTTTCGGCGAGAAACTGTCGATCGAGCGAAGACACATTGCCCATCGGGAAATAGTGGCAGGTGCCCAACGCCGATGTCTTGTCAGCAGCAGACCGCGTCTGTTCCAAAACTGCCGCCAGCTCCTCTTTTTCCGCGTTCTGCGGAAAGCGGCGATCCTCGATATTCCTCGCCATGCGGATGCGGCTGGAGAGCACGATCTCCTTCTCGTCGCCGGCGGCATCAAGCCACTTGGCGGGTTTTTTCACCATGTCCCTGATCTGCATCGCTAGGTTTCCTCGACCCTGGTCTCCAGCGTCTTAATGCGATCCCGAATGCGTGCCGCTTCCTCGTAGTTCTCCTCTTCGATGGCACGGGTGAGGGTGTCCTTCAAATCCATTATCTCTTTCCTGATGATCGCTATTGGCCCGAGCTGTCTCGGGCTCTTGCCCTGATGTCGCGTGCTTCCGTGGAGCTGCCTCAACAACGGCAGCAACTGTGTCTCAAAAGCCGTATAGCACTCCGAACAACCGAGTCGCCCGCTTTTTTTGAAGTTGGAATAATCGAAGCCGCATTTAGGGCATTGCACCTTACCCATTTTTTCTGATTGGGTCTGAGCAGACGTATCGATCAGACCAGCGACCAGATCTCCAAGACTGTAACTCCCCGTTGTGTGGACGTCGATACCCTTGGCCTCCGCGCACTCCAAACATAGGTCCGTTGTCACCATTTGATTGTTTACGATTTCGGTGTAATGAATCTTCGATGGTCTAATGCCACATTGCTTACACATAACTGGCATGATTATTCCTCCAGCGAATGTAGCAAGCCGTTTTCCAAAATTACGACACGGTTTGCGTGGCGGGCGAAATCTTTCTTGTGTGTTACCACGACAAAAGTTTTCTCTTCCTCCTGTGCAAGGCCCCTCATAAGATCATGAAGGCCCTCGCTGGACTCATCGTCGAGATTTCCGGTTGGCTCATCGGCCAGCACCACTTCGGGGTCGTTCGCGAGAGCGCGCGCGACCGCCACCCGTTGTTGTTCGCCACCAGAGAGCTCGTTGGGTTTATGATAAAGCCGTTCTGTGAGACCAACCCTTACCAGCAATTGTTCCGCGTGTTCCTGCGAACCTTTCCACGAGCGCCCGCCGATTAGCCCTGGCATCATCACATTCTCGATGGCCGTAAACTCGGGCAACAGGAAGTGGAATTGGAACACGAAGCCGATGACGCGGTTTCGAAGCCGGTTCAACTCTCGCGGGCCAAGTGAATCAACCGACTGGCCTTGTATCTTGAGCGTGCCCGCGTCCGGCTCGTCGAGTGACCCGAGTATCTGCAGCAGTGTACTCTTGCCCACCCCCGAGGCACCGATGATCGACAGCACCTCTCCACGGTCGACGGACACATCTAACCCATTGAGCACCTGAATCTTGCCTTTGCTGCCCTGAAAACTCTTGGTCAAGCCACGTGCCTCGATGACCATGTCTCACTCCAAATCTAAGCGGCCCGGCTCAAAAAAACAAGTTGCAAGCCAGACAATATAACCCATTGCTAAAAAATAATATACGCTGCGCCCCTCGCGATTCATCGATCGCCGACCGACGCCCCGCCTACTCGCTCCGTATCGCTTCGACGGGTAGCAATTTGCTTGCCTCCCAGCTGGGATATATCGTTGCCAGAAAGCATATGAGAATCGCGCTGGTACAAACCGCGATCAGATCTTGCCACTGCACCAGCACGGGCAGCGTCTTTATAAAGTACACGTCCCCCGGCAGATCCAGGTGAATGCGGTCGAGAATCAAGCAGGCAGCATACCCGGTGATCAAACCGCCGATCGTGCCCAAGACCCCGATCACCGTGCCCTCGAGCATAAAAATGGACATCACACCACCTGCAGGAGCCCCCATCGCCTTTAAAATCCCAATCTCCTTGCGTTTCTCCATGATGACCATGGTCAGCATCCCCACCAAATTAAAAGCGGCGACCAGGATAATCAGTGTGAGCATCAGGAACATGAGGATTTTTTCAATCTTCATGTAGCTAAAGAGATTCTTGTTCATGTTGATCCAGTTGTTGGTGCCGTAGTCTTGCATGGGCAGGATGTTCTGGATGGTCTTGTCTACGTCCTGCGCCTTGTAGATGTCGTCGAGCTGAATGCTGTAACCCCTCAAACCAGTCTCAAAATCAAACAAGCGATCGGCGCTTCGTATGTCCATGTAGACGAATCGCGAGTCGAATTCGTACATTCCGCTGTTGAAGAATCCCAGTACGCGGCATTTTCGAACGGTGGGATCCACTTTTCCCCCGCGAATGGTCGCCGGAGCGGTGACCAGGTTCACTTCTTCCCCCAGGCCCACCCGCAGCTCGAGCGCCAGGTCGAGTCCCAACACCACGCCGTCATGCAGTTCCTCGTCCTCAAATATGTCGGTGTCGAAGGATTCGATAGCGGGCTTGATGCTGTCGATGACAGTCGAGACCCGGGCCTCTTGCCTTAGATCAACGCCTTTTACCACGACACCGCGGATACGGGTTCTTCGGCCCGGGATGACTTCATAGGACATCAACGCCTCGGAACGGACAAAGGGCGCTACTGCTGTGACATGATCTTGGCTCGCGAGCATCCCGGCCAGCGTGTCGGCATTCGCCCAGGACTCGGGGTTACGCATAAAAACAACGACATTGGTGTTAAAGGCGACAATCCGCTGACGAAGCTCAGTCTCAAAACCGTTGATCACCGATAGAACGATGACCAGTGTCATCACACCCACGAACACGCCGCCGATCGCGATGGTGGTGATCCTAGACACCAGTGCTGAGCGCCTCTTGGTCTGCAGATACCGCTTGGCGATAAAAAGAGGATAGTTCATGCCCGTGGCCCTACTCGGGTCTCATCTGGGGGAAAAAGAGCACGTCTCTTATCGAATGGCTGTCGGTGAATATCATAGTCAAGCGATCGATGCCGAGACCCAATCCTGCAGCCGGTGGCATGCCATACTCCAGCGCCCTGATATAGTCGTCGTCCACCACATGGGCCTCTTCGTCTCCCTGACGGCGCAGGGATGCCTGCTGCTCAAACCGTCTCCTCTGCTCTAGCGGGTCGTTGAGTTCGGAAAAGGCGTTGCCGACTTCGAAGCCGCAAATAAA
>Ga0224512_10002775_pt1 | contig 15807 bp, 11 predicted proteins | sample SF_May12_sed_USG_4_FD_169103 | JGI IMG/M metagenome (GOLD analysis project Ga0224512, IMG submission 169103) | Sediment microbial communities from San Francisco Bay, California, United States - SF_May12_sed_USGS_13 | ecosystem: Environmental > Aquatic > Marine > Sediment | place: USA...
GACACCGGTGTCCAGGTTTACTTCTGTGACCCCAAGAGCCCCTGGCAGCGGGGCAGCAACGAGAACACCAACGGGCTGCTACGCCAATACTTCCCAAAAGGAACCGACATGGCCGCCCTGACCCCAGAAGAGCTCGATGCCGCCGCCTACTCGCTCAACACTCGACCTCGACAAACCCTCGGCTGCATGACACCATCAAGAAAACTCGCCCAAGCCGTTGCAACCACCCCTTGAAACCGCAGGCAATCTGGATCGGTTCCCAGATATTGGGTTGTCACGGTCCGTGGTGGCAATCAGCTGGTGTGGTCGGGGTCGGGTTGGTAGCGGTTGGCGAGGAGCCACTCAAAGATCTCGTGGCGGAGGAAAGCCAGTTTACGACCACCCGGTGTGCGGTGGGCGGGGATGATCCCCTCCCACACCCACGCTCGAACGATCTGCTCATTGGTGTTCAACAACACGGCCAGCTGTTTGGTGTCCAGCACCGCCGGCACCTCCGGATACCAACGCTCATAGTCGATGGTCCCACCCCTCACGTCTCGTCCCGTTCCGGGTGGTCGGGTGTTTCCTCGTCGTTGTCGGGTTCCACTCGGCTCAACGCGTCGATGACTTCGTCGCGGAAGAACCGGTACTGCTGTCCCCACCGCAAGGCGGGGAGCTCTCGCCGATGGACCTTGTCGCGGACGTCACCGATGGTGCTGTGCATCATCTCGGCCACGTGGGCGGTAGTCAGCAGTGGGGGATAGAGACGCCGCAGTTCATCAACTGGGTTTTTCTCGTGCGTTCTGACGATCTCGAGCAGGTGTTGGTGGTCATTGAGAAGTCGGACATCGCCGACCGCCGGGATCAGCCCGTCCCTGGGTGGCGGGTCCCAAACGCCAGCGTTGGCGCCGTGAGCGGAAGTGGCGGAAGGGAGTCCCTTTCGGAGTGCCAACGACACGAGCGACAAGCTCCGTCAACGTCCGTGGAATCCGCTGTGAAACGGGGCTCAGCAGCGCACCACGCGAGGACGTCCACAGCAGTTGATACAACCCGGGCCGCACGTTCCTCGACATCCCAGCACCGAACTCCATCGATGAGGCTCCTCACCCGCAGTACAACCTGTAGCGCGACACGTCTCGCCAGGGCGTCGAGACTCGATCGGTCGACGAGCGCGGCGAGTACTTGGTCCCGCTCGGCCCAACTCGTAGTGCGCCGACTCTGAGCGGCCATGAGGAGTTGTTTGCCGTCATCAAACGCCAGACGGTTATCGTCTACGGCCCGTGTCTGAAGACGCTCCCCCACCAGCCTGCAATGTGCAATACCAGGGTTATGTCGGCGGATTCTTGCTGGCGAGCTTCATCACTTGGGTGGCCGTGCTGGGACCGATCGGTCTCGCCGTCGTGTTCATGCTCGATCTCGAGATCAACAACTCGGCGCTCGAAGCTGTGCTGACGTTGGCGGTCGGCGCAACGTGGACCTTCGCCCTTCCACATGGGGCCACCAACACCTGGCGGTGCTCCAAGAGCTGAGATCCGACGGCGAGTTGACGGTGGCCTTCACCGCGGCGAACGACGCCGCGCTGGTATCTGCCCTGAACAGCGCCGGCTGCGCCCTACAGCCCGATCTCGTCGGCGTAGATGAGGCGCTGCTCCCACACCGGTGGGGGCGGGACGAGGCCGATGCTGCCGAGGTTGGCCGGGTCGCCGGGGAGGCGCTCCCACTCCTCGACCGTGACCCGCCAGTTCGGCAGGCTGCCGGGGCGCCGCAGAGGGATGGTGCGGGGCGCCTCGAGGATGCCGACCCAGGCGGCCTGCGCCAAGTCGATGGCGCCCGTCTCCGGATCCCGGCCCGTGCCCTTCACCTCGAGCTCGACCACGTCGACCGTCTCCCAGCCGAGGTCGGTGGGGATGTCGGGGTCCTGGCGTTGCAACCGGGCCACGACCAGCCGGTTGGCCGAGATCGAATCGGCATAGGACTCCAAAGGACCACCCTTGACCACCGTGCGAATTCCAACCGGGCCGCTCACCACCACTCGTATGTGGCGCACGTCGGTGCGGCTGACGCTCGTCGTCCGTTCCGGGGTCAGCTGCACGTAGTCGCACAGCACCTGCGGCGACAGATGCAACGAACCGATGCTGTCCGGCTGGTAACGGGCGAGGGCGAGCCGGACAAACGGCCAGAACGTGCTCCCAGGATCAATCGCCACATCGACGTACCACAGCTTGCGGGTGGCGTTGTACTGCGGCTGGTAGCCCAGCACGGTCACCGTCGAGCCGTCCGGGAGGATCCGGTTCGTTGGGGCCACCACCGGGCGGGCGTCACCGGGCCGATCGTCGAGTCCGGTGGCGCGCATGAGGTTGTCGAGCTCCATGAACATGGCGCGTTTGTCGACCGAAGCCGACACCCACGCCGGGTCGGCACCCCACTGGCTCACCTTGCCGTCGACAGTGCCGTCGTCACCGCCCGGCCCGATGAGCACGCCGAGCAGCTCGCCCTCGCCCGACGAGTACCACGGGCGCTCCAGGTAGATCCGCACCCCGGCCCTCCGTCCCCGGCGCACCGCCACCGGTTGCTCCGGCTCGGTGGCCTCCTCCCAGCGAAACAGCGGGATCACCGAATGCACGATCGGGGCCGCCGGCCGGGCCGAGCTCGGAACCGACCGCTCGATCTCCGGCCCGACCACGCTCTGGCCGTCGTCGTCGGGCAGCCCCTCGAGCGGGGCGCCGGGCGCCAGGGTCGCCGGATCGAAGTACTCCCGGAACCGGGTCGAAGCCCGGAACCGATACGTGATCGTGTGATGGCGGGTGTCGCCGATCGGGTGCACCGCCTGGTGGGTCCACACCGGACCGAAGTTCTCAACGTCGACCTCGTCGTCGGGGAACGGGCCAAACAGCAGCGACAGGTCCTCGCTCGGCCGGATCCGGGTGGTGAACGCCACCGCCCGGGTCGAGATCTCAGACGGCCCGTCGCTGCCGAGATCGTCGATCGGGTCGACCCACCGTGCCTCGGCGGTGAGCTGTTCCGTGCTGGGGCCGTGTACGTCGACCGCGCCCCAGAACCAGGCATCGGTGGATCCGGCGCCGGCTCGGGTCACGGCGAGCTCGGTCGGGCGGGGGGCCTCCAAGGGTCGCGGCACCGCGTGGACCAGGGTGACGTCGTCGAACGGGGTCAGCGCCCACAGCCAACCGTCGGCGGCGGCTTCGATGACGTCGGGATTCTCCCGCAGCACCGGGGGCAGGATGCGCCACAGGCCGAAACGGTCGAGGTCGTTGGCGTCGAGCGACGACGCGAGCCGGAAGCGCTGCACGTCACCCGGCGGCAAGGCGATCCGCAGCGCCGTTCCCTGGAGACGGCCGCCGAGCTCGCCGGCACCTTCGAGGACGAGTCGGAACGGTCGGCGCTCCGGCCAGCGGCCCCGATAGGTGGCCGTGAACCCCTCAACGCCGAACGGGAAAAGGATGAACCGGTCGAGGCCCGCCTCCGGGAACACCACCGAGATTCCCCGCGCCGCGAGGTCGGCGAGATACGGGACCACCGGTTCGTCGACATTGTGGACGACGTACTGGCCGGCCGCCGGCGCCTCTCCGGGGGCCAGCGGCAGCTGCTTGAGCGCCGAGCCCGGTACGCCGGGGTCGTTTTCGAGGGCGATGCCGGGTTGCAGGTCCCGCACGTTGGGGTCATCGAGGCGGGGCACGTCCATGTCGAACCACGTGCCGGCCTCACGCACCGCCACTGCCAGCATCGCGTCGTGGCGGCTCTGGTTCTTCGAGCCGATCGCCCGGTCGAACGCCCCGTACAACTCGGCTTCGATCTGGCTGGTCTTGGGCGGAGCGAGATGCCGCTCCGACGTGGCTCGATACTCGAAGCCCGGGTTGGCGATGGCGTATGGCTCGGGCGGCGTCACCGTGATCTCAAGCGTCTCCCGATCCTGGGTGACCCCGGAGCGGACCACGACGTGGCGCAGCGACTCACCCGCGGTGAACGGACGCCGCGCCACCACGGCCGGTGGCTGCACCGGGTCCCATCGCAGGAACGGCCGCAGCGGGCTGACGACGTCGACGAGGTCGGCCGGTGCCGGGGTCCCGGCGGTGGCGATGAGGTCCGCCAGCGCCGCCGAGTCGCGGCGAGCCGTCGAGACGAGGAACGGGTGCGAGTCGTCGAGGACGACGTCGGCGAAGGCGCGTTCGACGGCGGCGGCGCGGTCGGCCGCCCGCATCGGCCCCGGTCCCTCGGGGCGGCGGGCCCGAAGTCGGCCAAGTACGTCGTCGGGGAGCTTGGCGGCCTCGGCCCGCTCGAACAACAGCGGCCGCCGTTCCGCCCGCCCGGCGCGGCGTCGCACGACCGCGGCGGCGGTCTCGCCGCGCACGGTGCCGACGAGGTCGCTCGATGGCGCCGTCGCCGCCGGCGCCGCTGCGGCGGCGGCTTCGGCCTCCGGGCCCGCAGGCGCCGAACCGAGGTCGCGAGGTCGGCTGTTGCCGGCGAGGTCGACACCCCAGACGCGGAAGGCGTAGGACCGGCCGTAGCGCAACCGGGGCAGGGTGCCGGGTTCGACCCGGTTCTCGATGACGATGGGCGTGACGTGGTCGGGGTTGACCTTGGGGTCTTCCACGATCTCGTCGCCGTTCTCGTGGCGCACCCTCTTGCCAGGCCGTGGAGCCGCCAGGCTCCAGCCATCCCATCCGAACATGGCCTCGTGGACGTGAACCGGGCTGTCCTCGACGTCCACCGTCTCGGTGGCGGTCGTGCCCTGGATGAACCCCTCCTCGGCGAGGTCTTTGACGACGGGCCCGTGCTCGTCGACCTCGACGTCGATGCGCCGGGCATGGAGGGTGAACCAGCCTCCGGCGGTCTCGTCGAACACGTCGACCCGCATCCCCTGGGTGACGTCCTCGGTTGCCAACTCCGGGACTTGGCGCAACTCGAGCTGGTTACCGAGCGCGGTCTGGCTCGCGATCCGCTGCTGGGTCGCCAGCGCCTTCTGGTTCCGCACGACGGTGAAACCGACAGACCGCAACGCGGTCGGGGCGGCATGGATCGGGTCGCCGTTGTCCTCCACCTTCAACAAACGGGGGAACGACCACAGGTACCGGTCGAGCTTTAGAGCGGTGCCGTCAGGGTCCATGTCGAGCACGTCGAACCGGGCGTCGTCACCGAGCCGGAGGGCGCCGTGGTGCCAGTCCTCGGTCTTCGGGACCGTCAGCAGGTCATCGCCGACGGCCATACATCGGACCCGGGTGGTGCGGCAGGCGCGGGCGCTGCCATCGATGATGATCCGGCCGCTCAACCACTCGCTCTTAGCGAGTCGGGACGGGTCGTGGACGATGAGGTCGATCACGAGGCCGAGCCGGCGCTGCAGGCTCTGGTGATCGCTCGCCAGGCTGACCCGTTCGTGGAAGTCGGGTTCGGGCCGGGGCAGTTTCTCGACCACCGGATTGAGATCGGGCCGATCCTGGTACGGCAACGCCGACTCGGGTCGCTCGTAGAAACGGCGGGCCCGGTGCAGCTCGAGCGTCAGCTTCGAGAACGGGTCCTGCTGGCCCGCGATCACCTTCTCGACCTGGTCGAGGGAGAGGCCGGGCTCGCCCGGGACACCGGTCTCACCGAGCTGGGCATCGAAGCTGCGAGTCAGTTGGGTCTCGTCCCACTTGACGTTGTCGCTGCCTCCCGAGAGGCGTCGCATGAGCGGCGCCAGCGGATGCAGGCTCGGGGCCGGCGGCGAGGTCGGTGCCACGTACATGGCGGCGAGATGCAGCAACTTGCCGGCGTTGTGGACCTCGGCGGCCCGGAACGTGCGCCAGTACCGGTTGTCCCATTCGGGACCCGACGGGGCCCGCACGGGAGTGTCGGGTGGGAACGCCGCGTCCCATGTGGGCGGATCGATCTCTTTCAGGATCGGCTCCGCGTCGATGACGCCCGCCTGATCGCTCAGCTCGAACTCGGCGGCGCCGCTCGTGAGCAGGGTCGCCCAATGCGGGAAAAGCGAGAAGGTCTTCAGGGGCTCTTCGCCTCCATCGGGCGTCAGGGCTGGTGATACGAACAGCGACACGTGGAACGTGGCGTCGGCCGCCTTGGAGTAGGGAAGGGCAATGACGGTGTAGAACTCGGTAGCCATGATCACGCTCCTGCAAAGGCGAGGCAGTAGTCGGACCACGCAGGCGACGAACCGTCGGCCTCGATGTCCATGACATCTAAGAAGTTGGGGTCACCGTTGGACCCGGCGAAGCGGCGCTCGGCGCGCACCGTCACCGAGACGGAGAACAGGAACACCTCGACTTTGATGGTGAGCGACGCTGATCCGACCATCTTCCCGGTGGCGAACTCGTACAGCAGCTCCAGGTACAGCTCGATCGACGCCGAGATGAGGCCGAGCACGTCCACCTCGCCCCGGAGCCGGAAGTATCCGGCGAGCGATCCTGTGTCGCCCTCGAGGCGCATGTAGATGCCGAGCATCGCCGACACGGAACCGGACGCGACTCCGAAGTCGACGGCGAGCACGGCCCCGGCCTCGAGTCCGAGCTCGAGCACGTCGAGCCCGTCGGGGGAGAGGCGCAGCATGAACCAGCCGCCGCCGCCGATGAAGAGCACGGCCAGGGTGAACGGCCTTTCCCTCGTGCAGAAGTTGAACCCGACGGTGACGGCACTGCCCAGGAACGGCACTCGGATATCGGCGCCGAGCGAGATGTTCGAGAGGTTGAACACTCCGACGGCGACGTTGGGCAGCGCCAGGGTGAAGCCTGCCGTCACCCCCTCCGCCGAGACGTCGAGGAAGGGCGGGTCGGAGAAGCCGTCGAACGGGATCAACTCCCGCAGCGTCTCGATGAAACCGAGCATCCCGAGGAACTCGATGCCCTGGAGGACGACGTCGACCTCGGGTTTGCCCTTCGAGCCGGCATGGAACGACAGGTGATCGAACGCGAAACGCACCAACGGCTCGTTGGGGATGAGCAGCAGCTCGAAGTCGCGCAGCTCGGCGAGCACGTCGACGCTCATCCCGTCCTTGCCCGATGCCCGTCCTTCGACGGCCAGCACGAAGCTGTCCTCCTCGAGTTTCAGGATCGGGGGGTTCTGGTTCTTCGGCCACGAGCTCATCTTCGGTTTCCACTCGTACCGGAACGTCGCCTGAATGGCCCCGGTGGCGAAGCCGTTGACGAACGACACCACGTCTTCGAGGACGTCGATGGCGTTGGCGACATCGCGCAGGACCTTGGCCATCGAGAGGAGCTGATTGCGCACGAGCGGTGGCAGCAGGGCGGCAACGTCCTCCATCGAGGAGGCGGCGGCGTCGAGATCGGTGAGTGGTTGACTGAGCGCCGCCGTGACGGCGGGGAGGTCGGCCCCGACGCCGAGGCCCGTGATGATGGTGATGATCGTGTCGGCGAGGCCGGATCCGGGTGGGTTGCCAACGAGGAGGTCGCGCAGCACTATCGCTTGATCGCGGGCGTCCTTGGCCTGGGTGACGAGCTCGTCTCCGACGCCGTTCACGACCTTGTTCTGGGCCCGCTGCACTTCGGCGATGGCGTCGGCAACGGCGTCCTCGATGACCTGTTTCGCCCGGGCGAGGTCGAAGAGGAACGACTCGATGCGGTCGAGCGCCTCCGAGACCACGTTGGGGGCGCCGTCGAGGCCGACCGCTTTCAGCAGGTCGACGAGGTCCACGATGCCGAAGAGCTTGGGAAGCTCGATGCTCGCCAGCAGATCGCCGGGATCGAACGTGCCGGCCGCTGCCTTGACGGGGTCGCCGACGACGCCTTTGAGGCGTGACAGACCACCGATCTTCAGGTTGGGCTGAATGAAGCCGCCGGCTTTGTCCGAACCGGCCCCGTTGGCACCGAAGGTGAGCTCTTTGGCGACGGCATCGGTCACCTTGGCCCACACCTCACCGACGTTGCCGGCCCCGAAGCCGGTGAAGTTGTCGGCGTAGGCGATCGTCACCGGCCCGACGGGCGAGAGCTGTTGCACGGCCGGCAGCTCGACCGTGGCGTCGACGAGGCTCGGGTCGGAGCCGTGATTCTTGGCCGCCCCGCCGAACTGCAGCTGCTTGGTGGGCAGCGTCGTGTCGCCGCTCTTGTCGGGGTCTGCATACGCGACGTCCTGGCCGTGAGCGGCCACGAACCGTGCTGCGTCGCCGGAGTATTTGTTGTTGATGGCGTTGTAGTCATGAAACGAGTCCGACACCCACAGCAGCTGAGCCCGCAACCGGACCTTGCGGTTCTCCCAGTCGGTGCAGTGGAGGATGAATTCGAAGCGATTGCCGCCGACCTCGGGGAAGAAGCAGGTGTTCTGGAGCGGACCGGGGTCCGGGAATAGCGTCGGGGTGACGAGCGGCTCCAGACGGACCTCGCGGAACGGGAACGTCGGGTCGTCGAACCACACGACGGGTTCGTCGACGACGAGGAACTTGCGCTGATAGAGCGCGGCCAGGGACGGGCCGGACTTCTTCATCTTGCGCTCGGTCAGTTTCACCAACGTTGCGCTGGGCCCCAATGGGAACAGGTAGCCGGGATAGGTGACCCGGACGTATTGGTCGCGACCCATGGGGGCGATGTGGTCCCACGACACGATGGCGGCCATGGCGTCGTTGGGGTCACCCGGGTCGTGGCCCGTGTACGGATCGGTGTTCCACAAGCCGTGGACGTCGAGCCATGCCCCGAGGCTGGACAGATACAGCTTGGTGACGTCGACCGGTGCCGGGGCGATGGGCCGGTTCTTCGAATCGAGCCAAGTCTCGGCGCTCTGGCGCACGAGGATGTGGCGGTCGTCGGGATCGAGCGACATCCGGAACGGGATATTGAAGTGGTCGGCGTCGCGTCGTGCTGCCCAGTCGCCCATCGCCTCGCGGTCGCGGGTCCAGATCGCTCGGATGATGCGTTGCCCGGTGCCGCCCTCGTCGACCCCTCCGTGGCCGCGGATCCCGAGACGGCTGTGCCACAGCTCAACACGGTGAGGGGCGTCGGGATCCCTCACCGGATGGTGGGAGTGAGCCCAACCGCCGCGGTCGCTGGGCGAAACGATGAGCCGGAACGGCGCCTCGATGGCGGTCTCGAACGGCTCCGGTGGCCGGCTCAACACGGGGCGGGGGCGCAGCCTGCGGCGGGGGAACGGCCGAAGGAAGACGTCACCGGCGCCGATCACCGGAAGCTCTCCGTCGGCGTCGACGACGATCCCGGCCGAGCGCGTCAGGATGTCCCGCACCCGGCGCAGGTCGCGCCGGGCCCGGAGGTAGGCGCCGATACCCTCCGGTGCATCGCCGGCTGCGGCGCGCCTGATGATGAGGCCGTCTCGTCCCAACGCGGCTTCGAATCCGCCCGGCAGCTCGAAACGCGGTCCGCCCGGGAGCTGCTTCGGCGTGGTCTTGGGGGTGGCGAGCGGGTGAACGATCAGCGTTAGCCGCCCGAGTGCGTCGAGGACGTCGGTGACGGTGAAGGGGATCGCCTCGCCCTCCGGGAAGGCGAACACGAGGCGCGACGTCTTGGCCGGGAGCACGTCCTCGGGTTGGGTGAGGGCTTTCTCGGTGCCGATGGGCGGCGGCGTGTCCTTCACGGGGACATCGGTCCCGGGGAAATCGTTGCGTTCGGGCGGTGGGACCTCTCCGCCCGCGATGTCGATCTCGTAGACGGCTCGCTCGCCGAGGTGTTGGAAGGTGAAATCGATGACGAGGCGCGCGTTGGGACCGGTCGGGCGAATCTCGGGAGCACCGTCGGTCACCAGCTCGACGTCGTAGCCCGAGAGGGTGAAAGCTACGAGGTCCTCTGCGCGGACGATGTCGACGACGAGGTCGGGGACCGCTTGGCGCTCGGCGAGCACGGGGTTGAGCCCCGGCAGATGACGCCAGCCGGCGCCGAACCTCAGCTCCACTGCCGGGGGGAGATCGCCTGGGGGGTGACGACGATCGGCCATGGGTTCTCCTTATGCCACGACGTGCACACGCCTGCGTGCCCATAGTTCTAGCGGACAGGATCGACCCGTGTGCGAGTTTCTGGCGTAGACCATATGGGAGAGGGCTCAGGGGATCGTTGGCGGTAAAGGCTCAGGGGATCGTAGGCGATTGATGAGTCTCTTGATCTGTCGAGATCGGGAGACCGGTTGTGGCCAGCGAGAATGCAGAGTTGCGTCGACGGGATTTGTCACGGAGTCCCTCCAGTCCCTTCTCCTGGTAGCGGCGCAGCCACACATAGAACGTCTGGCGGGTGATCCCGAAATAGCGGCAAGTCTGGGCGACGTTTCCGGTCACCTCCTCGGCGTGGCGGATGACCGCCAGACGGTGATTCACCAACCGCTGCTGCTCCCTCTCGGTCATCAGTTCTCCTTCCGTTTTGGAGAACCCAAATGTAAGCAATGTCCGTCAGTTCTAGACGAGCTCTCGCGGACCACACGCGGACCAAGGGCGGATCAGAGGTCTGGAGCCGACTACCCGGTGAGCGAGGAATCCCCTGTGGCACAGGGGATTCTCGTGGAGCTGGCGGAGGGAATCGAACCCACGACCTGCTGATTACAAATCAGCTGCTCTGCCGACTGAGCTACGCCAGCGCGGGGCGGCTTCGCCGCACCCGCAGCTCCGAGCTCCGAGCAACGAGCGAATGCCTCACCGGGACGGGAAGGTTAGCGCACACGCAGTTCGTCACGACACTGTCTCCAACCTCCCCACTCGAAGCTCGCCTAGCTCACAGCTTCTTGCGCACCCGGGCTACTTCGAAGACCGCCAGCGCGGCAGCCACCGACGCATTGAGGCTCTCCGAGCCTTCCGCCATGGGGATGCGCGCGCCGACGTCCACTCTCTCTTCGACAAGTCTCCCCAGGCCTCGGCCTTCCCCTCCAACAACGATGGCGACCGGCTCGGTCAGGAGCGCCAGACCGAACAGGCTTTCGCCACCACCAGCAGTCAGGCCGATCGTCCAGACACCCAGCCGCTTGAGGCGTTGCACCACATCGGCAGTCGAAGACTGAACGGAAACACGGAGATGCTCAAGGGCGCCTGCGCCCGCTTTGAACGCCGTGGGACCGATCGGGGCGGTACGACGGGTTGGAACCACCAGACCTGTTGCGCCGGCGGCCAATGCCGATCGAGCGATCGCCCCGACGTTGTGGGGATCTTCGAGGTGATCCAGCACCACCAGAAGGCACGGAGACGGTTCGACCAACGCGTCGAGGGAGTAGGTCTTCAGCGGCCGAGCCCGCCCGACCAACCCCTGCGGGGCCGCGGTCACCGCCAACGGGCGGACGTCGTCTACAACTTCAATGTGGACTCCGGCCCTTTTCGCCTGTTCGATCAGGACGGCCACCTCGGGGTTGGCCACTCGGCCGGCTTCGACCCGCAGTTCGGTCAGTCGACCGGCCTGCAACGCCGCCTCGATCACGTGAAGACCTTCGAGGTCAGCGCCGATGCCAGCGGGCGCCATCGGGCGTGTCCTCCACGACGATTCCAAGAGCAGCCAGACCATCCCGAACGGCGTCAGCTCTCTCCCACTCGGTCTCGGCGCGCGCTTGATCGCGTTCGCTCAGGAGCCGCGCCACGCTCTCCTCGGTGGTAGCGGAGGGATCGATACCGAGTGTTTCCAGGAGCTCATCGATCCGCTCAGCAATACCGGAGAGCTCTGATCGAGGAGGTTCGAAGCCCAGCACATTGACGATCTCGTCGAAGGCTGCCACCCACGGTGCGACGTCCTCTCCCTGGTCGATGCGCCGGTTGCCTTCCCTCACAGCGTCGAACAGAACACCGACGGCAGCGGCTGTATTGAAGTCGTCGTCCATGGCTTCAATGAACGCCTCCATCACCGATTCCTCCGGTTGGCCGGTTACGTCCGTTCGCCTGCGAAACGCCCAGAGGCGCTCGATTGCCGAGCGGGCATCGGCCAGCAGTTCTTCCGAATACTCCTGCGGTGTGCGGTAGTGAGCCCGGAGATAGAACAAGCGGACGGCCATGGGAGTGAACCGCCGGATTGCTTCGGCGAGATCGATCACATGGCCTGTGGATTTCGACATCTTCTCGCCGCCCAGGTTGAGCATCTCGTTGTGCAGCCAGTACCTAGCGAAGGGTTCCCCGGTGGCACCCTCCGACTGAGCGATCTCGTTTTCGTGATGCGGGAAGATCAGATCAGTACCACCGGCATGGATGTCAAAACTGCTGCCCAGGTAGTCCTGAGCCATCGCCGAGCACTCAATGTGCCATCCGGGCCGGCCGCTCCCCCACGGTGAGTCCCAGGCCGGTTCCCCCGGTTTAGCCGCCTTCCAGAGTGCAAAGTCGAGTGGGTCACGTTTGTGCTCGCCGGGAGCGACCCGGGCCCCGATCATGAGGTCGTCGAGGTTGCGACCCGATAGCTTGCCGTATCCCGGCAGGGACCGGACCGCAAAATAGACATCTCCTCCGCCTGGGTAGGCGAGGCCTTTGTCGATCAGCGTTTCGATGAGCGTCACCATGTGCGGTATGTGGTCGGTGGCCCGGGGTTCGATAGTGGGAGTCTTGATGCCGAGGGCCGTATACGCGTCATCGAACTTGGCGGCCATTATCCCCGCGAGTTCCGCCACCGACATCCCCTGCTCTGCGGCCGCGGCGATGATCTTGTCCTCGACGTCGGTGATGTTCCGTACATACACAACGTCGTAACCGCGCCACTCGAGATACCGGCGGATGGCGTCAAACGCCACCGCGTAGCGGCCGTGCCCCAGATGGGGATCGGATTGTACGGTTGCGCCGCACACGTACATCGATATCTCACCGGCGCGGCGAGGAATCAGCTCTTCCTTCCGGCGACCCAGCGTGTTGTAGACCTGCATTGCCCTCGATGCTAGGAGACCGCACCCGGTCGGAAGGCAGTCACGACCGCCACGGCAGCAACCCCCTCGTCGCGGCCGAGGAACCCCAGACCGTCGGTTGTGGTTGCCTTGACCGAAACCAGTCCAAGCTCGATGCCTAACACATCAGCCAGGGCGGCGCGGACGGCTTCTCTCACCGGGGTCAGCCGCACCGATTCGGCGACAATCGTGACATCAAGGTGAGCGACACGCAGTCCTTCCGCATGGAACCGGCCGACCACGGTGCGCAGCAGCTCCATGCTGTCGGCGCCATCCCAGCGAGGATCTGAGGGCGGGAAGGAGTCGCCCAGATCGCCGAGAGCAGCTGCTCCCAGCAAAGCATCGGCGACAGCGTGGGCAACGACGTCGGCGTCGGAGGTACCGAGCAACCCTCGGGTCAGATCGGCCGCAACACCGGCCAACAACACCGGCGGGTCACCTCCGAATCGATGCACGTCGAACCCCCACCCAACGCTCATCGGACCATCGCCTCGAGCACACTGAGATCGTCAGGGTAGGTGACCTTGAGATTGGCTGGGTCGCCTTCCACCCAGGCCACGAGCTCTCCGACTCGCTCCAACAGCATCGCATCGTCTGAGGCTTCCCCGTGGTCGGCGGCGTGCGCCTTCCGCAGCGCGTTTGCCAGGAAGGCCTGTGGTGTCTGCACACTGATGAGCGGTGCGCGGTCTATCGTCGCCACCACCCTGCCTCCTTCCACTTGTTTGAGAGTGTCGCGGACCGGGATACCCGGAACGACACCAGCCACATCACCGACGGCCAGACGCTCGAGAACCCGGCTAACCAGATAAGACCCGGCCAGGGGGCGTGCGGCATCGTGGATTACGATCGCGGAGACGGCCTCGGGGATCACCGCCAGACCGGCTGCGACGGAGTCACGGCGTCGCTCGCCGCCCGGAACCCCACCCGGGACGGAACCAACCACCACAACTTCGGAAACCCCGCCCTCTAGCAAGGAACGCCGCGCCCAATCCCAGAGGGGCCTGCCCAACAGTTCAACTTCATGTTTCGGCCCGCCAAACCGACTGCCCCTTCCCGCCGCCACGACGATCCCCCAGGCAGTCATGCGACGGGACGGCCAAACAGCATGCGCCCAATGGAGGTTCGCGTCACGCTGATGATCTCTACCTCGATCCCAGTCCCGATGAGGTCGCCTCCTCCTTCCACAACGATCATGGTGCCGTCGTCGAGATAAGCCACTCCTTGACCCAGTTCGGAACCGGACTTGGTGATATCAACGTGGATCCGGTCTCCGGTGGCCACAACTGGTTTGAGAGATTCGGCGAGAGAGTTGGGATTCAGAACCGAGACGCCCCTGGCACCGGCCGCTTTGGCGAGATTGTGATCGGTGGTGATGAGCGTCGCCTCGGCGCGCATGGCGAGAGCGAGCAGTTTGGCATCAACGTCTTCGAATTCCGGTACCGTTTCCTCGAGGATGTAAACCTGCGACACTTCGGAGCCTCGCATTGCTTCGATCACCTCTAGTCCTCGCCGTCCCCGCCGCCGTCGTGTCTTATCGACCGCGTCGGCCAGTCCTTGCAGCTCGTCGAGGACGAACTCCGGCACCCAGATGCGGCCGGGAAGAAGACCGGCGCGCGCCATTTCCAGAATCCGACCATCGATGGCGGCCGACGAGTCCAAGAGAAAGGCCCGCTCGGGGTGATCGAGGCTTCGACTCACCAGTGTTCCGCGGCGCCGAAGGCCGGTCACGGCAAGCAGATCGTCGGTGCGGGAGGCGAAGAGCCGGGTTCCCAGGCTGGCGGTAACCAGCACGACTAGCGAGGCCAGTGGCCACGCGACGGCCGGTGGCATGAAAAAGATGATGGGAACGGCGAGGATGACTCCGACGATAAGGCCAACCACCATGCCGAAGGCGCCGGCAAACAGCTCCGGTCCCGATGACCGCTCGGCGACCCGTTCCGGCACGACCTCCAGGCCTTTGCGGAATCCGCGTCCCAGCACGCCACCCAGCACGTATCCTATCCCGGCACCGAGCACGGCACCGAATACGGGCGCAGTATCCGTGTTGGGAACCTCCACATTGGAGCCAAGCTGGTATCCCAAAGCGGTCAGGGCCAGCGTAATGAGCAACCGAACTGCCTCGACAATCACGGGTCGAGCCTAGTGTCCTGGGTCTTGAATTCGTGCTGATTCCATCGAGCCACCATTGCCCCTCGACGTACCGGCATCTCCCCCATCTGGGCCGGCGAAGCACACATGACAAAGCACGCCTCCCCTCCGGGCGGGGCGAGGAATGCGCCGCGGGACCGGCGCTTCGTGGCTAGGTCAGAGTCGAGGACACCGCCGGGCGATTATTAGCTTTCGTCGAGCGGTTCTATCCGGGGAAGAGCCCGATCCAGTTTCCGGGTCGCTTCTTCTTCATCCACATTGAGGGCGAAGCGCAGTTCACTGGTAAGGGTCAGGCGAGCCTTCGAAAGCATCCGTTTTAGGGCGGGCGAGATTCCCTTGGTCTGCTGAGAGTAGGTCAGATCCCGCACGACCTCGGCGACCTGATAGATATCACCCGACGTCATCTTCTCGTTGAGCACCTTGTACCAGCGGCTCCAGTTGCTGCCTGCCTCCTGAGGCGGTTCCTTGAACAGAGCGAACACCTTGCGCGCCTGGTTCTTGTTGATGACCGGCCGGATGGTTTCCTCGATGCTGGCGATCGGCACGAAGACCGTCAGCTGGTCCGTGGCGATCTCTAGTTTGAAGTAGTCCTGGCGGTTCCCGGCCACAGTCTGTTTGACCTTCTTGACAATGATGGCTGCCCCATGCTGAGGATGAACCACTTTGTCACCGATAGAGAAGGCCGCAACCTTGCGGACTCGTGCTGCCGGCCTGTCGAGCGCCTCCCCGGCAGCGGCCTGCTCAACGGCCGGAGCACCAGCGGGAGTGGTCGATTGGGCAGCCACACTCGATTTCTTCACCGGCGCAGACTTCGCAGCCACACTCGGCTTCTTCACCGGCGCAGACTTCGCAGCCACACTCGGCTTCTTCACCGGCGCAGACTTCGCAGCC
>Ga0224512_10002776_pt1 | contig 15802 bp, 18 predicted proteins | sample SF_May12_sed_USG_4_FD_169103 | JGI IMG/M metagenome (GOLD analysis project Ga0224512, IMG submission 169103) | Sediment microbial communities from San Francisco Bay, California, United States - SF_May12_sed_USGS_13 | ecosystem: Environmental > Aquatic > Marine > Sediment | place: USA...
TATTAGATTGAAAAAATTCAAACATACTAATGAAGAATTAGAATTAGCTAAATTACAATCTGAGAAAGAAAAGAAGAAAAAAGAATCACAATAGTATTTTTTCTCCTTGTCTTTTTCAGACAAGGTTTTTTTTAAAATTTGATTTTTGAAGAATATTTTTGGTTTAAATCATCATATGCTTTTTTTCTTGCAGGAATTAGTTTTTTAGAGTCATTATACATTTTTGTAAAAAATGCAGCCAAAACTCGCTCTCTACATTCATCAAAGAACTGCACACCAAAACTAATTCGTTCAGGCTTTACTTTTTGAATGAATTCTGCAGATTTTATCAATTCAGAATTTACATGCATATGTGCAAGGCCGTCATTATCTCCAATAGTAATCCACTTTTCTTTTTGCCTGATACTAAGAGAATTACTCATAATTTCACTTGTGGCACCATTATTTTTTACAATAAGCAAAACATCATCATTTGCAACTATATCAGATAACAATTCAAAAAGCATGATAAACTATTCAAAACAAAATTATTTTAATTTTTAGAGGATTTCATGTCAATTTGAACAAAATCGTCTGAATCACCATGAATACAATCAGTTCCAACTGCTTTAACAGGGGAAAAGATAATTTTACCATCACGTATTTTTCCTTCATTTTGAAGCAATCCGATTTTACCTGAGACTATTTGTTTGTGTTTTTGGCAAGTTACTCCAAACATGTATTCATCTTCATCTGCGACAATAGATACAATAAATTCTGGAGGATTGACGCACTGTTTTCCTTCTTCCATTACTGAGCATTTATCAGGTAACACGACTTGAATTGAAATTTTATTGGATATTAACCTTAATTCTCAAAGATTTGATTTAATATTGACTAAGACGTTACTAGATTGAGATTAATGGGACATAATTTTGATGTTGTAATTATTGGAGGAGGAATTCTTGGAACATCTATCTCATATTTTCTATCACAGCTTAACAAATCAAAAAAAATTGCTGTAATTGAGCAAGCACATAACGTTGCATTTCATACAAGTGGGAGAAACACAGGAAAAGTTCATGCTCCATACTTGTACAATCCTGAAAAGAAGAAATTGTTTGCAAAAGCTGCATTTCATGGATATGAGATGTGGGAAGAATATTCTAAATTAAGAAATTTGCCTTTTAAAAAAGACGGAGTAATCGAAGTTGCTTTGGATAAAAAAGGTACCTCAGTTCTTGAAAAATATCTAAAGTGGGGAAAAGAAAATGGGTTAGAAGACAAAGACATCAAACTAATGGACAGTGCAGAATTAAAAAAAATAGAACCTGAAATAAAATGCGAATCTGCACTTTATGTTTACAAGGATGGATCTGCAGATTATTCAATATTCACAGATTCAGTTATGAAAGACAGTGAATCAAGTGGCACACAATTCATTTTAGATACAAAAGTAACAAAAATTAAAAAAGAAAATGGTAAGTGGACAATTACATTAAATGATGAACATGATATATTTGCAAAATTTCTAATTAATGCTGCAGGTGGAGAGGCAATAAATATTGCACATGATGTAGGTGTTGCAGAAAAATTTACAGATGTGCATTTTAGAGGAGAATATTGGAGAGCTCCAAAAGAATATCATGACTTGACTAAAACAAGCGTATACTCTGTTCCAGAATTTCCAGATTATCCATTTTTGGATCCCCACTGGATTATCAGAGTTGATGGTAGTTGTGAGATAGGTCCTAACGCAGTTCCAGTGTTTAGTCCATATGGATACAACAAAACAGAAAATATCAAGGAGTTCATCCCAAAGATGTTAGAAATGCTAGGTTCTGGTGCAAGAAAAGCAATTTTTGATAAACAATTTCAGGAACTTGCAATGAATGAGATACAATCATCAATGTCAAAATCTGCAATGATTGACAGAGTGAAGAGATTCTTACCCAAAATTGATGCAGACAAAATTACTGAGAAAGGTACTGCAGGAATTAGATCATCAGTAATTGATGATGATGGAAAGTTTGTTCCAGATGTAATTTTAATTGATGATGATGCATCATTTCATATTCTAAATTACAATTCACCTGGAGCCACTGGTGCATTGCCATTTGCATCACACATCATCAATCATCTAAACAAAACAGGTATGTTTGAGAGTGAAAACCTAGATGTTCAGTGCGGTCCTTGGAATTTTTCTCAAATTATAGAGAAATTAGAATAATAAGAACTAAGAATGGTCAATCCAACCTGGATTTTTGCAGTATGTAAAATAAGCAGGATGTATCAATCTACATATGGCAACATTAGATCAATTAAGAATTTGCAAGTCTTGCGGCAATGTGTTTTCTAAAAAGGCAGGAGTAACAATCATTACAGAATGTCCACAGTGTAAAGGTACCAGTTTTGAGCAAATTACAGAAAACCAATCAGAAATTGAAGAAGAATATTTAGACGAGTTAGATTAATCCAAAATAAGAATCTTCTGAGATTTTATTTATTCTATTACCGCAAGATTTGAACATATTTAGGCAATATAATAAACGGCATCAAACGGATATCTCCACATTACAGTCAAGTTCAAAGCTCTCAAATAGGAGAATCAGATTTTGATATTAAATACAAAACCATAAGAAAATCAAAATGGAGAAACAACTTGATAGTTTATCTAAATTTAAACTAGATATGATTTTCAAAATCGATTATCATGTTAGAACATGAATATAGGTCATTTTTCACCATGGCTAAAAGATGTACGTGTATTTTAAAAAAAACACTATCGTGAAGAATATACAATTGTATTTTAAGATCTTCAAATTATATAAATTAATGATCCAAAAATGGATTTTAGGAATATTTGCAATATTGTTTCTTGTCACATTTTCTCCTGCCTACGCACAACATCATTCAGGATCTTTAGCACCACCTATTGATTTTGATGGATTAAAAGTAGCTTTAAGCACAATGCTATCTCCTGAAGATTATACTTTTACAGATTCCAAAAATGCAAACTTGTCAATTAGATTCTTTGATAGTGACACAAATATGAATATCAAAAGTGTAACATATCGTGTTCAAATTTTCCACGAAGATAATCTTGTTGCCAATGAGTATTTTTTTGATGAAGACGGTAAATTAGATTTAGAAATTAAACCAAAGGCAGGATGTCAAGAACAAGAACTTTGGAAATGTACGAAATATTATGGTGAAAAACACGCCATAGCTGGAGCATATTATGCAAGAGGAGAATCATTTCCAGTAATTCAAGGACCTGTTTTTGATAAAAGTGGACAATACAATGTCAAAGTGTCTATCGTAGGCGCAACAAATCCAAAAACAATGACAGTAAAAGATTTACTTTTTGAAACTTTTGTAAATATTCCACAAAAAGAAACATTTCTAATCAAAACGGCAAATGCACAAGAGTATCCCATATCAATAAAATCATACAATAGTGAAATTTCAAATTTTAGTTATGATGAAATGTCTGGCAAGATATCATATGAGATACTTTTTAGTGAAAAACATGATCAACAGCATGAGTTTAACAGTAAACAGTTAATCAGCATGCAAAAAGGTTTTTTGTCTTTCAAACAGGGATATGATGTAGACGTATTAGTAGAAGGAGTAAAACTACAGAACAATTTAGTTGAATTTGATATTTCACCACCAAATGAAAATATCATAAGGATAGACATCCCACATGAAGAACTCTTACTAAAAGAAAACAAACACGGTACAGATCAACCACTAAGAGTAGAGATTGTATCGGGAGACGTAATAAACCTCAATTATCTTGATTTTGATTTTGAGAATGGTTTTTCTGCAAATGTATCATGGAATTCAAACTCAGAAGCAGGTAAAAAAATACCATTCACATTTTCTTTTTTTGATATAAATGGAAATCATGCAAAAGAAATGTTGTTTGCATACAGTATCATAGATTCATCTGGAAAAGAAATTTGGTCAAATATTGGAACATCTCAAGCATATCTTGGAATTTTAGCCCCATATGGAATTGTCCAAGAAGCAATTTTAATTCCAACTAATGATCAATATGAATTAAAATTAATTCTAACTGGTCAAGACTCCCAAAATTTTGCAGAGTTATTAACATCAAAATTAGATTTTAGCATTTCTCAACCCATTCAGCAAGAGAAAAAAAGCACTACTGTTCCATCATGGATTAAAAATAATGCTGGATGGTGGGCAGATGGAATTGTAGGAGATCAAGAATTTGTTCAATCAATACAATTTTTAATAAAAGAAAAAATACTGAGTGTCTCAGTTACAGAATCAAAATCTACAGAATCTCAAGGGATTCCAATTTGGGTCAAAAATAATGCTGGATGGTGGTCTGAAGATTTGATTTCTGAGAGGGATTTTGTTAAGGGAATTGAGTTTTTAATTAGTCAAGGAATTATTAGAGTGAATTAAGAATCAGAATTTACAATACATGGTAAGTGAATTCGTGATAAGACATCTGTTCTTAATTGTTGTTTTATATCATTTTGAAAAGTAGATCTGCCTTCATTTGAATCCACTCTGAGATTGTTAAACTAGTTGAAATCTACTTTTAAGGATAATTTTTGGGGCTTTAACCAAAAACGCCTTATCAAGATATGAAAATGCAGGTAATGTTTGATTTAATAGATCATATGCTATGGCCATATCTGAATAAATGATAAAATTTGGAGATTCTATTGTTTTTAATCCATCATAGATGTTCGTGGTAAAAAAAATATTTTTACTTGATCCGTATAACTCTCTCCATCTTTTGCATTCATATGCCAAATTATACATCTACAGTTTACATTCATTTTTAACAAATAATAAAATCAAGATATTTCACTCATTCATAAAGACTTTCACATTACCTATTAATCCAGAGGCTTAAACCGTTTTTGGGTTAATTTGAGATTAACTGGATATTGTGAAATAGAAATTCTAGAATTATTGTTTTGCAGATGCAAATGCTTCCGGAGGAGAGTTGACTGGATCTACAGTAATTACTACTGTATCAGTGCTTTCCCTTCCATTATCATCAAATACTTTGAGTTCAAATGTTAGAATCTTGATTTCATTGTTGTTTACAATTGGACTAGTAAATGACGGAGTTATGCTAGAATTAGAAGATAGTTTTACAGATTCGCCAGATAGTTGTGTCCATTTGAATGAAAGTTGTTGATTTTCAGGATCATAACTATTACTTCCATCCAATGAAACTTTGACATTTTCATTTACTATCTTATCAATACCTGCATCAGATACAATATCAAGATTGAGAGTATTTTTAACTAAAATATTCATACTATCTGAAGAAGAATAAGTTCCATCAGATACAGTACAAGTAAATGTCATTGTAGAATCACGTACAACATTTGGAATTTTCACCATAGTACCAGAACGGGTAGCTTGTTCTATAACAGCCGTTGATGTAGTACTCCATGTGAATCCAAGTAAGTCACCATCAGAATCAATCCCAGTACATTGTAAACTGGCAACCGTGTTTTCATTTACAGTAATATCTGGACCAGCATTAGCTTTTGGAGCACTATTTTCAGGAGACACAAAGATTACAACTTGATCTGAATCAGTTAATCCTTGTGGATCAGTAACTGTTAGTTCAAAAGCCAATCGTTTAGATTCTGTTGGAGCAACTTCAGGTGCAGTAAAGGATAATTTCAAATCGGATTTATCAAAAGATATAGCATCGCCATAAATTTGCTTCCACTCTGTTTTTAGAGAATCACTATTCAAATCAACGGCACTACCCATGATAATAACATTATCACCACCATAAACTCTTTTATCAGGACCAGCATATGCTCGTGGAGGACTATTTAGAGTACTCACAGTAATTGTAACATCATCAGTATCAGAATTTCCTTTAACATCAGTTACTTTGAGCTCAAATACTAATGGTTCTGATAGTGATTGAGTTGTTGGAGAAACAAAGTATGCTGAAGGCTGTTTGTCTTCATAAATTTTAGTTGGAATGCCAGATTTTTGAGACCAAGAAAATCGAATATTATCATTATCAGGATCAGTACCAGTTCCCTCTAAGTATACAAATGTTCTTTGAGGAACAATTTGATCTTTTCCAGCATCAGCTATTGGTGGATGATTTGATGGGATCACTTTGACTATTGCTATATCATTTGCATATCCATTTCCTTTAGAATATCCAGTAACATGGAATGATAATATTTCTTCAAAATCACCTATATTGGGAGCTGTAAATTCAATATGATCTCCATTAGATGAACTAAGAATTACTGGAGTTCCAATAAACTGAATCCAAGTATAAGAAATTGGTTGATTGTTCAAGGTATATCCAGTTACATCAAGGGATACAGTTTGACCTGCAGTTACTGTTTGTGGAGGTCCTGCCTCAATTGAAATTGATTTATTGTCAATAAGACCAGTAAAAAATAGCACGTTTACTGTATCACTTGCAACTCCACCAAATCCATCATCAACAGTAATTCTAAATGTTATTGGCTCATTTTGAGAAAAATCAAGAAGGACAGGTTGAAATGTAAGTTGTTTTTTTGTGATAGAGGATAAAGTTACTGGTTGTCCTGAAAGTTGCTCCCATTTGTAAGTTAGAACATCTTCATCTTTATCTGTAACTTGTGGAACAATAGTCATTACATTAATTGATTTAACCGCTAAACGATCATTTCCCGCATCCACAGTGGGTGGATTATTTACAGAATTTACAATAATTTCAACAGTATCAGAACTGTTCGCACCTTGAGGATCAGTGACTAATAATTCAAAAGTAAGAACTTTGATTTCGCCATTTTTGACATTAGGAGCCATAAATGTAGGCTCAGGAACTGTTGTTGATGATAATTTTACAGATTCACCATAAATCTGAGTCCATTTGAATGAAAGATCTTCATTATCAGAATCATATCCTTCGCCAATCAAAGTAACCAGTTTATTTTCAACGACATCAACGGATTCAATTTCAGCAAAAGAACTAGACAAGTTACCAAGAACTAATACTCCTAAGATCAAGGGCAATAAAAGATAAAGATTCACTGATCTGATTCAAAATATGTTCTTATTAATTATTACGTATTTTTGATTTTGCGATCTAGAATTGATATATACAATGAAAAAAATAAAAAATGCATTTGCAGTAAGTCTGCAAATACCAATAATATTACCTTCAGTGTCTGAGACTCTTGCCAAATTTTGTTAGCACTAGTCTTAATCCATAACGGCGTATCTGGATTTTCTCTAATTAGATGGCGCCGGGAGGGAGATTTGAACTCCCGTTCCCTTGCGAGAACGCGCTTTATGGTTAATAATTTCCAGGCGCGCGCCCTACCAGGCTAGGCGACCCCGGCACAAGTCTAACGACAAAAGTACTCGGTAAAATGTGATTATAAATTATGTTACTTATTTGAAAATCTACTTCCAAATTGTAACAGTAGTGGATTTCTCTACAGGGATTCCTTGATCATCCATTCCCTTTGCAGAGATTTTGTATAGACCATCTAATGCAACATTACCATCATTTTTTATTTGATCCCATAATAATTCAACTTCATCACCAGGATCAAGATGGGAAACAACTTGTGCACTAACTGGTGTATACATCAATATTCCAGATAATCCGGTAATTCTAAGACCATAAGATGTATCAGTGAAAGTTAGAGGAGTTGTACCAGAATTTACAATTTGAATTTTTATCTCCTCACCTTTTTTAAAATCAAATTTTTCAGTAACTAAAGATATTGAAGGGCCTTCAACAAATACCAGTTGATTTGTATTTTTTACATCCATCAAGTAAACACCATACGCAAAACCTGAAACCACTCCAATTGCAATAAAAATTACCAGGCTTTTCACTAACATGTCTTCAGAACAATTATTTGATGTTAATCCTTTGGATAAGTTGGTTTTGTTCTCCATTTTTTAGGATATGTGTTTGGGGCCATAATGATTCTCTTTGTTTCAAATGCATATCCCTTTGTTGCATCACGAATCTCTTCTTCAGACATTATAGATTCAGCCAAAGCTACTGCTTCTCCTTTTTGAGTGTAAATTCCAACTAGATCACCTTTCTTTAGATTTGGAGAAATTTTCAAAATGCCAGGAATTGCAAGCTGAGCACCATGACACATTGCATCTACTGCAGAGTCACGAATCATTACAGATTTTAATTCACTTAGAGCATACTCTACAGGTTTAATCATTTTCATTAATCTAGAATCATCTTTGTTTTCTTCCCATAATGCAAATGCATTTGCTAGTTCATGAAGAGTAACTAGGTCATCAGATTCATAAAATTGGTCTACTCTGGTTCTTCTAAGCTCAATCATTGTAGCACCAGATCCTAGAATTTCTCCAATATCATAATATAATTTTCTAATATAGGTTCCAGATTCACATAGAACTCGAGTTAAGAGAAGTCTTTCTTTTTGTTCTATTAATTCAAATTCATAGATAGCTCTTGTTCTTGTTTGTCTAACAACTGCTGAACGTTGTGGGGGTTTTTGAAATATTTCTCCTTTGAACAAATTGATTATTTCTGTAAGTTTTTCTTTTGATGGAAGAGAATGTACTCGTCCTAATGCAACGTATTCTTTTGGACCTAAAAGTAAGACACCTAATGCTTTTGTTGCCTCACCTAATCCTAACGGCAGTACTCCTGAAACTTGAGGATCAAGAGTTCCACTGTGACCAATCTTTGGAAGTTTCAAAATTCGTTTTACCCATGCAACTGTTTCGTGACTTGTAGGACCTGGAGGCTTGTCCAATAGTATGATTCCGTAGTTTAGTAATTGCTCAAGTGATCTTTTGTCATAATAGGTTCCATATGCATCATCAGTGATGTCTTGATCAATTTCAATTAGATTTTCTAGTTGTTTTAGCATCATAGTAGTTTTCTTACAGTTTCTTTTGCAACATCGATTACTTGTTGTGCTGAAAGATTATCAGTGTTAATAATTAAATCAAACACAGATTTATCATCACCAAAATCAAAATTATAAAGTTTTTTGTACAATGCCTTATTCTTATCAAATCGTTCTTTTGTAACTTCATAAGCTTCTTGAGGACTCATGTTATCCCTTGTTTGCATTCTCTTAGTACTACTTTCATGTGATCCTTCTAACCAAATTTTTATTCCATCTTTGACAAGCCATGGTAAAGTGTAACTAGTTATTACTACTCCTCCTCTTTTGAAGATTAAAGTTAATTTTTCATCCAGTGTTCTGTCATATTTTGAATCTTTTTCACGCTGATTTAGAAATCTCATTCCATCTTCAGTATCCCACCAATCATCTCCATCAGAATCAAAACCTTCCTCCATCGCCATCTCTTTTAGAACATCACCTCCACTAAGATATTCTAGGTGAAATTCTTCTGCCAATCCTTTAGCAACAGTCGTTTTGCCTACTGCGGGAGGACCAGAAATTACTATAGATTTTGTCAACTGAGATCCATTGAGGTTTTCGTCAGTTTCATAATAATGCCACTAAATGCAATTGATGAAAGGAAGTACCAAGCCCAGAGATATAATGCATTTTCGTGACCATAGCAAACATGGCCTTCATCCAAAGCCTGTTCTGCAGTACATGTTAGTTGAAAGAAATCACCAGGGATTACATTTAGTGGGATTGGAGATAGGGCCACAGTGTAAGAAAACAAATAAGGCAGTACAAAATAAAATATCAAAATTAAAGGTACAAAAGTAATCATCATTGGACGCATGTTCATCTGCATCATCTCCATTGACATTTTGTTCATGTAAGATGATTTTTTGCTCAATTCGTTAATTTTGGCTTGATCTTTTGATCTCATTGCAGCCATTCTTTCTTTTTGCCATCCGCGTGTTTCTTTCATGATTCGTTTTAGCTTTGTTTGGTCCACCATCTTCTTTCTAACTCCAGCATTGAAGAGATTCAATACAATGCCAAATGCAGAAACTGCAAACATTGAAAGGATTAATCCTTGAATGATTGGGTCATCACTACCGAGGGCCTGTCTGTTTTCGCCACCAAAGATATCAAATTGTAGGTGTATTGAATCGAGAAATAGTAGAATAAAGTTAAAATCCATTTTTTACAGTCCTAGCGCATTAATTATTTTGTCTATGGCTTCATCAATCTTTCCTTCTCTATTAAGAATATGTTTCACAGGTGAGCCTGTAAGTACAGTGCAAGCTGAAATCATTGCTGATTGAATGTCTAGTTCTTTATTTATATTAGGTAGAGTAATTTTGTCTCGATTTCGTGTTTCGTCTTTCATTCGTCTGTTGTAGATTTCTTCAGGTTTTGCTGAAACTGAAACAAAGTTTGTAGGTTTGATAATTTTCAAAACATGTTCTGGTAATCCAGGATAGTAGCCTTCTGGTGAATTGATAAATGCATGAGTATCAACAATTACTACTTGTTCATCATATGCAGTAATTTTTTCGGCAGCGATTTTTTGGAGATGTTGTTGTTCATTTACAGGTAAATGTCTAAGATCATCTCTATCTTTAAGACCATTTTCTTTTGCAACTTCAAACATCAAAGTTCCAAAACTTACTACATGGACAGTTTTATGATGATCTTTAAGAACTTCTACCATTTTAGTCAAAATGGTAGTTTTTCCAACACCGGGAATTCCTACAAGAATTATTCGCTTATTTCCTTCCAAGTAAAGCACCCAAACGCGGCATGACGACTTCTACTTGTTCTCTAACTAACTGTGTGTAATAGTTGATGAGTATATCTACCATAAGTAAAACTCCAATTCCAGAACCAAATACACCAAGAACATCAGATACGCCTGCTAGTAGACCCAAAATCATTGAGCCAATAATTGTAACTGATGGAATGTACTTATTCAATAATGCTTCAACTGGAGCGTTTGATCTTCTAAATCCAGGAATTTGCACATCAGCATCAAGTAAGTTCTGAGCTGCACTCTTTGGTGACAAACCTCCAAGCTCTACCCATAATTTACCAAACACAACTACAATTCCCACCATAAACAGAACGTAACCTACTGCACGCATTGGATCCAATGCTGCCACATCCAAACCTCTTGGAGGAGTGATATAGTAGATGATACCACCTATTGGAGTAGAGGGGCTCGTAGGATCAAACTGCGCAATAAAGTTCATGAAGAAATTATTATTTCGCGGGTTCATGTTTGCCCACAACATTTGGAATATGAAAACAGCATTTGCCGTAAGTGCAGATGCCAAAATTACAGGAATGTTAGAAACATACATCAATTTGATAGGATAAACTGCTGAGAAGCCTCTGTATTTTGTAGATACAATTGGAATCTCAATTTTCATACCTTGTGTAAATACAAGGATTAACAAGATTCCAGCAGTAAGACACAATCCAAAGATGCTTGGAAGTTGATTTGAACGGAATAGAATGTTTGACAAGTCGCCACCCATTATGGACTGGCCGATATACGGAATGATACCAATCGTTCCTCCATCACCTGCAGGCAACGGGCTAAACATACTCCAAAGAATTTGCTGAGCAACACCTGCCATAATGAAAAGACTGATTCCACTACCCAGACCCCAGCCTTTCTGAATTAATTCATCTAAGAACATAATGATAATTGATGCTGCCATCAGCTGCCCAATCATCACATACAAAAAGTATGGCTCTGTAACTCCAGGCCCATATACTGCAGCAGCATAAACAATAGATTCTGCAACAATTACAATGTATGTTACAATTTTAGTTGCTGTCTGAAAGATACCTCTTTCTTCAGGTTTTTTAAAATCAAATTTGAGAATATCTGAACCTCTTAGTAATTGCATCAAGAGTCCAGAAGTAACTATCGGTCCAATACCTAATTCAACAAGAGTTCCTTGTTGTGATGCAAAAATTACTCTGGCAAATGCCAAAAAGTCAAACTGTGGTGCTGTTGCTCCAAATAACGGAGTCTGACCCATTATCATGTAAATTAGTAATGCTACTCCACACCATAACAATCTGGTAGGAAGTGGAATTTTCTTTTTTGGTTTTGGAACTTGAGGAAGATATGGTTCTGCTTTGAAAACAACTTTTCGAATAATTGCGGTAATACTACCTTCAGCCATTATCAGATAACACCTCTCCCCCAACAGATTTTAGCTTCTCTTCTGCAGTTGCAGTGAATTGTTTTACTTTGACGGAATATGCATTAGTTAATTTTCCGCCACCAAGAAGTTTTTCGTAACCTGCACTTTCAAGGTCTACGATTTTCTTTCCTCCTTCTTCTTTACCGAACTTTAGGAACAAGTCATCAAGATCTCTGATGCTAGTCCATGTTTTTGTAATATTTGGGTGAGGTGGTTTAGTGGAATCATGACCATAGTGATCTGGTTCATATTTTAAAGTAGAACTCCAATGATGTTTTAGCATACCTGTAACTCCAAGACCACCTTTGTGACCACTTGCGCGGTGTTGACCTACTTGTCCCCATCCCATGTGTCTTCCGCCTCTAAGTCGTCTTGTTTTTCTTAATCTTGTTGCCATCTCAAATCATTCTCCTTACAATAGCGTCAAGTTCTTTGTTTTGTCCAAGAACGCCCTTGTTTCCATAAAGTCTCTTTGTACTTCTTTTGAATCCAAGTCTTGGAGGTGATAAAGCAAACCAAGGTTTTAGAGGTTTTAATTTAGATAGAGTAGCTTTCCCTTCTGCCAATGCAGTTCCTAATTCATCAGAACTTGCAAATCCCAGTTCTTTAAGATCTTCAGGAGTAATTTTTTGATAACCCCCTTTTCTTGCTTTTTTATCAATCAATTCTTTTGCCAATGATGCATCAAGTTCAATCCAAGAAACATAGTGCTGTACTTTTCTTAGCATGCCCAAAGTATTTTCTTTAGCTGGCAATATTGTTGCACGGTATTTTTTATCTAATTTCAACAAAGTCATTGTATGAGTTGCCCAATAGGGACAATCAGCTTGACCTTTTATTCTAACAACGAGATAAGCATTTGCCATTTTCTATCAACCTTGACTAAATGTCTGTCTTAGACAGTCCAAAATTGCTTTGGATGTAGAGTTCATTGTAGGAGTAGAGCCCTTTGCAGTAGTCCATGCATCTTTGAGACCAGCTAGTTCCAATAATCGTTTAATTTTACCACCTGCAACAAGACCTAATCCACGAGGTGCAGGAATAATTTCAATTGTAACACTTCCACCTTTTCCTTTAACTTTGAATGGAACAGAATGTTTTTGATCACATCTACATTCCCAACTGCCACATCCCAATTTAATTGGGTTGACATTAAGATAAGCTTGACTAGTTGCTTTTTCAATTGCAATTCTCATCTGTTTTGATTTTCCTTGGCCAATTCCCAAGTAACCATTTTCATTTCCAGTTGCAACAATTGCTTTGAATCTTGTTGATTGCCCGTTTGAAGTCATTTTTTGAATGATACCAACATCTACAACTTCACTTTTTAAATCAGGTAGTAGTTTCTTGATAATTCCAGATTCTTGAATTCTTAAGCCTGATTCAATAATTTCTTCAAGTGAAGTGATTTCTCCAGATGCAACTTTTTGACCTAAGAGAGTTTTTGGAACCCAAACTTCTTCTTCTGATTCTCTTCTTGGTCTTCTTGGACGATCACTTGCACCCTTAGCTCCGCCTGGTGGGCCTCCTCCATATATTGGTGGACCTCGTCCTCTTTGACCTGGTTTACCTTTAGATTGTGCAGTTTGACTCATGTCTATTTGACCTCACTGTCAATTGTAAATTTTATTTTTGAAACTTCGTTTTTTATTGTAAGATGTTCACCGTTGAGTCTTTCCGCTGGTGGAAATGTTTCTTCATTAGCTGGTACTTGGACTCCAGCATCAATGACTCCCTTGAGAGCTGCTGCCATTCTTTGAGTATACCTTCTAGTTCCAGTGTAAAGAATGGCATCTTTTGCACCTTGACCAAGTGCTTTCTTTCCTGCCAAATATCCAGTAAGATACGCTGCAGGTACACTTTTTCTAGAGCCCTTCCATCCTTTCTCAAGGAGATATCTAGAGTGTGCAGATGCAACTACTTTATCGCCTGTCATCCCAGGCTTTAGAATTTGGACTAGAGTGTTTTCATTAGTAATATTTACAGTGATAAAATCGCGTTTGCCCATCAACATGGTGCCACGTTTTTTATAATTGGTTTTTTCCTCTCTGAGTCTTCGCAATATTTTCGAATAGGCCATCTATAGAAACCGAGTTTGAATATGCTCTTATATACGTTAAGCGTGAATTAGGGCAGCAAGCAAAGCCTTCTGAGTATGTAGACGATTTTCTGCTTCATCCCATACAACAGATTGAGAACCGTCAATTACTGACGACGTAACTTCTTGTTCTCGTTTTGCTGGAAGGCAATGCATAAAGATCGCATCCTGGTTTGCAGTCTTCATTAGTTTGGGATTGACTTGATATTTTGGAAGGAATTTTTTGATTCTTTTTAGATCACTGTTATGAATCGACGAATATGTATCAGTAACTACAACGTCTGCATTTTGAGTTGCAGTGAATGGATCGGATGTTAATTCAATTTTAGTTGATTTCTTTGATTCTTTAACAACATCCTTGTCAGGTTCAAATTTATTTGGAGTTGCTATTGACATTTCTATTCCAGATAATGCTGCACCGTAAATCATAGAGTTGCACACATTATTTCCATCTCCAATCCATGCAATCTTTAATCCATTGAGTTTTTTCTTTTTTTCTTTAATGGTCATAAAGTCTGCTAAAATTTGACATGGATGAAAAGAATCAGACAATCCATTAATTACAGGTACACGAGAATGCTTAGATAGTTTTTCTAGCAAGTTATGTGAATATACACGTGCCATAATGCAGTCAGTGTATCTTGAAAGAGTTTTTGCAGTATCCTCTACTGATTCGCCTCGTGAAAGTTGCATGTCATTTGATGATAAATTAATTGCATGCCCACCTAGATGAAACATTCCTGTTTCAAAACTTACACGTGTTCGAGTTGATGGTTTTTGAAAAATCATTGCCAAAGTTTTATTTTTCAAAATAGGTTTGTTTGCACCTTTTTTGAGTTCTTTTTTTAGTTTGATGGAATCATCGATTAATCCTAAAAATTCCTTTGAGGTTAGTTCCGCTAAAGTGAGTAAATTTTTTGTTTTGAGTTTCATTTCTTAAAGAATCCAAACAGACCTCGTTTCTTTTTAGGCTTTTCTTCTTTATCATGTTTTTGTATATCTTCATTTTCATCATCTTCTTCTTTTGATTCACTAGGTTTAGGCCTGCCGTTTTTAATCCATTGGCGAATTTTATTTCCTAGTTTGATTGCTTCGTTGTCATTTTCAGGTGGTGGAACATCAAATAGATCTGAATAAGTTGCAATATCAACATCTTTAATTCCATCAAATGGATCATCAGAAGAAATTTTCGGTTCTGGTTCTGGGGTTGGTTCTGGGGTTGGTTCTGGGGTTGGTTCTGGGGTTGGTTCTGCAACTTTCTTTATGTCAATATCATCTAATGAACCAAAAACAGTTTCCAAGAAAGTTTTCTTGTCAAAAGGTTTTAGATCAGGATATTCCTGTCCCACTCCAACAAAAAGAACAGGAGTGGAAGTAATTTTTACAATTGATAGAGCAGCTCCTCCTTTAGCATCTGCATCACTCTTAGTCAAAATAGAAGCATCGAATTTTACATGTTCATAAAACTTCCGTGCTTGGTTTACAGTATCATTTCCAGCCAATGAGTCACCTACAAAAATTTTCATATCAGGATTTACAACTTTGGTGATTTTTGCAATTTGCTCCATCAAGTTTTTGCTTGTTTGCATTCTTCCTGCAGTATCAATCAAAACACA
>Ga0224512_10002777_pt1 | contig 15789 bp, 12 predicted proteins | sample SF_May12_sed_USG_4_FD_169103 | JGI IMG/M metagenome (GOLD analysis project Ga0224512, IMG submission 169103) | Sediment microbial communities from San Francisco Bay, California, United States - SF_May12_sed_USGS_13 | ecosystem: Environmental > Aquatic > Marine > Sediment | place: USA...
GGGTGGTGAAGGCCTTCGTGGAGGCCACGCCGATCTCCGGCCCGGCGTGGGTGTAGAGCACGTCGTCGCTTTCGCGAGCGATGCTGGCGTCGCGCACGTTGCAGATCGACAGCACCCGCGCCCCGAGGTCCTTGCCCTGGCGGAGCGCGGCCAGCGTGTCGGCCGTCTCGCCCGACTGCGAGACGGGCACCACCAGGCACGACGCGTCCAGGATCGGCCGCCGGTAGCGGAACTCGCTGGCGAGATCGACCTCGGCCGGCACGCCGGCGATCTGCTCGAACAGGTACTTTCCGACCATGCAGGCGTAGTAGGCGGTTCCGCACGCCACCAGCTGGATGCGCCGTATGGCTTCGGCGCGCCGGGGGGACAGGTCGATCCCGTCGAGGTCGACGTCTCCGTCCTCCTCACGGACCCGCGTCCCGATGGTGTCCAGGACGGCGCGGGGCTGCTCGAAGATCTCCTTCTGCATGAAACGGTCGTAGCCGCCCTTCTCCGCCGACACCGGATCCCAGTGGATCGGCCGGGGCTCGCGATCGACCGGCCGCCCCTCCGCGTCGATCACCTGGACGCCGTCTCCGGAGAGGAGCGCGAACTCCCCGTCCTCCAGGAAGAGCATCTGGCGCGTGTACGGAAGGATCGCCGGAATGTCGCTGGCGAGGAAGGACTGCTTCTCGCCGAGGCCGAGGATGATGGGGCTCCCGCCGTTCTTGGCGGCCACCAGCCGATCCGGGGTGTCGCTGCACAGAGCACCGAAGGCGTAGGAGCCCACGAGCCGCGCGCACGCGCTGCGGACGGCCGTGAGCAGATCCCGGCCGCCCGCGATCTCCATCTCGATCATGTGCACGATCAGCTCCGTGTCGGTCTCCGACTCGATCGAGCGACCCGCGGCCTCCAGCTCCCGACGCAGCGGGCGGTAGTTCTCGATGATTCCATTGTGAACGATCACGACCGAGCCGGAGCGATGCGGGTGGGCGTTGCGCTCCGAGGGCTTGCCGTGGGTCGCCCAGCGGGTGTGACCGAGGCCGACGTGGCCGGCGATCGGATCGTCGCGCAGCAGACCCTCGAGGTTCGCCAGCTTGCCCAGGGCCCGCCGGACCCGGATCTCGCCGCCGTCGCAGATGGCGACGCCGGCGGAGTCGTAGCCCCGGTACTCGAGCCGGCGCAGCCCGTCGATCAGGACATCCATGGCACGGTGCTCGCGCCCGATGTAGCCGACGATTCCACACATGCTGGACTCCCGTGCAGGCTCAGGGGGACCGCTTCGACGGGCGCCGGCCCGTTCGCTTCTCGTCGCCCGCGCGTTCGCGGGCCTGGCGGCGCCGCGAGACCCAGCCCTCGATGTGGTGCTGGCGGGCGCGCCCGACGGCCAGGGCGTCCTCGGGCACGTCCCGGGTGACCGTCGTGCCCGCAGCGACGAACGCGTCCGGCGCGATCGTCACCGGCGCGATGAGGTTGGCGTTGCAGCCGATGAAGGCCCGCTCCCCCACGGTGGTGCGGTGCTTGGCGATGCCGTCGTAATTGACGACGATTGATCCGCAGCCGAAGCTCGCGCCGGCCCCGACGTCGGCATCGCCGACATAGGACAGATGATCCACCTTCACGCCCTCGCCGAGCGTGCTGTTCTTGATCTCGACGAAGTTCCCGATGCGCGCTCCGCGGCCGATCCGGTTCCCCGGACGCAGGTGGGCCGAGGGGCCGATGACGACGTCGTCGCCCAGCTCGCTCGACTCGATCGTGCAGTGGGGCTTCACGTGGACGCCGCTCCCGATGCGGGACTCGCCCTGGATCACGCACCCGGGCTCGATCCGCGTGTCGCTTCCGACCTCCACGTCGGCGTCGACGTAGGTGGTCGCGGGATCGACGACGGTGACGCCTTCGTGCATGAGATGGGTCAGCACTCGGCGACGGACGACGGCGGCGGCCTGCGCGAGCAGCGCTCGCGTGTCGACGCCGAGCGCCTCCTCCGGCTCCTCGAGGCGCAGCGCCTCGACGCGCCGGCCCTCGCCCACCGTACGCTCCACGATGTCCGTGAGGTAGATCTCTCCCTGCTCGTTGCGGTCGTCGACCGCCGCCAGCGTCTTCCACAGCAGCTCGGCGTCGATCAGATACACCCCCGTGTTTCGCTCCTCGATGGTCCGCTCCTCGGGCGTGGCGTCGGGCGCCTCGACCACGCGCAGCACCCGGCCGTCCGCATCGCGCACCACGATCCCGCGCACGTCGACGGGCGCCGTCAGCAGCAGGAGGTCGGCGGCGGTCTTCGCCCGGACCTCGATCATCCGCCGGAGCGTCTCGGACCGCAGGAGCGGCGTGTCGCCGTAGAGGATGAGCACGTCGCCGCGAAAGCCCTCCAGGGCCGGGCGCGCGCGCAGCACCGCGTCTCCGGTGCCACGCAGCTCCTCCTGGCGGACGAAGGTCGCGCGACCCGCGAAGGCCGTCTCCACGGCCTCGGCATCGGTGCCGACCACCACGACCAGGCGAGCCGGGCGGATCGCCTCCGCCGCCGCGAGGGGGTAGGCCAGCATCGGGCGACCCGCGATCGGATGCAGCACCTTGGCAAGGCGCGACTTCATCCGCGTGCCCTGGCCCGCCGCCAGCAGCACGACCGCGATTTCCCCCGAGTGGACGCCCATTTCCGTCTCCTTCTCGGCGCGCCGCGGGGAGGCGTTGACCCGGAGTCGTCGCGGACGGGCATTCTCGCTGCGCCGGCCCGATCGGCCGCACGCAGCCGACCGGTGAGACCGGGCGCCCGCAGAGCGCCCTAGCTTACCCCCGGCGTGAGGCACGCGGAAGGACGCCGACCCGCCCCCGCGGGCATCCCCGTGGGGTAATTCGGCTCGCCTGGGGCCTCGGAGGCGCCTATGCTCCAAGATGACCGCCAGCGTCGAGGGAACCTTCATCCATATCTTCGGCCACACCCACGGTCTCAAAGCCAGCCAGGTTCGCCAGCTCGAGCGTCTATCGCGTCGTCAGCTGCCTCCCGAGCGCATCATCACCCAGGAGTTCGCGCGGCACCTCACCGCCTTCACTTCGGAAACCGGAAGGCAGGTCGGGGTTCTCGTGGATCGTCGCGGCGACGTCACCCACGTCATGGTGGGTGACGCCCGCTCCATCGAGATGCCGGACTGGGGGCGCATCCGCGCGGGTCGCGGCCGCCTGCGCGGCCTGCGCTGCATCCACACGCACCTGGGGGACGAGCCGCTCACGCGCGACGACGTGACGGACCTCGCGCTCCTGCGCCTGGACGCGATGGTCGCCGTGACGACCGGGGCCGATGGGCTTCCGGGCCTCGCGCACGCGGCGACGCTCCGGCCCGCCAACGCCGAGGGCGCCGCCGTCGCGCATCTCGATCCGCTCCCGCCCGCACAGCTCGACTTCGACTTTCGCGAGTGGATCCGCGCGCTCGAGGAGGAGCTCGCACGGCAGGACCGCACGCGCGAGGTCGGAGCCGGCGAGCGGGCGATCCTCGTCTCGGTGACGGCCGGTCGCCGCCCTCACGACGTCGAGATGCAGGTCGACGAGCTCACCGAGCTGGCGCGTTCGGCCGGCGTCGAAGTCGTGGAGGTGGTGACCCAGCACCGCCCGCGCGTGGACCCGAAGTTCCTGATCGGGTCGGGCCGGCTGCAAGACCTCATGATCCGCGCCTTCCAGAGCGACGTCGATCTGGTGATCTTCGACCAGAACCTGACGCCCACGCAGGCGCGGAATCTCGGAGAGCGGCTCGACCTGCGCGTGATCGATCGCACCCAGCTCATCCTCGACCTCTTCGCCCAGCACGCCCGCACGCGCGACGGCAAGCTCCAGGTCGAGCTCGCCCAGCTCCGCTACCGGCTGCCGCGGCTGGCCCAGCGCGCCGACGTCTCGCTCTCGCGGCTCGCCGGCGGCATCGGGGGGCGCGGCCCCGGTGAGACGAAGCTCGAGGTCGATCGCCGGCGGGTGCGCGACCGTCTGGCGCGACTCGAGCGAGAGCTGCGCAACCTCCAGCGTCAGCGCCAGCAGCGGCGCCGGCGGCGTTCCCGGCGCAACGTGCCCGTCCTCTCGATCGTCGGCTACACCAACGCCGGCAAGAGCACACTGCTGAGGGCTTTGACCCACAGTAACGTCCGAATCGCGGACACCCTATTCGCTACCCTCGACCCGACCTCTCGCCGCCTGCGCTTCCCGCGGGAGCGGGAGGTGATCATCACGGACACGGTGGGGTTCATCCGCGACCTCCCGGCCGATCTGGTGACGGCGTTCCGCGCCACGCTGGAGGAGCTCACCGATGCATCGCTGCTGCTCCACGTGATCGACGCGTCGGCACCGGACCTCGAGCGGCGGATCGCCGCCGTGCGGGAGGTGCTGGACCCGATCGGTCTGGCGGAGACGCCGGAGCTGCTGGTGTTCAACCAGATCGATCGTCTGCCGAGGGGAGTGGGCGAGGCGATTGCCTCGCGCCACGGCGGTGTGGCCGTGTCCGCGCTCCAGTGCACCCACCTGGACGACCTCCTGGCGCGAGCCGGGGAGAAGCTGTGGGGCGACGCGCGGAAAGAGGCGAGGGACCGGATCTCCCAGCGGGGGTAGCGATGGGGCTTCACGCGAAGATCACGGGAACGGGTATGCACGTGCCGGAGCGGGTCGTGACGAACGACGACCTCGCCCGTCTCATGGACACGACCGACGAGTGGATCCTCCAGCGAACCGGAATCCGCGAGCGGCGCCACGTCACCGAGGGCGAGACCCCCGTCGACCTGGCCCAGGCGGCCAGCGAGCGGGCGCTCGAAGCCGCCGGCCGGGCGGCCGGCGACCTCGACGGGATCGTACTGGCGACCCTCTCGCCCGAGGCGGACTTCCCGGGAACCTCTTTCTTCCTCCACGATCGCCTGGGCGTCGCCGAGATCCCCTGTTTCGACCTCCGCGCCCAGTGCAGCGGCTTCCTCTACGCCCTGGCCGTCGCCAACGGCTTCATCCGATCGGGCGCGTTCCGGCGGCTGCTCGTCGTCGGGTGCGAGGTCCACTCGACGGGGATCGATCTCACGACCGAGGGCCGCGACGTGGCGGTGCTGTTCGGGGACGGCGCCGGCGCCGTGGTGGTGGAGGCCGACGAGGAGAAGCCCGACGGGCCGGGCATCCTCGAGGTCCGCCTGCACGCCCAGGGGCGCTACGCCCGGAAGCTCTGGCTCGAGGCCCCGGGCTCGGGATTCTGGCCCGTTCGCATCACCCACGAGCTGATCGACGAGCGCCGCCACTTCCCCCGGATGGACGGGCGCTTCGTGTTCAAGCACGCCGTGACCCGGATGCCCGAGGTCCTCCTCGAGACCCTCGACGCCGCCAGCCTCAAGCTCGAGGACGTGGACCTCTTCCTGTTCCACCAGGCCAATCTCCGCATCAACGAGTACGTGGCCCAGCAGCTCGAGATTCCAGCGGAGAGGTGCCCGAGCAACATCGAGCGCTACGGCAACTGCTCGGCGGCCTCGATCCCCATGCTCCTGGACGAAGCGGTGCGAAGCCGGCGGCTTCGGCCCGGCCAGCTGGTCTCGATGACGAGCTTCGGCTCCGGATTCTCCTGGGCCAGCGCCGTCTTGCGCTGGTGACTCCATGCCGCACTGCGTCTAGCAGGCACCGCGCAAGGGACCCGGCGAGCCCGGCACAGGCGATGGAGATGCCACGGATTCCGGGGGGTTGGGCACACACTTGACGCAATAACGCAGCGTGTTAATTTTTCGCTTGCCCGGACCCCCCCAAGCGCCGTTCGGCGCGCCCAGTATCGGGCCGGGACACAGGCAAGCAAAAGGAGTGTCCGATGGCCGAGCAAACCAATCTGGTTCAGGAAGGTGTCGATCGATTCAACGCGGCTTTCGAGTCGCTCGGCGACGAGGTCGGCCGCGTGCAGAAGCGGATGCAGGCCCGCCGGAAGTCGATCGAGAAGCAGCTGAACGAGCGACGCAAGCGCATCGAGAAGCAGACGCGGAAGCGGGTCAACCGGATCGAATCCGAGATTCGCAAGAACTCCCTGGTGAAGCGGGTGCAGGAGCTGCGGGACGACGCCGTTCGGCAGCTCGAAAGCGGCGTCGACAGCATCGTCGATGCGCTCCCGATCGCGACCAAGGGCGATCTCAAGCGCGTCGAGCGGAAGCTCTCGCAGATCTCGCGGCGGCTGAAGGATCTCGAGCAGGTCCGGAAGTCGAACGGCGAAGGCGGTCACATCTGAGCAGCGCTTCTCCGAAGCGGCACCCGCAGTGGACCCGGTGGCTCCGCCACCGGGTCTTTTTGTTCGGCCGGCCGGCCCGGCGGGGTTCCGGTCCGGGCGAAGCCCGAGGCGCTCCTCTAGGCTAGGAGCATCCCGGAGGGCGCAGCGTGCCCGACTTCAGCGGCGTGGATTTTCTTCGACTCGACGACCTCTTGTCCGACGAGGAGCGGCTCGCCCGCGACAGCGTGCGCGGATTCGTCTCGAAGGAATTCCTGCCGCTCGTCCAGGAGCACGTCCGGCGCGACGGCTCGTTTCCCATGGAGCTCGTGCCGGCGCTCGCGGAGCTCGGGCTCTTCGGCGCGAACCTCAGCGGCTACGGCTGCGCCGGCATGAACAACGTGGCCTACGGCCTCGTGATGCAGGAGCTCGAGCGCGGCGACTCGGGTCTGCGCTCGTTCGCATCCGTTCAGGGCGCTTTGGTCATGTACCCGATCCACGCCTACGGCACCGACGCGCAGAAGGAGCGCTGGCTCCCGGAGCTCGCCGCGGGGCGGGCCATCGGCTGCTTCGGGCTGACCGAGCCCGACTTCGGCAGCCACGCGGGGGGCATGATCACCCGCGCCGAGCGCCGCGGCTCGGGCTGGCGGCTCGACGGCACCAAGCGCTGGATCACCAACGGCTCGATCGCCGACGTCGCCGTGGTGTGGGCGCGCGGCCCGCAGGGCATTCTCGGCTTCCTGGTCGAGACGGACCGGGCCGGCTTCGAGACCCGCGACATGAAGGGCAAGTTCTCGCTCCGCGCCTCGATCACCTCGGAGCTCTACCTTCGCGACGTCGAGGTGCCGGACGCGAACCGGCTCCCGGGAGCCGAGGGGCTGAAGGCGCCGCTCGGCTGCCTGACCCAGGCACGCTATGGCATCGCCTGGGGTGCCATCGGGGCCGCGATGGCCTGTTACGAAGAGGCGGTTCGCTACGTCCAGGAGCGCGAGGTGCAAGGGGGGGTCCTGGCCGGCAAGCAGCTGACCCAGGAGAAGCTCGTGTTCATGCTGACCGAGATCACGAAGGCGCAGCTGCTGGCCCTGCGCGTCGGCCGTCTCAAGGACGAGGGCCGTCTCCACCACTCGATGGTGTCGATGGCGAAACGCAACAACGTGGACATCGCGCTTCAGATCGCGCGGTCGGCGCGCGACCTGCTGGGCGCCAACGGGATCGTCGACGACTACCAGGCAATGCGTCACATGGTGAACCTCGAGACCGTGCGCACCTACGAGGGGACCCACGACATCCACACGCTCATCCTCGGCGAGCACATCACCGGCGTCCGCGCCCTGTAGTCGGGCTCGCGGACAGGCCCGTGCGCCGTCCCGCGGCCGGAACCGCTCGCGATCCCGCAGCGAAATCAAGCGCAGGCCAAACCAATCTTCGCAAGGCGGCGAAGCCGCCGCGCAGTGAGCCGAAGGCGAACGAAGGTGGGCCCCCGCGAAGACAGGCGGCGAAGCCGCCGCGCAGTGAGCCGAAGGCGAACGAAGTCAGGCTTTCATTAAGGGCCGAGCCATTCGCGGAGGGATCGCGAGCGGTTCCGGCCTCTTCGCGACTCGGGCGACCCGATGCCGGGGACCCGGGGGATTGCGCAGCGAAATCAAGCGCAGGCGAAGCCGAGCCATTCGCGGAGCGATCCCCCGGGTCCCCGGCCGCCCGTTGCTACTCCGAACCGCGGCGAGCCTGGGTCACGGCCGCGCTGACGTCGCCCCAGCAGTCTTCGAGGAGCGCCGTGGCGCGGGCTTCGTCGGCGGGCCCGAGGGCCATCACGATGCGCACGGCGCGTCGCCGTAGCTTGTCCGATGCCGGCACCAGGTGCGTCATGAGGTTCCCCTCCACGTACCCCAGCCGCACCATCACCGTCGTCGAGAGCAGGTGGAGCAGCATCTTCTGGGCCAGGCCGCCCTTCAGGCGGGTGGAGCCGGCGATCACCTCGGGCCCCACCCGGGGAACGAGCGCGATCTCCGCGGCCTCGGCGAGGGGCGAGCGCGGATTGCAGGTGATCGCGATGGTGCGGGCGCCGACTTCGTGAGCGGGCTCCAGGCTGGCGAGCGCGAAGGGCGTGTGGCCGCTGGCCGAGATCGCCACCACGGCGTCGCCGGCGCACAGGCCGCGCGCCCTCAGCTCCCGGACCGCGGCCTCGGCGTCGTCCTCGACACCCTCGACCGCACGGGAGAGAGCGCGCTCCCCCCCCGCGACGATCGCCTGCACGCGGTCCGGCGGCAGCCCGAAGGTCGGCGGAATCTCGGCGGCGTCGAGCGCGCCCATGCGCCCGCTCGTCCCGGCGCCGACGTTGAACCAGCGGCCGCCACCCCCGAGAGCGCACACCAGCACCTCCACGGCCCGCGCCACGTCCGGGAGCACGCTCCCCACGGCCTCCACGGCGACGCGATCCTGGCCGTGGATCGCCTCGAGGATCTTCTCGACGCTCCAGCCATCGAGTCCCCGGGTCTCGTCCAGAACGGCCTCGGTGCTTCCGTTGTCCGCCATCCGAATTCGTTTCGGCCGGCAGGACGCGAGCATGAACGACCTAAGATATGCAGGTGAGCTTCCGCGTGTCGCAGAAGACGCTCGAACGCCTCGAATGGGCGCAGATTCTCGCCCTGCTGACAGAGCGCGCGCGCACCCCTCGCGGCCGCGCCCGGCTCGCCCGCCGCGGCGAGGACGGGGCGATGCCCACGGACCTGTTCGAGCCGGATCTCGCCGGCGTCCGCGAGCGGCTCGCCGAGACGAGCGAGGCCCGCGCCACCCTGGCCGACGGGGACCGGCCGCCCCTGGGCGGCAGCGGCGATCTCGACGCGGCACTGCTCCGCGCTCGCAAGGGCGGCGTGCTCTCCGGCAGCGAGCTGCTCGAGGTCGGCTCGACGCTCAGCGCCCTCCGCCAGACCGCGCGCTTCCTGGCGTTCCGGCGCGGAAAGACCCCGCGGCTCGCGGGGCGCGCCGACGCCATCGCCGCGCCCCGCGATCTCGAATCCGAGATCGAGCGCGGCCTCGATCCCTCCGGCGAGGTGCGCGACGCCGCCTCCCCGGCCCTGGCCACGGCACGGCGCGAGGCGCGCGGCCTCGCTGCGGAGATCCAGCGGCGCCTCGAGCGCACCCTGCGCGACCCCGCCGTGGCGTCGCGTCTCTCCGACACCTACTACACGGTCCGCAACGACCGTTACGTGCTTCCGATCCGCGCGGACGCACGGGGAGGCGTGCACGGCATCGTCCACGACGCCTCGAAGTCGGGAACGACGCTCTTCGTCGAGCCTGAGGCCCTGGTCGAGCTGAACAACCGGATCAAGCAGGCGCAGCTCGAGATCGAGCGCGAAACCCTGCGAGTCCTGAGGGAGCTCTCGCAGCAGGCGGCCGCCGCCAGCGACGCGATCGATGCGGGCCTCGAGACACTCGAGGCGATCGACCTCGCCTACGCGCGCGCCGAGCTCGCGGAGGAGATGGAGGCCACGGAGCCGGCGGTGGAGACGGCGGGCGTCCTGCGGCTGCCCCAGCTGCGTCACCCGCTCCTCCCCCTCAGCGACGCGGTCCCCAACGACCTCGTACTCGGCGAGGGCTTCCACGTGCTCGTGGTCTCGGGGCCCAACGCCGGGGGCAAGACCGTTGCACTCAAGTGCATCGCGCTGACGGCGCTCTTCGCCCGCGCCGGCCTCCACGTCCCGGCGGCGCCCGGGACGCGTATCGACCTGTTCGACGCCGTCTACGCCGACATCGGCGACGAGCAGGACATCCGCGAGAGCCTCTCCACGTTCTCGGCGCACATGGCGAACCTGGCGGAGATCGTGCGCCAGGCCGGTCCCGGCTCGCTGATCGCGCTGGACGAGATCGGCGTGGGAACGGACCCGGGCGAGGGAGCCGCCCTCGCCCAGGCAATCCTCGAGGCCCTCGCCGACGCCGGCGCGCGCGTCGTCGCGACGACCCACTACAACCTGCTGAAGGAGATGGCCGATGTGGACGAGCGCTTCGCCAACGCCAGCGTCGGGTTCGACCCGGAGACGCTGGCGCCGTCGTACCGGCTGCACATCGGTCCGCCGGGCAGCTCGTCGGCAACGGCGGTCGCGGCGCGGATGGGCGTGCCGGGCGACGTGATCGAGCGCGCGAACGCGCTGCTCGCGCACGAGGACCGCCAGCTCGACCGCATGCTCGCCGACCTGGCCGCGACCCGCGCGGCCCTGGAGCACGAGCAGCAGGAGGCGGCCCGCGAACGCCTCGAGACGGAGGCGGCGCGCAGCGAGTACCGCGCGAAGCTCGAGGCCCTGCAGGCGCGGCGCGACAAGCTGTACCGCTCGCTGCGAACGGAGCTGGACGCCGCGTTTCGCGACGCCCACGCGCAGATCGCGGGCGTGATCCGCCAGCTCCAGCGCGAGGGCTCGGCCCAGGGCGCCGCGCGCGCGCGCGCGCGGCTGGAGCAGCTCGCGCGGGCAAACGAGCGCGCCGAGCCGGCGACCGGTCTCGCACCCGCCCCGGACGAGGCGCTCGACCCCGTCGACTGGCGCTTCGCGAAGGCCGGGGATCCGGTCGAGGTCCAGGGCGGCGGTCGTGGGGTTCTGCTCGCACTGCCGGACCGCCGCGGCCGCTGCCGGGTGCAGGTTGGCGGCGCACGCCTGCTGGTGCCGGTCGCTCGCCTGGGTGCCGTCGTGGCGCCCGCTGCGACGACCGCGCGGCCGCCGCCGCGGGTTTCGGTCGAGCGCGTGGGGCCGGCGGCGGAGGCCGAGGACTCCCTGGAAATCGGACGCTGCGATCTGCACGGGCTGCGGGTGGACGAAGCCCTCGACCGCATTGTCGACGCGCTCGACCGCGCGGCGTCGGCGGGCAAGAGCAAGATCGCGATCGTCCACGGGCGCGGCACCGGAGCGCTGCGCGACGCCGTCCGGCGTTACCTGGCCGATTCGCCGTACGTCACGAGCTTCGCCCCCGGCTCCCCCGAGGAGGGGGGGGACGGCGTCACCATCGCGGTTCTCGTCTAGCGACTCGCCGCGTCCACCGCCTCGCCGTACAGGTCGGCCCGAACGGCCTCGGCGGCGCGGTACCCGGAGAGGAGTGCGCCGTTCCAGGATGGATCCATCAGGTAGTCGCCCGCGAAGTAGAGCCGGCGGCCCCGGCGCCGCCGATCGACCTGCACCTCCTCGAAACGCGCGATCTCCCGGTAGCGCCCGACATCGAAGCACGGGAAGCCGCGCGCGGCGCGCAGCACGCGCTGGAAGAGCACCGCGTTCCGGAACCCGGGGTGGACGCGCTCGAAGGCCTCCACCAGATGCTTCGCGACCGCGTCGTCGGGGGCCTCGAGGTGCGCCCGGCCCCACTCCGCCGTCGCGCGCAGCAGCGCCAGCCCGTGCCCGTCTGGCACCCGGCCCCCGGAGACGCCGGGCTCCAGCAGCGCCGTCGCCAGGGCCGAGCCCTCCGAGCGCGGATAGCGGACCTCGAGGGGATGCGACGCGAAGGGCCGGCGCAGGGCCGCGGCCAGCGTCACGGTTGGGGCGTAGCGGACCCGCGCGAAGCCGTCGCGCTCGGCGCTCGAGAGGATCGGGGCGGCGATGCGTGCGGCGTCGGGGGCCGAGATGGCGACGACCGCGGCGTCCACATCCAGCGTCCGGCCGCCGCGCAGGAGCATGCGCAGCCCTGTGCCCCTCCGCAGCTCGAGGCGCTCGACCTCGAAGCCGGTGTAGGTCGCGAGCTTCGAGGCAGCGGTTTCCGCCAGCTCGCCGAAGGAGCCGCGCGGAAGGCCGACCCGGGCCCCGCCATGGGTGGTGTAGCGCCTCAGGAAGAGCGCTCGGCTCGACTCACGGGCGTCGGCCGACGAAGCGCCGAACGCGAGCGGCGCCATCCAGCGGTCGACCACGCTGGCTCCGAAGTAGAGCTCTCCGAAGTCGGCGAGGCTGCGGTCGTCGAGGTCGGCCGCCCGAGCCGGCCGCTCGGGGTCGAGGCGGTCGCCGAAGCGGGCGATCAGGCGCGGAAGCCGCACCAGGCGCAGCGCCTGGATCCGCCTCAGCCCCGGGATGCGCGCGATACCGCGGAGGTTGCGCGGATCGATCTCGACCACGCGGTCGCGGTGGACCACGGCCGCGATGACCGGGCGCAGCGGCAGGAGCTCGTCGGGCAGACCGACCTCGGCGATCCACTCCAGGAGCGCCCGGTCCGCCGTCGACACGGTCGAAGCCACCGGCTCGAGCGTGTAGCCGTCGACCGTCTCGCTGCTCGCGCGGCCGCCCGGACGGGGCTCCCGCTCGAACAGCGCGACGTCGAAGCCGGCGCGGGACAGCCGCCAGGCCGCTCCCAGGCCCGCCAGTCCGGCGCCGACGACGGCCACTTTCGGAGTACGATCCATCCCGGGGCGGCACACTAGCGAGGCCGCGCATCCCCGTGAACCCGGGCGCTGCGCGACGCGTATTACCGGAGCGACGGGGCCATGCAGACCCGAGCCGGATCGCGAGAGGGTCCGAGGTCCGAATCGGACGAGCAGTTGATGGTCCGGGTCCAGCGGGGCGAGGTCCAGGCATTCGAAGCGCTGTTCGAGCGCTACCGGCCGCGGCTCTTCGGGTTCCTGGTCCGCCGCTGCGGCGACTCCGCGGCGGCGGAGGACCTCTTCCAGGAGACCTGGCTGCGTCTGGTTCGGGCTCGGGACCGCTTCGACCCCGGGCGGCGGTTCTCGACCTGGTTGTTCCAGATTGCGAACAACCTGTGCCGCGACCGAGCGCGGCGCCTCGCCGTGGAGAGCAGGGAGAGCAAAGCCATGCAGGCGCAGATCGAACCGGACCGGCCCGGCGTGCCGCCGCCTCAGCACGAGCTGCGACGGGCGCTGGAGCGGCGGCTCGCGGCGCTGCCCGACCGTCTCCGCGAAGTGCTCCTGCTGCGTTACTACCACGACCTCTCGGAGCGCGAGATCGCCGCGATCGCGGGCGTGCCTCCCGGAACCGTGAAGAGCCGTCTGCACGCGGCGATTCGCGCGCTGCGCACGGAGACGGGACGTGACGACTGACGGGCCGTGCCACGGGGTTCAGGAGCGGCTGACCGACGCCTTCCTCGCGCGGGAGGCGCCCGGCGCCGAGGATCGCGCGCACGCCGAGGCCTGCTCCGCCTGCGGTGCGCTGCGCGCGGACCTGCGCGTCCTGGCCGACGTGCTCGACGCGCGCCCCCTTCCCGAGCTGGGAGCCGAGCGCGCCGCTGCGTTGCGCCGCAGAGCCACGGCCGAGCTCAGCGCGGCGGCGGCGATCCGACCCGCGACCGCCGGGCTCCCGCCGGGCTACCGCCGCGAGCTGGTCCGGCTGCTGGCGTGGGCCGCGCTGCCGCTGCCGGCCGTCCTGCTGGTGTACGCCGCGCTGTTCCGCTTCGGCGCTGCGTTCCTCGCCGACTGGCTGCCCGCCGCCCTCGTCACCGCCATCGGCGCCGCCTTCGCGCTCGGGACCGCGAGCTGGATGGCGCTGATCTACGGCTCGATCCCCTTCGTGGCGCAGCGCGCCGCCGTTCGGAGAACCGCGCAACGCATGGCGGCCGCGACGCCGCTCGACTCGAGGTGAACCGCACATGGACATGAAGACCTGCCCGTACTGCGCGGAGGAGATCCGCAGCGAAGCCGTCAAGTGCCGCTACTGCAACTCGTACCTGTCTCCGCAGCGCCCGCTCAGCGAGTGGACCCGCAAGGCCGAAGGCCGCATGCTCGCCGGCGTCTGCGCCGGCCTCGCCGAGCGCTTCGACGTATCGGTGACGGTGCTGCGCCTCGCGTTCGTGATCGGCGCGCTCTTCTCCGGCTTCGGCCCGGCGGTGATCCTCTACGTCGTGCTCTGGGTGATCATGCCCGTCGAGGAACCGGACCCCTTCGAGCGCGGCCTCGCGCCCCGCGACGAGCGCTACTGAGACCCGCTTCCGAGCGGGTTGCACGCCGCCGCGCGGGGCAGCGACCGACGCAGGCCGTGGTCCGGGGCTCAGTCCCAGATCGGCGGTTTGCGATCGATCCAGGGGCGCGCCCTCTCGAGCTGACCCGCGATCCGGTAGAGCAGCCCCTCGTCCCCGAACCGAGCCGCAAACTGCACGCCGACGGGCAGACCGTCCGCACTCCAGTGCAGCGGCAGCGAGATCGCGGGCTGTCCGGTCGCGTTGAAGATCGGAGTGAAAGGCACATACCCGGTGAGCCGCGCGAACGCCTTGTCGAGGTCGCTCTCCGACTGATCGAACGTGCCGAGCTTGACGGGCGGGGCAGCGAGCGTCGGCGAGAGCCAGGCGTCGTGCGTCTCGAAGAAGGCCGCGACCCGGCGCGAGGCGAGCTGGATCGCGCCCACGGAGATCTGGTACTGGGAGCCGGTCACCGCTCTTCCACGCTCGTAGAGCGCCCAGGTGAACGGCTCGAAGAACTCGGCGGTCGGTTTCCGGCCCGTCGCCAGGGCCCTCACGTCGATCAAGGCCGTGCATCCGGCGGCCCAGATCGCCAGAAACGGGTCGAACAGGGTGTCCATGTCGATGGGCGGAGCGGCCTCGACGATCTCGTGGCCGAGATCGGCGCAAAGGCGGGCCGTCTCCTCGACCGCCGTGACGCACTCCGGATGGATCGGCTCGCCGTTCAGCGTCTTCGTCCAGCAGGCGATCCGGAGTCTGCCCGGATCGCGCGAGACCTCCTCCCGGTACGGTCGCTCTGGCGGCGGGGCCCAGTAGGGATCGCCGACGTCGGGTCCGGCGGTGCAGTCGAGGACCGCGGCGCTGTCCCGAACGGTGCGCGTCACGACGTGCTCCGACACGAGACCGTTCATCGCATCCCCGAGGATCGGTCCCAGGGGATTGCGCGCGCGGGTCGGCTTCAAGCCGACGAGTCCACAGCAGGAGGCCGGGATCCGAATCGACCCGCCCCCGTCGTTCGCGTGTCCGATCGGTACGATGCCGGCGGCGACCGCGGCTGCCGATCCTCCGCTCGAGCCGCCGGTCGAATGGTCGGGGTTCCAGGGGTTGCGGCACGGACCGTAGAGGGTCGACTCGGTGGTCGGCATCAGGCCGAGCTCGGGCGCGTTCGTCTTGGCGAGCGGGATGAACCCCGCGCGCTTGTAACGCACGACCAGCTCGGCATCGAACGGGGAGGGAGTGCCCTGCATGAACCGGCAGGCGCTCGCGGTCGGGACCCCCCGGTAGTCCCCCAGGATGTCCTTGAGGACGAACGGCACGCCGTGGAAGGGGCCGGGCGCGGCGGGCGCGGGACGGCTCGCGACCTTCCGGGCCTCGTCGTAGATCTCGGTGACGACGGCGTTCAGGACGGGGTTGTGCCTGTCGATCCGGGCGATCGCCGCTTCGGCCAGCTCGGAGGGCGTGACTTCGCCCTTCGCGACCAGCTCCGCAAGACCGATTCCGTCGTAGGACGCGTATTCCTCGAGTGCCATCCGGTTGCCTTCCCTCTGCTCTCGCTGCTCCCGCACCATACCACTCGGGGGGCTCTCCAACCCACCACGGTCGTCTCGAGCGCTGATTCGGGGCAGCGAAACCTGCTGGAGCCGTCCCGCCCTGTTCCCGTGAGATCGGATGGGGACGCCGAGACGCGGCGCCCCCGCAGGCGTCGCGACTACTCGACGTAACCCAGGGCGCGCAGCTGGCGCACGCGCTCTCTACGCTCG
>Ga0224512_10002778_pt1 | contig 15786 bp, 16 predicted proteins | sample SF_May12_sed_USG_4_FD_169103 | JGI IMG/M metagenome (GOLD analysis project Ga0224512, IMG submission 169103) | Sediment microbial communities from San Francisco Bay, California, United States - SF_May12_sed_USGS_13 | ecosystem: Environmental > Aquatic > Marine > Sediment | place: USA...
CTTGCATGCGCCGCGGCCGGCCGCCGTCAACATCCGCCACGTCACCGGGCAAATGCTGCCCGACGTGGTGCTCGGCTGCCTCGAGCAGGCGCAACCGGGCATCGCCCCGGCGGAGGGCGCGTCGAGCCTGTGGAACCCGATGCTGTCCGGCGGAAAGGGCATCACCGGCGAGATGGATTACGGCGACGCGACGCCGTTCTCTGTCACCATCTTCCATTGCGGTGGCACCGGCGGGCGGCCGGGAAAGGACGGGCTGTCGGCGACCTCGTTCCCGTCGGGGGTGCGCAACACGCCGGTCGAGATCACCGAGTCCGTGGCGCCGCTCCTGTTCCGCCGCAAGGAGTTGCGGCCGGATTCCGGCGGGGCGGGGAAATGGCGCGGCGGCGACGGCCAAATTATCGAGATCGCCCATGCCGAGGGCGCGCCGTTCGCGATCTTCGCGCTGTTCGACCGCATCGACCATCCGGCGCGCGGCCGCAACGGCGGCGCCGACGGCGCGCCGGGCGCCGTCCATCTGGCCAGCGGCGGGGCGCTCCGCGGCAAGGGCAAGCAGGTCGTCCCGGCCGGCGACGCGGTGGTGCTGGAGTTGCCCGGCGGCGGCGGGCTGGGCAGGGCGGGGTAGGGCGCGCCGCGCCGCTGCGCCGCAGCCGTTCCCCCAATCCTGCTGCCGAACCGTCTCGGCGACCGGAACGTTGGCGCCGATCGGCGCATGGTCTCGCGGCAAAGGTGCCGGAAAACCGCCGTTTTCAACGCGCGGTTGCATACGAAAGTCGCTAGGATTTTAGGCTTATGCTTCTCTCGTATTTAGTTTTTCTTAAGCCTTTTCAAATAGCGTCGCACCAGAGTGGGTTTGTGGTCAGGGTCATCGTTCCGCACGCTCACGTCAGACAGCAAGTCATAGATCCGAATTTACCTGGAGCCATCATTAGGAGCTATCCATGTTTTCTCGCAAGATTCTGGGCGCCGTTTTGGCGCTCGTGTTCGCTGCCGCGGCCAGCCAGGCCGGGGCGGCGGGCAAGTACGAAGGCAAGAAGGTGCTGTTCATCGACTCGTACCATAAGGGCTATGCGTGGAGCGATGCGACCATGGCCGGTGTCCACTCGGTCCTCGATTCCAGCGGCGTCGAACTGCGGGTCGTCGAGATGGACACCAAGCGCAAGAAGACCGATGAAGACAAGCTGGCCGCGGCGGAAATGGTGCGGCGCACGATCGAAAGCTTCCGCCCGGACGTGGTGATCGCGTCCGATGACAACGCCTCGAAGTACGTCATCAAGCCGTTCTACAAGGACGCCGCCCTGCCGTTCGTGTTCTGCGGCGTCAACTGGGACGCCTCCGGCTACGGGTTCCCGTACAAGAACGTTACCGGCATGGTCGAAGTGGCCGCCGTTGACGAGTTGTTCGCGTTCCTCGAGCGCCTGACCGACGGCCGGCGGGTCGGCTATCTGGCCGCCGAAGTCTTCACCGCGCACAAGGAGCAGGAGAACATCGAAAAGACCTTCGGCATGAACTTCGCCGAGACGCGCTACGCGACCAACATGGACGAGTGGCAGGCGCAGTTCCGTGAGCTGCAGGGCAAGGTGGACATCCTGCTTGTCGGGAATTCGGCCGGTGCCGACGGCTGGGACGACGATACCGCGGCCCGGTTCGCCGAGAAGAACAGCAAGGTCCCGAGCGGCGCGATTCACGAGCACATGGCCAGGTTCGCGCTGATCGGCTACACCAAGCTGGGTGAAGAGCAGGGCGAATGGGCGGCCAAGACGGCGCTGCGCATCATCGACGGCACGTCGCCCTCGGCCATCCCCATCACCCGCAACACGCAGGGCCGTTTGATCATCAATGCACGTGTCGCCGAAGGCATTGGCGGCGGTGCAACGGCCGCGCTGGGCGACATGATCCAGTCGGCCGACGAGGTGATCGAGTAACTGCGCCACGCGGATACACAGCGGACCCGTGCCGTCTTTATTCATGTGAGAGTTCGAACCATGTCGTTGCGAAAACAATTCCTTATCCCGTGTATGCTGGTACTGGTGCTCGGTTTGGGCGGCCTGTCCTGGTTCGGTTACGACAAGACCAACACGGCGGTGCAGGACTCGGTTGCCGGGCAGCTGCAGCAGGCTGCCCAGGGCCTCGCGACAGCCGGTTCGGGCTGGTTTGACGACCGCCGCATGGATGTGACGGGATGGGCCGCTGATCCGCTTTATTCCAAATCGCTGCTGGATACGTTCGTTGGCCGCGCCACACGCCGCGCCGCCAACGAGCGGCTGGCCATGACCAAGCATGGTTACAGCTATTACCTGACGATCGGCCTGGTCGACCCCAAGGGAACGGTCGTCGCCTCCTCCGACGATTACCAGCTGGGAAAGAACCTGTCGAATCTCGACTTCTTCTCGAAGCGCAGCCGCGGCGAGGCGATTCTGTCCGACGCGACCGCAAGCGACAATTCCAGTCTGCCGGTCGTGACGGTCGCCGCGCCGGTGATGACGGACGGAGAGGTCGCCGGGCACCTGTTCGCCGTGATCTCGCTGGAATACTTCAATGAGCGATTCATCGCCCCCGTCAGGGTCGGCGAAACGGGACGCGTGCTCCTGTTCAACAGGCAGGGCCTTGCGATCATCCATCCCGATGCGTCCAAGGTGTTGAAGCTTGGCATCAAGTCGCTGATGACCTCGCAAATGACAGGCGGCGGGAAAGGTGCGCGGCTGACCGAATACGTCGACAGCGCGGTCAAGCGCAACGCGGCAGTCAAGACGATGGAAAATCTCGGCTGGACGGTCATTGTCGACGCCGACCAGGTCGAGATCGAGGCGCCGGCCAAGAAAGTCGGAACGGCGAATATCTGGGCATCCCTGGTCCTGCTGGTCATCCTGGGCATAGCAATCATTGTGATCCTCGAGCAGATCATCCGGCCGTTGCGCAGGAGCACCGAGATCATGCGGATGCTGGCCGAGGGCGATATCTCGGTTGACGTGCCGGCGCTCAGCCGGTCCGACGAGATCGGCGAGATGGCGAAGGCGGTTCAGGTCTTCAAGGACAATGCCATCCGCATGGGCGAGATGCAGAAGGAAAAGGAGGAGGGCGAGCACCGGACGCAGGAGGAGAAGCGCAAGTTCATCGAGGCCCTGTCCGACGATTTCGGGGCGCAGGTCAAGGATGTGGTCGAGTCGCTGTCGTCGGCGGCAACGGAAATGCAGGTTACGGCCGAGCAGATGTCCAGCACTGCCGAGAACGCAAACCACCAGGCCGCCGGCGTCGCGACCGCCTCCAGGCAGGCGACGGCCAATGTGCAGACGGTGGCGGCTGCGGCCGAAGAACTGTCCAGCTCGACCGCCGAGATCGGCCGTCAGGTCAACCAGTCGGCGCGCATCGCCAACAACGCGGTGGCCGAGGCCGAGGAGACCAACGACACCGTCCAGAGCCTGTCGTTGGCGGCCCAGAAGATCGGCGAGGTGGTCACGCTGATCAACGATATCGCCAGCCAGACCAACCTGCTCGCCCTAAACGCCACGATCGAGGCGGCCCGCGCCGGCGAGGCCGGCAAGGGCTTCGCCGTGGTCGCCCAGGAGGTCAAGAACCTCGCCAACCAGACCGGCAAGGCGACCGAGGACATCTCCGCCCAGATCTCGGCGATCCAGGAGCAGACCACCGGCGCCGTCGGCGCGATTGGCCGGATCCAGGAGATTATCGTCGAAATCAGCAACATCTCCACGACCATCGCGACCGCCGTCGAAGAGCAGGATGCCTCGACGCAGGGCATCGCCCGCAATGTGCAGGAGGCGGCGCGCGGAACGCAGGAGGTCAACAACAAGATCGAGGAGGTCTCCAACGCGGCCGGCGAAACCGGCACGGCGGCGGACAAGGTCCTGAAATCCGCCGGCAACATGTCGCAACAGTCGAGCCTGCTGCAAACCCAGGTGGAGAAGTTCCTGGCCCAGATCCGCGCCGCCTGACCGGCGCATCCGGCGCCATCGCCTGCCAGGGGCGGGAGAGAAAACTCTCCCGCCCTTTCCTTCCGGCGCACCACATCTCTGCCCGCTGTCGCCGGTGACCGGCCAAGCCTGATTGCACTGTCTGCGGCCCTTGGCCGCACGCGTATTTACCGATTGGCAATATTAACGCGTTATCAAGGATATCCGGTCTGGAAGTCGCCAGCCGGCAGGGGCGAACCGGCGCCGCAGCCGAAATACCGGAGCCCGGCAAGGCGACGTACTTGTGATGTGGAGGACGCCATGACCCTGAAGGGCAAGGTCATCGTCGTACTGGCCTTCCTGGTCGCCCTGATCGCGAGTGCCGGTGCCACCGTATTCGGCGGGCTCCAAGCGAGACAGGGCGCTCTCGACGACATTGCGGCGGACGCCCGCGCGCTCGACACCGCGACGCTGCCGTTCCTGATCGCCGCAGGGAACCTGAAACGCGAAGCCGACCGCGTCGCGCCGGCGCCCGGGTCCGATCCGGGCGAGTTCGACAGGCATGTCGGCATCGTGCGCGGCCTGGCCCGCGAATCGCACTTTGACGCGGCGCTCCCCCTGATCGACGCACTGGCGCGCGAGCGCCGGGAGTCGTCGCCGCAGCTCGGGAAGACCGCAGGCCGGTTGCTCGCGCTTGCGCAGATGCAGGCGCGTGACCAGGCTGCGGCGCTTGCCAGCGGCACCGCGTCGTTGCACGGCGCCAACCTGACCCTGAAGATGCTGGTTCTCATCTTTACCGGCATCGGTCTGGCGATTGCCGCATACGGGGCGGTGCGGCTGTACCGGAGCATCAGCGACAGCATCGCGCTGGTTCAGCGGGACATCGGCGCGTTGTCGAAATATTCGACTTCCGCCCTTGACGAAGAGCAGGGCGGGATGAGTTCGGCATGATCGGGGCGGCGCTGGGCGTGCTGGCCGATTATCTCGAGAAAGGCAAGGCACTGGCCCGCAGCGATGCGCGGCGGAAGGAAGAAAAGCTCCGCGAAGCCGAGAGGCTGGGGCGCGTCACCGGTGCATTCAGCGATCAGGTTGCGGAGATCATCCGTGCCGTGTCCTCGGCCTCCACTGAGCTGGAAACGACGGCCCAGGCACTGGCCGCAAGCGCAGAAGAGAACAGCCGCCAGTCGTCATCCGTGGCGGCATCCGCGAACCAGGCATCGCAGAACGTCCAGCTGCTGGCGACGGCTTCGGTACGCCTCGACACGGCGGTTGAGGAAATCGGCCGTGAGCTGTCGGATTCGGCACGGATCGCCGAACGGGCCGACGACGAGGCCGACCGCACGGACAAGGTGGTGCAGGACCTGTCCGATGCAGCGCTGCGCATCACCGAGGTGACAACGTTGATCAGCGAAATCGCGGGACAGACCAACCTGCTGGCACTGAACGCGACGATCGAGGCGGCCCGCGCCGGCGAGGCCGGCAAGGGCTTCGCGGTCGTCGCCCAGGAAGTCAAGAACCTGGCGGCGCAGACGAGCCGTGCCACGGAGGACATTTCGAAGCAGATCAATAAGGTTCAGGAGGAAACCCAGAGCGCAGTCGTTGCGATCGAGACGATCCGCGGGACGATCGGTGAAATGACGGGTATCGCCGGCAGGATCGCATCGGCGATCGAGGATCTCGCCTCGGCCATACAGGAGATTCGCCGCAACGCCGACGTGGCCGCGCAAGGCACCGACAGCGTGACCGCGAATATCGAAGGCGTCAGCCAGTCTGCGCGGGACACCGGCGCTTCCTCGACCGAGGTGCTGCAGGCCTCCGGCGACCTCAACCGCCAGGCCGAGGCGCTGCGCGGCGAGATCGACCGCTTCATCGCCGACGTCAAGGGCGCCTGACCGCGCCGACCGGGAAGCGCGACCGGGACAGGCACTGTGCACCTATCCGATCTCCGACTTCTGCATCAGATCGCCGCCGCGCCACAGATAGAGGGCGAGCATCGGCTCGGCGCCGATGCGGGTCGCGTGCGGAATCCATGACGGGCGGTGCAGCACGGCGCCGGGCGGCGCCACCGCATAGTCCGCGGCGCCGGCCCGCCATTCCGCCGCACCGGCGAGCACGACGTAGATTTCCTCGGCTTCGTGCCGGTGTTGCGGATACTCGGTTTCCGGCGCGAACAAGAGGAGGCCGCAGGCGATGTCCGCGGCCGCGAAGGGGCCGCGCGGGCCGATCAGTTCCATGAAGCCGTACCGGGCCTGGAAGGCGGCGCCGAAATCCGCCGCGCTGTAGTTCTGGCCCCAGGGAAGTGCGCCGGCCATGTCCGCGACCGCATCGACCAGCGCCTGCGTTTCGGGGGTGGCACAGGCCCGCGCCTGCGGCAGCCAGCCCAGCACCGGGAGCGTCGCGGGCGCGGTCCGCCGCAGCGCCGGCGCGTCGGGCAGCAGCGCCAGCCAGTCGCGCCGCGCCGCCGGCAGCAGCCTGCGCAGCAGCCCGCACACGGCCCGGTACAGCGCCGCCGCGGCCGCATCGGCTCCATCCCGGGTGATCGGCGCGCGTGGGTTCATACCCGGCATTGTGCTGGCCGCCGGCGCCGAATCAAGCCAAGATGCATGCGGCCAACGGCACGCGGCGCTGCAAACCCCGGGTCGAATCGCCTTAGTGCCGGAAGACCGGTGCAGCGAGGACGGGGAGTCATGGACAATATCCTGCGGTTTGGAAGCGGCCCCGACGATCAGTCGGATATCGCCGCGGAGAGCGACAGCGGTATGGCGGTGATCGCGCTGGCCTCGACGGCGGGCGGCAGCGGCCGGACCATGCTGGCGGCCCATATCGCCGCCCAGGCCGGCCGCGCCGGTGACGGGCCGGTGGCGGTGCTCGACGCCGATCCCAAGGGCAGCCTGTGGGACTGGTGGCGCCGCCGCCAGGGCAAGGGGGGTGCGCCCAGCTTCGCCGAGCGCGCCGACGCTGCGGGGCTGGACGAGGCCCTGGCGCGCCTGCGGGGGCAGGGCGCCCGGCTCTGCGTCGTCGACACGCCGGCCGGCGATGCCGGTGCGCTGGCGCCGGTCGCCGACTGCGCCGACCTGGTCGTCATCACGGCGGATGCCGACGCGGACGGCGCCAAGGAGGCTGCGGCGCTGGGCCGGGCGCTTGCCGGCCGCGCCACCATCGCCTTCGTGATCAACGCCCGGTCCCATGGCGGCGAGCAGCAGGGCAACCTGACGAGCCGCCTTGCCGCCAGCGGCGGCTGGCCGGCCGGGCTGGTGCGCCACGCCGACGCCTACGCCGCATCGATGACCGCGGGCCGCACCGTGATCGAGACCCATCCCGACATCTACGCCGCCGAGGACATCGCCGAACTGTGGACCAACCTGCGCGGCATCCTGGTGGCTGGGTGAGCCGTCCGGACCGGATGCTGCCAGCCGTCTGCCATGTCGCGTGGTCGCTCCGCACCATACCATGAAGCGTTACGCTTCATTAATCATCAGGCAACATGTTGTCTGGTAGACTGATGCTCTTGAAGACGGAACAGGACTGCCATGTCCAGCGATACCGCGAATCCGTTCCACGGACTGTCGCATAAGGAATTGATGGCGCTCGCCGAGAAGATCGGCACGGGCATGGCCGTGCTGACCGTGGCGTCCGGCTCAGAGGGCGCGGGCAAATCCACGCTGGCCGCGCATTTCGCGATCCAGGCGCAGCGCGCCGGCGTCGAGTCGGTGGTGATGGCCGACACCGCGGCGCGCGGGCCGCTGGCCGCCTGGTGGAACCGCCGCAGCGGTCCGAAGCCGTCGCTGTCCTCGCTGGGCGGCGCGGCGCAGGTGTCGGAGGCGCTGGGCCGTCTGCGCGAGATGAAACACAAGCTCTGCATCGTCAACACGCCGCACATCATGGACGAGAAGGTTGAGCAGCTGCTCGAGGTCAGCGACCTCGTCGTCATCCCCTGCCGGCCGAGCCGGCGCGACCTGCCGCGCGCCGACCAGGTGGCCGAGGTGACCCACATGCTGGGCCGCAAGAGCGTGTTCGTGGTCAGCGCCGCGACCATCGGCGCGCGCATGAGCGAGGCGATCGCGGTCGAGCTCGCCAAGCACGGCACGGTCTCGCCGGTGACGATCCACCGGCGCCGCGACTTCGTCGAGGCGATGGCGCAGGGCAAGACGGTGATGGAGCTGGATCCGCGCGGCGATTCGGCGCAGGAGATGGAGCAGCTCTGGGACTATGTCTACGGGCTGCTGAAGAAGAACGTCAAGTTCAGCATCTGAGCAGCTTTTCCCGAAATTCGCGGTGCCGGCCCGTGCGTGGCACCGGCAGGAGTCTGCGGCTTTTAACGCCTGCGCGGCGCGACCTCACCCTTCGAGACGGCGCTTCGCGCCTCCTCAGGGTGAGGACACAAGGGTCGAAGCCTCATCCTGGAAACCTTTGCGCGAAACTCAAATTCGTCATTGCGAGGCACGAAGTGCCGCGGCAATCCAGACGGTCCGACAGACTGGATTGCTTCGACTGCGGCTCGCAATGACGATCTTTCATGCCGTGTAAAAGCCTCCATACCGAGGCGCCCCGAAGGGGCGTCTCGAAGTATAAGGTCGCTCTGCGACGGCGCCGGACAATCCGGCGAAGTTCTATTCGATTACCGGCCCGTGCGTGCCCTCCGCAAGGGTCTTCTTCCGGTAGCGGTCGCGCGGCACGACCTCGGCGACTGGCCCGCCCGGCGCGCGGAACTTGACCGGCAGCTTGCCGGGTTGGCTGAGGATCTCGCCGCCGGAAGCGGTCAGCGCCGCTGCGAAGGCGTCGACGTCGTCGACCTCGATGCCGAAATGGTGGATGCACGGCGCCGGCCCCGAGAAATCCGCCTCGTCTGCGTCCTCGTGCTCGTACTGCATCAGCGTCAGGTCCATGGCGCCGTCGGTCAGGTGCCGCGAGATGTGCGAGCCGCGCCTGCCCTCGCGGTGCACGGTGTTGACGTGCTGGAACCCGAACACGGTCTCATAGAACCGGCTGGTCTCGGCGATATCCTTCACCTTGAGGGCGATATGGGTGATCTTCGGCACGGCGGCGGCCTTTCTTTGCTGTTCGGATCGCATCCGGCAAAGATAATAGGGTGGGGGCGGCCGCAAGGGAACCGGCGGCGGACGGTTCTACTCAGTGGGCGTGCTCGATCCCGGAGTTGACGCACTCGAAGATGCGATTCGAATAGACCTCGAAGCCGAGCATCCGGTCGACATAGTCCCGCGCCTCATCGACCCCCTTTCCGGCGCGGACCTTGCGCTCCGTCACCTCGGTAAAGCGATGGCGCACCTGTGTTTCGACGGTATCGCACAGCAGCTTTACCAGCGCATCCGGCGACCCGCTCTCCAGTGCCGCCTCCGCCGCGGTGACGGCCGGGCCGACGTCGAGCCCGGCCGGTTTCAGGCCGGTGAAGGCGGCACCCTCTCCCGCGCGGTGGATTCGGACCACGGTTTCGAAGAAATAAAGCTCGGCGACGTCGCGGGCCTCCGCACCTATTTTGGCTGCCCGGAAGGTTTTTGTGAACGCGGCTCTGACCTCTGACTCGCCGACCTTCGGCACGAACGGCAGGACGAGATCGACGTTCCCCGCCTCCAGCGCGCGGCGCGCGGCGGTGACGACGGGACCATCCATGGAATCGCAATGCGGCGGCATGACCCGACCTCCTATTCTATGATTTCCGGGGGAATCGCGGCGGGCCCACTCGGCAGCCGCCGTGAACCTTGGCGCACACCAGATCACAACTGGCGCAGGACAGCATTGACGTGTGTCAACCGGCGGGCGGCGACGCTGAAATCGCACATTGTGCAAATATCGCCGGCCGCCCCCTTGCCGCGCGCGGCGCGGCGCGTTAGACCGCCCCCATGCCGGTTGATCTTGCATACGACGTGACCGGCGACGGGCCGCCGCTGGTGATCCTGCACGGGCTGTTCGGGTCGGCGCGGAACTGGCGCGCCATCGCCAGGGGACTTGCCGCCAGCCACCGCGTCTTCAGCCTCGATCTGCGCAACCACGGCGATTCCCCGTGGGCTCCCGACATGTCCTATGAGGCGATGGCCGGCGACGTGCGCGCCTTCATCGAATCGAAGGACATCGTCGGCGCCGCGGTGCTCGGCCACAGCATGGGCGGCAAGGCGGCGATGGCGCTGGCGCTGGCGCATCCGGACCTCATTGGCGCGCTGATCGTCGTCGATGTCGCGCCGGTGACCCGCCCGCCGGAACTGCGCGCCTATACGCGCGCGATGGCCGCGGTCGACCTGTCGCTTGTGTCGCGCCGCGCCGATGCCGACCGCCTGCTGACCGAAGCGGTCGACGACCGGCGCATCCGGGCCTTCCTGGTGCAGAACCTGGTGCTGCGGGACGGCAGGCCGGGCTGGCGGCTGAACCTCGAGGCCATCGACCGGCAGATGGAGATCATCGGCGGGTTTCCCGAACATCTGCTGGAACGTCGCTACGACGGCCCGACGCATTTCATCACCGGCGCACAGTCCGGCTACGTCAAGCCCGAACACCGCGACCTGATCCTGCACCTGTTCCCGGCGACGACGCTGAGCGTCATCGCTGGCGCCGGCCACTGGGTCCATGCGGAAAAGCCGGACTCCTTCCAGCGCGCGGTGGTGCGGTTCCTGGGAACGGCGCACCGGCATTAGCGCCCGCAGACGGCACAGGGTGGCGCGCCGGGGCAATTCGCGCTCCGCCGGCTCGCTTTACCGGCACGTGGCCGCAGGGCTACACTCGGAGCCGGCGGGATCACGGAATTCAGGGAGGCTAAGATGGGGCAGGACTCGATTGCTACGGTGATCATCGACAACGCGCGGACGACGGTGACCGAGCATCGATTCGCGCCGGGGGCGAGCACGGGCTGGCACCGGCACGAGCGTGACTATGTGGTGGTGCCGGTCATGGATGGGCGCCTGAAGGTGATTGGCCCGGGCGGCGCAGAGAGCTTTGCCGACCTCAAGGCCGGACAGCCCTATTTCCGCGAGGCCGGCGTCGAGCACGAGGTGATCAACGACGGCGACGGCGAATACGCCTTCATCGAGGTCGAGCTGAAATAGCCCCGGCCGATGTCGCAAGGGGACCGGCGCGTGTCGCGGGTTTGACCGGCCCGGCCGGCGGACGGAGGTACCGTATTGCCGGTGAACCGGCAGCCGGGGAGCACGTCATGGCCGAGATACCGTTTCGACATCTGTTCCAGCCGCTCACCCTGCGGCACCGGACGCTGAAGCACCGGCTCACCTTCGGCGCCCATACCGCCAACATGGCCGAGGCCGGGCTGCCGGGCGAGCGGCATCTTGCCTATTACCGGGAGCGCGCCGTCGGCGGCGCGGCGATGATCGTCGTCGAGCCGGTGCCGGCGCACCGCACCGGCGTGCTGACCCGCGGCAATTTCCTGCATGGGGACGATGCGATAATCCCCGCCTTCCGGCGCATCACCGACGCCTGCCGCGAGCACGGGACGGTGATGATCCAGCAGATCTACCATGTCGGCGCGCATGGCGACGCCGACAATTCCTGGGCGCCGAACTGGTCGCCCTCGGGCCGGCCCTCGTGGCACGACAGCGACGGCAGCCACGCGATGACCGCGGCCGAGATCGAGGAGCTGGTCGAGGCGCATGCCCAGGCGGCGCGCCGCGCGCACCAAGCCGGCTTCGACGGGGTCGAGCTGTTCGCCAACTACCAGGCCCTGATCGAGCAGTTCTGGACGCCGTGGTGGAACAGCCGCACCGACGAATGGGGCGGCAGCTTCGAGAACCGCATGCGCTTTTCGCGCCGCATCGTAGAGCGCATCCGCGACCTCGTGGGCGAGGATTTCATCATCGGCCTTGCGGTCAGCATCGATGCGGATGTCGAGGTCACGCTGTCGATCGAGGAGATGAAGGAGATCCTGGCCTGGCACGATTCGCGCGGGCTGATGGACTATGTCAGCGTCGGCACCGGCGGCTATTTCGATTTCCACAAGCTGATGCCGACGGTGATGTACGCGGACAAGCTGGGCGCGCCCCTCGCCGAGGCGCTGAAGCCGGCGCTCAAACACGCGAAACTGCAGGTCGAAAGCCACATCCGCACGCCCGAGAACGCCGACGCGGTGATCGGCGCCGGCCAGGCCGACCTGGTCTCGATCGTGCGCGGCCAGATCGCCGACCCGCACATGGCGGCCAAGGCGATGGCGGGACGGCCGGAGGACGTGCGGCCGTGCCTTTCCTGCAACCAGATGTGCTGGGGCCGGCGGTCCCGCGACTACTGGATCTCGTGCGTCGTCAACCCGTCCGCGGGCCGCGAGTTCGAGTGGGGCGGCGACCGTTTTGCGCCGGCCGCGAATCCCCGCGACATCCTGGTGGTCGGTGGCGGCCCCGCGGGGATGGAGGCGGCGCGCGTGGCCGCCGAACGGGGACACCGGGTGACGCTGGCCGAGGCCGCGGACAGGCTGGGCGGGCGCTTCCGCCTTGCCGGCCTGCAGCCACGACGGGCGCAGATCCTCGACCTGATCGACTGGTACGAGACGCAGTTGCGCACGCTGCAGGTCACGCTCCGGTACAACAGCCCGATGGATGCCGACGAGGTGCGCGGCGCCGGCGCTGGCGCGGTGGTGCTGGCGACCGGCGCGCAGCCTTCCGGCACCGGCTTCCAGAAGGCGCTGCCGCATGTGGAGACGCTGCCTGGCATCGAGCGGGGCAACGTGTTTTCCGTCGACGCGGTCATGGCCCGCAGCGCGCGCCCCGGCCGTCATGTCATCGTGCTCGACGATATCGGCCACTGGGACGGGCTGGGCACGGCGCTGCATCTGGCCGAGGCGGGCCATGAGGTGACCGTGGTGACCTGGCTGCCGGTGATCGGCGCGGAACTGACCCGCACCACCGCCGACTGGCCGGTTCGCCGCAGGTTCAAGCAGCTCGGCGTGCGGACCTTCACCGAGACCGCGATAAAGGAATGGCGCGGCGACGGCGCGACGCTGGCCGACCTGCGCGACGGCGAGGCGACCGACATCGCCGCCGACGCCCTGGTGCTGGCCGGCATCCCGGTGGCCGAGGACTGGCTTTCGCGCGAACTGGCCGGCAGTGGCCTGGAGGTCCACAGCATCGGCGATGCCGTCCACCCCCGCCGCGTCCAGATGGCGATCCACGAGGGCCGCAAGGTGGCAATGGGGCTGTAGGGTCCCCCGCGGGCGAAAAAAAGCCCTCTCCCGCTGTCGCGGGAGAGGGTCAGTTTGGGGAAATCAACCGGCGGGTGGGAGCTGCCCTCAGGCAGCGGCCGGTTGGGATAGCACCCGGTTGCGCGGCAGCGACAGCACGGAAGCGAGGTCGGCGACGATGCGCCGCCTGATATCCGTGCCGCGGCCGCAGAAATGGATCAGCATATGTGTCGCGCCCAGTCGGCGCGCCTCCTCCAGTCTCTCTTGCCGCGCCTCGCTGCGGTCGCGCATCCCACCGGTTTCGCCGATAAGCAGCGGCTCCCAGTAGGATGTCATGCTGCGCAGCGGGCTGTCTGACGGGCGCGCGAAGATGTAGATCGCGGCGCCGCAGGGCGCGTCTTCCAGCGGGAACGCCGTAAAACCGTACAGCGCCGCCGAACCGCCCTGAAGCGTTATCACCGCCTGACCCGGCGGCGTCTTGCAGACATTGTGCAGTGCGCTCATGGCAGCCTCCTCTCAAAGGCTAGTTCATGGCGCATTGTATCGCCTAAAGGTTGAGTAAAAGTTAACGAGAATTTTACCATAACCATAAACAAATATGGTTATTCCGTGGCACGCAAGCCGTCGGGGCTGTACAGCCGGCCAGTGGCGCCACGAAAACGGCCCCGCGTTCCAGGGGCGGGGCCGGTTCGGAGATATCGGTCTCGGTTGCGTTCAGGCGGCGGCCGCGCGGCGCTGCAGCGCGTTCAGCGGCGGATCGAAGGCGGCGACGAGATCGTCCTCGATGAAGCGCCGGAAATCCTCGTCGCGGCTGCAGATGTGGACCAGAATCCGGGTCGCGCCCTGCTTCTTCGCGGCGGCGAGCCATTCGTGGGATGCGCCCGCGCGGGCGCCGATGTTGCCCGTCTCGCCGACGAACAGCAGGCGCCAGTACAGCGTGTTCCCCGCCTCCGCGCCGGCCGGCGCCGCGAAGGCGTAGATGCCGGCGAGGGGTGGCGGCGCGTCCAGCGGAAACGGCGTGAAACCATAGATTTCCCGCGATGCGCCATGCAGCGTGACCACCGCCTGTTCGGGCGTGACTGTCGGTCGTGCAGGTCTGTTGCCCATGTGCTCTTCCCTCATGCTGTATGGCGAGCCGCGAAGGATAAGCCGGAAGTTATTACCCGATGGTTAACGCCGGCGCCGCCAGGCGCCATGGCGCCCCGATGGGCGTGCTCCGCGGCAGCCCCGCCTGGTTGGGCCGTCATTCCAGCACCAGTTTCATGCCCTCGTGGCTGGCCGCAAAACCGAGCCCCTCGTAAAAGCGAAGCGCGCCGGGGCGGGCCTTGTCGGTGGTCAATTGGACGAGGCCGCAGCCGGCGGCGCGGGCCCGGGCGATGGCGTGCCGGAACAGCGCCTCGCCGATGCCGCGCTCGCGGAACCGGCGATCCACGCGCACCCCCTCGATCTGGGCCCGGCGCATGCCCTGGCGGCTCAACCCCGGGATCACGGTCAACTGCAGGCAGCCGGCGATTTTGCCGTCGGCCTCGGCGACGATGCAATGGTTGCCGCCCTGCGCTTGCATGGCATCGAACGCCTCGAGGTAGGCCGGTGGCAGCGGGTCCGCAAGCTGCTCGCGCGTCGCCCCCAGATCGTCGTCCGCCAACAGCCGCACGATCGCCGGCAGGTCGGCCTCGGTCGCGTCGCGGAACCGCAAGGCCGGCGCCGGAGGAGCGTCAGCCACCACCGCGCCCTACACCGCGATGACGGCCGGCCGGAACTGCTTTTCCGCGTCGTGCTCGCCGGGGTAGCCGCGCTGGGCGCTGATGCAGCGGGTCGCGCCATGCATGACGTCGACCGAGAAATGGGTATGGCCCCAGATCCATGCGGCCGGCGCGTGCGCCGCGATCAGGCCTTCGAGGTCGCTGACGAAAGCCGGCGACAGCGGGCTGCCCTCGTAGCGCGGTTCGATCGCGGCGCGCACCGGCGCGTGGTGGGTCGCGACGACGACCGGCCCCGCCGCGCCCCGCGCCAGCTCGCCTTCCAGCCAGCTTCGCGACTCGCGGTGGCGGGCCAGCGCGTCCTCCGGCGTGAAGCCGCGTCCGGCAAGCCGGATCAGCCGGTGATCGGCCAGCCCCGCGGCGGCGTCGCGCATGCCGGCGCCGGCGTCGCCGTTGATCGCATAGTCGGTCCACAGGGTGCAGCCGAGCACCCGCACGCCGGCGACCTCCACCGCATCGTTCTCAAGGAACAGGACACGGCCGTCCGTTTCCGCCGCCGCCGCGCGGCAGCCCTCCAGCACCGCGCCGAGATCGCCGTGATAGGCCTCGTGGTTGCCCATGACGTAGACCGCCGGGATGCCGAGGAAGCGGGCGGCCTCGTCGGCCCAGACAACGCCGGCGGTGCCGAGGTCGATGTCGCCGGCGAGGATCATGAGGTCGGCCTCGCCGTGCACCGCGCCGAGGTCGGGCCCGCCCGATGGATGCAGGCCGGCCGCAACGGGCGCCGGCTCGGGCTCGCCCGAGCGCTCGAACTCGATATGCAGATCACTGGCCACGGCGATCCGGGTCATGGCCGGGAGCATAGCAGATGCGCGCGGCGCCCGGAATGCGGTATCGGGGCCGGGTGGCGGGATTCGGAACGAGAGAGGAAAAATGGTGCCGCCGGAGTGAATTGAACACTCGACCCCGCCCTTACCAAGGGCGTGCTCTACCCCTGAGCTACGGCGGCTCCGTGGCGGGGGTCCGCGCCGGTGCGCGAATGCGCGCGCCTTAT
>Ga0224512_10002779_pt1 | contig 15784 bp, 15 predicted proteins | sample SF_May12_sed_USG_4_FD_169103 | JGI IMG/M metagenome (GOLD analysis project Ga0224512, IMG submission 169103) | Sediment microbial communities from San Francisco Bay, California, United States - SF_May12_sed_USGS_13 | ecosystem: Environmental > Aquatic > Marine > Sediment | place: USA...
TCCACAATATGGCCCGTTACATCGCGGTGGCGCCGCGGGACGTTTCGACCAGTTTGCGAGACTTGGACTTCGACACCTGAGTCGGCAACATGGAGCGCAACCACAGGCCGACGCAACACTGCAGGTCCGCGATGCAGAAACTCGCGGTCGTTGTAGCGGTTGCGGGGTGTCTCGCGTCCTGCCAGCAGGCCGCAGAAGAAACGGCCACCCTGCATCTGCTCGAATGGAACGGCTACCAGTTCCCCGAGTACTATCCCGAGTACATGGCCGAATACGGCACGCCACCTAAGTTCACGTTTTTCGACAATGCGGACACTGCACTGAAACGGATGCGGACCGGATACCAGGTCGATCTCGTGCACTTTTGCACGGGCCAGATGGTGGAAGCGAAGGATGCGGGGTTGATCAGGCCGCTGGACACAAGCCGTATTCCGCGCTGGAGTGAAATTCCGACGGTATTGCTCGAGTTGCCTGACGTAAAGATAGACGGCGACTACTGGATCGTGCCCTGGGAGTGGGGGTTTTCGACAGTGGCCTACAATCCCGAAACGATCGAGATAGAGAATCCGTCGTACGACATGTTCATCGACCCGAGGTTCAAGGGCAAGACGGCACTACCCTCGGATATCCGCGTCAATATGATTATTGCCGGCGTCATTGGCGCCTGGGCCGACCCTTTGGACCCGACCGAAGAAGAGATGGAGACGGCGCCCGAAATCTTTACGAAAATGCTCGAGAATGCACGTTTCATCTGGACCGATAGTACCCAGCTCGAACAGGCCTGGGCCGCTGGCGATGTTGGTATCTCCTACATCTACGGAAGTGCCACGCGCAGGATGAACAAGCAAGGACTGACCAACGTCGTCGTAGAGCCGCTAATGACGTGGATGTGCGGACTGTCCCTAAGCGCCACAGGCGAGGGCTCAGAGGACGAGGCATACGATTACATCAATGCGATGCTCGACCCGGTCGGAGGTGCCGCGATGTTCGATACCTATGGATACGGACACGGCAACTCCCATACGGTGGACCTGATCGATCCCGCCAGGGCCGCCGGCACAGGCATCGACGATCCGGACGGGACGCTTGCTCGGGGAGTATTCAACAAGGCAATGCCTCCCGCGAAACAGGCCAGGCTGTTCCAGCTCTGGTACGAATCCCAGGCCGGTCTCGACTAGGTATCCCTGGTATGTCCAAGCACATAACCGATTTCTACGACCGCCTGAGCCTTCTTTACCATCACAATATGGGGTGGGACTGGGACGCAGCGGTGCGCGAAGAAGGCGCACAGCTCAGCCGCTTTCTCGCACACGGCCTGAATCGTCCGAGTCCATACTCGATTCTCGACTGCTCGTGCGGTATAGGCACACAGGCGATCGGGCTGGCGCTCCAGGGGCACAACGTTCATGCGACCGACCTGAGTCGGAATTCGATCGAATGCGCAAAGGCAGAAGCTGAAGACCTCGGTGTCGAACTGACGTTTGGCGTCGCGGACTATCGCACGCTGGAGGACGCCGTCTCGGACACGTTCGACGTCGTTCTCTCATGCGACAATTCGATTGCCCACTGTCTCACGGACGCAGACCTCTCCGCCGCGTTGAGCAGCATGAAGTCGAGACTCAAAGCCGGTGGTCTGCTATTGCTGAGCGTGCGCGATTATGAAGCGCTGGTGACAGATCAACCGCGCTTCAACAACGAGCACGTTCAGGACAAGGAAGACGGCCGTCGCATCGTATTTCAGCTTTGGGACTGGGATGACGACGGCCGCCGCTACAGCGTGCATCAATTCCTCATCCGCCACAACGACGGCGAGTTCGAGATCAATCATTTCGAGACCAGGCTCAGGGCACTGCTGCGTGACGAACTGATCGGCGCGGTTCGCAATGCAGGTTACGAAAAGGTGCGATGGCACGCGCCCGAGGACAGCGGCTATTACCAGCCGATCATAACGGCCCGAAGTCACTGAGTGGCGAGTACACGATGACGGGAATAGAACTGGAAGCCAGGGTCTTTTTCGCCACCCACCTCCCCGATGCGTTGCGACAAGCCCTGGACTATGCCGGCGAGGACGGATTCGTCGCATCCTTGCCGCAGCTCCTGCACGCTCGCGTCACCGCACCGTTCGACAACGAGCTCTGGGACACGTGGTTTTTCACGGCAAATTCCGAGGAAAGCACGATCACCACGCCAAGGGGCCACAACGTTGCGGTAGTCGTTCACGGCGGCGGCATATTTTCGTCGCCCGAGCGATTCAGGCGCCTCTATCATGCAGACGTCGCCAGAACCAGCGACGACGGCTTCACGGGCCTGTTCGGCGCCAGAATCATCGAACGCGAGGCGCTGGAATTGCTGGAGGGAACGCTGCCGGACGGCAGCGAGATCCCGGTGTTTCCGTTCACCGAGTTCACGCGCGGTGTACAGGATCTGCCGCGGCGGTACGCCGTTGTCATGGATTTTGAGCTGGCGCAAGCGTCGAAGTGCGGTTTCGCAACCTACGAAGAACTCAAGGACGATCCGCTGATGATCGTGCGCGCTGGCGGCGTGGGAGCCGCCGCGGCGTATCTCGATATTGCGAAGGAATACTACGCAACCGACGTCATGGGCAGCTGGCACCGATTCGGTGACGTCGATCCGCTGCAGCACCAGGCCTGGATACCGTTTGTATATGACTGCCTGGGCGGCGCCACCGACAAACACGATCTCGACCTGTCGATGCGCACCAGCGGAACTACCGATATCTGGTTCACGCATTACCGGGTTCCGAGAGATGCAGGTTTCGGTCTGCGCGGTGATGCCGCTATGGTCAATACGGCTCGCTATGTCGCCGTGGCACCGCGCGACGCGTCGATCAGCGTGCGTAACCTGGCTTTCACCCCGTAGCCTTGGCCGGAGGGGAAAAATGGTGAAGATGGAAGCAGCGATCTTTTTTGATTCCTACCTGCCGGCCGCGTTGCGTCGTGCGCTCGACTACGCGGGAGAAGACGGTTTCGTCGCCTCCCTTCCCCAGCTGCTCCACTCGCGGGTCAACGCAAGCTACGACAACATCATCTGGAAAACGTGGTTCAACCCGAACTCAGAGGAAAGCGTCGTGACGACCCCGCAGGGAAACCGCGTCATCGTCACAATTCACGGCGGCGGCATCTTCGCGTCCCCGGAGCGATACGAGAAGCTGTTTCACGCGAGCACCGACCGCAACAGCGAGTTCGGCTTTACCGGACATTTCGCCGGAAAACTCTCCGAATGCGAAGCACATGATGTCCTCGAGGGAAGGATGCCCGACGGCGTCGATATACCGATTTACTCCTTCGACGAATTACAGCGGGGCATCGACAAATTGCCAAGACGCTATGGCGTCGTTACCGACTTCGAGACGGCAAAGAACGCTGCCTGCGGTTACGTATCGTTCGACACCCTGAAGAATGATCCGGTCATGATCGTTCGCGCCGGGGGTGTCGAAGCCGCCATCGCGTATCTCGACAAGGCACAGGCACGCAACGACACGAGCAAGATGGGCAGCTGGCACCCGTTCAACAGGATCGACACGCCGGACCGGCCCCAGACGCGCGTTCCGAACCTGTCCGGTAACCAGGGGGGTACGGGAAGTGAGGAAGACGACGGGCACCTGTACGGCTATGACACCGACTATGGCATTGGCGGCGACAGCTGGATCCACAGTACGAGCATGATCAACATTGCCCGGTACGTAGCAGTCGCCCCTCGCGACGAGTCCGTGAGCGTACGCCATCTGTCTTTCAAAGCATGAAGGCACTCCAGATCAATACGGACGCGACAATTCGCCGGGAAGCGATATCCACAGATCACCATTGTGTGATCGTCGACGAATTCCTTCGAAACCCGGATGAGTTAGTCGAGTTTGCCGCCCTCCACGCCGGCGAGTTCTCGAATTACGACAGCGGCTATCCAGGTCGACAGTTTCACGTCAACGACGATCTTATGGGGGATGTCTATCGTTTCATTCGTTTCGAAATGACGCAGCATTTTCCGTTTTTCAAAGGCAGCATGATTCTGTGGACCTTGCTGTCGATGGTTACCCTCCGACCGAACGAGCTCTCGGCCCGGCAACGCATTTGTCACACTGACCCCATTCCGAGTCCCGGCCGCACCGTCTATGCGGGACTCCTGTACCTGTTCAAGAACGAAGATCTGGGAGGAACCGGCTTCTATCGCTGGAAGGACAAGGAGCTACTCGAGAAAGTGGCGGCTGTCGAGCGGGAAGACCCGGAAAGGGGCTGGGCATACCGGCAGGAAAAATTTCCGACTTTTCGCGAGCCGGCGCGTTACATGACCGATTCGAACGAGATTGCAGAACTCTGTCGCACAATATCACCACATTTCAATCGGCTCATTTTCTATTGGGGCGGCGTACCACACAGCGGTACCATCAGCGCACCGGAACTGTTGTCTGCTGATGTCAAGAGAGGGCGCCTGACGCTGAATGTCTTCGCAAGCGTACTGCCGAAAACGGGGACAAGGCCGGCAAACTGATCTGTGGAGGAATAGGTCTTGGAAACAGTTTCATTCGGATGCACCGGCCTCAAGGTCAGCAGGCTCTGTTTCGGCACGATGGGTGTCGGAACCAGCCAGTGGAAACCCTGGGTGCTGAACGAGGCCGATTCGGTACCACTGCTGAAACGCTGCCTGGACCTGGGCATCACGTTTTTCGATATGGCGGACTGGTATTCGATCGGTGAAAGCGAGCGCCTCGTCGGCAAGACGCTGCTGTCGATGGTCCCGCGGGACCAACTCGTTTTCACGACCAAGGCCAGATATGCGATGAGTGAAGACCCGAACGATGAGGGTCTGTCGCGAAAACACCTGTTCGCCGCGATCGACAACAGCCTGCGGCGCATCGGTACCGACTATGTCGACATCTTCATGGTCCACGCATTCGATCCCACGACGCCAATCGAGGAGACGATGCAGGCGCTGCACGATATCGTCAAGTCCGGCAAGGCCCGTTATCTCGGGGCGTCGACGATGTATGCCTGGCAGTTCGCGCAGATGAATGCCGTCGCGCGCGAAAACGGCTGGACACAATTCGTCAATATGCAGTGCCAATACAACCTGCTCTACCGCGAAGAGGAACGCGAGATGATCCCCTACTGCCTCGACCGGGGCATAGCCATAACGACCTTCAGCCCGCTGGCGCGGGGCTGGCTCACCGGCATCAAAGATCGCCGTTCGGAGACGGATCTTTACTACAAAAGAAACTTCGGCGACGCCCTTGATCTCGAGATCTGCGAGCGCGTACGGGAGATCGCCGCAGCGCACGACTCCACCATGGCCAGGGTTGCAGTCGCCTGGGTCCTGTCCAGGCAGGCGGTCTGCTCGCCCATCATCAGCGCGGCATCCGTCGAACAGCTCGACGAAAATGTTGCCGCTTTCGACCTGGAACTGACGCCGGAGGAAGTTTCGACGCTCGAGGCAATGTACCGGCCGCGTCGCGTGGTAAACGACTATGTGACCGAGTTCGTGCCGCGGCATAACGGCGGGATTCTGCCTGACGAATAGGAGCGGGCAACGTGGTGCTGCAGACATTCGACCCATCCGCTTCTCCCGACCAGGTCGCGGCGGCCATTGTGCAGGATGGCGCGGCGATCGTTTCCAGTCTCGCGCCCGCTGACGTCGTGGCCCGGATCGCCGCTGATTTGCGTGATGACTTCGACCGGCTCGGCTACCGGAGCCAGCGCAGATTCTCGGGATTCCGTACGAACCGGAGTCATTTCGTGCTCATGCAGTCGGCCAAGAGCACCGAACTGATCGCCCATGACCTGGTCATGGCTGTGGCCGATGCGATTCTCCTCCGACACTGCGAGAGTTACCGCATCGGCAGCATCACCGCGATCGAGGTCTGCCCCGGGGAGGGCGATCAGAGCCTGCATCGCGACGACAGCATGTACCCTGTACAAATCCCGGGGATGGAGATGCTGGTCAGCTGCATGTGGGCGCTCACGGATTTCACTGAAGAGAACGGCGCGACCCGCGTGGTACCCGGGAGTCATCGTCACATCGGTCGGGGAGAATCCGTGGACACGTCCCACATCGAAGAGGCCGTAATGCCCAGAGGTTCTGTCCTGTTCTATCTCGGCTCGACGTTGCACGGCGCCGGTGAGAACAGGAGTCGCCAGTCGCGAATCGGGCTCATCAATACCTACTCTCTCGGCTGGCTACGACAGGAGGTCAACCAGTACCTGAACGTGCCCTTCGAAACAGCGCGCAGCTTAGACGCCCGCATGAGGGCACTGCTCGGCTATACGACCCATGACCGGTCTGGCGATCGTCTCGGCAAGTACTACGGGCCGGATACTGCGTTCATCGACAAGGACGACTACGCCCGGCATTACCGCCCCTCTCCATCCGGAGAGTAAGAGGAGACCGAGTACCGTGGAAATCACTTCGTTCGGCAATACCGGTCTCAAGGTCAGTCGCCTTTGCTTCGGCACGATGACGATCGGCTCGAGTCAGTGGAAGCCCTGGGTGCTCGACGAGGCCGAGTCGCGGCCGTTGCTGAAGAAATGCCTGGACCTCGGCATTACATTTTATGACACGGCAAACTGGTATTCGACCGGTGAGAGTGAACGCATGGTGGCATCGACGCTGTTGTCGATGGTGCCGCGCGACAGGCTCGTTCTGGCCACGAAAGCCTTCTACGCAATGAGCGATGACGCAAACGACCACGGCCTGTCGCGAAAGCACCTGCTGGCATCCGTGGACGCGAGCCTGCATCGTATGGGCACCGACTACATCGACCTGTTCATCATTCATGCCTTCGATCCGGAAACGCCTGTCGAAGAGACAATGGAGGCGCTCCACGACATCGTCCGGTCCGGCAAGGTTCTTTACCTGGGTGCCTCGACGATGTTTGCCTGGCAGTTTGCGCAGATGAACCACGTGGCACGTCTCAATGGCTGGACCCAGTTCGTCAGCATGCAGTGCCAGTACAACCTCCTGTATCGGGAAGAGGAGCGGGAGATGCTGCCTTACTGTCGCGATCAGGGCATTGCCGTAACGGCTTTCAGCCTGCTTGCGCGCGGGCAGTTGTCGGCGAGCTCCAGGATACGGTCGCAGACGGATGAACACTTCAGCAACATGTACGGGGACGCGCTGGATCGTGAGATCTGCGCCACGGTAGAGGCGATCGCGAAAAAGCGTGGCACGACGATGGCGACGGTCGCGCTGGCCTGGGTCTTGTCCAAGGACGACATCTGCTGTCCCATCATCGGCGCCAGCACCGTCGAGCAGATAGAAAATAACGTCGCGGCCCTCGATTTCGAGCTGTCCGGCGAGGAGATCGAGACTCTGGACGCGATGTATCGGCCGCGCGACGTGATCAACGACTACGTGCCGAAGCCGATGCCCCGCCACTGGCGAGGAGGGACGAATGGCTGATCCGGCTTTTGGGCGGACGGCGATGAAACTGGTCGATGCCGTTCGCGAAATATTCGAAGCGGAAATCGGCAAGGATACCGATTGCGCCGAGCAGCTCGGGCGCGTGCTGGACCTGATGGCGGAACTTCACCCCGATGCCGACAGGCCCGGCCCGGTGGAGTACCCCGTATGCCGCCAGCTGTCGCGCGCTCTCGAACTGGGGGAGGTCGGGCCCGCCGCTCCCGTTGCGCGGGCGATACGCGCACTCGCCCCGTCGCTCGCCTGGGCACAGAACCCGCGTTACAACGCCGACAACAAGGGCGCGGATTTCATGGAGAACTACGCCTGGAGCGGGCTTGGCCTGACCGGCAGCGACAAGATGTCATTCGGCGTGCTGTTGCTCGGCCCCGGCGTGACCTACCCGCCGACAAGCTACGAGTCGGAGGGCGTGTTTCTAGTTATCGGTGGCTCTCCGGAATGGAAATCCGGTGACGACCCCTGGGTGCAGGCGGAACCCGGGAGCATCATCTGCCGGCCGTATGGCGGCTCGGAAGGCAAACGGCCGGGCGATGAACCGATGCTGGCCCTGTACGCCTGGATGTATCGCTAGCTCGAAAAGGAACCGGCCATGGCATCGAAAGATCCCGTACTGCAACCGTTCAAGCTGAAGAACCTGACGCTCAAGAACCGCATCATGAGCACCAGCCATACGATGCTGTATGCGGTGGACGGCGCGCCACAGGAACGGTATCAGCTTTACCACGAAGAAAAAGCGAAAGGCGGCATCGCGTTGACAATGTTCGGCGGCTCCTCGGCCGTGGCCCAGGACTCGGCCACGTCCACCGGCGTCATCAACGTCGGCAACGATTCCGTCATCCCTCACTTTCAGCAGTTCGCCGAGCGAATTCATCAGTACGACTGCGCCCTGATGTGTCAGATAACGCACCTGGGGCGCCGCGCCAGGACTCGGGCGTTCGACTGGTTGCCGAGCGTCTCTGCCTCGCGCACGCGCGAGGTCGACGGCGGGTTTCCGAAGGTCATGGACCGCGACGACATTGACCGCATTGTCAGGTCGTATGGCGAGGCGGCACTGCGCTGCAAGGAAGGCGGCCTGGACGGCTGCGAAGTCGTCGGCCAGGCACACCTGCTCGAACAATTCTGGTCACCGGCCTGGAACTGGCGCAACGACGAATTCGGCGGCTCGCTCGAAAACCGGCTGCGCTTCGGCTTCATGGTGCTCGAGGAGATCCGGCGCAGGGTCGGCAACGACTTCATCGTCGGTATTCGCATCGCTATCGATCAGAACCTCGAGGGCGGACTGTCGAAAGACGATTGCCTCGAGATTGCGCAGCTGCACGAGCAATCAGGCCTCGTCGATTTTCTCAATCTCAACTACGGGCGCGTCGATACGGAGATCGACTACGTCAACCTGATGCCGGGCATGTCGGCGCCGACTGCGACATACCTTGACCGGGTGCAGGAATTCACCCGCGACCTCGCACTGCCGACCTTTCACGCCTGCCGCATAATCGACGCCGCGACGGCGCGTCACGCCATTCGCGAGGGCATTGTCGACATGGTGGGCATGACGCGGGCGCACATTTCCGACCCGCACATCGTCAGGAAGATCGAAGCCGGCGAAGAAGACCGTATTCGTCCTTGTGTTGGCGCCACATTCTGCATGGACCACCGCTATTGCATCCACAACCCCTCGACGGGACGCGAGAAAAACCTGCCACACGAGGTATCGGGGACGAAGGACCGCAAACGCGTGGTCGTCGTGGGCGGCGGGCCGGCAGGCCTCGAGGCGGCACGGGTAAGTGCTTTACGGGGTCACGAGGTCATTCTGCTCGAGGCGGCGAATCACCTGGGCGGACAGGTCGCACTGGCGGCGAGAGCGGGCTGGCGCCGCGAGATAGGCGGCGTCACCGACTGGCTGGCCGGCGAGACCGGGAAACTCGGCGTGGACGTCCGGTTCTCGACTTATGCAGACCGTGAAGCCGTAACGGCGCTTGACCCGGACGTTGTCGTGATTGCCACTGGCGGACTTCCGGATCTCGAGTGGCTCGACGGTCACGAGCACTGCGACAATGTCTGGGACATCCTGAGCGGGGGTGTGAAAGTCGCAAAAAACGTACTCGTCTACGATGAGCTCGGCGACCATGCGGGGGCTTCCTGTGCGGAAGTGCTGGCCGACAAGGGCGCAAGCGTCGAGCTGGTTTTTCGGGGCCACCATGCCGCCAACACCTCGGGTTACTGCAACTATCCCGTCTATCTGCAGCACTTCTATGAAAAGGGCGTGACACTGACGCCGGATCTCCGCCTGGAGAAAGTCGAACGCGCCGGCACGCAGTTGCGCTCGACATTCGCGAACGAACTCACCGGGAAGTTGGAGGAACGCCTGTCAGACCAGGTTGTCGTCGAGCGCGGCACGGTCCCGGTCGATCAGCTGTTTGATGAACTCAGGGCAGATTCCTGCAACAACGGTACCGCCGACATGGACAAGCTGCTCGCAGGCCTGCCCCAGGTATCCGCCGACCAGCGCAAGAACGGCTTCGAGCTCTACAAGGTCGGCGATGCCGTATCATCGAGGGACATTCACTGCGCGTTGCTCGATTCGCGACGTCTGTGCAGGGCCCTTTAGCTCTCCTTTACGTTCAGCCGGATCGGCGTACCGTCAAAAAACCGGCTGAGCCGAAACTCGGACAAGTCGATTTCGGTTCCGGTGCCGGTCAGCATGCCGGCGATCGCCCTGCCCGCGCCAGGGCCGATACCGAAGCCGTGACCGCTGAGCCCTGTCGCGATGAAAAAGCCCGGCAGAGTCTCCGCCTGGTCGATCACGGGCACGACGTCCGGTGTCGTCTCGACCACGCCGGTCCAGGCTTCGGCAATGCCGATGCCGGCCAGCTGCGGAAACCGCTCGTCGATGATGTTCCGAATACCCGCAATGACCCGAGGCCGCGGCTGCGGATCGAGGACCCGGGCCCTCTCGAACGGTGATTCCGCATCCAGTCGCCAGCGCCTGGGCGTGCGCCATTCCTCGATGAATTCACGGCCGATCGACAGGCGTACGGTGCCGAACTCCTGCCGGAATGCCCGCAGGTACCTGAGGGCGAAGCGAAACGTCGACGGTACGATGGCGTGCTCGAGAAACGAGCTGTGGGCGACGCTGTAGCCGCCATCCTGCCGCCGCCTGATTCCGGCATCGTGATCCCAGAGGCAGGTGCTCAGCACCCGCTCTCCGGGATTTGTACGAACGACCGTGCCGCGTAGTGTAAGTTGCGGTAGCGAGATATCGAGCGACCGGCAGAACATCGACGTCCACGCTCCTGCGGCACAGAGCACTATCGGTGTCTTGATCGCCCCGTACTCGGTCACGACGCCGGATACGCGGCCTGACTGTGTCTCGATGCCGCGCACGGCGCAGGACGTCAGGATCGACGCACCGTTGCGTGCCGCAGCTCTTGCGATTGCTGGCGCAGCCTTGTGCGGTTCGGCCTGGCCGTCGCTGGCCGTGTAGATCCCGCCCTTCCATTTGGCGGTGGCTCCAGGCACCAGTTCCGCGATTTCTTCACCCGAGACAATTCGCGTGTCGAGACCATGCTCCCGCGCAGTAGGCAGCCATGCCGCATACCGCTCGAGCTCATCATCGGTTCTGGCTGCATAGAGACACCCGGTCTGCATAAAACCGACATCCTCGCCAAGGTCTTGGGCCAGCGTACGCCAGATTCTCAGGCTTTCAATGATCATCGGCATCTCGCGTGCATCCCGGCCCTGTTGCCGCACCCAGCCCCAGTTGCGGCCGGACTGCTCGCCTGCAATATGGCCCTTCTCGCACAGGACGACGTCAATGCCCTGTTTTGTCAGGAACCACGCAGTCGATACCCCGACGATTCCGCCACCGATGATCACGATATCCGCCATCGCCGGGATCGACTCGGGGCGCTCCAGGGGTCGCGACCAGGTTCGCGTTACGTCGTCATTTTGTGGTGCCTGTTGCGTCATACTCCCTACGCTCCGTCTACGTTGGATACAGACCAGACCAACCGCGGTTATTCCGGCTCCAGTAAGACGACCGACTTGCTGGAGAAACTCAACCAGACTGGCTGGTCCGCCGACAGCGACTCGGCGGACGGTCCAGCGACATTCTGCACCGCAACGGCAACTGGCTGTTCGCGTCCCTCCAGGAACACGTGGTAGTGGCTGCGGTCCCCCAGATAGGCAGCTGGACCCATGCGTGCCTGGACCACATTGGTACCGTCCCCGGGTGACTCCAGGCAGAGTGCAAGTTTTTCGGGCCGAATCGCGACCATGATGTCGTCACCGATGGCATGATCGAGACCGTTGATTGCCACTTCGATTGTCCCGAGCGGACCTGCATCGACGATCGCAGTGCCGTTATCCGCAGATCGCAGACAGCCATCAAAGAAATTCATCGTGCCAATGAAATCCGCGACGAACCGGCAATTGGGTTGCTCGTAGAGCCCGGTGGGTGTCGCAACCTGCAGAACCTTTCCCATCGCCATGACCGCAATGCGATCCGACAGCGTCAGTGCTTCTTCCTGGTCGTGAGTAACAAATACGAACGTGATTCCCACCGATTTTTGCAGCGCCCGCAATTCAAGCTGCATTTGTTCGCGCAGTTTCTTGTCCAGCGCGCCGAGCGGTTCGTCGAGTAACAATACGGTTGGTCGTTTGATCAGCGCTCTGGCCAACGCAACGCGCTGGCGTTCACCACCCGAGAGTTCCGTTGGGGCCCGGTCGGCATAGCCGGAGAGCTCGATGAGATCGAGCATCTCCTCGACCTTGGCATCGACCTCTGTCCTGGACAGGCCCAACTTGCGCAGGCCGAAAGCGATATTCTTGCGAACGTTGAGGTGCGGAAAGATTGCGTAGTTCTGAAAGACCATGTTGACGGGCCTTTGATGCGGCGGGATCGCCGACATGGCCTGGCCGTCAATGTAGATTTCGCCCTCGGTCGGTGACTCAAAACCGGCCAGCATTCTGAGTACCGTGGTCTTGCCGCATCCGGAGGGCCCCAGTACCGAGAAGAATTCCCCACGCTCGATATCGAGGTCGACATTGTCGACAGCTTGCACCGAACCGAAGCGTTTCGAGACGCCGCGAATCGAGATGATGCCTCGTTCGTCCATGTGTGTGACCCTTCAGACCAGCTTCTACAATATACACCGCCACTTCAATTGCAAATACACAATGGCGTGTTAGCATTCTGCTTGTCGACCGCTGCAATACCTTTCCCGAACACTTCCAAGTTTAATATTATGGAACAGTTATGAACGTGATTCGGCTGGGCGACGTCGCCGTGCAGCGCATCGTCGAGCACGAGATTCCTGTCTATCTGCCATCCGATATGTTTGATGAGGCGACGCCCGAAGCCGTCGAGCCCTATCGGGAGTGGCTGGAACCTGACGCCCTGTGTCCTGTGACCGGTTGCCTGGTCATGCCCGTCGTTTCCTACCTTGTTCGCACGCGCCACCATCGCATACTCATCGACACCTGCGTCGGCTGCAACAAGACCTACGCGGAGCCGCCCGCCTGGCACCAGCGCCAGAACGAGGCCTGGCTGGTCGACCTTCGGGCAGCAGGTGTGCAACCGGATGACATTGACTTCGTATTTTGCACCCATCTGCACTCTGATCACTGTGGCTGGAACACGCGCCTCGTCGACGGCCGCTGGATACCGACCTTTCCGAATGCGAAGTACGTTTTTGCACGCGAAGAATATGAGGCGACGGAAGCCGACGGCCACCAGCTCTTTCTCGATAATGTACTGCCGGTAATGGAGGCAAAACAAGCAGTACTCGTCGATATGGACTATGCGCTGGATGACGAGCTTTGGCTCGAACCCGCGATCGGTCACACGGCAGGACACGTGGCGATTCATCTGAAATCGGGACCGCATCACGCGGCGATGTGCGGAGACCTGATTCACAGTCCGATCCAATTGGCCGAGCCGGAGTGGAGCTGCAACTCGGACTACAACCTCGCGCTCGCCGCCACGACCCGCAAGAACTTTCTCCATACTCACTGCGACACAGACACACTGGTACTGACATCACACTTTCCATCACCGTCGATCGGCCACATCGTTTCGCGCGCCGATCGTTACGACTTCAACTATGTCTGAACCGATACACGCCAGGCTTAAGTTTCTTGCCAACCTCGACGAGCCGCTCGTCTACATCCCGTCCAAAGGGGGTGGCGATAGCACCGAGCATGTCGGCAATTTCGTCATGCAGGAGGTGGAGATTCACAATGCTCGGCGGCGCAAGTTATCGTCGAGCCTCGATGCCGAGGGATTCAAACTCGTCTCGCAAGACACCGCGGTTGAAGATTTTTTTGACGATGTGCAGTTAGCCTCCGTCTATCACGTAGAAGTCCGGTCGCTACTGATCGAGGAAACCGGTGCCAAACGAGTCGAGATTTTCGACGACACACGGCGCTCGGCGTCTCTGGATCGACAACGAGATCTGCAGATTCGCGAACCGGCCGATATTGTGCATAACGACTACACGGCACGGTCCGGTGTCAAGCGCCTGCGCGATTATTTTGCCGGCGTGCCGGGCGAGGCGGAGAGGCTCCTGCAACATCCTTTTGCCATCATAAACGTGTGGCGTTCGATCGCGGGCACGATACGCAACCACCCGATCGTCCTTTGTGACGCAACAACGGTAGGCGCGGATGACCTCGTAGCCGTCGAGCGCCGCGCCGAGGAGCGAATCGGCGAACTCCAGTTGGCCCTGCACAGTCCCGGCCAGCGCTGGTATTACTATCCTGACATGCAGATGGATGAGGCGTTGCTGATCAAGACATTTGACTCGGAAACCGACGGTCGCGCGCGCTTTACGATTCACTCGTCGTGCGAGATACCGGGCGCACTGATCAACACTCCATCACGCGAGAGCATCGAAACACGCTGTCTGGTATTTTTCTGAAAGGAATTGTTTTGCAGCGAATCCGGAATATGTTCGCAGCAAACGATCCGTAACGATGCGTAGGAGGAGTTGTGTCCGATTCCCTGATCGATAGAACTATTGGCTTCCGACTCGGTGGTGTCGACGAAACAGAAACCGCATTCACCACGCCGCTCGGCGAAGGACTGTATTCCTATGCTAGGCGTGAAAACCCGACCGTGTCCGATTGCGAACGCGCGGTTGCCGCAATCGAGGGGTCCCGGTCATGCCTCTTGACACCGTGTGGCATGGCTGCCATCAACATCGCTTTGTCCATTTTCAACGATCCGAAGGATCATCGACCGTGGGTATTCCCGGCCGATGCATACAGCGGAACGGCAGAATACGCTTCTGCGGTTTTGCGGGACCAACGCGGCACGAACATCAGGTTCGCCGATCACGCCGGCGAGAACCCGACGACGGCCAATTTGATCGACGCAATAGAAGACGAACCACCGGCGCTGGTTTTCATTGAACCGATATCCAACCCGTTGCTGGACATTATCGACATTCACGCAGTCGCCGACGCCGCTCATCGTCACGGTGCTCGCGTTGTCGTGGACAACACGATTGCGACACCGTACCTGTTCCACCCGCTGGATGCCGGCGCCGACCTGGTTGTGCACAGCGCCACGAAATACCTGGCCGGGCACAATAATATTCTCGCCGGTGTTATCGGCGTGAATGACCTGGACCTACGCGCCCGGCTCCTTGCACATCGCAACACAATCGGGTCGGTGCTGAGTCCGGATGATGCCGGGCGCCTAAAGACACAGCTTGCGACTTTTTCCCTGCGGCTCGCTCGGCAGAATGCGACGGCCATGAAGATCGCGGAATACCTTAATGAGCACCAGGGTATCGCGAAAGTCCGCTACCCGGGGCTCTCGTCACACGCCCATCATGATCTGGCAAAGCGCATGTTTGATGAAAGAGGTTTCGGCGCGTTGATTACCTTTGACCTTGCGCGATACGAAGAAGGCTGTAGCCGCTTCGTCGACAACCTGTCACCGGATATCCCTCACATCGGTTCCATGGGAGACGTAACCACGAGTTTCCTGCACATCAAGGCATGTTTTGGCGAAGACTATGAGCCGTCAACGATCAGGCTCTCCGTCGGGATCGAGCCGGTCGAACAGATCATCGATAGCCTGGATAAGGCTTTGCTGACGGACTAGCCTCCGTAGCTGACGTCAAAAACCGACGGGGTTTCAAAGGTGTCGTCTGGGCAGCTGATGTCATCGATACCATTGGTAAAATCGACGAGGAATTGCTCTGCTGCTCGCTTTAGCCGCTCGGAGTTTTGCAGGCCCGTCCGAAGCTCACGCAGCTGCTCCGGGCGAACGGCATCAGCCGTGTGGCCAAGGTCCTCCAGCAAATCCAGGGTGCCATTGATCGCTGCGATTCTCTTGTCGGCGAGTTCG
>Ga0224512_10002780_pt1 | contig 15784 bp, 11 predicted proteins | sample SF_May12_sed_USG_4_FD_169103 | JGI IMG/M metagenome (GOLD analysis project Ga0224512, IMG submission 169103) | Sediment microbial communities from San Francisco Bay, California, United States - SF_May12_sed_USGS_13 | ecosystem: Environmental > Aquatic > Marine > Sediment | place: USA...
GGCGATCTGTGGCGAGACGATTGTGGTGCGGGTTGGTCCCGAAGTCCTCACCGGATCCACCCGCCTCAAAGCAGGGACCGCCACGAAGCTCGTGCTCAACACCGTCACGACGGGGGCGATGATCCGCTTGGGGAAGGCGTACGGCAACCTCATGGTTGATCTGATGGCACTGTCGGAGAAGTTGCGTGACCGAGGTGAACGCATCGTGATGGAGAGTTGTGGGGTCGATCGCGAGATAGCACGGCGCGCGATCGAGCACGCTGGTGGGTCCGTCAAGCTCGCGATCGTCATGGTGCGATGCGGGGTGGATGCAGGTGAGGCAAAACGGCTTCTGGGCGACGCCGGCGGGCTCGTCCGTCTCGTGGCTGGCGATCCGCCACCGGTGCTTCCGTGAGCGAGTTGGTTCTGGGACTCATGTCCGGCACGTCGTTGGATGGGGTGGATGCCGCCCTGGTCCAAATACACGGCGAGACGTCGGTACGCCTGGAGGGTTGGCGCACCGATCCCTACGATAGCGATGAGCGGGCGGCCGTGCTCGACGTCATAGCGCATGGGTCTGCGCGGGACGTCGCACTACTGCACCGGCGGCTCGGCATCCGGTTCGCGCGTGCCGCTGCGGCCCTGCTCGATCAGCTCGGTGTGGAGGTCGATCGGCTTGCCGTCGTCGCGTCCCATGGGCAGACCGTGTGGCACGAGCCGGGACAGGCGACCCTCCAACTCGGGTGCGCGGCGACGATCGCGGAGACGCTGGGTGTGCGCGTCGTGAGCGATTTCCGCTCGCGGGATGTCGCAGCTGGGGGTCAGGGTGCCCCGTTGGTGCCCATGGCCGACGTCATGGTGTTCGGCCATCCGACGCGGGGGCGTGCCCTGCTCAATATCGGCGGTATGGCGAACGTGACGTGGGTGCCGCGGCGAGGTGAGGTAAGCGGCGTGATCGCCTTCGATACGGGGCCGGGTGTGGCCGTCATCGATGCGGTTGTCCGTCGCGTGGCTCCGGGGAGTGCGTTCGACGAGGGTGGACGGCGGGCTGCAGCCGGTCACGCGTCTGTGGGCGTGGTCAATGATCTCCTGGAGCTTCCGTACTTTGCCGCTGCCCCGCCCAAGAGCACGGGCCGTGAGCGCTTCGGTGAGGCCTACGCGCAGCAGTTGATCCAAATGGTGGGTGACGCCAATCCTGCGGCGAGCGGCGATGATTGCGTCGCCACGGCCCTCGAACTCACTGCCCGTGCGATTGCGCAGCAGATCGAGCGGTGGCTGCCGCAGGACGGTGGACGGGACCTCGTCGTGTCGGGCGGGGGAGCGCGGAACCCGACGCTGTTGGCCCGCATTCACGCACACCTCTCTGCATGGCCACTCGTGTCGTTCGACGACGAGTTCTTTGACGGAGACGCGAAAGAGGCCGTTGCGTTCGCGTATCTCGGCTGGCGGACGGTGCACGGCCTCCCTGGGAACGTGTCGGGCGCTACGGGTGCCGGCGGGGCGAGGATCCTCGGAAGTATCACGCCGGGCTGACCACCGTGCGGCTGCCGGCGAGCCCTGCCTCGTCTAGGGAACCTGCCGGAGTAGCTCAATCGCGTAGGTGGATGGTACACCGAACAGCAGCCGCCCACCCAAGGCATCGCGACCGCCATACAGAATCCCGACCACCTGGCCGTGACGATCGAAGATGGGGCTGCCGCTGGCCCCGGAGGCCCCGTAGCCCTCGATTTGGAGGACGTCGGATAACGCCTTGCTGACCGAGCCCGCCGAGAAGCTCGTGCGCGCGACCTCACCGCTCATCGGGAGCTCGGTACCCATCGGGAACCCAACGATGGCCACCGGATCACCCTGCCGCAGCGTGTCGGGTCGAGAACTCAGCCCGTGGACGGTCGGGACGCGACCCCGCAAATCCACCTTGATGACGGCGAGATCGACGTCGGACGATGTCGCGAGGACGCGGGCACGCCACGTTTGCTCCGAATCAGCGAATCGCACGGCAATGCGCCGGGGGCGCTCTGTGCCACTCTCTCCGGCAACGACATGACGACTTGTGAGGAGGGTACCGTTGTCACGGACGGCGAACCCGGTGGCCGTATAGATCTGGCCAGCGCCGAAATCGACCCAGATCAATGCCACGGCTGCTTGGTTGCGATCGACGATGTCACGGTAGTCGACCAGCGCCGCGGCAAACTGATACGTGAGAGCCTGCGTCGCCGCATCGAGTTGCGTTCTCAAGAGCGCCACGTCGTCGGCACTGCCTGACGCGAGGGCCATAGACAACTCACCCTGCAGACGCGCCACGTCTCCGCGCGACGTAGCCAAGCTGCGTGCGAGTCCCTCAACCTGACCCTGCAAGTCCTGGACAGCGGTCTCGGATTCCCGCAGGATGCTGTCGGTGCGTGCCCGCATCTCCGCGATCTCGGCCTCCCGACGCCGGTCCTGTTGGCGAGTGACGTACAGGAACCCTGCCGCGACGGCCACCAGGGTGACGAGGAGCACTGCGACCGTGGTGCGGAGCCTCTTCGTTTGTCGACCGACCTCGACCCGAATGCGCTGGGTCGTACTACCACCCGAGGCATCGGTCGGCCGCAATGGTTGCGTGATGGCCGGTTGGGGCAGTGGTGTGGTGGCCTCGTGGACGACCCCGTCCAGGGTATCGTCGGGCACGAGTCGCACCTCGGTGCGAGGGCCGAACTGTCCCAGTTGGATCTGGTCAGTGTCGTCGAGGGCCGTATCGCCACGAATCCGATGACCGTTGACGAACGTCCCATTGGTGCTTCCCAGATCGCGCACGTACCAATTGGCGCCCTTGCGCACCAGTGTGGCGTGCCGTGCCGAGATCTCCAAATCGGCGTCGGGGTCGAATTGGAGATCGGCAGAGGGATGACGTCCGAGCGTGATGCTGGGCTTCGAGAAGACCTCGACGTGCCCGGTCCGGGCTCCATCGAGAATTCTGAGCTTCGGTTTCACGCGGTCAGAGGCCCAACACGGCGAACAACAGCGACGCCACCGTGATGCCGGCGGCAACAATGCCGGCGATGATCATCTGCGCGGTGTTCTCAGGGGTGGGAGGACGACTCCCTTTGTACACGGGGACGGGTTCGGTCGTCGACTCCGGATCGAGCAGCGGATAGACCTGATGGCCCACCTCGTCCCCACCGCCAGGCGGCGTCAGACGAGAGCCATCGAATCTTGCGATCACCACCGTGATGTTGTCGGGGCCACCACGCTCGTTCGCCAGCTCGATGAGCTCGGCGCAGACCGCCATCAGCTCTTCGCTCCCCCGCGAGACGAGCTGCGCGATTTCCTCCCGTCCCACTTGACCGGACAAACCGTCCGAGCAGAGCACGACACTATCACCACGCCGGATCTGTTGATTGGTCAGGTCGACCCTGACCTTCTCGTCGGGTCCCAGTGCCTGGAGAATGATATTCTTGCGTTCGCTCCGCTCCGCCTCTTCCTCGGTGAGCTCGCCGGCATCGATGAGGCGTTGCATGAGGGACTGGTCTTTGGTCAGCTGAATCCCGACGCCGTCGCGCACCAAGTATGCGCGAGAATCACCGACCTGGGAGAGATACAGGTGATCCTCGAACACACCAACGGCCGTCGTCGTGGTCCCCATGCCACGCAGGTCTGCATGTTCCTTCGCGTAGACGTGAATGCGCCCGTTCGCGAGCTCAACCGCTTCCTTGAGCCGATACGCGAACTGCTGCGGCGTGTTCTTCTTGTCGGCGTGCCACACGGTCATCATGTGGTCGTAGATGACCTCCGTGGCCATTTGGCTGGCAACCTCACCCGCGGCGGCGCCCCCCATTCCGTCAGCAACGACCAGCAGGGAGCCCTTGGGTCCTACCTCGTGCTGCCGCACGTCAGGCTGCAGCGAGGCCTTCTTCTGCGAGAGGTCGGCGACGAGGAAACAGTCCTCGTTGTGCTCTCGCGTACGGCCGACGTCGGTCTTGCCGAAGATCGAGATCCTGATCCCTGAGCCCTTGGACCCGAATAGCTTCACGGCGTGCACCCCAGCATCACATTCTGGTACGAGCGGTAGGCATCATTGCTCGGGTCCAGTGCAATCGCGTTGGCGATCCACCGGCATGCCTCGAGCGGCCGATTGTCATTGTCTTCGTCATACGATTCCGCCATCAACGATGCTGCCAGTGCGCGGAGGATGGCGGGCAGTCCGGCATCGCGATAGGCGTCTTCAGCCTCCCGCCGCGCGTTCGCCCGCGCGGAGGGTAACCTGATCTGCCGACCGAGGGCAATCAACCGTTGCCGCACGGCCGCAGTGTCGAGGGGCACCACGCTGGGTTCGCCGCCCCCCGGGCGCTCTGAGACTGGTGGGGACTGTAGGGCCACGCCACTGTCCTCCCGCTCCCCGGCACCCGAATCGGCGGCGGGAATCACGACGGTTCCGAGATCGCCGGCGGAATCGCTACCGAGCGCGACGGACGCGCTGGTGGTGTCCTCCGCGCCTGCGCTCGGGCCGACGCCGTCGTCCCCGCTCAGCATGCTGAGCATCGCCGCGGCGGTGCCCCCTCCGACTGCGATGACCGCAACCGCACCAGCGATTGCCGCGATCGGCCGTTTCTTGCCTGAGGAGGCGGGCGACGGCAGGGGTGCCGGTGTTGGTAGAGTCGGCGCTTCTGGCGGGCGAGACACGCGGGTCCGCGGGACCTGCTCAGTGGTATCCGTGCCGATGAACTGGGTTGCGGCCTCGCTCGCTACTGCCGGCGAGGTCATGCCCCGCACACTCTCGCGTGCCTCCGTGGCAAACGTGACGGCGCTCGCGTAACGATCTCCCGGCATACGCTCGAGCGCCTTGTCGATGACCAGTTGGAGCCGGTCTGGGAACTGCCCTTCTGGCTGTGCCTCATTGAGACGGAGCGGTTTGTCGGTGAGGCGCTTGATCATCATCTCCTGCGCGCTGTACGCCTGAAACGGCAGCGTACCCGTGAGCATGCGGAAGAACACGAGTGCGAGCGAATACACGTCACTCCGTCCATCGAGGACGTCACCAGAGAGTTGCTCGGGGCTCATGTATTCTGGCGTGCCGACGACTAGCCCGGTCTTGGTGACCTTCTGTTCCTCCTCACCTGTCATCGCCTTCGCGATCCCGAAATCCACGACCTTGACCATGTCGCCCCCGCCGCGACCTCGGGCGATCATGATGTTGTCGGGTTTGAGATCGCGGTGCACGATGCCGAGCTCATGGGCCGCCTGCAGTGCCTCGGCCGTCTGCTGCACGATGGTGGCAGCTCGGCTGGGAGCAAACACGCCACCCCGGTGGAGCACGTCGCTCAGGCTCTCTCCCTCGATGTACTCCATCGCCAGGTAGATGATGCCCTCGGGCGTCTCGCCGAAGTCGTAGATGGCGCACACGTTCGGGTGATTGATGCGAGCCGCGTTGGCCGCTTCGCGGTTGAACCGAGCGATGGCCTCAGGGTCGTTGGCCATCGACTGGGCCATCACCTTGATCGCGCTCTTACGGCCCATCTTGACGTGCTCGCCAAGATACACCGCGCCCATCCCACCTTCGCCCAATTTCTCCTGGATATGGTAGCGATCGGCGATCACAGCGCCGATCAGGTCCGGGCCCTCTGCGGCGCGGAGCGTCGTACCGTCGTTAGGACAAAACCTCGTCTCGTCGGACCACTCGGCGCCGCAGACCGTACACGTCTTCACCGCTTCCGCTCCAGCCGCAACATCTTATCCCCAACGAGAATCCGCGCGTTCTCCACCAGTTCTTGCGTTCCCCGCACGGAGATGGCGACCCCGTTGCGGCTGCCAAGGTCGGCCACGACGAAGTCGGCATCCTCGGACCGGATCTCCGCATGCAATCCGCTCATCGACGGATCGTAGTTGAAGCTGCAGTCGCCCGACTCGCGGCCAAGCTGGACGTTCCGACCAGGAGACAGGTGGATCGTATCCCGCGCGGAGCCGTCTGCCCGGAGTTGCGTGAGGCTCGCGATGTCAGCGCTCGGCACGAGGCTCCCCATTCGTCGCGTTGCATCGCGCTCGGGAGGGTTGGGTCCTGGATACCCGAGACGCCGGAATTCGAGCACCTGCGACCCGATCAGAACGCGATCACCATCTTCGAGCCGGTACGGCTTCCCAATGAACAGCCACGTGCCGTTGCGGCTGCCGAGATCGCGCACGCGCACCTTGTCCTCAAAGACAGTGAGCTTGGTATGCAACGGCGACATGAACACGTCATCACTGAACTCGAGATCGGCACCGTCGCGACCAATGGATGTCTCGCCATCATTCAAATCGAATCGGCCGACGACCTCGGCGCTCTCGTCGAGCAGCGTCAGCGAGAAACCGGAAGGCGGTTTCGGCTCAGGCGACGCGAGCGAGGGAGGTGGTGGCGCGGTGAGGTCTTGCCCGCAGGCAGGGCAGTATTGGCTTCCTTCCAGCGCCGCCGCGCCGCAGCGAGGGCAGTCCGGTCCCTCGAGAACCGCGCGGATTCGTTTTCCGCAAGAGGGACAGAACGGCATGCCGGGCACGACCGTGCTGCCGCACGATGGACACGTCGTAATACCCGCTGAAGGCCGCGGTCCCGTCGACGACGATTCGGAGCTGCCAAAAAATCCCATTACGAGTCACCCGCGTGTGCCGACATGGCCATCAGGAGGGTGGAGTCCAGGGACATGCGTGGGCAAGAGTCATTCCGCAACCGCGGGTCGGTGTGACAGGTGGCGGGCATGTCCAGTGAAGACAATAAGGGTGGTCGCAAGGTACACCCCGACAAAATAGCGGTCAACCAGTCGAACCGCTGTAGCTCGTTGCTACGGATGAGGTTCCGCGCTTGCAGAAGCTGAGGCAGTGGCTGCGGGACCACGCGCGCCACTTGACGGATCGTAGTGCGGTAGGAATGGGTATCAGAGTCGTGACTCCCCTTCGTCCTCTCGTGACCGGCCTTCTCGGCGCCGTGGCCGTCGTCCCTGTCGCCGCTCAGTCTCCCGCGCAGCGAGACTCCATTGAGCGCTTCCGTGAGGAGATCGTGGCGATCAGCGACAGCGTGGTGTTGCTCGGGATGGAGACGAACCTGATCGAGGTGGCTCGGGTCGATCGCGACAACGCGTTCCTGCACACCCGGCTGGGATTCCTCGCACTGCGGCTTGGTGAGCTGACAGGCGAGAAGTCACACTACGACGATGCGGGAGGGGAATTCGAGTGGGCGGCGGAGCTCGAGCCGGAGTGGCCCTACCCGTGGTACGGCCTTGGGCTTGCGGAGCTGGCGATGGGAGAGTCATCCGTCATCCCGTTCGAGAACATCCGCCAAGCGCTGGGCCGAGACTACCTGTCCAAGGCCGTGTCTGCGTTCGCGAGCGCTGCGGCCGCCGATCCGACGTTTGCGGAGGGTGTCGTGCAGCTCGCGGCAACGGCGTCTGCGCAACGCATCAGACCGCGATTGGACGTCGCCCTGAATGCGGTACGGCTGGCCGCGACGACATCTGCTGCGGAAGTGGCAGGCGTCCAGCTCGCCCGGGGACGGCTCGAGCGTGTTACGGGAAGCGGTGATTCTGCCGTAGCGGCATTCCACCGCTACCTCGCCGTAGGCGGTGACTCGGGCGTCGGCTTCTTCGAGATCGCCCGATCGCTCTACTTCGTGGGTCGGCCGCGCGATGGGCAGCAAGCGTACTACCGAGGTGCGGCACTGTCCCGATCGAACGCTGCCACGGCACTCTACCGCGAAGATCTCAGCTGGGTCGCCACCCCCGAAGAACTCACGGCATTCGACTCCGTTGCGGTCGCCGGACGGGAGGATTGGATTGGGACGTTCTGGCGCAAACGCGACGTGAAGGATGTGCGCGTGTCCGGTGAGCGGCTGACGGAGCACCACCGGCGGTACTTCCACGCGTTGAGCCACTTTTCGCTCATGTCGCGGCACAGACAGTACAACGTGATTCACCCGTACCGGACGGATCAACGGGTGTTCGACGATCGCGGCATCATCTACGTACGCCATGGTGAGCCGGACGAACGCGCGTACTTCCCAGCATCCGGCGTGAACCTGAACGAATCGTGGCTCTATCAGCGATCAGACGAGAACTTGATCTTCCACTTCGTCGCCGACGACATCCAAGACTACAAGCTCGTGGAGAGCCTGGCTGACGTCTTGGGTGCGGGCGCTGCCGTCCAACTACAGACGGGAGCCCCCGGGGCGCCGGAAGCGTCAGACCTGTTCAGCTCGAGAGGCATGCTCGACCCTGTGTACCAGCGTCTGGGCACCTTCTCGCAGACCGCGCGCGCGGGGATTCTCAGCGAGGAACGCCGGTCCGGCAAACGCGCGGTCCAAGTCGGTACCACGACAGATGCCTATCCGTTGCGCTTCGAGCGAGATCTTGGCGGGGTGGTGCGCCGACATCTGGTGAGTGACGCGACGGGTCGGGGTGGGCAAGCACTCTTGGTCTTTGCCGTGCCAGGGCCCACCATGGTGCCGGAGGCGTCAAGCGAAGGGGTGACGTATCGCGTCGGGCTGCGTGTTGCCGTCACGTCGCCTGCCGGTGACGCTGTCCTGTACCTCGACACGACGCGGGCGATCACCCGGCAAGGGGTGTTTGGTGACGACGATCACATGACGGGGTTTCTGGCGCTGCCGCTGCCGACAGGTGAGCATATTGTGCGGGTGGTACTCGATCAGAGTGGTGGGCGGGTCGGCCAGCTCATGGAAGACACGATCCTCGTCCCCGATTTCGCCACCGCGTTCGAGATGAGCGATCTCATCGTGGGTCGCGTGGGGTCGGGTCTGACCTGGGTGTCGGGACGGGACAGCGTCAACCTGAGTCCGACGGCTAGGTTCTCGCCTACCGACACCCTGCACGTGTACTACGAGCTGCACGGCCTCGCAGAGGGAGACGGCTATCGTAGCAGGCTCGAGGTCAAGAAAGACGGCGGCGGTTCGATCTTCGGATTCTTCAAGCGGCTCTTCGGCGGTGGCGGGCCGCCGATTTCACTCAGATTCAACGGTGTGGCGTCTGGCCCCACTACCCGCATTTTGCAAACCGTGGACATCGGCGCACTCGAGCCCGGGCGGTACCAGATACGGGTCATCATCGAGGATCCCCAGGAAAACGGGCGTCTTGAGCGGGAAACCACCGTGGAGGTGGGGGGCACATAAGTTGCCACTTCCCATAAAGGTGCTTTCTGTGCTACGGTGACATCGGGAGAGGCGATGTACTGTTCCCGCTGCGGTGGCGAAACCGACAATCACGCGAAGTTCTGTCCCGCCTGTGGTCTCGATTTTTCTACAGTGACCGGGGCGCCTCAGGGCGAAGCGCCGGAGCCGAGTGAGTTCGACGCCGTCCGTGATGCCCTGCGCGCTGAGTGGGATCTAGAAGGCGAGCTCGGTCGGGGTGGGATGGCGATTGTCTACCGCGCGCGGGATCGACACCTCGAGCGCGAGGTGGCCATCAAGGTTCTCCCCTTCTCCCTCGCCTTCGACAAGCAGTTCGTGGAGCGGTTCCAACGCGAGGCGCGCACCGCGGGCCGACTGGAGCATCCGCACATCATCCCGATCTACCGCGTGGGCAAGTCGGGCCGCGTGATCTACTTCGTGATGAAGTACCTGCGGGGTGGATCGCTCTCAGGACTGCTCGAGCAACGACGCCGATTGAGCGTCGATGAGATTCGCCGGATGCTCGTGGAGACTGCAGGTGCCCTGCACTACGCGCACGAACACGATATCGTGCATCGCGACATCAAGCCCGACAATATCATGTTTGACGAGCTTGGTCACGCGGTGCTGACGGATTTCGGCATTGCCAAGGCCGCCACGGGCACGCGACTCACGGGGACCGGCATGTCCATTGGCACGCCCCACTACATGAGTCCCGAGCAGGCACGCGCGCAATCACTCGACGGTCGGAGCGACCTCTACTCGCTGGGAGTGGTGGCGTATCAGTGTCTCACGGGAAGCGTCCCGTACGACGGTGAGGACGCGTTCTCTATTGGCTACAAGCACATCATGGACGAACTTCCGACGCCGGCGTTGGGTACGGGTGCCGAACGCGAGCTGTTCTCGGTGATTCGTCGCATGATGGCCAAGGCTCCCGAAGACCGCTTCCAGTCGGCGGCGGAGCTGGCGGCGGTGCTGCAAGGTGGAATGGCATCCGGCGAGCAAACGCTGCGAACGTCGGTCGCTGAGCTCCCTACGACGGTCATTCCTTCCGACGAGATCCGCGTGGAAGGTCTGCCGACTCGAGGACCACCGACGACGCCGACAACGCCCATTCCCGAGGCGAGGTGGACGCCGCGCGGGAGAACGGCGAGGCGGGGAGGCGGCGTGATGGTCGGGCTGTTTGTCCTCCTGTTTCTCGGGGTGGGGGGTGCAGGCGGGTATTGGTATTTCATGATGGACGCGGTGTGGCCACTTCCGTTCTTGGAGGCCTGGATGCCGAGCCAAGACGAGCTCGTGCCGCTCGCGCCCGACGACTCGTCGAGCACGGTCAGCGACTCTCTGCTGCTTGCGGCCAACGATTCCGGCCAATCGGTCGACTCGGTGATGCCACCTCCCGATAGTGCTGTGTCGCCACCGGCGTCCGAGTTGCCGCCCACGGGAACCTTGGTGTTGACTGCCGTGCCACGACTCGCACGCTGGTCGTTGGACGGCGATGTGCAGACCGACACGATTCTCGAGCTGGAGCCAGGCACGTACAAGATCCGCGTGTCCCGCACGAACTACGAGACCTTCGATACATCGGTGCCGGTAGGACGGGGCGAGACGGTCCGCGTGCCAGTGCCGCCACTCGTGCGGCTGCGGCCCTCGGAGCCCCCGCCGCCCAAGGTCGACTACTGTGCGGAACCGGGGCCCGACTACAACAAAGACGGGAGCTGCTACGATGGCGCACCGCGCGCCAACGAGGCGCCGTTCGTCCCGCTTCCAGAAGGCGTGCGTGGCAGCCCGCGAGCGGTCCTGTGGGTCAAGGTGTTGGCGGACGGGAGTGTGGGACAGATGGATTGGCACACCCGATCCGGCAATCCCGTGTTCGATCTCGCCGCTTTCCGGTACGCGCGCCGCCGTATGAGTTACACGCCGGCAACCCGCGCTGGTCGGCCGGTCGACGGCTGGTTCCGACTCCCCATCCAAGGGCGGTCACCATAGGCACGGCCGCGGCGTGATCGATCCCAGCGCGTTCATTGCGCCGGGAGCGGTGGTGCTCGGTGACGTCACGCTCGGCAGCGACAGTTCCATCTGGTACCACACGGTGGTGCGGGCAGACATGGCGCCGATCGTGATCGGGGAGCGGACGAATGTCCAAGATCTGTCCATGGTGCACGTCGATGCCGATGTGCCATGTCGCATTGGAAGCCGGGTGGGGGTCGGTCATCGGGCCATTCTCCACGGGTGTACGGTTGACGACGACTGCCTGATCGGGATGGGCGCCATCCTCCTCAACCATGTCCGCGTTGGTACGGGGTCGGTTGTCGGGGCCGGCGCGGTGCTGCCTGAGGGCTTCGAGGTTCCTCCTGGGTCACTGGTGGTGGGCGTCCCGGCCCGTGTGGTGCGGCCCGTGGACCAGCCCCTCAGCGACCGAATCCGCTGGACGTGGGAGCATTACGTCGAGCAGGCCAGGCGGCACAAGACGGGTGCCTTCCCGCCCCTGCAAGCAGATATGTGATGTGAATAGTTGGAAGGGACGTGACGCAGGGATGTCCGCTGCCACTTGCATGTCCTGCGTGTGATTTCTAGCTTGCTCCGCCGCGCCGATCCGTCGGCCGACTCTTCAGTGTGATTATTTTTCAACAATTGGGACTCGTCACTACCTCGAGCGGGGAAGCAATGGCATTTGGGGATCGATCCGAGAAGCGGAAGGCACCACAGTTGAGCGAGAACGCGATCACGGTGCTCAAGCGCCGCTATCTCGTGAAGGACGACTCGGGGGAAGTGATCGAGCAGCCGGAAGAACTGCTGTGGCGGGTGGCACGCACGATCGCCGCCGCGGACGGCCGGTACGGGGCGAGCCCTGGAGCTGTGGAGGCGCTGGCGGAGACGTTCAACGAGTTGATGGCGACGCGCGTGTGGATGCCGAACAGCCCCACGCTGATGAACGCGGGCCGTCCGCTGGGTCAGCTGTCTGCCTGTTTCGTGCTGCCGGTCGACGATGCGCTTTCGTCGGGCAAGAGCGGCATTTACGATACGCTGCGCAACATGGCGTTAGTACACCAGTCCGGGGGCGGCACCGGTTTTTCGTTCTCACGTCTGCGACCCACGAACGACGTCGTGCGGTCCACGATGGGTGTGGCGTCTGGCCCTGTGTCGTTCATGTCCCTCTACGATGCCTCGACCGAAGTCGTGAAGCAGGGAGGCACGCGTCGGGGGGCCAACATGGGCATCCTGCGGGTAGACCACCCGGACATCCTCGACTTCATCACCTGTAAGAACGACATCACCAAGATCACGAACTTCAATATCTCGGTGGCAGTGACCGACGCGTTCATGCGGGCCGTCGAGGATGGCGAGTCGTACGACCTCATGCATCCGCGCACCGGCGAGGTGGTGGGGCAACTGGACGCCCGTGAGGTGTTCGACAAAGTCGTGCACGGTGCGTGGAAGACCGGGGAACCAGGGGTCTTCTTCATCGATCGAGCGAACGCGTTCAATCCGGTGCCACATCTGGGCAGCTACGAGGCGACGAATCCGTGTGGGGAGCAGCCGTTGCTGCCCTACGACGTGTGCAATCTCGGCTCGATCAACGTCGGAGCGTTCGTGCGCGACGGCAATGTCGACTGGGACGGGTTGCGGCGGACGGTGCATCTGTGCACGCATTTCCTCGACAACGTGATCGACGTGAATCGGTATCCGCTTCCCGAGATCACCGCGTTGGCGAATCGGATCCGGCGCATTGGACTGGGCATCATGGGCTGGGCGGACTTTCTGATTCGCGTGGGCGTGCCATACAACTCGGACGACGCCATCGAGTGGGGTCGACGGTTGATGCGCTTCGTGGACGACGAGGCGAAGGTGGAGAGCGAGCGGTTGGCCGGAGAGCGCGGCGTATTCCCAGAGTGGGACCGCAGCATCTGGGGGCCGGACGAGACCTGTGCGCGAGGCGCCGACGGTGCTCGGGTACGGCCGGAACGCCGATTGCGGAACTGCAATCTGACCACGGTCGCGCCGACCGGGACCATCTCGATCATCGCCGGGTGCTCGTCGGGCATCGAGCCGCTCTTTGCGGTCGCGTTCATGCGGAACCAGGCGGGAGTCCTGATGCCCGATGTGAACGGGGACTTCGTGGCGATCGCCAAACGCGAAGGTTGGTACTCGGAGGAGTTGATCCAACGGATTGCCGAAGAGGGTCACATCGATTTCCCACAGGTACCGGAGCGGTGGCGCCAGGTCTTCGTGACGGCCCACGACGTGACGCCCGAATGGCACATTCGGATGCAGGCGGCATTCCAGGATCACACCGACAGTGCAATCAGCAAGACATGCAACTTCCCGAACTCGTCGACCGAAGATGACGTCCGCGCGATCTACGAGATGGCGCATCATATGGGATGCAAAGGCGTCACCGTGTATCGCGACGGGAGCCGGGACCGGCAAGTGCTGTCGACCGGGAAGACGGCGAAGAAGGTGCAGGAACAGGCCGAGGGTGGGGACGCGGACGGACGCGCGACTGAAGTCGCCGAGCTGAAAGCGACGATCGCGGAGCTCGAGGCGGAGTTGCTCCGCACCAAGCAGAAGATGCATGAGGTCGAATCCGAAAACCTCCAGCGGCGGGCAAAGCGGTCTCGGCCCGAGCTGCTGCGTGGCGCCACCCGCCGACTGGAAACCCCGCTGGGAACGCTGTACGTCACGATCACGGAAGACGATCTCGGGCAGCCGTTCGAGATGTTCATGAGCCTTGGGAAGGCGGGTGGGGCGCTGATGGCCGACGTGGAAGCCATCGGGCGGCTCATCTCGCTGGCGCTCCGATCGGGCATTCCCATCAAGGAGATTCACCGCCAACTCCGTATGATCTCGTCGGACCGGGCGGTTGGGCTTGGACCCAATAAGGTGTTGTCGGTTCCCGATGCAGTTGGCATCGCGATCGAGCGATGGATGCAGGACAAGCAAGGCGTGCAGCAGGATTTTCTTGAGGCGGCTGAAAGCGCCCCGCGTGTGGTGGTGCGGTCGGCGACGAAGCGTGTCCCAGGCGCGCAGGAAGCGCTGGTGGAGCATCATCGCCTGAACGCCGAGCAACATGCTGGCGCATGTCCCGACTGCGGATCGCAACTCGAATTCGCCGAGGGATGTATGAAGTGCCACGTGTGCGGGTTCAGCGAGTGTGGCTGATCGGCCCTTGGTGGGGACGGGACGGGGCGGCAGTCGATCTGTCGCCCCGTTTTGCATTGGGGGCGATTTCGCGTTTTGCCTTGTCGGTGTAGCTTGGCGGGATGAAAGGCAAGATGGCTGGGCTGCTCGATCAACTCCGGCGACTGCGAGACGAGCGGCGCGCGCTCGGCTGGCGGGGCCTCGTGCGGAAGCGCGGTTGGCGCCTCGTGCTCCTCGTCATCGTTGGATATCTCGTGCGCGACCTCGTGTTGTACGTGGTGATCCCGATCGCTGTCGCGGCGGGTCTCGCTCCATGAGCAGGAGAACAGCATGATGACGGCCAAACAGTGGGCACGCGTCAAGGCTCCTGGTGTGCACGGATTGCGGCGGGGTGCCTGGTATGTCGTGGTGGGCGCTGGTCGATCCGGAATGCTCGTGCTGAATGTGAGCATGCGAAACGTGCCCATCCCGAACGACCTCGTGGAGATCCGCGACGGCAAGCCCACGGTGTGGAGTGTAGTGCAGTGGGACCCGTCGGATCGGGGTGCTGAGCGCGTTGCCGAGGTCGGGTACGGTTTCCAGTATCTGGTGTGCCCTGCATGCCGCACCCGCGCGCAAGTCGGCGGAGAGCACCCGGCCGATCTCACCTGTCCAGCGTGCACGGGCGCGTTCGAAGTCGATTGGAACTCCCTGTGCTAGACGCAGCTACGACCGCATGACGGGTGCGCCGAGCCGCTGCCGCCCTCGGACGTCGTCGACTGGTCGCCCACCCCCCTATATTCTCCGACATGCGGTCCCAAGCGCGTAGGTCGACGGTCACCGTTCGCGTGGGGGCGGTGCCAGTCGGCTCCGCGCACCCCATCGTCGTGCAGTCCATGACCAACACGGATACCGCAGATGTGCCAGGCACCGTGGCACAGGTCACAGCGCTGGCGGACGCGGGGAGCGAACTGGTGCGCGTGACCGTGAACAACGACGCTGCCGCCGCCGCAGTCCCAGAAATCGTCGCGCGTCTCGAGGCCGCCGAGTGTCCGGTCCCCATCATCGGCGACTTCCACTACAACGGACACATTCTGCTCACCGAGCACCCAAAGCTCGCAGACACGCTGGCCAAGTACCGAATCAATCCGGGAAATGTCGGTGCGCGTCGTCGAGACGAGAACTTCCGCACCATCGTTGAAGTCGCAATCGCACATGGCAAGCCGGTTCGCATCGGCGTCAACTGGGGCTCGCTCGATCGCAATCTCCTGACCGAGCTCATGGACGAGAATGCTCAGCGTGCCGAGCCGTTGGCGGCGGAGGATGTGACCCTGAATGCGATGGTCGAAAGCGCGATGCGATCCGCCGAGCTTGCCGAACAGGTAGGCTTGCCGCACGACCACATCGTTCTGTCGGTGAAGATGTCGCAGGTGCAGGATCTGGTCGAAGTGTATCGCCGCCTCGCACCGCGATCCGACTATCCGCTGCACCTCGGGCTCACGGAGGCCGGGATGGGGACGAAGGGCACCGTTGCGAGTGCCGCAGGCATCGCCATCTTGCTGCAGG
>Ga0224512_10002781_pt1 | contig 15784 bp, 18 predicted proteins | sample SF_May12_sed_USG_4_FD_169103 | JGI IMG/M metagenome (GOLD analysis project Ga0224512, IMG submission 169103) | Sediment microbial communities from San Francisco Bay, California, United States - SF_May12_sed_USGS_13 | ecosystem: Environmental > Aquatic > Marine > Sediment | place: USA...
CCGCACCCTGCTCGACGAGTCGTGGTTTCGAGACGTCGGGCGCGGCGACCTGCTCGAGATTCACCACACCCTCGGCGCCCTGGCCGCTCCTCAGGTCGATGCCGTCATAGGCCAACTCGGCGACGACGAGCTGTATCGCTGGTTCCATGAGCTGGACGGCATCCGCGGCGGCAACCTCGACGAGGCGGAGGAGTCCTCGATGTTCGCCACGCTGGCTCGGGCAGCAAGCGCCGCCACCTTGTATCGCCTGGCGGAGTCCGAAGGTGGCTCTCGATTCCACCAGATTGCGGCCGCGGTGCGCGCCTCGGCACCGCCGGCGGTCGCCATGGAGTTCATCGAACTGTGCGCCGCCGACGCGGCGGCCGGCGACGACGCCCTTGTCGCCGCGCTGGCAGGAATAGGCGAGCTCAGCGGGCGCCATTCGTCGGTTGTCGCAACGGCATTGCAGGAGCAGGGTTTGCTGGATCAACTGATGGAATCGCTCGAGCGGTTTGCAGAGCGCCACGCCGTAGAACGGGACGATCCCGTCCTCATCGAGTTCCTGCAAGGGCTGGTCGAGGCGACCGCCACTGCCGCGATCACCGCCGCCGATCTGACTGTGGCCGGGCTCGTGGACCGGCATCGGTTCCGGCAAGCGTGGTCCGATATCGGCGCCGCGGTCAATCTCGCCATCACAGATCCCGCCCAGTTCGCCAGAGTGGTCATCGACCTGGAGACGTTGCGGCACAACCCGGCCCGGTGGAGTGGTGACGTTGCTGCCACTGTGGCGTCGGCGGGAGCCGGGCGCCTCGCCAGGGTCGGCCGGCTCGGGAGGCTGGCCAACTCGGCCGCGACCTGGTTGAAGCGCATGTCACGGACCGTCCTGGTGAACGGCAACCGGATCCGGGTCGAGATCGGACATGTGACAAGGGTGCTCGACGAGCTCCGTGATGCCGCAGATACCGCCGCCATCGAAGAGACGCTGGCAGCCTTGGCAGACGTCGATCGATACGCGGCCGAGCTCGGCGAGCTCGAAGCGATACTCCCCGACATGGCGGTACCGGACGCCATCGAAAAGTCCTCGGCAGCAGCGGCGTCCGGAGCAGTCCTCGTCGATCGAATCGTCGCCACATTGCGGGCCGCGCTGGGACACTTCGCCGCCGGGGCACCAGTCAGATGAGCTTGTCGTTGGTCCCCGCCATCTGGCGCAGTAACTCGGTTTGGCCCACGTGATACGTGTCGTGGAAGTAGGAGAAGTGCACGCTCGAACCCGTCGTGAACGTTCGCTCGCCGCGCGTCCGTTCCACGGCAAACTCATCGTCGGTCATTGACCCCAGGACCTGAGCGACCCGATCCTGGCTCCGGCGTACCAGCTTGACCATGTCATCGAACTTGATGACATCGGGACCGTCTCTGACGACCGGGTTCGACTCGCGGGCGTATCGCTCCGATGCCTCCGGTGACAAGATTCGCTCATGCCCCAGGAACGCCAGCATTTCGTCGCGACCCTGCACGATGTGGCCGACCACCCAGTTGAGGCAGTTGATGTTGTATTCGGTCTGGATCAGGCTGTCCTCGTGGCTGAGCCCTGCGGCCTGCATCTCGATGACAGCGGTGTTGCGTTCAAATGCCTTGACCAGGTCGGCTGGTTTTATCACGTTGCCTCCTCAAAAGCGACAGTAGCCGGCCATTGTCACCACCGGCCGGACGCTGCGGACATGTCGTGTGATGCCAGCAGAATGTCGTACCGGTCACGAATCAGGGCATCACGTTCGGGATCGATGTATGTCGGGTAGTGCGCCGCCAACAGCTCGCGAACCTGGTGCCGAGCGCGCTCCCATATGTCCGTGCTGCCTTGATCCTTCCAATCGTCTGGGCTGAGCCTGTCGCCGACCGACGGATATATGTACTCGGACTCCATCACCGCCAGTGTCTGATCAGATCCGAGGAAGTGTCCCGGCCCCCGCACCGTGTCTTCGATCAGCTGCACGGAAAGGGTTTCATCCGTCACTTCGATCCCGCGAACCGTCCGCAAGGCGGCTCCGAGAATCTCGTTGTCGATAACCATCATCTCGTTCGAGCAGGCAAGGAGACTGGCCAGCATGCCGAACGATTCATATATCAGGTTGGCTCCACCGAGGCCGGCGAGCACGGTCGTCAGAGCCTTCTCATATCCGGCCTGGGCATCCGGCACCTTCGAGTCGGCCATGCCGGCGGCGACGCCGCTCGGGAGGTCGTAGTAGTTGGCAATCTGTGCCGAGGCGGCGTTGAGGATGCCGGCCTCGGCGCTCCCGCCCGACATGGCACCCGTTCTGAGATCGGACACGAATGGCCAGTTGGAGAAGATGAACGGATGGCCCGGGGACAGCAGCTGCACGAACGTCAGGGCCGCCAGTGTTTCTGCGGTGGTTTGCACCAGAGTTCCGGCGAGTGTCGCCGGCGCGGTGGCACCTGCTTGGCCGGCGGTGATGGCGTTGATCGGCATCCCGTGATTGAGGGCCTCGGCCATCACGTAGGCGGTGTCGATCGAAAAGCGCAAGGGCGGCACCATCGTGGTGGCGTGCAGCTGGCAGAAAGCACGCTCCTTGAAACGGCCTTCGCCCCCGAGCGCGATGTCGAACATCTGCACCGTCGGTGTGACGTTGTCGGCCTGCATGAACGAGGTGCCGATGTGCTTCTGAGTGCCTGCCATCGTGGCGTAGGCCGTATTGATGTCGAGATCCGCCGCCGCACTGAGCTCGGTGGGCACAACGGTCCTGCTGAACCAATGGATGTTGTCCAGCTGATCGGCCAGCCTGGCGAAGTCGAATAGATCGATCAGAGACGAGGGCCGGTGCAGGCCGGTTTGGGAGTCGAGCACGGAAATGGCGGCGCCCGCCGTCCCGTAGTGAACTCGGGTTCCGGATAGCTCGAGATCGTGGCGGGGGTCGCGGCCGTAGAGCGTGATGCTGCTCGGAGCACGCTCGATCATTTGCTCGACAATCCGGCGCGGGATCAGCACCCGGCCTTCGTCAGTGACTGCACAACCGGCGGCTTCGGCCGCTTCGACAAACTGGGGGATGCCGTCGCCGACACCAACGCTTTCAAGAACATCGAGGGCGGCTTCGTGTATTCGTTCGATCTCTGCGGCCTGCAGAGGGTGATACTGACCTCCGAGCATTCCGGGACGAACTGTCCCGGCTCCCGTCTTGGCGCGCTGTTCTCTTTTGGCCTGCCTGGCACGGCTCCCACGACGCGATTCGGCCATTTGCTCATCCCTTGTCCTGGGCCGGCGAACCATCTCCTGCGCAGCCGGGATCGTAACGCTTTCGGGCTCCCAAGTCCTCCGCCCGAGGCACTCGTCGCCGAGCCCGGCTAATCCGGATATGAGTATCCTCGGCGGATGACTGATCAAGCTTTGTACCCGTTGGCCGAAGCTTCCGCCGCCGCCGCCGCCATTCGAGTCACCGGTGAACAACCCGTGGCGTTGCTGGCCAGCCGGGGGACGATGATTCTCGAGTTCTACGCACCACGCGGCGACGATGACCAGAAGCCCCACAGCCAGGACGAGCTCTACTTCGTGGCCAGCGGTTCCGGGACGTTCGTCTGCGACGGCGAGAGGACGGCTTTCCAGCCCGGAGACGCACTTTTTGCGGCCGCCGGCGTGACACACCACTTCGAGGATTTCTCCGACGACTTCGGGACCTGGGTTGTGTTCTACGGTCCGGAGGGCGGCGAGATTCCCCGCTAGCTGCCCCCTCCGTCGGGCTCGTTGACTCGCGGGTAGTCCCTAAAACCAACGTCGCGATGGCTTAGATCACAGAACGGATGGTTGGACGTGTGACCGCACCGGCACAGCGTCGCACGCGGCGCCGTGTCGTAGACATCCCCATGGCGGTCCTCCACCTGAAACGATCCACGGACAAAATACGGTCCGTTGGGCCAGGGGACGATCGTCGTGGTGGCGTCGACCTGTTCTTGGGCGCCGCCGTCAATTCGGTTATATGTCAACGCCCCGCTCGGGCAATTCTCAACAACCTGAATGATCTCACCGAGTTCACCGGCATCGAGCTGGATCCAGGGCCGCCGCTCCGGGTTGAAGACCTCAATCAGCGCCTTCGAACAGAACCCGACGTGGATACATCGGCCGGAATCCCAGCTCACCTCGATCTCGTCAGTCGTATAGGTTCGTTCCATGGCTCGAAACTAGCGGGCGCGGCCGCATGACGCGACAGATGGCCCGGGCGGGTGCCCGAGCCATCGACGCACTCCACTGAGTTGTTACTTGGAGAGCTGACCTCGGATCTCACCCGATGGAATAACCGTTGAGTGCACATTCACGTAGTAGCCCGCCGGATTCTGGCGTATGTCCTTGATGAGGTCAGGATCGACCCCGTCGACACAGGCGTCGTACACAGGGCTGTTGACGCCCAGATTGATAACCACGCCGCCGTTGACGCCTGCCGGAGCCTTGTGGATGTGCCCGGCGACCACAGTGCCCAGGAATCCACCGGCGTCGATGTGTACGCAGACCTCACCTTGGCCCTGGTTCAACGTCACGTGGGCAACGCCGGCTGCCGGCGATTCATTGGCCGGCACCTCGTTGTCTCCTGACAGGTAAGCCGTTAGCGGACGTCCACCGCCGAGCGCCGGAACCGCCATCACGAGCATTGCGAGAACCGTGATTGTGAGTACGAATATCTTTCGCATTTCCCACCTCCTCGATCCTTCTACGGCGCCGGTGCCGCTTTGGTTCGGGCACGTCCGTTTCCCTGAGGTCTTCGGAACGTAAGCTGGCGCCGTCGCGCAGGCCTAGCCTGCGGTTGCCAGCCGGTTCCAGTACAGGGGAAACCTGGAATGTCCGATACAACTGTTGCAATGGGGACCAAACGCGTGCGCCACCTGAGCATCGCTGCCGCTGTGGTGGTGTTGGCAAGCGCGTGCTCAGGCGCGGCCGCGCCGACGACATCGCGACCGCCGATCACGACCACACTGCCGCCCGAAGAAATGCCGACAACCACTCTCCAGACCACGACCACCGCCCCGCCGGTCAGCTCGACTACGACGACGTCCGTTACGACTACGACGGTCGCGGCGCCTGTGGCGATCGGCATGCCTGATGATCCCAACGTCGCAGTCGTCGCCGCCGAAGCGACCCGATACTTCTACGTTGGAAACGACGTTGAATCCAGCTCACGAGACAACGTGGCAGGCGTGCCCCAAGCGCTTTTCTACGACGTGTATCCACCCACAGGCAGCCCTAACGGGACCACGGCGGTGTACGTCCACGGCGGTGGGTTCAATCTGGGTTACGCCAACGACGCCGGCGCCGTCGCCTCGTGTCGTCTCTTGGCGCAGTTTGGGTCGTGGTGCGTGTCCGTCGAGTACCGCCGCGGCTTCGCGGCCTTCACCGCGCTTCCCGACGCTGTCATCAATGTGTCGGCGGCCGAGGCCGACCGCTACGCCGGAGCGGTAGCAATGGCCAGGGCCGACGTCGTCGAGGCGTGGGGACACGTCGATTCGATCGCGGCGACGATCGGATTGCCGCAACGCTACATCGCTGTAGGTGATGGCTCCGGAGCCTCAATCGTCAGTTCGGCCACTTTGACCGGCGACGGGGTCCCGTACGATGTTGCCGGTGCGCTCATCGCCTTCGGGTCGCCATTCGCAGGCGAGTCGATAGATGGAACACCGGCCTTCCCGGTCGTCATCAAGGGAGGCCTTCTCGACACGATCACCCCGGCATACACCAACAACATCTTCTTCGACGGCGACATGCCCGTGTCGATCGGGATCATCGACCTCTACGACGAGCTGGCCGCAACGGGAGCGCCGGTACGGCTACTGCTGCACGCCCAGCAGGGCCATGAAGCCGGCACCGACCAGGCGACGCAGAGCGCCGACTTCGCCACGGCAGTAGCTCTCTTCCTTGCCGGACGACCGTCCGGCGCTCAAGCCGCCATGGAGCTCCGGTTTGTATGCAACGATGCCGCGTTCGGCGCCGCCGGACCGGGAGTGCGCATCAACTCGGTGCAGTTTCCGGGTTTCCGCTACGAGCCGTATCAGAGCGACCTGGAGGCCGGACTCAATCCGGACGTTTCACTGGAGTTGCATCCGATGGTAGCGACCAACTGTGAGAACTAGAGCCTCTATTTAGCCGTCTCCACAGCAATCGTGCACCCCTGTGACCGACTGGGACACCTGGTCGTTTGCCTCGTCGACATCCTTCACCCAGCGAACCGGCAACGAACCGAATGCCGACCGCCGGCGTAGACCAGACAACGCAGTGGAGAGAAGGAGGAGCCATGAGACGAAGGGTCATGCTGGGCGTAGCCCTTGCAATCGTCGTAGGTCTGGCGGCACTACCGGCAGTCGCCAACGCAGATCATCCCGGCCACCTGGGCCGCACCTGGAGCCGCACCCTGACGGCAACGCTCACCGGTTCGGGCGAGGTTCCGCCGGTGGCGACGGAGGCCAGCGGGTTGTTCCGCGTGACGATCGATCGACGCAAACATCTGTTGTGCTACGAAGGTGTGATCACGGGCATGGAACCCGTAGCGGGACACATCCACAAGGCACCGCCGGGTGAAAACGGCGGCCCCGTGGTCGATTTGGCTGCCATTGGGGAGCCACTCGGTTCGTCGACTTCCGGTTGTGTCACCGGAATCGGTGCCGCGTTGTTGAGAGACATCGTCCAGACGCCGAAGCAGTTCTACATCAACATGCACAGCGACTCCTATCCCGGGGGCGAGATCCGCGGCCAGCTGGCCGAGCGGTAGCGAATCCCCGATCCAATCCCTTGGTGTTCGATGGCCCCGTTTCGGGGCCATCGACGCGTCGTGAAGTCTCGAACGGACCGGCCGGCTAGGCATCGGCCTTTTGTCGGGCTCGAAAGGCGGCGACATTCTCGCGGGTGGTGCAAGTGTCCGAGCAGTGGCGGCGCGACCGGTTACGCGAAGTGTCAATGAACACGTCATCGCAGGTCGCCGACTTGCAGGTTCCAAAGCGGTCAAACCCTCCCTCGATGAGCGCCACAGACAAACCCATCGCAGTGACGGCCCCGAGCCAGCGCGCCGGAGCGCCTTCCTGAGGCTCGAAATGAAGGTGGGGATCGGCGCCGGCGTGCACGCTGAGCCGGGGAACGGCGCCGACATCGGCCAGGACAAAATTGATAGCCTCTGCCGCTTGTGCCTCATCCGGGGCGTCGAAAACCTGCCGGAGTCGAGCTCGGAGAGCGCGGACTTCGTGAAGATCGCTCTCGCTTGCTTTCCATCCAGGCCGGCACCACTCGCCCTCGTCGTGGGTCTCCAGAAAGTCTGCAACGTCTTGCGGAGTCGCCAGAGAATCCTCGTGTGACACGATATTCAGCGTGTTGACGAGGTCTGCAGCAATCTGCGCCGGGGCGTCACTGTAATGCGAAAAATCCACTTGACTCCTTACAGAATTGTGCTACATTTGTAATAGGTAAAACCAGTATAGCCCGCTACGGTATTCCTGACTAGGGGCCAAAGCACGAGGGCGAACGAGAGGAGGATCGCATGAGCAGGGGTCACATGATTCAGCAAGGTGAGTTCGGCGCACTATTCCAGGAGCTTCTCAGCACACGAGCCCATTACGAAGGCCTCCGGATAGCCGGCGGCCCATTCGGCGACCGCGCCAACATGCTCTATCGCCTCCACACCCTCCGCCACGACATGGACGTAGCCCGCCGCACGCTCGGCTGAGGTTTCGAGGCAAGCAGGCTTGGCTCCAGTTGCTCGGCTCCGATTATGGGTCGGAGCCGAGCAACTCGCCCAAATCCTGATTTGAGCGAAATTCACTCGGGCCATTCATTCAGGGTGATCACTGAGAATGTGGCGCCTTGGGGGTCCTTGATTGTGGCCATACGGCCGACCGGCGTGTCGAGTGGTCCGGCGACTACGTGGCCGCCTGCTTCGGTTGCGGTGGCACAGGTGGCATCGGTGTCGGCGCAGCCGAAGTAGACGTGCCAGTGGTTGGGAACGCCCTCCATGGCCGGCGGCAACGTGCCGCCAACAATGGTCTGGCCCACCTTGAACACTGTGTAGGGCTGATCGGCGCCAAAGTCCATCGCCTCGGCTTTGAGTCCGACCGTGGCGTTGTAAAAGGCTGCTGCGGTGTCGGCGTCCGGGCAGAACAGCTCCGCCCAGGTATAGGCCCCCGGCTCATTGATTCGGGCCGCCCCTTCATGAGCGTCCCCTTCCCACAGACCGACAGCGGCACCTTCAGGATCGGCGATGTATGCCATACGGCCCGCCGGACCGACCACCATCGGCTCCACCAGAACGTTGCCGCCCGCGGCTTTGGCCTTCTCGACGGTGGCCTGGGCATCATCGACTGCCAGATAGGTCGACCATGTAGGCGGATAGTTCGGGTCTTGTGCCTTGGCGAGCCCGGCCACGACATGCCCTCCGCTCTGTGCCATGAAATAGGAACCACCGTCTGGTCCACCTTCAGTGGCGTAGTCCCATCCGAACAATGTGGTGTAAAAGTCCTTGGCCGCGACCGGGTCGGTGGTCGACAGGTCTACCCAGCTGGGGCGTCCCTCGGCATAGGTGTCCGGTGCCTTCACGACATACTCCTCTGTGAAGCGGGCGATTTGTCCCAACGACGTACGGGGCGAACTCTATTCGACACCCCAAACCAAAGAAGCCGACACCGCGGTGCCAGTCCTGCTTTCTGAGCGATGACGGCCTAGTGTCGGATTCGGCCCGGTTCGGATCCACGACATCGGGGGGGAATAGGAGAGCATCAATGCCCAACGTTCTAGTCCGCAGACAACTGCTTGTTCTATTCACCGTGATGGTGGTAGCGGCATTGGCGGTGGTGGCCATCAACGGTGGCACCTCGCTGGCCGGCGATGACGGCATCGAGAGGCCGGCCGCCGAAGCACCTGCTGCCGCCGCGGTAGCTACCTCGGCGGCGCAGGCCCACACCAAGTTGGTCTCGATGGCGGCTTTCCAGTCCATATCGACACCAGATGTAACGAGGACAATGGTGGCCGGCTCGTTTTGCGCAACTGGGGTCGGCCATGATCCCAACTTCAACTCGTGGCAGCTGACTGCGCCGGTTGAATTGCCCGTTGGGGCGGTCATCACTGGAATGAACGCAGATCTGTACGACGCTGATGCCAACAACATCACGCTCTACCTGGTGCGATCAGACCTCAACGACAGGAGCCTGGTGGTTGCGATTGCTTCGAGCGGCACAGCCGGGTTCGGAAACTTCGCTGCAAGTCCATTCACGCACACCGTGACGGCCCACGAGGGCCTCTGGCTTGTCTATGACTCCAGCGCGGCTGGGGCGAACTTGAACGGTATCTGTGGGGTGCAGATCGAGTATGAGATCCCGTCGGACAACGACAATCTCGTGTTCACCGCGCTCGCCGCTCCATGCCGGCTTTTCGATACCAAGGCGGCGTCCGCCGCTCCCTGGGTGGGCCCGCTGGGACCGGTCGACGGGGCGGTCTCGTTCGAGATAACAACGCCAAGTGCCGGACAGGTAGGCAACCAGGGCGGTGCCGCTTGCGCCGAAACGGCCGTGCCGGCGGATGCGGTTGCAGTGTCGATCAACATCATCGCCCGGTCGCCGCTGGAGCAGGGCCATATCCGAGCAGCAGCTACTGGCTCGGCCACACAACCGATGGTCAACTACTCGTTGGCTGCCGGCATGAACAATTCGTCCGCAGTGACCGTTGCCCTCGGTGGCGGCTCGATGGACATCCAGATTGGCGGCCTGGCCGCCCTCACCGATTCGGTCGACGTCCGCGGCGTCGTCCTCGGCTACTTCACGCCGGGGCCAAACGTCTCCGACTGACTAGATCGAACAACTGCCAGATCCCCGGGGCCAATTCCCGGGGATCTGGCGCGTCCAGGTCAGTCACGCGACGATGGCTCCTATCACGACCCCGGCCGCGACGAGAGCCGCAATCAGAATTGCGAAAAATGCCAACTTGGCGCGCCTATCCATCACCGCCAGCCTAAGGAAACGAATGGGTGCAACTGGTAAACCCTCCGACTTGCTTCACCGATGAACGAGACCATGCGTAGAGCAGCAGCTTGGATCGTCACATTGGCCGTCGTCACCGCAGCCTGCTCCGGGACCAGCACCTCCCCGAGCTCAACCGGGTCGGCAACTTCAACCTCGACCTCGGCAGCGACGACAACGACCGCAGCGGCCGGCACCACGGTGCCTCCCGGCACGGCGGCGCCAACAACCTCGACTTCGGAGCAACCTGAGGAGGAGACAGTGCTGGCCGGGGCCGGCGTCAGTTTCTCGACCTCAGCTGACTGCACCGGACTGGGATCTGCAAGCACCACCGGATCGGTCACATGGTTCGATACCGAACGGATGTGGGAGGTAACTGCAGAAGGCGGGGTGCGCTGCCTCTTCCTGATCACCGGGGATGTTGTCTCGATTGGCTGGGGACCTCGTGGCGACCGTGCGCTCATCAACGGGACGCTCGTTCTGGGTGGGGAATTCGAAGGCGCCGAGCTCCCCGACAACGCCTCATGGCAGTTCAGCTACCCAACTGGCAAAAACCTGATCGGTATCGACGAGAACGGCAGCGTGGTCAAGTACCTCAGCGAATCGGCAGCCGCCACGGTGATCGACCCGATCACTGCCCACCTTGCGGTCGCCTATCACCCCAGCGGACTCCACATAGCCATCAGCGGAGACCAGGTCTTTGACGAAACCCTCGACCCCGCCCGGGGCATCTTTCTCGCCAACAGCGACGGCACAGAGCCGGTCAACCTGGCTGCATCCTTTGACGCCGACATCATCGACGTAGCGTTCTCGAATGACGCCGCCTCGATCTTTTTTGTCGCCGATCACGGTGAGGACTACCACCTCCACGGCAATAGTGTGGTGCCTTTCGAACTCGAAGACGGGACCAGGCAGCTCGGCCAGGGAGCGGAGGAACTGGCAGCGACGCTTGCCACAGCACCGAAGGGCGCCGGCCTCTCCTATGACACGATCGTCGTCCATCCGGCAGACCCGAGCCCCATCGGGTGGACCTCTCGCCGCTGCGGCGATGGCTCGCCGGCGTTCCGCGTCATCGATAGCTCGGATTTGAGCGAAGGTGCCGCCACGAATACACCGCTGGTCGAGGGCGGTGGCGAGGCACTCGGCTTCCTCGGTGGTGATCCCCTCGTCATCACGGTTGCCGCTTTTGGCGGGCCGTGCGGCGGCCCGGGAGACCTGACCCTTCACACCCTCGACCGGGCATCTGGCACAACCGAAGAAGCCGTCATTGCCGGCAACGTGACCGCGGCTGCGGTGCGCTCCGAGGTGGCGCCGCACGAGTGGGATCTAGTCGACGTTGCGATCGCCGGTTTCGCCTGATAACTAAGAGATGCAGCCGGTCGGCCGCAATCACGTCCATAAACCGACATAGTCGCGGAATAGGTCCACAAAACCGTTCTTTTGATTGATGTCCTCGCCGGCAGGGCTATCCTCTATATGGATGCCGTTAGCCCGGCAAAGACTCCCGTCGGCACGCCATTTGGGCATGCTGTGGGAAACGATAAGAACAGCTTTTGAAAGGCCCAAGAATCTGAAGATGCCCATTCTGGAGAACAAGTAATGGCAGGAAGTGACGATGTCTTCCGTGCCCAAGGCACGGTCACTGCCACCCTTCGTAACGCCAGCTTCAAGGTGATGCTTGACAGCGGCCATGAGGTAATCGCCCGCGCATCCGGCAAGATGCGCCGCGGCCGCCTGATTCGGATCATCCCGGGAGACAAGGTGGAGCTGGAAGTCTCGACATACGACCCCACCCGAGGCCGCATCGTTTGGCGCCACCGCTAGCCGGCGCCGCGCCGTCTTCTCACCGCAGTTCCTTGCGCCACACGATCTTGAGGCCGGACCAGGTGGAGTCGATGGCGCACACCTTCACGTCGACCAGTCCCCTCGGCAACGCCACTTCGCGAACGACATCTTCCGTCATATCCGTCGGCACCTTTGCGGCCCTCTTGGGCCAGCACACCCAAATCATCGCATTCGGGTAGACCATACGACCCAAAGAGTCGATGCGGCGATTCAGCTCGGATCGACTCTTGGTGAACAGGATCACAACGTCCGCCTTGCCCCGGGCTGTGGAGCGAATAGTGACCTGAGGCAGCGGCGCAGCCAGCCGGTTGAAATCGTCTGGGTCGTTGAGCACGACGACAACATTGCCTTCTTTGATGCCCAGCTTCTTGGCGAGCGGGGAACCTGAATAGCCGGCCGTCATGTCCAGTCGAGTATGACTTTCCCCGCCTCGCCGGCGCGGACGACTTCAAGGGCTTCGAGAAACTGGTCCGCCGCGAAGTGATGGGTTATCACCGGGGTCACGTCGAGCCCTGTCTGGAGCATGGCCAACATCTTGTACCACGTCTCGAACATGCGGCGCCCGTAAATACCTTTGAGCGTGAGCCCCTTGAACACGATGTCGTTCCAGTCGATCGGCGCCGCCTCGCTCTCTGGGATACCTAGGAGGGCGATCTTGCCTCCATTGTTCATGGTGGAGATCATGTCGTGGAGGGCGGCACTGACGCCGGACATCTCGAGGCCGACATCGAACCCCTCCTTCATGCCGAGATCCCACATGGTGTCCGCCAGGTCGTACGCCTCCACATTTATCGCTCGATCAGCGCCCATTGACGAGGCAATGTCCAGCCGGACATCGTTGACGTCCGTGGCCACGATGTAGCGGGCACCAACGTGCCGGCAGATAGCCGTTGCCATGAGGCCGATCGGACCCACTCCGGTAATGACGACATCTTCACCGACCACGTTGAAGCTGAGAGCCGTATGCGTGGCGTTCCCGAGCGGATCGAGGATGCAGCCAACATCATCGCTGATGTCATCCGGGATGGGCTGCACGTTGTCGCCAGGAACACTGACGTACTCGGCGAACGCCCCCGGCCGATTCACTCCAATCCCAGACGTTCGGATACACAGGTGGCGATTGCCGGCCTGGCAGTTACGGCAGCGGCCACACACAATGTGGCCCTCGGCTGAGACCCGCTGACCCGGCACTAGACCGCTCACTTCATCGCCCATCTCGGCCACGGTGCCCATGAACTCGTGCCCGATCGCCATCGGAATCGGGATCGTCCGCTGCGCCCACTCATCCCAAGATTCGATGTGAAGATCGGTGCCGCAGATGGAGGTCTTGCGGACCTTGATCAGGACATCATTGGGTCCGACGGCAGGCCTCTCGATATCCTCCAGCCACAGGCCCCGCTCCGGCTGCGATTTGACCAGGGCCTTCACGCCGGGATGACTCCGAGCTCTCGACCCACCTCGACAAAAGCGTCAATGGCCTTGTCAATGTGCTCCCTGGTGTGCGCGGCCGACATCTGAGTCCTGATTCGGGCTGCTCCTTTGGGGACGACGGGGAACGAGAATCCGATGACGTAGATGTCCTTGGCGAGCAGCCGGTCGGCCATCTCCGTAGCCAGCTGGGCATCACCGAGCATGACCGGAATGATTGGATGGCCATCACCGGCGAGATCGAATCCTGCCGCCGTCATCTGCTGCCGGAAGTATTCGGAGTTGGCTCGGAGTCGGTCTCTCAGGTCGGCCGAGGCCTCGAGCAAGTCGAGTGCCCGCATCGTGGTTGCCGCGATCATCGGAGCAAGCGTGTTGGAGAAGAGATATGGCCGGGACCGCTGCCGGAGCCAGTCGATGATCTCCTGGCGGCCGGCCGTGTAGCCGCCGGAGGCACCGCCGAGCGCCTTGCCAAGCGTTCCGGTGACGATGTCGACACGCTCTTGGAGGCCCCAGAAGTCGGGCGTGCCGCCACCATTGGGACCGAGGAATCCAACGGCATGGGAGTCGTCCACCATCACGAGTGCGTCGTGCTTGTCGGCCAGGTCACAGATCCCGGGAAGGTTGGCGATGATCCCGTCCATTGAGAACACGCCATCGGTGGCGATGAGCTTGTAGCGGGCGGTGGCGGCCGCCTCGAGCTGGCGTCCGAGATCGCCCATGTCGTTGTTGGCGTAGCGGAATCGTTGCGCTTTGGAGAGCCGCACTCCATCGATGATCGAGGCGTGGTTGAGCGAATCCGAAATGACTGCGTCTTGCTCGGTGAGGATGGTCTCGAAAAGACCGCCGTTGGCGTCGAAGCAGGACGAATAGAGGATCGTGTCCTCAGTCCGGAGGAATGCCGACAGAGCTGCTTCGAGTTCCTTGTGGACGGTTTGAGTGCCGCAAATGAACCGCACCGAGGCCATCCCATATCCATAGCGCTCAACCGCGTCCCGGGCGGCGGCAATCAGATCAGGGTTGTTGGCCAAGCCGAGGTAATTGTTGGCGCAGAAATTGATGACTTCCGAGCCATCGTCGAGCGTGATCACGGCGTCCTGCTGGGATGCGATCTGCCGTTCGGCCTTGTAGAGCCCATCTTCGTGGAGTCCGGCGGTCTGTCGAGCGAGGTCAGCCAAGAACGCTGAATTCATTGGCCGATTCTACGCCCCACCTAGCTGCATCGGCGCCCGCAGCACGCGGCCCCCGGTCACCTAGGGCGCCGCCAATTCCGCCGTGGCGAAAATCACATGAAAGGGCTGGCAGTAGATCACGATCGTCCACTCCCCCGACGTGAGATCGACTCCGGGCGGAATGTCGTAGTTCTGGCTTCCCCGATTGCCTTTGAGACTGCCCAGATCGACATAGCCGCCTGCCATCACGTCGTCACGGCTGTCGGCAGAGGCAACTGGAGACAGGATCACGTGCAGGTCGGGACCGTTGGTGATGTCGATCTCGTCGAATCGCAAGATCTGAGATCCATCTGCGAGCGTGTACACGCCGGCACCACCGGTACCCTTGTGGAACGAGTCAGCGCCATTGAATTGTCCGTCGAGCACCTTGACGGGATCCGCCTCCGGCATCGTGTCTGTGGCAATTGAGCCTTCGGCCTCAGCCTTGACCATCGCCGCCTCGACCTCGGCGATTGTCGATCCGTCCGGTACTTCGGCGGCGGCCGCCCGGGGGAAGTCCTCGACGACGGTTTTGTTCAGAAGCAGTGGCGAGAACAGCCACCAGCCGAGAGCAATGGCCGGAATGGCGATGACGAGGACGCCGGCCACGACACCACGCCGCCGGAACCAACGCCTTCTGGCGACCGGCACTTCATTCATTCTCCTGCTTCTCCTGATTGGGGTTCGCCATCACAACGCAGGGAACCCAAAACCCGTTCCGTTTTGGGCATGAAGAAACAGTGAACAGTTGTAGCCGGTCATCCGGCCGCAATCAGGCGGCTTCGTCGACTCGCTCGACTTCGATCGTGCAGTCAGTGACGACCGCGGCGATCGCACCAATTGCGGCCCACACCGGAAGCAGGACGGCCCCGACCACGCCGATCGTCAATGGAATCTCGATCAGCTTCTTGCCCTCTTCATTCTTGATGATGAGGCGCCGGACGTTTCCTTCGTGCAGCAGGTCTTTGACCTTCTTCAGAAGGTCATCACCGTCGACCCGGTATTCCTCGGTCTGTTGCTCCGTCATGGGCGGCTCCTTCTACTGCGGGATTTCGACCAAATCCGCATGATGGGTGACATCAACCGGATTCGCCGTTCCACCGTCCCAGAGTGCCAGCGCGACGATACTTGGCCAAGAGCCGAAGGGCCCTAGGCATCGTCGTCCCAGCGACGCTTGTCGTCGCCGTCGATCGTGCCGTCGTTGCTTCCCGTTGCCGGATCAGCTTGTTCCGCTTTGGCGGCGGCCGCCCGCTGGGCATGGCGCCGAGCCATCTCGCCGACACCGGGGCTGAGGCCGCCGAACGGCGCGAACTTGGCGATAACCAGCCCGATCGCGATCA
>Ga0224512_10002782_pt1 | contig 15782 bp, 16 predicted proteins | sample SF_May12_sed_USG_4_FD_169103 | JGI IMG/M metagenome (GOLD analysis project Ga0224512, IMG submission 169103) | Sediment microbial communities from San Francisco Bay, California, United States - SF_May12_sed_USGS_13 | ecosystem: Environmental > Aquatic > Marine > Sediment | place: USA...
CGCTCGGCCCGGTAACGCCGCTCGATGGCCGCCAGATCGGCTCTGACTTCTCCTACAAAGATGGGTGGAGCATGTACCACGGTGGCATCGTGCCTGGATTCCCACAGCACCCCCATCGCGGATTCGAGACCGTGACCGTGGTGCGGCGTGGCTACGTCGACCATTCGGACTCCCTTGGCGCCACCGCTCGCTATGGCGAAGGCGATGTCCAGTGGCTGACCACTGGCTCGGGCATCATGCACTCCGAGATGTTTCCCCTTCTCGACGAGGACAGCCCCAACACCCTCGAGCTGTTCCAGATCTGGCTCAACTTGCCACCGGAGTCGAAGATGGTCGATGCCTACTTCGGCATGCTGTGGGGCGAAGAGATCCCGACGATCAATCCTGCCGACGGCGTATCCGTCGACGTGATCGCCGGTACTGTCGAAGCTGCGACAGCGCCCGCTCCCCCGCCGGACTCGTGGGCGAGTCGGGCGAGTTCGAGCCTGGCAATATGGCTGATCCGCCTCGCCCCCGGAGCCCGTTGGGAACTGCCGACGGCTCCGGCAACCGTCAATCGGATGTTGCATTGCTTCGAAGGCGACGATGTCCGCATCGATGGTGTACCCGTGAGCGCCAAGATCGGTGCCAGGCTCCAGGCAGATCAGAGCACATCGATCGTCAACAACGGCGGGCCCGCCGAGTTCCTCCTACTGCAGGGCGAACCAATCGGAGCACCCGTGTTCCAGCTGGGTCCTTTCGTGATGAACTCACCCGAAGAGCTCCGCGCCGCGGTTGACGACTACCGCAGTACTCAATTCGGAGGCTGGCCCTGGTCACGCCCCGACCCGGTTCATGCCCGCGCAGAGGGCCGGTTCGCCCTTCACGCCGATGGCAAGGTGGAGCACCGAGATATGAAGAAGACCGGTGCCTGACCTGCGCCTATTCGGTGCCGTCTTCGGCACCGCGCTGCGGGTGGATCCGGCCTTGTTGGCCCCGTAGCGACATTCCGGTACCGGCGCCGTAGCGCACCCGGGTGATCTCCGCCAGAATCGAAACCGCAATCTCGGCGGGAGTCTCGGCGCCGACGTCGATGCCAATCGGAGCGTGCAGCCGCCCGATCTCGCTTTCGCTCCACCCCTCCCCTTCGAGCCGCTCGGCGCGCTCGCGTGACGTGCGCCGACTGCCGAGGGCGCCGACGTACCTCAGAGGAGCACTACGTACGGCCGCCAGCACCGGGTCCTCGAAGCGGCGATCGTGGCTCAGCATGACTACGTAGGTTCGAGGGTCGAGTTCAACATCGGCGAGCACCGCGTCTGGCCAACCGACAACCAGCTGGTCGACATCTGGAAAACGCTCCTCCGTTGCCCAAGTAGCGCGGGCATCGGCCACGACCACTCGAAACCCCAGAACGCGGCCCATAACCGAAAGCGGTTGGGCGATGTGGCCGGCGCCGAAGACGAGCAGAAGCGGCTGCGGTGCGACCGTCTCGATGAATACCGCCCGAGCACCGTACGTCAGTGTCCGCGACTGCTCGTTGTGCATCAGAGTGACGGCGTCGGCGGCCACGTCCGTGGCGATATCCGTAGGAAGCGCTCCAGCGATTGGGCTACCCGAGGCATCCAACACCACCTTGGCCCCCAAGTCGTGCCCCTCGACGACCGTGGCTACGGCACCGAGCTTCTCATCGCTGGTGAGCGAAGCGACTGCCGTGATTACGTCCACCACGAATTCACCACTTCTCGATATATACCTGGATCGTGCCACCACAGGTGAGGCCCACCTCGAAGGCCTCCTCATCGGCAATGCCGTATGTGACGAGCTTCGGTTCGCCGGTACTCAACACTTCCTGAGCATGCAGGGCCACGTCGTTCTCGACACAGCCGCCCGAGACCGAGCCTGCCATGTCGCCGGCGTCGGAAACCAAGAACTTGGACCCTTCGCCGCGGGGAGCCGAACCCTTTACGTTGACGACCGTTGCCACCGCGACGCGTTTGCCGGCATCGGTCCACTCCCGATACTTTTCAAGTGCATCTCTCACATTTACCTCCGAGGTGGCACGGACTCCAACAGTCTGACGACTTCGCGAAGATCGAGAATATTCGCCGCCGACAGCAAGTCATCGATGTGGGGCAACGCAGCCTGCATTCCTCGCGTCTCAGGAGCGTAGTTTGCCCGTCCGGCAAGCGGGTTGAGCCAGATCACGCGATACATGGATCTGGCGAATTTGGCCATCTCGGCGCCGAGAAGTTGCGGATCACCGGTATCCCATCCGTCGGAAATTATGAGCCCGATTGCTCCGCCCCGGGTCACCCGTCGCCCCCACACCGAGTTGAACTGCTCCACCGCGGCGCCGATTCTCGTCCCCCCGGACCAATCGTCGACGGCCTCTCCCACCTGACGAAGGGCGTCGTCGGGTATCCGATGCCTCAGCTCGCGGGTGATCCGGCTGAGATGGGTGGAGAACACAAATGTCTCGAGGCGACCCAAGCGCCCCTGGGCGGCGTGGAGGAAGTGGAGGAACATCTCGGCATAGCGCTCCATCGACCCGCTGACGTCCGCCAGAACGACCAGTGGCCTGCGCCGCGGCTTCCGTTCAGCCATCGCCAGGCGCATCATGTCGCCGCCCGGCCCGACGAGGTTTCTCATCGTGCGGCGCATGTCCGGCCGAATCCCGTGGCGGCTCGGCGCCCAGCGACGCGACTGCGCCGCGGCAGGCCGCCATACGATGCGAGACATGATGCGCCGAACTTCCTCCGCTTCCTCTGGAGTCAGGTCTCGAAAATCCCGGTGTGACAGCCTTTCCTCAGCCGAAGCGCCGCGCACTTCCGGCACCTCGAGGTCCTCGAGATCGATACCAGGCCCGTCGGTGTCCGCCAGGATGGGAACGCTCAGCTGGCGTAGATCGACCGCGGCAACGTCAGGCTCATCACCCTCTTCTGGGATCGGCGGGAGGCGCAAGAGTCCTCGCCCGAAGAACGACTCGAAGGCATCGTCGAAGATCGGGCGTTCCGTTGGCCGGGCTACGACGATCGCCCCGAAGGCCGCCTTGACATCGCCCCGCTGCGCCAGCCCGACGGCGTCGATCGCCGCCGCGAGTTCCTGAAGCGTCGCCGGGCCCACCCGCAGGCCCCGATCGCGAAGGTGACGCACGAAGTGCACCAGGTTCACCGCAAACGTAGTGCTCATTCGGCGACGAGCAACTTCTCGATGCCTTGCGAACGGACTCGGGAAAGGTCCTCTTGATACTTGAGAACCACGCCCAGGGTCTCGTCGATCGTCTCGGTATCGAGTTCTCCCCTGCCGAGAACGGTGAGCGCGTGCCCCCAGTCGAGCGTTTCTGCCACGCCCGGCGCTTTGAACAGGTCGGCAGAACGAAGTTGTTGCATCGCCGCCGCCAGTTGCTCGGCGAGGCGCACCGGAACATCCGGGGCCTTGGCTCGCATGATCTCGAGTTCTCGTTCGTAGGAGGGGTAGTCGATCCAGTGATAGAGACAGCGTCGCTTGAGAGCGTCGTGGATCTCGCGGGTTCGGTTGGAGGTGATAACGACGACCGGAGGAACGACGGCCTTGATCGTGGCCACCTCCGGAATCGTCACCTGAAAGTCTGATAGCAACTCCAGCAGATACGCCTCGAATTCTTCGTCCGCTCGATCGAGTTCGTCGATCAGGAGCACCGGGCGTTTGCCCTGGGCACCCTGCTCGATTGCCTGAAGCAACGGGCGGGCCAGCAGAAACTCCCGGCTCATGATGTCGGTGACCTCCGACGCGGGGCCGCTGGTGGCCTCCATCATGCGAATGGCAAGCATCTGACGGGCGTAGTCCCACTCGTACAGAGCGTGCGATACGTCGAGACCTTCATAGCATTGGAGCCGAATGAGATCCTGATCGAGAATCTCTGCCAGAACCTTGGCGATTTCCGTTTTACCGACCCCGGCTTCACCCTCGAGAAAGAGCGGCCTCCCCATTTGGAGAGCTAGGTGGATCGTCACTGCCAGTGGTCGATCCGCGACATAGGATGCCCCGGCCAGGGCTTTTTGAACGTCGTCTACGGAATTGGGAACCACGCCGAGAGGCTAGCCGCAGGACCCAAGCTGCACAGCCCCGCTAGACCAAACCCACTTCGAGGATGATCGAACCTGCGGCGGCATCGACCGCGACGTGGGGGACGACGGCTGCCGGAACGATGACCGTGTCGCCGACGGCAAAACTCATGCCGTCGATGGCCCCACTGCCCTCGACCATCATCAGCACCCTGACCTCTGGCCGGGTAGCGGTGTCGACCCGCCCCCCGCCGCTACGGTGCTCGGTGATCCAGTAGACATCTTTCGTCAACAGCCGGCGAACCCCGGGACCATCGGGTCTGACGGAGTGAATGCTGCGCAAACCTGTCCGGATCGCGTCGAGAGCCTCAGCTCCGTGCATCGTGCGATTCGGGCGACCGTACCGGTCTTCCCAGTCGTACATGCGGAAGGTGGTGTCGCTCGGCGTCTGCACCTCCGCCACCAAAACCCCAGCCCCGAGGGCGTGCACCAGACCGGCCGGGAGGTGATGAAAGTCGCCCGGTACGGCAGGTACCGTGTTGAGCAGGCCGACGATGCCCGCGGTCCCAAGGCGGGCAGCAACATCCCCTACTGCGACCCCGTCTCGCAAGCCCAGATAGAGGTGGGCGTCCGGGTCGGCGGCGACCACGTACCAGGACTCGGTCTTCAAACGCGTCTGCGGATGCTTTTTGACGTACTTGCGGTCCGGGTGGACTTGAACCGAAAGATGTTCTCTAGCGTCGAGCAATTTCACCAGCAATGGGAAGTCGCCCTCCTCCGTGGGCGAGACGCAGCCGAGGAAGTCCTCTCCGAATCTGGCAATCAGGTCTCGCAATGACATGCCGGTAAAGGGCCCCGAGGCGACGCGTGACCGAGGATCGTCCACAGTCGAAACAGCCTCAGCCGGCAGGTCGGCCACCTCCCAGCTCTCGCCAATCTGCAAACCGTCAGGGAGATCCTTGCCATATCGGGCAAGTCGGCGGCCCCCCCACGGTTTTTCCGCGAGGACGGGCGACATGAGAATGGGCTGGAGCTGGGACATAGATCCGATCACGCTTGACGGTGCAGCCTATCCATCGGCGGTCGCCTGGCCGTGCATGACGGACCCGCGCCGTCAGCTGGAAAAGGCCGCCGGCTCCGCCTCGAAGGCCTGCAGGCAGGCCGGGCAACAGAAGTAGAGCAGCCCATCGTCGTGGGTGGTGGAGAACCTGGCGGTGGCGATCTCGACCTCCATTCCGCAGACGGGGTCGATCGCCGACACCGGACCGGGTGCGGGGGTGGGACTGAGCGACTCGAAAGCCCCGGAGGCGCGTCGCGCCACCAGCTGTGCCAGCACAGCCACCGCGATCTCGCGATGTTCGATGGCCCCCAGATCCACGCCGGCCGGTGACTCGATCCGGCGCAACGCTATGTCGTCGTAGCCCCGGTCACGAAGGTAGCCGAGAACGGTCTCGGCGCGGGTGGCAGACGAGACCATTCCGATATAAGGCGCCGGCGAGGCGAGCGCCAGTTCGAGGGCAGGCTCGTCGTAGTGGCCTTGAGTGGCCACCACTATCGGGGTGTTCTCGTCAACCGTAACCGACTCCCACTGCTCCAGTGTGACGACGGCAGCCGCCTCGGGATACACCGCCTCGCCCTCATCGTCGACAACGGTGACTGCCCAATCGAGCGCGTCGGCGAGCCGGGCCAGCGTTTGCACAGCCGGCGACTTGCCGAACACGACAAGGTGGGGTTGCGGTAATACCGGTTCCATGAATATCTCCATTGATCCTTCGGAGGCGCACGCGATGGGCACGGTCACGATGCCATCTCGGCGGTGACCGTCGAGTTCCTCGGCGGGGCCCATGTACATCAGTTTTGCCACACCGTCATTGAGGACCCGGCGAGCTTCGCGGAGCACAGCCGGCTCGGCACAGGCTCCACCTATCCAGCCGTGGATCGTGCCATCGGGCTCGATGATTGCCGTGCCGCCGGGCTTTCCCGACGAGGGTGCTCGGGCCCAAACGACGGTCGCCATGACGAACGGTCGATGCCTCCTGTGGAGGTCGGCCGCCAGCCGCAGCAGTTGTCGATCCATGGTCAGCTAGACGCGTCCTGGATGGCCTGCCACACCCGATCTGGCAGAACCGGCATGTCGATATTGGTAATGCCGAGATGTTGGACCGCATCGATGACGGCATTGACATAGGCCGCCGGCGAGCCCACCGTCGCTGACTCCCCCACACCCTTGGCTCCAATTGGGTGGTGTGGCGAAGGAGTCGTCGTCTCCCCCAGCTCAAACCGAGGCGTCTCCCAGGCGGTCGGGATCAGGTAGTCCATGAAGTTCGACCCGATGCAGTTGCCCGTCTCGTCAAAAGTGATCCACTGCATCGACGACATCGCGTAGCCTTCTGCCAGGCCGCCCTGGATCTGACCATCGACGATCATCGGGTTGATCCGGACGCCACAATCGTCGACGGCAACCATGCGACGGACCTTCCATTCGCCCGTTTCCTGATCGAGATCGACCACAACGATGTAGCTGCCGAACGGGTAGGTCATATTGGGCGGGTCGTAGTACTGGACGCCCTCGAGCCCGGCTTCCATACCTTCCGGATGGTTGGTGTATGCGGCAAACGCGATGTCCTGGATAGTCACAGACGAGTCGGGCGATCCCTTTACAAAGAACTTCCCGACTTCCCACTCCAGGTCCTCTGCCGATGCCTCGAGGAGGTGGGCCGCGATCTGCCGGGCCTTGGCCCGAATTTTTCGAGCCACCATCGACGTAGCCGCGCCCGCCACCGGAGTTGACCGCGAGGCGTACGTCCCGAGGCCATAGGGGGTGTTGTCCGTGTCTCCCTCAACAACCTTGATATCGCTGAACGGAAGGCCAAGCTCCTCGGAGACAATCTGGGCGAAAGTCGTCTCATGGCCCTGTCCCTGGCTCTTGACGCCGAGCTTGAGGATCGCCTTGCCGGTCGGATGTATCCGTAACTCTGCAGAGTCGAACATCTTGAGGCCAAGAATGTCGTAGTCCTTCGACGGGCCGGCACCCACCACCTCGGTGAAGGAGGCAAGTCCGATCCCCATCAAACGACCCTCTTCTCGCGCCTGCTTCTGCTCGGCACGCAGCCCCTCGTAGTCGACCATTTCCATCGCCACGTCTAGGGCCTTCTCGTAGTCGCCGGAGTCGTAAACGAACCCGGTGGGCGTGTGATAGGGAAACTGATCGGGCTGGATGAAATTCTTCTTGCGAAACTCTGCCGGGTCCATCCCCAACTCGTAGGCCGCGTTCTGCGCCAGCCGCTCGATCAGGTAACTCGCCTCGGTTACCCGGAATGAGCAGCGATACGCCACGCCCCCAGGCGCCTTGTTGGTGAATACGCCTTTCGTCTTGACGTGAGCGGCCGGGTAGTCGTACGAGCCGGTAACGATGTGGAACAGGCCGGCCTTGAACTTCGTCGGCTGGGCGTCTGCATAGAAGGCGCCCTGATCCGAGACCATGTCAACCTTGAGACCAAGGATCTTGCCCTCGTTGGTGACCGCAAGCTGGCCCTTCATGTAGTAGTCGCGGGCGAACCCGGTCGAGATGAGGTTGCCGGTGCGATCATCGACCCACTTCACGGGCTTGCCAATCAGGAGCGACGCCGCTGTGGCAATCACGTACCCGGGGTAGACGGGCACCTTGTTGCCGAACCCGCCGCCGATGTCCGGCGAGATGATCCGGATGTTCTGCTCGGGCAGGCCTGCGACCAGAGCAAACACCGTGCGATGGGCATGCGGAGCCTGTGACGTCATGTGGATCGTCACGTGACCCGTTGCCGGGTTGACGTCGGCGACACACGCACAGGTTTCGAGCGGAGAGGGATGCGAGCGGGGGTAATGCGTCTCTAGCTCGACAATACGATCGGCCTTGGCAAAGGCCTCGTTGGCAAGCGCCTCGTCGCCCGACTCCCACTCGTAAGCGATGTTGTCCGTCTTGCCCTCGAGCTCGGTGCGGATAATGGGAGCATCCGGCTCGAGACCCTGCATCGGGTTCACGATCGCAGTGAGCGGCTCGTAGTCCACAAAGACGAGGCCGGCGCCATCTTCGGCGATGTAGGGATCCGTAGCTATGACCGCGGCGACTTCCTGCCCCTGGAAACGCACCTTGTCTGTTGCCAGCACTGCTTGCGTATCTCCGGAAAGGGTTGGCATCCACGCCAAGTTGTGCTCGGCCAGTAACGCTCCGGTGACCACGGCCACTACCCCGTCGAGTGCCTCGGCCTCGGCGGTATCGATTGACTTGATCTCGGCGTGAGCAAACGGGCTGCGCACCATGACCATGTGGAGCATGCCCGGCAGCTCGATGTCGTCGACATAGTTGCCGGCGCCTTGAATGAACCGATCGTCTTCCAGTCGTTTGACGCTGTGCCCGATCCCACCGACTTCGGGAGCGGTGATCGGCTCGTGGTGATGCTTAGTGATTGCCATACGTATCTCCGATCAACCGTTGCCGGCCGCAGCCGCGGACTGGATGGCCTTGACGATGTTGATGTATCCCGTGCACCGGCATAGGTTGCCGGAGATTGCCCAGCGCACCTCGTCTTCGGTTGGGTTTGGATTTTCTTCGATGAGCTTCGACCCGACCAACATCATCGCCGGCGTGCAATACCCACATTGCAGGCCGTGCTCCTCCTTGAACGCGATCTGGATCGGATGCAGCTGACCATTCTCCTTCAGGCCCTCGACCGTCTTGACGGCGCGGCCGTCCACCTGGACGGCGAACATGGTGCACGACTTGACCGGCGTTCCGTCGACGAGGACTGTGCACACGCCGCAGCTCGTCGTGTCGCACCCGATGTGAGTGCCGGTCAGTTTGAGCTGAGAGCGGATGAAGTCGACCAGGAGCCGCCTCGGCTCTACCTCTTCAGTGCGCTCTTCTCCGTTGATTGTGAATGTGATCTCCATGAGTGCTCCTAACCCTGGGCTCGGGCCAGCGCATTGGCCAGGCCTCGTTCGACGAACACCCTTACTACGTCTCGTTTGTAGGCGGCAGAGCCCCGCACATCATCTGTGGGGTCACAAGCCGCCTTGGCGATCTGAGCTGCTTCGGCAAAAAGGTCGGTCCCCGGTGTCTCGCCGACCAGCACCTGCTCCGCTTCCACGACCTTCAGGTTGTACGGATAGACCGAGGTCAGGGCTATGCCGGCCTTGGTTATCTTGCCGTCTTCGCCGAGCTCGAGATGAGTGGCGGCGCCCACAGTCGCGTAGTCACCGATCTTGCGTTCGAGCTTCTGGTAGTCACCACCGCCACGACTGTACGTCGGCACCCGGACCTCTGTGAGCAGTTCGGTCGGGTGGAGCGCCGTCGTGAACATGTCCACGAGGAAGTCCGCAATCGGGATGATGCGGACTCCACCGGTGTGCTGGTTGTCACTGCCGGGATGAAACTGGACGGATCCTTCCTTCGACTCGGCAACCACCTCGGCGCCGACCGCAAGCATGACAGACGCCCAGTCACCCTCCGGGTCGTGATGTGCGATCGATCCACAAAGTGTCCCCAAATTGCGGACGATGGGATCCGCGATCCACGGTGCCGCGGTCGCCATGGCGCTGTTGTGCTCGGTGATCACGTCGGACTTCACGACGTCTGCGTGCCGGGCCAACGCCTGGACTCGAATGTGCCCGTTGCTGCGCTCGATCGTATTCATGTCGGGCAGTCGATTGATGTCGACGAGGGTCCCCGGACTGGCGAAGCGCAGCTTCATCATCGGAATGAGGCTCTGACCTCCGGCGAGAATCTTCACCTCGTCGCCCCGCTCGGCGAGTACGTCGAGAGTCTCCTCTTTGGTCGTAGGCCCCAGGTACTCAAAGGCTCTTGGATACATGCTTGCTCCCTGGAGGACGGCCGGACGTTGCCAAGTTACTGCGCGCGCCGGGCCGCGTGCCGGGCAAACGTCGGATTTCCTGCAGCGGCCAGATGGCACAATTGACCAGTCGAGGGGTGCTGCTCGTCGGGCAGGGAAACTTCGTAGCCACCCTGTGCCGGGCTACGTGGGACGATCAGGAGTTCGCTCAGGTCGATGTCTTTCGGATCGAGGACGGCCTGATCGCCGAGCATTGGGACAACGCCGAGCCGGTGCCGCCCCGTGCCGAATGGGTCAACAGCGGCAAGTTCTGAAGCGCGTGGCCCCAGGCGGCCGGCGGCGTCGGCTCGCCCAAGGCATCCGGAGGCGGTGCCAGAATCGGCGCCATGGAACCGGTCACTGTCGACATCGATGGCGAGAGCATCGAGATAACCAGCCCGGACAAGGTGATGTTTCCCTCTCGTGGCTGGACCAAGCTCGACGTCGTGGAGCATTTTGCGACGTGTGTCGATGGAGCCCTTGCCGGGGTCTTCGGCCGACCGACGATGCTCAAACGTTTCCCCAAGGGCGTCGCCGAGCCGCCCTTCTATCAGAAGCGGGCGCCCAAGTCAGCCGGCGAGCGCTACTTCGTGGAGTTTCCGTCTGGTCGCACCGCCGGATACTTCGTGCCGCGTACGCCTTACGACGTTGTCTGGATGGCCCAGCTCAACTGCGTCGATCTCAACCCGTGGCCAACGCGAGTCGAACACGTCGAGAACTCCGACGAGCTTCGGATCGACCTCGACCCCACTCCCGAAGCCACATGGGGAGACGTCCAGCAGGTGGCGCTGGACGTGAACGAGACCCTCCAGAGCTTCGACCTCGTGGGCTATCCAAAGACGTCTGGGTCCAAAGGTATCCACATCTACGTGCGCACACAGCCTCGCTATAGCTTCCTCGAGGTGCGTATGGCGGCCCTCGCTTTCGGTCGCGAGGTGGAGCGGCACCGGCCGGACATCGTGACGACGCAGTGGTGGAAGGAGGACCGCCACGGAGTATTCATCGACTACAACCAGAACAGCCGAGACCGGACGATTGCCAGCGCCTATTCAATTCGACCAACCGGATGGGTGTCGGCCCCGCTCCGTTGGGATGAGGTCCCAGAGGCGGAACTCGCCGATTTCCCAATGGACACGTTTGCCGATCGTTATCGGGCGCTCGGCGACATCATGGAGCCGATCGACGACACCGCCTTCTCGCTGGACACACTGCTCGAACACGCTGCCAGGGATAAACGGGGGGATCTGCCAGGCGAACCGTGGCCGGAAAACTTCGGAAAGCCGCGCGGGCGCCGCAGCTGGTGGTCGGAAGCGGACTGAGGTCAGAGGAGCGCCAGCACCGCGCTCAGCGTGCCCAGCGCCAGCACCGAAGTGAGGAGAATCGCCGCGCTCGCCATCTCGGCCTCCAGATCAAACTCAATGCTGATCAGGCCCACGAGGACCGCCGTGGGCATGGCCGCCAAGAGGAGACCGGTGTCCCGCGGCAATCCCGTTAGGCCGAACACGGCGGCAACACCGACAAAGATGATTGGAGTCACGACGAGTTTGGCGACCGAGATGATTCCGAGCCGGCCGAAGCCGGCTGCCAGGTGGCTCGATGCCAGCTGCATGCCGAGCGTGAGCAACATCACCGGGATCATGGCGTCGGCCAACAAGTCGACGAGGCGGCCCGGCGCAGTCGGAAGGGTCGACTCCGTCGCTGCCATCAGGAATCCGAAGGGGACGACGAGGATGGCCGGCGTCGCCGCCACTCTGCGGAGCGTGGTTGATACCGTCCCGCTGCGCAGCCTGGCGCTGGCAGTGACTCCGAATCCGAAAATGCACATGGTCGTCGCCAGGAAGTGCACAACGGCCGCCGGTAGCGCCTCCTCCCCCAAGGCGAAAAGCACAATCGGGAAACCGAGGTTGCCCACGTTGCCCAACGCCGCCGCCATTGCGTCGACCACACGTCGTTCGCCGGGCTGGCCACGGAGAGCGATGCTCATGAGCAACCAAACGAGAGAGATCGTGATGACTGTGGACAGGATCATGGCAACGACCGGGCCGTCGAGTGCGGCCGGATCACTCAGTGTTCGAAAAATGAACGCTGGTACCAGCAGCCAATAGGCCAGCGTTCCAACGGGTCGGTGATCGAGATGGGCGATTCGGGCGGCCCCGTATCCCGCAGCGGACACGCCGAAGACCGGAACGAGCACGTCGACGAAGATCCTTATGAGCTCGGGCACGTCGCCGAGGCTAACCGGCAGCCTGGTGCCGCGACCGCCGGCCCATATACTCGGCGGATGCGAACAATCGGGCTCCTCGGCGGCATGAGTTGGGAATCGTCTGCCGAGTACTACCGCATCATCAATGAAGAGACACGCAGCCGGCTAGGTGGAACCCACTCGGCGAAATCGCTCATGTATTCGGTCGACTTCCATGAGATCGAGGGACTTCAGCACGAAGGAGACTGGGAGGCGGCAACCGCAATGATGGTGGCGGCCGCTCGCGCGATCGAAGCCGGTGGCGGCGAATGCCTGGTGATATGCACCAACACCATGCATCGGATGGCCGATGAAGTGCAGGCCGCCATCGATGTGCCGCTGCTGCATATTGCGGATGCCACGGCGGAGGCCGTCACCGCTGCCGGCCTGACTTCGGTCGCCTTGCTGGGCACCCGTTTCACCATGGAGGAGGATTTCTACCGGGGACGACTCGCGAATCTTCACCAGCTCGATGTTCGAGTTCCCGATGCGGCCGCACGCGACACAGTCCACAGGGTCATCTACGACGAGTTAGTGCGCGGGGTGATCAGCGACACATCGCGACGTGCCTACCTCGGCATCATCGCCGACCTCATCGACGCCGGGGCACAGGGCGTGATCGCCGGCTGTACAGAGATCGAGCTGCTTGTCGAACCGCACCACATGTCGATTCCCTACTTCCCGACCACGCGGCTCCACGCCGTGGCCGCCGTCGACTGGGCGCTCGCCTGAACGGCCTCAGTCACCGACCTTGTCGACGCTGGCGCCCCCGCTGCTCTGGATGTCGAACACGGCAGGCGATCCGAGCACTGAAACCGCCGCGCCGCCCGAAGCCTCTCCCGTCACCGATGCCGCGGCCAACAGCTGGACCGCAGCACCGCCCGAAACATCTACGGTCACGTCGTTCGCCTGGAGCGCACTTGTGTTGATCGCCGAACCTCCGGACGCATCGATGGAGTAGCTGGCGGCGTCACCAGATGCCGTGATCGCCGAGCCACCGCTGGCAGACAGGCCATCGAGGCTAGGCATGACGACGAGAACCGCCCGCCCGCTCCCAGAGAAGTTGACGTTTCCGTCGTATTCAACGACGAGCGTGCCGTCACTCACTCTGGTGATGATCTGGTCGACGAGGTTGTCGTCGTATCGGACCTGAACGGAGTGATTGGCACCGGCTTCGATCTGAAGCTCAACTGCCAGGCCGTCGCTGACATCGATCCGCGAGAAGCCGTCGAGGCTGCGATCCACCGTGACGATCTCACCCGAACCGGTGATCACGCTGCACGCCACGGTGACAGAACCCAGCAGAAGGGCGGCGGCCAACGGAACTGTCGCTTGCTTCGCCTTCACAAAACCCCCATTGCTGACGAAGTACTGATTCAAACCTACGCGACGGGCACGAGTTGTGTGGGGAACTCCAACTGTGCTCCGATGTGAGCAGAATCTGACAGTGGTACCGTTGCTCCCATGCCCGACGCTGATCCACATGTTGAGGTCAATGGCGAGACCGTGCCGATTTCGAAGCTCGTCGCCAGCCACCTCGAGCTACAAGACGAGGTAGCGCTGCTGCGCGACGAGTCGAAGCGAGCCATGCGCAAGTTGGCCGCCGACCAGGAACTGCGTCCGTGGCAGGTAGAGCTCCTCAAGCTGCAGCGGCACCTCGAGGCTCACAACCTCCGGATGATCGTGTTGTTTGAAGGCCGCGACGCGTCCGGAAAGGGCGGGACCATTCGCCGGATAACCCGCTTCATGAACGTGAAGCACTACCGCGTGGTTGCCCTTGGCAAGCCCCACCATGAGCAAAAGACCCAGTGGTACTTCCAGCGTTACGTCGCCCAGTTCCCGCGCGGCGGCGAAATGGTGATCTTCGACCGCAGTTGGTACAACCGGGCAATGGTCGAGAAGGTTTTCAGCTTCTGCACCGACCTGGAGTATGAGAACTTCATGAAGGGTGTCGTCGGGTTCGAAAAGGACCTCGTCCGCCAGGGCACGATTCTCCTCAAGCTCTACTTCAGCGTCACCAAAGAAGAGCAGGCACGCCGATTCGAGCGCCGCCGCGACGACCCGCTGCGGCAGTGGAAACTCAGCGAAATCGATGTCCAGGCCCAAGAACATTGGGACGACTTCACCGACCTGAAGTTCGCCATGCTGAAGCGCACCAGCACCGCGGCCGCTCCCTGGACGATCATCCGCTCCGAAGTGAAGCAAAAGGCCCGGCTCAATGCGATGAAGGTGATCCTGAATTCGGTTCCCTATGAGGGCCGCAGCACCTCACTCGACTTCGTGCCGGACCGCGACATTGTCGTCTCAGGGGCGGAAGAGCTCAGCAACATGAAGGCCGAGCTCATCCGCAAGGGCAAGTTCACGTTGTGAGGTTGGCCTCGAGATCGCGCGTTCCGTCGCCGCGCTGAACCTGCCGTTTCTGCCGACCTCTATCCTGACTCGATGCTCGAACCCACCCGTCGCGTGCTGACGACCAGCCCCGGCACAGAGCGTGGCCATTTCGGGCCCACAGAGTGGACCCTGGTCGGAATCACCTCTCTGACCTGGGGATCGTCCTACCTCTGGATCGCAATAGGCCTGGAGGCATTCGCCCCCGGCCTTGTGGCGTGGCTGCGCTTGGCGTTCGGCGCTGCCGTGTTGTTGGCGCTACCCCACAAGAAGGTGGTCATCGAGCGTCACCATTGGCGAGCCATCGCGTTGATCGCAGTTGTCGGAAATGCCGGGCCGGCCCTTCTGTTCGCGCTGGCCGAGCAGACTATCGAGTCGTCCGTCGCCGGGATGTTGACCGCGGCCACGCCGCTGGCAACGCTGGCTATGGCTCTGATACTCGGCAACCGCTCGCTGCGACCGGTCCACGTGTTCGGACTACTTCTGGGTGTGGTTGGAGTGCTGGCAATGTCGATCGACAACGTGGCCGGGGCCGACGCCGGCGTCGCCGGCGTCATGTTCGTTATCTTGGCAATCGTTGGCTACGCCATAACCGCCAACGTGATCGGGCCAGTTGCGGAGCGATACGGCGCGGTGAGTGTCATCCTGCGAGCCCAGCTGATCGCCACGGCACTCATGACCCCGTCTGGCATCTTCGCCCTCGCCGACTCGTCGTTTTCGTGGAAGTCATTCATCGCGGTCGCCATCCTCGGAATCTTCGGGACGGGAATGGCCCGGTCCCTGCAGGCCACCCTCATATCACGCTCCGGGGCGCCCCGGGCCTCGATCGTGGGCTACCTGGTCCCGGTCGTGGCTGCCATCCTCGGAGTGCTCGTGCTCGATGAGGGGCTGTCCGTCGTCGAGATCTCCGGGCTGGCCATCGTCACCCTTGGCGCGTATCTCGGCTCTCGCAAGGTCAGGGACGGCTAGCGGCTGGGCACGAACTGGGCGCAGGCGACCTCGCCGTACTCCGATATGCGATCCAACGCGTCGCCGACTTCGTCTCGTTCAAATACCGCTATAGCCTGCTCAAATGCGGCCAGCTCCTCCGGAGTCATATTGGCCGCGCTGCCGAGATTGAATCCGGCGCCTCCTGTGAGAACAGCGACCTCATCGGCTGCCTTCTCGAGTATCTCGACGTCAGCCCGCACCCCGGCAGGAAGACCCTCGCCGGCAGCGGCAAACAACTGATCAATGTTCTCGGAGGAGCCGCTGAAGACCTGA
>Ga0224512_10002783_pt1 | contig 15772 bp, 12 predicted proteins | sample SF_May12_sed_USG_4_FD_169103 | JGI IMG/M metagenome (GOLD analysis project Ga0224512, IMG submission 169103) | Sediment microbial communities from San Francisco Bay, California, United States - SF_May12_sed_USGS_13 | ecosystem: Environmental > Aquatic > Marine > Sediment | place: USA...
GAAGATGACGGTATCGCTGATAGCGCCGATTGCGATGGAAGAGGGTCTGCGTTTTGCGGTTCGCGAAGGCGGCCGGACCGTGGGCGCCGGCGTGGTCTCCAAGATTATCGAATGACAACTATGGGGACAGAATCGAGTTCTGTCCCCGATTGCCAAATGTTTAGGCCAGTAGCTCAATTGGCAGAGCGGCGGTCTCCAAAACCGCAGGTTGGGGGTTCGATTCCCTCCTGGCCTGCCAACGAAGAGGGGACAGATTTAAATCTGTCCCCATAGAGATATGAACGCAAAAGTAGAGACGGAAAGCGGGCGACTCGATTCTCTGAAACTCGGGATGGCGGTGCTGCTGATGTGTGGCGGCATATACGCCTTTTATTATTTTGAAGACCAGCATGCGGTGTTGCGTGTGCTCGGGATGCTGGCAGTGGCGGCCGTCGCGCTGGTTATCGCGTCACAAACCGCTATGGGGCGTCAGGTGACAGGGTTCGTCAGCGGCGCCAGGACCGAGGTGCGCCGTGTGGTCTGGCCGACACGTGCGGAAACGGTGCAGACCACTCTGGCCGTGTTGTTCGTTGTCCTGCTGGTCGGGGTGTTCCTCTGGCTGCTGGATATGGTGTTGTTGTGGGCAGTTCAGATACTGACAGGACAGGGAAGCTAAACAATGGCATTGCAGTGGTACGTCGTGCACGCCTACTCGGGTTTCGAAAACCAGGTAAAGCGTGCCCTGGAGGAACGGATTGCGCGCGCCGGAATGGAGGGCAATTTCGGGGATATCCTGGTGCCGACGGAAGAAGTCGTCGAAATGCGCGAGGGTGCGAAACGCAAGAGCGAGCGCAAGTTCTTCCCCGGTTATGTGCTGGTGCAGATGGAAATGAATGATGACACCTGGCACCTGGTCAAGGATGCGCCCAAGGTGATGGGTTTCGTCGGCGGGACCAGTGACCGCCCGGCACCGATCTCGCAGCGCGAGGCCGATCTGATCCTGCAGCGTGTCCAGGAGGGCGTGGACAAGCCCAGACCCAAGGTGCTGTTCGAGGTTGGCGAGGTGGTCCGGGTTACGGATGGACCGTTTAACGATTTCAACGGCGTGGTTGAAGAAGTCAATTATGAAAAGAGCCGATTGCGTGTGTCGGTGTTGATCTTCGGCCGTTCAACACCGGTTGAACTGGAGTTTGGCCAGGTCGAGAAGGCGTAATTTAAACCGGGGACAGGCCCCATTTTCTGACGTAAAAATGGGGCCTGTCCCCATTTAATTTGCCGGGGAGCCGCGAGGCGCTTGTACCCACTGGAGTTATAGATGGCAAAGAAAATCGAGGCTTACATCAAGCTGCAGGTGCCTGCTGGCGAGGCCAATCCAAGCCCGCCGGTCGGACCGGCGCTGGGCCAGCACGGTGTGAACATCATGGAGTTCTGCAAGGCATTCAATGCCCAGACGCAGCAGGTGGAGAAGGGTCTCCCGACCCCCGTGGTGATCACCGTTTATAACGACCGCAGCTTCACCTTCATTACCAAGACCCCGCCCGCATCGGTGCTGCTGAGGAAAGCGGTCGGGGTAGCGAAGGGGTCCAGTACCCCGAATACGGTCAAGGTGGGCAAGGTGACACGTGCCCAGCTTGAAGAGATCGCCAATACCAAGATGGCGGACCTGAATGCCGCGGATCTGGAGGCAGCGGTTCGTATTATCGCCGGAAGCGCCCGCAGTATGGGCCTTGACGTGGAGGAGGCCTAGGTCATGAGCAAACTATCCAAGCGCGCAAAGGCGATCCAGGCGAAGGTGGTCCCGGGCAAGCAGTACCCTATCGAAGAAGCGCTGGGCCTGTTGAAGGAACTCTCTGCGGTAAAGTTTACGGAATCGGTGGATGTCAGCGTCAATCTCGGCGTTGATCCGCGCAAATCGGATCAGGTGGTGCGCGGCTCCACGGTGTTGCCCAACGGTACCGGCAAGACGGTGCGCGTCGCGGTCTTTACCTCGGGCGCAAATGCGGACGCAGCCAGCGAGGCCGGTGCTGATATCGTCGGCATGGAAGATCTCGCTGAAGAGGTCAAGAAGGGCAATATGGATTTTGACGTCGTGATCGCCTCTCCGGATGCCATGCGGGTGGTGGGTACGCTGGGTCAGATACTCGGTCCGCGCGGCCTGATGCCAAACCCCAAGGTCGGTACGGTGGCCCAGGATGTTGCCGCCGCGGTGAGGAATGCAAAGGCCGGACAGGTCCGCTACCGCACAGACAAGGCCGGCATTATTCATTCTCCGATCGGCAAGGTCGATTTCGAAGTCGCCGCACTCAAGGAAAATCTGGCTGCGTTGCTGGCCGATTTGCACAAGGCCAAGCCTTCATCTGCCAAGGGTATCTACATGAAGAAGATCTCGGTGTCGACGACCATGGGACCGGGTCTGCAGGTCGACCAGGCCTCGGTAGAGGTATAGATTTTTTATGATATCCCGCTCCCATGCAGGAGCGGGAATGAACAAGGAAAAGGCGCATGCCTTTTCAGGGTTTGGCGCTATCCGGCAAGAGCCGGTGGCCGTCAAAGACCGCAGGTGCCAGGCAAGGGTTTTTACCCATGCCGGGTTTAATTGTTCTGCTGAGATGCGGGGCGGCCTGCGCAGATGGTGCGCGAAAAGACAGTAGATCGATGTACAGGGATGTACAAGTGTCGCCGGAGGCAGGACGCCGGGAGCGACCGGTGTGCAAGGCTGCGCATCAAGTCGCGGGAGCGACCTGTCTTCAAGTCACCAAACAAGGTACGCCGGTTGTTGCTGACCGGTGTGATGTTAATGAACGGGAACGAGCGGAAGGCGCTGCGCCGGATGCAAGTTTCTGAAGAGGTAAACACAATGGCATTAACGCTTGAAGAGAAAAAGGCTGTTGTTGCCGAGGTTGCCGAGGTTGCCAAAGGGGCCTATTCGGCGGTGGCTGCGGAGTACCGCGGCCTGACTGTCGAGGAAATGACCGGTCTGCGTGTAAAGGCGCGCCAGGACAATGTCTATCTGCGCGTCATCAAGAATACGCTGGCGCGGCGTGCCCTGGAGGATACCGACTTTGCCTGCATGAGCGACAGGTTGACCGGTCCACTGGTCCTGGCTTTTTCCCGGGAGGATCCGGGTGCGGCTGCGCGCGTGACCAAGGACTTTGCCAAGGAGCATGACAAGTTCACGGTCACCATGTTGTCAGTCGGAGGCCAGTTACTGGAGCCGTCCGAGATTGACCGTCTTGCGATGCTCCCGACACGCGACCAGGCCATCAGCATGCTGATGTCGGTCATGCAGGCGCCGGTTGCCAAGTTTGTACGTACCCTCAACGAGGTGCCGGGCAAGCTGGTGCGCACCGTGGCGGCAATTCGTGACCAGAAGCAGCAAGCAGCTTAAACCTACTTTATATTTACTAACCAAGGATTTAACAGGAGTATTCGTTATGGCCGTTTCACAAGAAGAGATTCTGGAGACAATCTCAGGCATGACAGTGATGGAGGTCGTTGACCTCATCTCTGCCATGGAAGAGAAGTTTGGCGTGACCGCTGCCGCTGCTGTGGCTGCCGCTCCGGCTGCCGCCGGTGAGACCGCTGCTGCCGAGGAGAAGGACGAGTTCGATGTTGTCATGTCAAGTTTCGGCTCCAACAAGGTGTCAGTCATCAAGGTCGTTCGCGGCATCACCGGCCTGGGCCTGAAGGAGGCCAAGGAGATGGTGGAAGGCGCACCTTCAACTGTAAAGGAAGGCGCGACCAAGGACGAGGCGGAAGACATCAAGAAGCAACTTGAAGAGGCCGGCGCCAGCGTCGAGCTCAAGTAAGCGGATTGCCTGTAATCGATTTGTGATTGCATCAACCGCTGCAGTACAGGGTTGGCCGGTAGCGCATTCAGCGCCCGGCCTTTCCCTGCTTGTTAGAGAAAATTTCGTGCCGGCATCCTTGCCGGCATGTATTGCTACTGTCAGTCGATTTATATCCTGCACCCCTGGACAGTAACTGAAGAGGAAAACCGATGGCCTACAGTTTCACCGAAAAGAAACGTATTCGTAAGGACTTTGGCAAGCGTCACAGCATTCTTGAGGTTCCATACCTGCTGGAGACCCAGCTCGAGTCCTACCGTGGCTTCCTGCAGGCGGACAGCCAGCCCGACGCGCGGGACGAGAAGGGCCTGCATGCCGCTTTCAGGTCGGTATTCCCGATTGTCAGTTACTCGGGCACCGCTGCACTCGACTACGTGAGCTACCGGCTTGGTGAGCCGGTCTTCGACGTCAAGGAATGCCAGATGCGCGGCCTCACCTACGCCGCTCCCCTGCGTGCCCTGGTGCGGCTGATCATCTATGACAAGGACGCCCCGGCCGATGCCCGCAAGATCAAGGACATCAAGGAGCAGGAAGTCTACATGGGCGAGCTCCCGCTGATGACCGACAACGGTACCTTCGTTATCAACGGTACCGAGCGCGTTATCGTGTCCCAGTTGCATCGGTCTCCCGGCGTGTTCTTCGATCATGACAAGGGCAAGACCCATTCTTCCGGGAAGCTGCTGTTCTCCGCGCGTGTAATTCCCTATCGCGGGTCCTGGCTGGATATGGAATTCGATCCGAAGGATTCGCTGTTCGTGCGTATCGACCGCCGCCGCAAGCTGCCGGCAACCATCCTGCTGCGCGCGCTGGGTTATGACAACGAGCAGATCCTTGACATCTTTTTTGAAACCAACACCTTCCACATCGGCAAGAAGGATATCAAGCTGGACCTGGTGGCCGAACGCCTGCGGGGCGAGACGGCGACCTTCGACATCAAGGTCAAGTCCAAGGTGGTGGTCGAAGAGGGACGCAGGATCACGGCACGAAATATCCGTGAGCTGGAAAAGGCCGGAATCAAGACGCTGGTGGTCCCGGAAGACTACCTGCACGGTAAAATCATTTCCCACAATATCATCGACAAGGAAACCGGCGAGCTGATTGCCAGCGCCAACGACGAAATCACGCCGGAATTGTCTGAGAAGCTGCGCGAGGCCGGGGTCAAGGTGATCAAGACCCTGTTCGTGAACGATCTCGACCGCGGGCCGTATATATCAAGCACCTTGCGCATCGATCCGACAACAACGGACCTCGAGGCAATGGTCGAAATTTATCGCATGATGCGTCCGGGCGAACCGCCGACCAAGGAAGCCGCACAGAACCTGTTCAAGAACCTGTTTTTCACCAGCGATCGCTATGACCTGTCTGCAGTGGGGCGGATGAAATTCAATCGCCGCGTCGGTCGCAAGGAACTTACCGGCGAGGGTACCCTGTCCAAGGAAGATATCCTGGCGGTCATGCAGGTGCTGATTGATATCCGCAACGGCAACGGTATCGTCGATGACATAGATCATCTAGGCAATCGCCGCATACGTTGCGTTGGCGAGATGGCGGAGAACGTCTTCCGTATCGGACTGGTGCGCGTCGAGCGTGCCGTCAAGGAACGCCTCAGTCTGGCCGAGTCGGAGAGCCTGATGCCGCAGGAGCTGATCAATGCCAAGCCGGTCGCGGCAGCCATCAAGGAATTTTTCGGCTCCAGCCAGTTGTCCCAGTTCATGGACCAGAACAACCCGCTTTCCGAGGTGACCCACAAGCGCCGCGTTTCGGCGCTGGGGCCAGGCGGCCTGACGCGCGAGCGTGCCGGCTTCGAGGTGCGCGACGTGCACCCGACGCACTATGGGCGGGTTTGCCCGATCGAGACCCCTGAAGGCCCGAACATCGGGCTGATCAACTCGCTGGCGGTATACTCGCGCACCAATAACTACGGTTTTCTGGAAACCCCTTACCAGAAGGTCGAGAACGGCCGGGTCACCAGCAAGGTGGAATACCTCTCGGCGATCGAGGAGGGCCAGTACACCATCGCGCAGGCCAATGCGACTGTGGACACCAAGGGCAAACTCATCGACGACCTGGTGACCTGCCGGTTCCAGAACGAATTCATGACCTCGGGGCCGGACCAGGTCGACTACATCGACGTGTCACCCAAGCAGATCGTGTCTGTGGCTGCCGCCCTGATTCCGTTTCTCGAGCATGACGATGCCAACCGCGCCCTGATGGGTTCGAACATGCAACGCCAGGCGGTCCCGACTCTGTGTACCGAGAAGCCGCTGGTCGGTACAGGTATTGAACGCACCGTGGCGATTGACTCGGGAGTGACCGTTGTCGCCAAGCGCGGCGGTGTCGTGGATTCCGTCGATGCCGCGCGCATTGTGGTGCGCGTCAACGACAACGAGACGGTCGCCGGCGAACCCGGTGTCGATATCTATAACCTGACCAAGTATACCCGCTCCAACCAGAACACCTGCATCAACCAGCGTCCGCTGGTTGCGCCGGGTAATGTGATAGCCCGTGGCGACGTGCTGGCAGACGGACCGAGTACCGACATGGGTGAGCTGGCGCTGGGACAGAACCTGCTGGTCGCGTTCATGCCCTGGAATGGCTACAACTTCGAGGATTCCATACTGATCTCGGAGCGTGTTGTTGAGGAGGACCGCTTTACCACCATCCATATCGAGGAACTGACCTGCGTGGCCCGGGATACCAAGCTCGGTTCGGAGGAGGTCACCGGCGATATCCCCAACGTCGGCGAGGGTGCCCTGGCCAAGCTGGACGAGTCGGGCATCGTCTATATCGGTGCCGAGGTCAAGCCCGGCGACATCCTCGTGGGCAAGGTCACTCCCAAGGGCGAGACCCAGCTGACACCGGAAGAGAAGCTGCTGCGGGCGATCTTCGGCGAGAAGGCGTCCGATGTGAAGGATACCTCGCTGCGTGTCCCGAGCGGCATGGACGGTACCGTGATCGACGTGCAGGTGTTTACCCGTGATGGTGTCGAAAAGGACCAGCGTGCCCTGCAGATCGAGGAAGAACAGCTGGCACTTATCCGCAAGGATCTCAATGACCAGATGCGCATCATGGAAGACGATATCTTCCAGCGTGTCGAGAAGCTGCTGCAGGGCAAGGTAGCCGAGGGCGGCCCGAGCAAGCTGGCCGCCGGCTCCAAGGTCACCCGGGACTACCTGGCGGGGATCGGCCGTGACAAGTGGTTCGAGGTGCGGCTGCGCAATGAAGAGGCCAACAAGAACCTGGAAAAGGCCGGGGAACAGCTCAAGGCGCTGCGCAAGGAGTTCGACAAGCGCCTGGAGGAAAAGAAGGCCAAGCTGACCACCGGCGACGACCTGGCACCGGGCGTGCTGAAGATGGTCAAGGTGTACCTGGCGGTCAAGCGCCGGGTGCAGCCGGGTGACAAGATGGCTGGCCGCCACGGCAACAAGGGCGTGATCTCCATGATCCAGCCACTGGAAGACATGCCGTTCACCGTGGACGGCACGCCGGTGGATATCGTCCTGAACCCGCTGGGTGTGCCGTCGCGCATGAATGTGGGCCAGGTGCTGGAGACCCATCTGGGCTGGGCGGCCAAGGGTCTGGGCCTGAAGATCGGCAAGATGCTGGATGCCCAGCAGAAGATCCCCGAGGTGCGCAAGTTCCTGGACCAGATCTATAACAGCAGCGGGCGCAAGGAAGACCTGAAATCGTTCAGCGATGATGAAATCATCGATCTGGCACAGAATCTGCGCAAGGGCGTGCCCATGGCGACGCCGGTTTTCGACGGTGCCTCGGAAGACGAGATCAAGAACATGCTGGCACTGGCGGACCTGCCGGCCAGCGGTCAGACCACCCTTTACGACGGGCGTACCGGCGATGCCTTCGACCGCCAGGTGACAGTGGGCTACATGTACATGCTCAAGCTCAACCACCTGGTGGATGACAAGATGCATGCGCGCTCGACCGGGCCCTACAGCCTGGTGACCCAGCAGCCGCTGGGCGGCAAGGCGCAGTTCGGTGGCCAGCGCTTCGGAGAAATGGAGGTCTGGGCGCTCGAGGCCTATGGCGCTGCCTATACCCTGCAGGAAATGCTGACCGTGAAATCGGACGATGTGAACGGGCGCACCAAGATGTACAAGAACATCGTGGATGGCGACCATCGCATGGATGCCGGCATGCCCGAGTCCTTCAACGTGCTGGTGAAGGAAATACGCTCGCTGAGTATCAATATGGAACTTGAGCAGGACTAACAAACAGCTTGCCCTTGACTACAACGTAACTCGAAGCTCCACGATCGGGAGAGACGATGAAAGACTTACTGAATCTGCTAAAGCCGCAAGGTCAAACTGACGACTTCGATGCCATCCGCATCGGGCTGTCATCACCGGACATGATCCGCTCCTGGTCCTATGGCGAGGTCAAGAAACCGGAGACAATCAACTACCGCACCTTCAAGCCGGAACGCGACGGCCTGTTCTGCGCGAAGATCTTCGGCCCGGTCAAGGACTACGAGTGCCTGTGCGGTAAATACAAGCGCCTCAAGCATCGCGGCGTAGTCTGCGAGAAGTGCGGCGTCGAGGTCACCCTGGCCAAGGTCCGGCGCGAACGCATGGGGCATATCGAACTGGCCAGTCCGGTCGCCCACATCTGGTTCCTCAAGTCGCTGCCCTCACGCATCGGCCTGCTGCTGGACATGACCCTGCGCGATATCGAGCGGGTACTGTATTTCGAGGCCTACGTGGTGGTCGATCCCGGCATGACCACACTCGAGCGCAGTCAGCTGCTCTCGGATGAGGCCTATCTCGAGGCCATCCAGGAAAACGGTGATGAATTCGATGCCCGCATGGGTGCCGAGGCCGTGTTCGAATTGCTGCGCAATATCGATCTGCAGCTGGAAGCCGCCAAGATGCGTGACGAGATCGGCAGCACGAAGTCGGAAACCAAGCTGAAGCGCCTCGGCAAGCGCCTCAAGCTGGTCGAGTCCTTCATCGAGTCCGGCAACCGTCCGGAATGGATGGTCCTGACGGTGCTGCCGGTGCTGCCGCCGGAACTGCGCCCGCTGGTGCCGCTGGACGGCGGCCGCTTCGCCACCTCCGACCTGAATGATCTCTACCGCCGGGTCATCAACCGTAACAACCGCCTGAAGCGGCTGCTGGAACTGAATGCGCCGGACATCATCGTGCGCAACGAAAAGCGCATGCTGCAGGAGTCGGTGGACGCACTGCTGGACAATGGCCGCCGCGGGCGCGCCATTACCGGGACCAACAAGCGCCCCCTCAAGTCGCTGGCCGACATGATCAAGGGCAAGCAGGGACGTTTCCGCCAGAACCTGCTGGGCAAGCGCGTCGATTATTCCGGGCGTTCCGTGATCGTGGTGGGTCCGACCCTGAAACTGCACCAGTGCGGCCTGCCCAAGCGCATGGCGCTGGAACTGTTCAAGCCGTTTATCTTCAGCAAGCTGCAGCTGCGCGGACTGGCGACCACCATCAAGGCCGCCAAGAAGCTGGTCGAGCGCGAGGGTCCGGAGGTCTGGGATATCCTCGAAGAGGTCATTCGCGAGCACCCGGTCATGCTGAACCGCGCCCCGACCCTGCACCGCCTGGGCATCCAGGCCTTCGAGCCGGTGCTGATCGAGGGCAAGGCCATTCAGCTGCACCCGCTGGTCTGTGCCGCCTTCAACGCCGACTTCGACGGTGACCAGATGGCGGTGCACGTGCCGCTGTCGCTGGAGGCGCAGCTCGAGGCGCGCGCCCTGATGATGTCCTCCAACAACATCCTGTCACCCGCCAACGGCGAGCCGATCATCGTGCCGTCCCAGGACGTGGTGCTGGGTCTTTATTACCTGACCCGCGAATCCGTCAATGCCAAGGGCGAGGGCATGGTGTTCGCGGATATCCAGGAGGTACACCGCGCCTACGGGGCGGGTTTCGTCTCGCTGCACGCCAAGATCAGGGTGCGCCTGCACACCTCCGACCTCGACGAGGACGGCGCCGTGCAGAGGAGCTATGGCCTGGTCGAAACGACGGTCGGACGCGCGCTGCTGTCCGAGCTGCTGCCCGAGGGCCTGGCGTTCAACCTGGTGAATACCAACATGACCAAGAAGGCCATCTCCGGCCTCATCAATGCCTGTTACCGGCGCGTGGGTCTGAAGGCAACGGTTATCTTTGCCGACCAGCTGATGTACATGGGCTTCTCCTATGCCACCCGTGCCGCGGTCTCCTTCGGTATCAACGATATGGCGATCCCCGATAACAAGGCGGAGATACTCGCCGTGGCCGAGGATGAGGTCATGGAGATCCAGAACCAGTACACCTCGGGCCTGGTGACCCTGGGCGAGCGCTATAACAAGGTCGTGGATATCTGGTCCCGAACCAATGACCAGGTGGCCAAGGCCATGATGGAAGGCCTGGGAAGCGAGGAGGTCATTGATGCAGAGGGCAACAAGGTTCGCCAGTCGTCTTTCAATTCCGTCTACATGATGGCCGACTCCGGCGCGCGCGGCTCCGCTGCCCAGATACGCCAGCTGGCCGGTATGCGCGGTCTGATGGCGAAACCGGATGGCTCGATTATCGAGACCCCGATCACCGCCAATTTCCGTGAAGGCCTGGACGTGTTGCAGTACTTCATCTCGACACACGGTGCGCGCAAGGGCCTGGCCGATACCGCCCTCAAGACCGCGAACTCCGGTTACCTGACGCGCCGGCTGGTGGACGTTGCCCAGGACCTGGTCGTCATCGGTAACGACTGCGGCACGCGGGAAGGTCTGGTGCTGAACCCGCTGGTCGAGGGTGGTGACGTGGTGGAACCGCTGCGCGAGCGCGTGCTTGGCCGCTTTATCGCCGAGGATGTCACCCTGCCCGGCAGGGACAAGGTCATTGCACCCGCAGGCACCCTGCTGGACGAGGACTGGGTCGACCGGCTCGAGCAGCTGGGCGTAGACGAGATGAAGGTGCGTTCACCGATCACCTGCGAGAACCGCTACGGCGTCTGCGCGTCCTGCTACGGCCGTGACCTGGCGCGTGGCCACATGGTCAACGTGGGCGAGGCAATCGGCGTGATCGCTGCGCAATCGATCGGTGAGCCGGGCACCCAGCTCACCATGCGCACCTTCCATATCGGTGGTGCCGCCAGCCGCTCGGCGACGATTAACAGCGTTGAGGTCAAGTTCGGCGGTACGGTGCGACTGCACAACATCAAGACCGTGACAGACAAGAACGGCAACCTGGTCGCGGTATCACGTTCCGGTGAAATCGGTATCGTCGATGAATTCAGCCGCGAGCGCGAGCGCTACAAGGTGCCATACGGTGCGGTCATCAGCGCCGCTGACGGCGCATCAGTGGAAGGTGGCAGCGTGATCGCGAACTGGGACCCGCACACCCACCCGATCGTGACCGAGGTGGCCGGTGTAGTGGAATTAAAGGACTTCGACGAGGGTGTGACGGTCCATGAGACCACTGACGAGATCACCGGTCTGACCAGCAAGGTGATCACCGATCCCAAGCAGCGCGGCAGCGCGGGCAAGGACAAGCGCCCGATGGTGCGGCTGCTCGACAAGCAGGGTAAACCCCTGAAGATCGCGGGCACCGACCTGGACGCGCACTATTTCCTGCCTGCCGGTGCCATTGTGGGTCTGAATAAGGGCGCCTCGGTTGAGGTGGGTGACGTCATCGCACGTATTCCGCAGGAATCCTCCAAGACCCGTGACATTACCGGTGGCCTGCCGCGGGTGGCGGATCTGTTCGAGGCGCGCAAACCGAAGGAACCCGCCATCCTGGCCGAGATCTCCGGTACCGTGAGCTTCGGCAAGGACACCAAGGGCAAACAGCGGGTGATTATTACCGACACGGACGGCGAGGCACACGAGGAACTGATTCCCAAGTGGCGCCATGTAACCGTGTTCGAGGGTGAGCACGTCGAAAAAGGCGAGACCCTGGTAGACGGCGAGCCGAATGCCCACGATATCCTGCGCCTGCTGGGCACCTCGGCCATGGCCGAGTACCTGGTCAAGGAAATCCAGGACGTCTACCGCCTGCAGGGCGTGAAGATAAATGACAAACACATCGAGGTCATTCTGCGCCAGATGCTGCGCAAGGCCGAGATCAGCTCCACGGGCGACAGCAGCTTCCTCAAGGGCGAACAGCTCGAGCGCGCCCGGGTGCTGGAGGAAAACGAGAAACTCAAACGTGATAACAAGGAACCGGCCGGCTGGATACCCCTGTTGCTGGGTATCACCAAGGCCTCGCTGGCGACGGAATCGTTTATTTCGGCCGCGTCGTTCCAGGAGACCACCCGGGTCCTTACCGAGGCCGCCGTACGCGGCAGCAGGGACGGCTTGCGTGGCCTCAAGGAGAACGTCATCGTCGGGCGCCTGATACCGGCCGGCACCGGCCTGGCCTACCACGAGGAACGGCGCCGGCAGCGGGACCTGGATACCCTGGAGATCGTCGAGGAGATGGTTTCCCTGGAAACCCCGGAAAGCGGCCAGGCGGAGGACGTTGCCGAGTCCTGAGCCCGGATTGCCGTGCAGGCATATCGAGGGGCTGGACCCAGTCTGGATCCGGTGCCGGACAGGCCGTTCCGGGGCGCTGGACGGCCTGCCCGTGAAGTCCGGGACGGTGATGCAACACGCGGGCCGGATTAAAAAACTTTCTTGACAGGGCTATGCCCTGTCTCTAAAATTCCGCTTCCCATCGACAGGCCGGTCATCCGGCCTGTCGTTTGTTTTCGGGAGTTTGATTTTTTTCCGCTTAATTTTCAAGGTGTTTCGTACATGGCCACAATCAATCAGTTAGTGCGCAAGCCGCGCAGCAGAAAGCGCGAGAAGAGCAATGTGCCTGCGCTGGAGGCGTGTCCGCAGAGGCGTGGCGTATGTACGCGTGTCTACACCACCACCCCGAAGAAGCCGAACTCGGCCCTGCGCAAGGTCGCGCGCGTGCGCCTGACCAACGGCTTCGAGGTGACCACTTATATTGGTGGTGAAGGCCATAACCTCCAGGAGCACTCGGTCGTGCTGATTCGCGGCGGCCGTGTGAAGGACCTCCCGGGTGTGCGCTATCACACCGTACGCGGCAGCCTCGATACCTCCGGCGTGCAGAGCCGCCGCCAGGGACGATCCAAGTACGGTGCCAAGCGGCCCAAGTCCTGATTAACCGGAACCACAGCAAAGCGAACTGAGAGTAGCGAATGTCCAGAAGAAGAGTCATCGGCGCGCGGGAGATACTCCCGGACCCCAAATACGGTAACGAGATGCTGGCCAAGTTCATCAACATGGTCATGCAGTCGGGCAAAAAGTCCGTGGCGGAGAAGATCGTCTACGGAGCCCTGAACCAGATTGCCGGCAAGGGCAACGAGGATCCGCTTGGCGTCCTGGACAAGGCGCTCGATAACATACGCCCGATGGTCGAGGTGAAATCGCGGCGCGTTGGCGGTGCGACCTACCAGGTACCGGTAGAGGTGCGCGCGGTGCGACGCACCACCCTGGCCATGCGCTGGGTGCTGGATGCCGCCCGCAAGCGCAGCGAAAAATCCATGCCGCTGCGGCTGGCAGGCGAGTTGCTCGACGCCGCCGAGAACCGTGGCGCGGCAGTGAAAAAACGTGAAGACACCCACCGCATGGCAGAAGCCAACAAGGCCTTCTCGCATTACCGGTGGTAATCAGAATCTAACCATTTATACAGACAGAGACAGTCAGGTCAGGACAGGACAGTGGCACGCAAGACCCCCATTGAGCGTTATCGTAACGTCGGAATCATGGCGCATATTGACGCCGGAAAGACGACGACGACCGAGCGCATCCTGTTCTATACCGGCGTGTCCCACAAGATCGGCGAGGTGCACGACGGCGCCGCCGTAATGGACTGGATGGAGCAGGAGCAGGAGCGCGGTATCACCATCACCTCCGCGGCAACGACCTGTTTCTGGAAGGGTATGGACCAGCAGTTCGAGCAGCACCGCATCAATATCATCGACACCCCCGGACACGTGGACTTCACCATCGAGGTGGAGCGTTCCCTGCGCGTGCTGGACGGTGCCTGCGCCGTATTCTGCGCGGTCGGCGGAGTGGAGCCCCAGTCCGAGACGGTGTGGCGCCAGGGTAACAGGTACCACGTGCCGCGCATGGCCTTCGTCAACAAGATGGACCGTGCCGGTGCCGACTTCCTGCGCGTCGTCAAGCAGATCAGGAGCCGCCTGGGCGCCAACCCGGTGCCATTGCAGTTGCCCATCGGCGCCGAAGACGGTTTCAAGGGTGTGGTCGACCTGGTCAGCATGAGGGCGATCTACTGGAACGAGGCCGACATGGGGACCACCTACGAGGAGACGGAGATCCCCGCTGATATGGTCGATGACTGCAAGCAGTGGCGCGAACACATGCTCGAGGCCGTCGCGGAGTCGACCGAGGCCATGATGGAAAAGTATCTGGACCAGGGCGACCTGAGCGAGGACGAGATTCACGAGGGTCTGCGCACACGTACCCTGGCCAACGAGATTGTTCCCACCCTGTGCGGTTCGGCCTTCAAGAACAAGGGCGTGCAGGCCATGCTGGACGCCATCATCTATTACATGCCCTCACCGGTGGACGTCCCGTCGATTGTCGGCCACCTGGATGACGCCGATGAAACCCAGGCCGAGCGTCACCCCGCCGATGACGAGCCCTTTGCCTCGCTGGCCTTCAAGATTGCCACGGATCCGTTTGTCGGTAACCTGACCTTCTTCCGGGTCTATTCCGGGGTGCTGAATTCCGGTGACACTGTCTACAACCCGGTCAAGGGCAAGAAGGAGCGTATCGGCCGCATCCTGCAGATGCATTCCAACAGCCGCGAGGAAATCAAGGAAGTGCGTGCCGGTGACATCGCCGCCGCGGTGGGCCTCAAGGATGTCACCACCGGCGATACCCTGTGTGACCCGGAGCAGGTGATCACCCTGGAGCGCATGGACTTCCCCGAGCCGGTGATCTCCGTCGCCGTTGAGCCCAAGACCAAGGCCGACCAGGAAAAGATGGGCATCGCCCTGCAGAAGCTGGCCAAGGAGGATCCCTCATTCCGCGTTCATACCGACGAGGAATCAGGCCAGACCATCATCTCCGGCATGGGCGAATTGCACCTGGATATCATTGTCGATCGCATGAAGCGTGAGTTCGGCGTGGCTGCGAACGTGGGCGCTCCGCAGGTTGCCTACCGCGAGACCATTCGCAAGTCGGTCGAGCAGGAAGGCAAGTTTGTGCGCCAGTCCGGCGGCCGCGGCCAGTACGGTCATGTCTGGCTCAGGATCGAGCCCCGGCCGGCTGGCGAGGGCTACGAGTTCGAAAACGCGATCGTCGGTGGCGTGGTTCCCCGGGAATATATCGCCTCGGTCGATAAAGGCGTGCAGGAGCAGATGGAAAACGGTATTCTGGGCGGCTACCCGGTGGTCGACGTCAAGGTCACGCTGTACGACGGCTCCTACCACGATGTCGACTCCAGTGAAATGGCCTTCAAGATTGCCGCATCCATGGGTTTCAAGTCCGGCGTATTGAAAGCCAGCCCGGTCCTGCTGGAGCCGATCATGAAGGTCGAGGTCGTCACCCCGGAAGACTATCTGGGCGATGTGATGGGTGACCTGAACCGCCGCCGGGGTATCACCCAGGGCATGGATGAAGGGCCGGCCGGGAAGATCATCCGGGCCGAGGTGCCGCTGGCCGAGATGTTCGGCTATGCCACCGACCTGCGGTCCGCGACCCAGGGGCGGGCAACCTATTCGATGGAGTTCGAGAAGTACGCAGAGGCACCGGCGAATATCGCCGACGCCGTAATAAAGAAAGCATCCTGACAATCAATCTGACCAGTAACGAGGTAAACAGGCGTGTCCAAGGAAAAATTTGAGCGAACGAAGCCGCATGTAAACGTGGGAACGATAGGTCACGTGGACCATGGGAAGACGACGTTGACGGCGGCGATCACGAAGGTGATGGCCGAGCAGCAGGGCGGTGA
>Ga0224512_10002785_pt1 | contig 15764 bp, 16 predicted proteins | sample SF_May12_sed_USG_4_FD_169103 | JGI IMG/M metagenome (GOLD analysis project Ga0224512, IMG submission 169103) | Sediment microbial communities from San Francisco Bay, California, United States - SF_May12_sed_USGS_13 | ecosystem: Environmental > Aquatic > Marine > Sediment | place: USA...
CGAGGACGTCCCGGGTTATTCGACCTGAGATAGGTTCGTGTTGGGCGCGACGGTACCGGTTCCCGCGGCGCTGCCGCTGTTCCTCTCGGGTCTTGCGTTCTTCGGGTTCGTCGCGCGGCCGCGGCCTAGACCGCTTTTCCGCCGCGCAGTCAGGTTTCGGAAACGCCCCCGGTTGCGGGGGCGTTTCCATTTTCGGCAGGACGAAGCACGGCCCGCGGTTTCAACCCGTCCGCCGCATGCCGCCCTATTCGTAGAATTCGCCTTCGCGGAATACGGTCTTATCGGGCCTCTTGTTTTCCGGGCTATGGGGTTCGATCTGCTCGCCGTGGATGCCGAGGCGCTTGTCCGGGTCGCCCTGGCCGGGCATCGTCGACATGATCCGCAGCACCACCAGCGGATCGTCGCCGGAGTTCTCGAAGCTGTAATAGGTGCCTTCGGGCAGCATGATACCCTCGTTGCGGCCGAGTTCCCAAGCCTCGCCCCGGGGCCCGTAGAACCGGGCATTGCCCTGGAGCACGACGAAACTGTGCTCCTGATTGTGATGGGCGTGCATCGCGTTTTCGCCCTCATGGGGGGCATAGACCCGGATCTTGATCTGCAGGTTTCCCGATTCCGCAAGCACCCAGGACTGGCTGCCGGAGTCCACAAGTTGGGCCCTGAGCCGGAAACGGGCGGGCGGCGGGGTCTTGTCGAAATCGACGGTGGCGGTTGGGTCGTTCGCTTCCGCGGGGCGGTATTCGGTTTGGCTCATGTCGGGTTTCCTCCTCTGGGGTCGGGCGCTTGGTGGCGCCGGACGATCTGTGATTCACCACATAATCCCGCCGCCGTCGACCACGACGGTCTGGCCGGTCATGAAGTCGCTATCCGCCGAGGCCAGAAAAACGCACAGGCCGACCAGGTCTTCCGGCAGGCCGTTGCGCTTCAGGGCTCGGTCCTGGGCACTCTTGACCCGGCGGGCGCGCATCTCTTCCGTTTCCGCCGCGAGGCCGGTTTCGGTCTCCGTCGGGCCGGGCGCGATGGCGTTGATGCAGATCCCGTCGCCGCCGAATTCCCGGGCCATCGACCGGGTGATGCCCAGAACGGCAGCCTTTGACGCGCCGTAATGGGTCAATCCGGGGGCCCCCTTGAAGGATACGCTGGAGGCGATATTGATGATTTTGCCGTAGCCGTTCTTTTGCATCTCCGGGATCGCCGCCTTGGCTGAAAGCCATACGCCCCTGACGTTGACCGCCATGACCTGATCCCAGTCCTCCACCGAAATCTCGGTCGCTTTCATCCGCGCGATGTGGGTATAGAGGCCGGCATTGGCGACCAGGATGTCGAGCCGTCCGAAGGCCGCGACGGTATCGCTCACCATCCTCTCGGTGTCGCTCTCGCGGGCGACGTCGCAGGTGACGGCGATCGCCCGTCCGCCCGATTGTTCGATCACCCGCACCACCGGCCCGCCGTCGACCAGGTCGGCGATGCAGACCCGGGCGCCTTCCTCGGCCAGCTTCTTGCTGTAGGCCGCGCCGATCCCCTGGGCGCCGCCGGTGACGACGGCGACTTTGCCCTCGAGCCGTGCCATGCGGGATGCTCCCCGTTGTTTCGTGAAGCATAGCAGAGAGCGGCCTCCCCCGGGAGGGGACTCTGGGTTCAGCCGAAGGATGCCGGCTGCCAGCCTTCCAACTGGTCTTCGACTTCCTTCTCGTGGGCCTTGCGGGTGGCGATGCGCCAGATCAGATTGCCGAGGCCGACCGCGAATACCGCCCACATCAGCAGGATGAAGGCACTGCGGATCGCGGCCTTCTGGTGGGCGTTGAACATCGGCGGGGCGGGGGCCGGCGCGGCGCGCTCGGCTCCGGCTGGCTCGCGGCCGCCCTCACCTGAGGTCTCGCGTCCCGGGGGTGCCACCGCGACCCGCCCGGTTCCGCCGGATCTCGTGCCGCCGCCCTCCGCGAAAATTTGTGTGCTGTCCCGACCGGACGGCGTGACCAGGGCGGTGACTGGAAAGTCCTCTTCCCGCGGCCCCATTGCCGGTTCCGACAGGGTGATGCCGGGTTCCAGAGCGCCCGGTTCGCGAGTGTCCGCTGTGTCGCCAGGGGATTGCGCCTCGGCCGCTTGCTCGGGCAGATCCGAGGATTCATCGTCATCCAAGTCGGGCATCGGTGCCGGTTCCGCGCGCGGCGTTGCCCGCACCGGCGGCTTGGGCAGCCGCTTATCGACGACGTCCATGGGTTGGGGCGCTTCCCTGGCGGCTTCGACGATGACGACGAGATTTTGCATCAGGCTGTTGCCGACGCCCTGCATGGCGCCCACGATCACCACGCCAATGATCGCGGCGATCAGGGCGTATTCCAACGCGGTCACGCCGCGCGTGTCCGCGGGCAACGTGCGAAGCTCGGTCATCAGTCGCGGCACCTGGGCCTGTTTGGGGCATGAAAGCACACCAAAACCCTAGGCTGTCCGCGTTAAGAAGCGTTTAAAGGTGGTTGGGGGCGGGACAGGTTGCGGAGAGCCGCGCGACCGTTGCGTTGGGATGATTAACGCGGTGGGTCCGGCTGCCATTTGGCGACCAGCGCCTTGGCCCGGCGCAACTGGTCCACGGTCATCCGCTTGGCAATGGTATCCCGATCCTTTTCGGCGATCCGGTTCTTCCTGTTGGCGCTCAAGCTGAGCCACAGATAGGCCTGGACGTAATCCCGGGGCACGCCATCGCCATTGGCATAGAGAAGACCCAAGGTATGCTGCGCCGGCACCAAGCCGGCGCCGGCGGCACGCCGGATCCAGTGCGCCCCGGCCTTGGCATTCTGGCGCACGCCCTCGCCCCGGAGGTAGCGGAAGCCGAGATTATAGGCCGCCGGGATGTGGCCGGCCTGGGCCGCCTTCTTGAACCAGGCGACGGCCTTGGCGTGATCCTTGGGCAGGCCGAAGCCCTGAGTATACATCAGTCCGAGGTAATGCTGCGCCTGGGCGTTGCCTTTGTCGGCAAGTGGTTTCCAATGCTTCAATGCCGCGGAATAATCGCCCCGGTTATAGGCTTTGACCCCGGCTTCGTAATCTTGGGCCAAGCTGGCGGCAATCGGGGCAAGGATCAGGAGGGCGGCAAGGACAAGGGAGGGTGTCGATCTAAGCATGCTTAACCCTAGCATTCGGCCTGGGCGACGGCTACAAGCGATGGACTTGGGCAGATCGGCAGGCCTGCTGCGCCGCCCGGATCCAACCAACCGACCCGGAATTAACGCCGCCGGCGCGGGTCGAGATCCATCGGGGGATATGCTGCGGGCACGGAGTTGATGGAATTTCTGATCCAGGATACCGGGCTCTCGGCTTGGGCTTTTATCGGGCTCTGCGCGATCTCCTTCGTCGGCAGCTTCATCGCCGCCGCCCTCGGCCTGGGCGGCGGCATGCTGGTGCTCGCGGTCATGGCGCTGGTGTTGCCGCCGACGGTCCTGATCCCGGTCCACGGCGTGGTGCAGTTCGGATCCAACCTGGGGCGTGCCGTCCTGATGGCCCGGTCGGTCCTCTACGCGGTGGTTCCCGCCTTCGTCATCGGTTCCGTGATCGGCGCGGCGATTGGCGCCCGTCTGGTCATTGCCCTGCCGCTGTGGCTGCTGCTGGCCGTGCTGGGATTGTTCGTGCTGTATGGCACCTGGTCTCCGGGCTTCCGCTCGAGCCGGCCGGGGCCGATGAAGTTCCTTGCGGTCGGCGGGGTCAGCAGTTTCGTCACCATGTTCGTCGGTGCCACCGGGCCGCTGATCGCGCCGTTCGTTGCCGCCGCTTGCGGCGACCGGCGGCAAGTGGTGTCGACCCATGCCATGCTGATGTCGGTGCAGCACGGCATCAAGGTGCTGGCCTTCGGGATCCTGGGTTTCGCCTTCGGTCCGTATGTACCGCTGCTGGCGGGCCTGCTCGCCTTCGGATTTCTCGGCACCTATGTCGGTGGGCGCGTCCTGCTGCGGTTGCCCGAGCGCATCTTCAGGCTGGGCCTGCGCCTGATCCTGACGCTGCTGGCGCTCAGGCTGTTCTACGATTCCTTCGGCGCCTATTCCCGCTAGTCGCGCTGCCGCCGGATCCGGGCGGCCCTATTCGGGAACGACGATTTGCAGCATGTGTCCGTCGGGATCGTGGAGGTAGATGCACCGTTCATCGCCCGGCCGGCCGCTGACCTTGACGCCGGCGGCTTCAAGACGGTCCCGGATCTCCTCGTAGGTCCCCGTGGCGACGTTCAGCGCCAGGTGATTGACGTCATGACGCGGTTTGAAGGCCGCGCCCTCGGGCGCCCGGAACAGTCCGACGAGCTGCGGACCGCACCTGAGAAAGAGGTGCCCCGAGGAACCATGGTCCACCGTCATGCCCAGGAGATCGACGTAAAACGCCTTGGACGCCTCGGGATTGCTCACGTGGAGCACGACATGGTCGATTCCCGTGGTCGTCAGGCTTGAATTGCTGAAGGAAATATCCGCCATTGCCACACTCCGTCCCGGTTTGGGTCTGGAAACGCCGTTTTTTTAAATTTAGCACGGCTTGGCCCCGGAATCTGTCGTAATTCGCCGCCAGAGTGCGCGATCGGGACTGAAAACACCGATGCCGGCGCCGCTACCGGATGTGCCCCGGTTGCCACAATCATCGTGAAATCGCCGCTTCACGGCCCGAATCGCTCCGCAATCGCGGGCTTAAATATTTGTTAGATATCCTCCGATAGGGTGTCCGCGTGATGGAACAGACGGGCCACCAATCCATGAGCGTGACGGACAGCAGCCGAATCATGACGGACCAGGATCTCGCCGATCTTGGGCTGAGGTGCGTGGCCTATGTGAAGAGCGTCAAGGTCGCCGGCGAGGACGCCTATTCCATCCACGCCGCGGACGGCACGGAAATCGCCATCATGGGCAATCGGGACATCGCCTTCGCGACGATCCGCGAGCACGATATGGAAGCGGTCTCCGCTCATTGACGGCCGCCGAACCGATCCAGCCAATTTCAGAAATCGAGGGTGTCAGGCGGCGTTGATCGCCGTGGTGTCGGTGAGAAGCGCGTAAAGCGCGTCCGCCGATTCGGAGCCGCGCAGTTTTTCGCAAGTGTCGCGGTCGCGCAGTTTTCGCGAGACCCGCGCCAGCGCCTTGAGGTGATCGGCGCCCGCGGCCTCCGGCGCCAGCAGCAGGAAGATCAAGTCCACCGGCTGCTCGTCGATGGAATCGTAATCCACCGGCTGTTCCAGCCGCGCGAACAGGCCGTAAAGGCGATCCAGTCCCGCATGCTTGCCATGAGGAATCGCAACCCCGCCGCCCACGCCGGTGGTGCCCAGCCGTTCCCGTTCCACCAGGATCTCGAACACGGTGCGCTCGTCCAGACTCGTGATCTCGGCCGACAGGCGCGCGAGCTCCTGCAAAGCTTGTTTCTTGGATGTGACCTTCAACGCAGGAATCACTGTTGCCGGTGTGATCAGATCAGATATTTCCAATCTTCGGATCCTTTGTCTGGCTAGTTGCGCCCCGCCCCCGCCAACCGAGGATGTCCGGGAATATCGATCAAAGCCTCCGGGCCGGGGCCGGCCCCAGTCAGTCGCAATTTTCGGGCGCTCGGGTTCTAAAAATCAAGGATTTTGGCCCCGCACCCAGTACCCCGGGGCGCCCCCGGATCGAGGAGGCGCAAAATAGTTTCCGCCGGGTGGAGAGTCAATAGGGCCGGAGGGACCGGTTTTTTTCAGGCTTACAGGCTGCGGGACTTCTCCCGCCGGCGCTGGACAGACGAGGGAATCCGCATGGCCTCGCGGTATTTCGCGACGGTGCGTCGCGCGATCTCGATGCCCTCGCCGGACAGCATGTCGACGATCTTGTCGTCAGAGAACACCGCCTTGGGCGGTTCGCTGTCGATCAACGCCTTGATGCGGTGGCGGACGGATTCGGCGGAATGGGCGCTGCCGCCGCCGGTGGCGGCGATCGCCGTGGTGAAGAAATATTTGAGCTCGAACACGCCCCGCGGGGTCGCCATGAACTTGTTGGAGGTCACGCGGCTGACGGTGCTCTCGTGCATCCCGATGACATCGGCGATTTCGCGTAGGGTCAGGGGCTTGAGGAACTGCACGCCCTTGTTCAGGAATCCGTCCTGGGTCCGCACGATCTCCTTGGAGACCTTGAGGATCGTAGTGGCGCGCTGGTGCAGCGCCTTGATCAGCCAGTTGGCCGACTGCATGCGTTCGCTGATGTATTCGCGCTCGTCCTTGGTACGGGTCCGCGATGTCACCTGGGCAAGATAGGATTGGTTGATCAGCACCCGGGGCAAGGTCTCGGCGTTGAGTTCAATATCCCAGCCCCCGTTCTTGCGTGCCCGTACGATGATGTCGGGCACGATGGTTTGGGCCGTGTCCTGGGAGAACGCCAAGCCCGGCTTCGGGTCCAGCGCCTGGATCTCGGCCACCATCTCCGCGAAGTCCTCGTCGTCGACGCGGCAGATCCGCTTGAGCGCGGCGGTCTCGCGCCGTGCGAGATGTTCGAGATTGTTGACCATCGCTTCCATGGCGGGGTCGAGGCGATTGCGTTCGCGCAGTTGGAGGGCAAGGCATTCGCTGAGGTCGCGGGCGAACACGCCGGAAGGATCACATTCCTGGGCCCGGGTGAGCACGGCTTCCGCCTCCGCCACGTCGATTTCCAGGCGTTCGGCGATTTCCGAAAGCTCCGCGCGGAGGTAGCCCGCTTCGTCCAGGCTGTCGATCAGCACACTGGCGATCAGCCGCTCGCGGGCTTCGGAGAAAATCAGATTGACTTGGCTGGACAGGTGTTCGCGCAGGCTAGGTGTGTTGGCGTGGCGATCCTCGAGATCGAGAATACCGCCGTCGAAGCTGCCGCCCGGCCCCCAGTCGGAGAACTGGGCCGGTGGGGTGCCTTCGAGGTCGCCGCGTTCGTCATTGGTCCAGACATTGTCGATTTCCGCGTCCATCGGATTGTCGCTCTCGCCTGGAATGTTATCGGATGCGGTCAGGTCGGCGGCATCCTGGGGCGCGGGTTCATCGGCGCTGTCGAAGGCATCGAGGGGCTCCGGCGCCGCTTCGCCGCCGGCCGCGTCGCCGTCGCCTGCGTAGGGACCGTCATCGCCGGCTTCCGCTTGATCGTCGCCGCGGTCCTCCGGACCGGTCCCCGCCGCGGCCTCGGGGTCCTGCTCCATCCCGCCCTCCGCCGATTCGCGCTCCAGCAGCGGATTTTCCTCGATCTCCGATTCGATGAAGGTTTCGAGTTCCTGGTTGGACAACTGCAGCAGCTTGATCGCCTGCTGCAGTTGCGGCGTCATTACGAGCGCCGTGGTTTGGCGAAGGGCCAGTTTTGGTGAGAGCACCATGGCGGCCAACCTAGAGGCTGAAGCGTTCGCCCAGATAGACCCGGCGGACGTCTTCATGGGCCATGATTTCGTCGGGGGTGCCTTCCATCAGGACATGCCCGTCATGGATGATGTAGGCCCGGTCGACGATGTCCAGGGTCTCGCGGACATTGTGGTCGGTGATGAGGACGCCGATGCCGCGGTCCCTCAGGTGCAGGACGAGGTCGCGGATGTCGCCGAGCGCCACCGGGTCGATGCCCGCCAGCGGCTCGTCGAGCATCATGAACTGGGGTCCGGCGGCCAGCGCCCGGGCGATCTCCACCCGGCGCCGTTCGCCGCCCGACAGCGCCAGCGCCGGCGTGCGCTTGAGGTGGGAAATGGCAAACTCCGCAAGCAGGTCTTCGAGGAACGCCTCGCGCTTGTCGCGTTCGGGCTCGACCGCTTCCAGCACCGCGCGGATATTGTCGGCCACGTTGAGGCCGCGGAAGATGGATGCCTCCTGGGGCAGGTAGCCGATTCCCATCCGGGCCCTGCGGTACATTGGCATGTCGGTGATGTCTTCGCCGTCCAGCATCACGGTGCCCGAATCGGGGGCGATCAGGCCGCTGATCAGGTAGAAGCAGGTGGTCTTGCCGGCCCCGTTGGGGCCGAGCAAGCCGACCGCCTCGCCGCGCTGCACGGTCAGGCTGACATCGCGCAACACCGGGCGCTTCTTGAACCCCTTGCCCATGCCGATCACTTCCAAACCATTGTTGACGCGCACCAGTTCGGGCCCTTTCTCGGGGCCGTTCTGAGGGCCGCGCCCGGCCGATTTGGAACCTGTGATCTTGTTGTTCATATCCGAAAAAGGTGTAGGCGATCAGTGGTTTAATTTCGATGAAGACCGGGCCGCCATGGCGCCCACGCGTTTACTGGTTGGGGACGATCAGGACCCGCACCGGCGGCTGTCCCTTGCCGCTGTCGCCGGCGACCAGGCGGCTGATCCCGGTCTTGAAATTCACGATGGCGCGCTCACCGTTCATTTGGTTCTTGCCCCGGGTGATCCGGACCTTTCCCCACAGTTCCGCGGTTTCTTCATTGGGACGGTAGACTCCCCGTTCTCCCAGTGCAATCTCTCCCGGCCGGGTAATCACCACGTTGCCATAAGCGTCCATGCGGCGGATGTCTTTTCCCTTGGCGGCGCGTTTGCTGCGGCCGTCGCCCTTGGGCGCCGATTGCGTGGTCAGCACGTCGGCGCGGACGGTGCGCCCGCCGCCCTTGGGCGGGTTGCGCTGGCGCAGGACGGCATTGCCCCGGGCCACGGCCAGCGCCTTCTGCTCATAGTATTCCAGGCTGTCCCGCGCGGTGACGATGTCCTCCTTGGTGACCAGGCGCAGCCTGCCGCCGGTCAGTACCAGCATGCCCTTGCGGGCATCGTAGACGCCGCGGTCCCCGTAGACGGTCTGTTCCGGCGAGACGATCTTGACGTTGCCTACGGCATCGATGCGGGTAATCTCCGACCCCTTGCCTTTGATCTCTTCGTAATGGGCGGTCAGGGTGTCGGCAAAGACCGTGGTGTCGCCCTGGATGGCTTTGGCATTGCCCCGGGCGACGTAGCGTTTGTCCTTCTGGTTCCATTCGATCCCCTGGTCGGCATAGACCTCGATCGGCTTCGAGCCCTTGGTGCCGAGCCCGAGCCCCTGGGCCGCCGCCTCGGCGGTGGGCCAGGCCGAGGTCAGGACAGCCGCAATCAATAGAGCCGTCAAGAAGGTCGCATAGGAGCGTCGGCGGCTCATTGTTCGGTCCTCGCCGGCGGCGCCTTACGGGTGCGTTTGTCCTTGGGATAGAGGATGGCTTTCGATTTGCCGGTGAACACCACGGTCTTGCCGCCGTCGAGCACTTTGAACCCTTCCCCGGTGACGTCGATGGAGGGCCCGCTGCCGGTGACCGGGTCCTTGCCCTCTGCGGTGCCCGCCTTGAGGTCGATGCGCGCGGTGGGGCTCGCGAAATGCAGCCCCTTGTCGTGGTAGAGGTCGACGCCGCCGCCGAGGTCGAGCACCTGTTCCTTTTGCGCGTAGTTGCCCCTGGCGGCCATCAGGGCGACCCAGGCGCCGCCGTCGGTGGTCATGTCGCCTTTGGGATTCTTCAACACGATCTCGTCGGCGCCGGGGCGCGCGCGCCGCGCCTCGTCGGCGGTCAGCGTGAACGGGCGGGAGCGTTTGTTGGTGCCGGCGAAACGCGGCTTGACCATGCGCAGGGTCTTGGCTTCCTCCGGATTGATCTGGGCGAGGCCGATCCGGAAGCGGGTCTCGATGTTGCTCCATTGGGACCACACGGCGACCACGCTGACGATCAGGACGGCGACCGCGGGCAGGGCCAGGCGCAGAACGAAGACATTGCGCCGATGGGCGCGTTGGGTCGCCGCGGGAATGCCTTCCCGGATCGGGATGGTGCCCAGCGGGGTCGACGCATTCTTGCGGCCGCGCCGCCGCTTGCGTCCGCCAAGCTCGGATCCGGCCTTGATTGCCTCGGGACGCTGCGGCGGGGTCTTAATGGGCGGTGTGGCCATGGTGATGTCCCGCGCGACCTCAAGGGCCGCTTAGGTGATTCCCCAATGCAATATGTCGTGGATGCGGACCAGGCCCAAGGGCTTGCGGTCCTTGAGAACGAACACGGCGCTGATGCGCTTTTCGTTCATTATGCCCAGTGCCTCGGCCGCCAGCAGATGCGGAAGGACGGAAATCGGATCCCTGGTCATGATGTCCTCGGCGCGCGCTTCCAACAGGTTGGGCGACATGTGCCGGCGCAGGTCGCCGTCGGTGATGACGCCGATCAGTCGCCCGCCACCGTCGACCACGCCGGCCACCCCGAAGGTCTTGGCGGTGATGGTGAGCAGCACGTCCGCCATGACGTCGTCGGGTGCCACGACGGGCATGTCCTCGCCGCTATGCATGATGTCGGTGACCTTGAGCAGCTTGCGTCCGAGCTGCCCGCCCGGATGCAGCAGCTGGAACTGATCGGCGGTGAAGCCCTTGCGTTCCAGGAGAGCGATGGCGAGCGCATCGCCCAGCGCCAGAGTCACCGTGGTCGAGGTGGTCGGCGCCAGGCCCATGGGGCAGGCCTCGTCGCCCTGGGGCAGGATCAGCACGACGTCGGCCGCCTCGGCCAGGGCGCTCGCTTCCTTGCCGGTGATGGCGACCAACGGGATCGAGAATCGCCGGCTGTGGGCGATGATGTCGGCAAGCTCGACCGTGTCCCCGGAATTGGAGATCGCCAGCACCGCGTCCTCGCGGGTGATCATGCCGAGGTCTCCGTGGCTCGCTTCGCCGGGGTGGACGAAGAAGGCCGGCGTGCCGGTCGATGCCAGGGTGGCGGCGATCTTGTTGGCGATGTGCCCGCTCTTGCCCATTCCGGAAACGATGATGCGTCCGGTTACGTCGTTGAAGAGGTCGAGCGCCTTGGTGAAGCGTTCGTCGAGCGTCCGGCCGGCCTGGTTCAGGCCCCTCGCTTCCATCTCGATCACGCGCCGGCCGACGGCGATGTCTTTTTGCGCCCGGTCGTCTATCGGGGCATCGGTGGGGGGCGGGGTCGGATTCGCGCGCATGATGGTTGGAGCTGTCCCTCATAAAGGGGCCGTCCACTCCCGCGGCACCTGCCGCCGGCCGGGACGATCCCCGAAAAATCCTATCAGATAAGCAAACCTTTAGACACCGGCTGATTCCCAGCCTGCCCTAATGGGCGAAGATGTCGATTTCGGGCCAGCCGCCGAGGTCGAGCGCGACACGGTGGGGGAGGAAGGCGAAACACGCCTGGGCGAGATGGGCCCGGCCCTCGCGTTCCAGCATGATATCCAGCCGGGCCTTCAAGGCATGCAGGTGAAGTACGTCGGCGGCCGCGTATTCCCGCTGGGCCCGGCTCAGGTCGTCGGCACCCCAGTCGGACGACTGCTGTGCCTTGGACAGCTCCATTCCCAGAATTTCCCGGGTCAGGTCGGCGAGACCATGGCGGTCGGTATAGGTGCGCGCGATGCGCGAGGCGATCTTGGTGCAATAGACCGGCGTACAGTCGATCCCCAGCCAATACTTCAGCGCGGCAAGGTCGAAGCGCGCGAAGTGAAACAGCTTGAGACGGGCCGGGTCGGTCAGTTGCGCGGTGAGGTTCGGGGCCGAATAGGGCTGTTTGCCGGGCGCGAAACGGATCAGGTGGGCATCGCCGGTGCCGTCGCTCAACTGGACCACGCAAAGCCGGTCCCGGGCCGTCACCAATCCCATGGTTTCCGTATCCACGGCGATCACGTTGCCGAGGTCGATCGCCGAGCCCAGGTCGCCCTCGTGGAAATGGATGGTCATGACGGCAGGCTCCTCGTGCGGTGCGTCCGGCCCCCACCTTGGGCGCGACGTCTACAAAAAAGGGCGCGCCCGATTGGGTGCGCCGCGGCGTCGCAAGGAACGGTCCGGGGCCCGAAGGCCGGGCCAGCGGGCCGGCGGGCCGAGACAATCATCGCCACCGGTTCCGGCGCCCGGCGACGCGAAGTGGTGCGGATGGGGAGAGTCGAACTCCCACTTCCTTTCGGAAACAGACACCTGAAGCCTGCGCGTCTACCAATTCCGCCACATCCGCGATGTCATTCACGCGGCCTGCCGCGCCGTCCGGGCCGCCTGGCCCGCGCCGCGCCGCTCGGCCTTGTGCAGGCGGGTTTGGATATACGCGGGCGGCGCAGAAGTCAACCGCCAAGGGAGAGACGCAACATACTGGCGAAGATCTCAGGTGCGGCGTTGGGCGCGCCAAAACGATCTGGTAGGATGACCGGTCCGGTGGGGGGCCGCCTGTACGTTGGTCCCCTCCCTTGAGTGAGGCAGGGAGTCATGCCCCTTGATCAAGTGACGGTGTTCGGTGCCTCGGGCTTCGTCGGCCGCGCTGTGGTCGAACGTCTGGGCCGAACCGGTGCCCGCATCATTGCCGCAGCCCGCCATGCCGAGGCGAGCCGGGTTCTGGCCGCGCTTTCAGCCGAGGCGGATGTGGTGCCCGCCGATTGCGATGTCACAGACCCGGACCGGGTGGCGTTCCTGCTCGACGGGTCGGACGCCGCCGTCAACCTGGTCGGCATCCTTCACGAGTCTCCGGGCCGCGCGTTCCAGGCTCTGCACGCCGATGCCCCGGGGGTGATCGCGGCGGCCGCGGCGGCGGCTGGGGTCGCGCGCTTCGTCCATGTTTCGGCCATCGGGGCCGACGTCACCTCGCCCTCGAAATACCTTTCCAGCAAGGGACGCGGCGAAGCCGCCGCCTGGGCGGCCTTCCCCGATACCACCGTGTTGCGTCCCAGCGTCATCTTCGGGCCCAATGACAGCTTCTTCAATCGCTTCGATGCCATGGCGCGTCTCTCGCCCGCCCTGCCGCTGTTCGGCGGCGGCGCCAATCTGTTCCAGCCGGTCTATGTCGGCGATGTGGCGGAGGCGGTTTTCGCCGCTCTGACCGGGGACGGGACCCAAGGCCGGGCTTTTGAATTGGGCGGGCCGGACGTGGCGAGTTTCCGTGACTTGATGGAAACCTTGTTGGAGCAATCCGGGCGCCGCCGTCTCTTGCTGCCGCTTCCCATGGTATTGGCGGATCTGATCGGGCTGGCAGGCGACGGGCTCGCCGCGCTCGGCCTGACGCCGCCGCTGACCCGGGACCAGACTCGCATGCTGCGCACCGACAACGTGGTCGGGGAGGGCGCGGACGGGTTGGAGGCATTGGGCATCGAACCAACCCCCATGGGGGCGATCCTGCCGGCCTATCTCGGCCGCGGCGGCGGGGCGGACTGAGCGCCCGCCGTTACTGCAGGCACGCGGTGGCGAGTTTCGCCTCGCCGAAGCCGAAGCCGTAGACGGCGGCGAGAAGCACGAGGCCGAGGATCAGCCGGTAGATCACAAAAGGCGCGAAGCTCGCCCGCGCCAGCCAGCGCATCATCGCCGCGATGGCTCCAAGCGCCGCGACCAGGGAAAGGCCCGCCGCCAGGGCTGCCGCCGCGGTCAATTGCAGGCTGCCGGCCTCCACCAGCTCCAGCCCCGCCAGGGTGGCGGCGCCGAGGATCACGGGCATGGCGATCAGCAAGGAAAAGCGCGCCGCTTCGTCGCGTTCGAATCCGAGCATGCGCGCCGCCGTCATGGTCACGCCGGAGCGCGAGGTTCCGGGCACCAGGGCCAGCATCTGGGCGCAGCCGATGATCAGCGCCCGGCCCCAGTTCATTTCCGCCAGGCGAAGGGCGCGCGCCCCCCAGCGGTCCGCCGCCCACAGCGCCATCCCGAACAGCAGGGTCGTCCAGGCGATCACCGTGAGGCTGCGCAGGCTCGTTCCGGCCCATTTGTGAACCGCAAAGCCGGCGGCGATGGCCGGCAGGGTGGCAATCACGACATAGAGCGCCAGCCGCGCCTCGTTACCATCGACCCGCCCCCGCAGCACCGCGCCCGCACCCCGGGCCAGGGCCAGGCAGTCGCGCCAGAAATAGAGGACGACCGCGAACAAGGTGCCGAGATGCACGGCGATATCCATGACCAGGCTTTGATCGCACCAACCGGTCGCCTGGGGCACCAGAATCAGATGGGCTTGGGAGGAGATCGGGAGGAATTCGGTGATGCCCTGGACCAGGGCGACGGTCAGGATATGGAGGAGCGTCACGGAGAATGCCTCGGTCGAGGTGCGGTTGCGGCGCCGCCACCGAGGGCGGGCCGAGACCGCTTATATCACAGGCCGGTAAATGCAACATGGAATGTTGCGAACGTCGGGACGAGGACGACAGCATCGAGGGGTTCCAGATAGTTCCAGAATGGGACTAAACTGGGCTCGTGCTGCCTAGGTGTTTGCCACCTCGACGGGGAAAATGGAAGCTGCTCCCGCATCCTCCGTAAAATTTAGGACAGTGTACATGACTTATTTGTACGTTTTCGCTCGCCATCCCTGGATTTCTCCCCTATGCTCGCCTCATTGGGCTTGATCGCCAACCTTGGGGCCGGGATAAAACTTGTCGGGGTTAATGCGGGAAACCGCTGGCCCATTCTCGGTTCCAGGCGCCCTGGGCCGTTCGTGCCTTGCCTGGTGGGGATCAGGAAAACTGTTTTTTGCGCTTTCGGGGCCGCTTCCGTGGCAGGGGGAGGGTTTGGACCGGGAGCGGCGTCTTTGGTTAAGGGTTAGTCGCATTATGCCGGACAAAATGCTGAAATTCATTTCCCTGGAAACCCGGATGCCGGGGAAGCGCGACGCGGAAACGCGGCGTAGGGATTTCGATGAGATCTATGGCGAATACACCGACGAGGGCGCGGAGCAGCAGGCCTCGCGCTGTTCCCAATGCGGCATTCCGTTCTGCCAGGTTCATTGTCCGGTCTCCAACAACATTCCCGACTGGCTCAAGCTGACGGCGGAGAATCGCCTGGAAGAGGCCTATGAGATCTCGGCGGCGACCAACAACCTGCCCGAGGTCTGCGGCCGCATCTGCCCCCAGGACCGCCTGTGCGAAGGCAACTGCGTGCTGGAACAGTCGGGCCATGGATCGGTCACCATTGGCTCGGTCGAGAAATACATCACCGATACGGCGTTCGAGCGCGGCTGGGTCAAGCCACCGACCCCGATGCGGGAATTGGGCCGGTCCGTCGGCATCATCGGCGCCGGGCCCGGCGGGCTCGCCGCGGCCGAACAGCTGCGACGGCTCGGTTACGAGGTCCATGTCTACGACCGCTACGACCGGGTCGGCGGGTTGATGATTTACGGCATTCCCAATTTCAAGCTGGAGAAGGAGATCGTCGATCGCCGCGCCAGGTTGTTGGCCGACGGCGGCATTGTTTTCCACCTGGAATTCGAGGTCGGCCGTGACGCCACTCTGGCGGATCTGCGCGGGCGCCACGACGCGGTGCTGATCGCCACCGGCGTCTACGAGGCCCGCGACGTCCAGATGCCGGGGTCCGGCCTCACCGGCCTGTACCCCGCCATGGAATATCTGACCGCCTCCAACCGCCAGGGCCTCGGCGATGCGGTAGCCGCCTTCGAGGACGGCACCCTCGACGCCAAGGACCGCAATGTGGTCGTCATCGGTGGCGGCGACACGGCGATGGATTGCGTGCGCACGGCGGTGCGTCAAGGGGCGCGCTCGGTGCGCTGCGTCTATCGCCGCGATCGCGAAAACATGCCGGGCTCGCGCCGCGAGGTGACCCATGCCGAGGAAGAGGGCGTCGAATTCGTCTGGTTGGCCGCGCCCGAGGCGTTCCTCGGCGACGGCAGGGTCCGGGGCGTGCGCTGCCAGCGCATTCACTTGGGCGTGCCGGATGTCACCGGCCGGCAGACGCCGGAGCCCATCGAAGGGTCGAGCTTCAACATCGATGCCGACTTGGTGATCAAGGCGCTTGGTTTCGATCCCGAGGATCTGCCGACCCTGTTCGACGAACCGGAGCTGGCGTTGACCGGTTGGGGCACGGTGAAGACCCATCCGCGGACATTGATGACTTCGATTGACGGCATCTTTG
>Ga0224512_10002786_pt1 | contig 15763 bp, 12 predicted proteins | sample SF_May12_sed_USG_4_FD_169103 | JGI IMG/M metagenome (GOLD analysis project Ga0224512, IMG submission 169103) | Sediment microbial communities from San Francisco Bay, California, United States - SF_May12_sed_USGS_13 | ecosystem: Environmental > Aquatic > Marine > Sediment | place: USA...
GTCCACTGTGGAACGAGAATAGTGTCCTTGGGCGGCCGAGGCGCGTCAACCCGCCCAACTCCGTTGAGAACGGTGGATTACCGAAATACGAGGCGAGCACGAGCGGCTGGGCGGCCCGCGCGCGGTGTCGAGGACCGCTGCGCCGCCGGTTGTCGAAGCGTCAGGCCGCAGCGCGGTCGCGTTGAACCGAATTCGCTTGCGAGGCTACGGAGACCGGGGCTGCGGCGAGCTTGGACCGCTGGCGGACCATGCGCCGATACAGATCCTCGATTGCGCTGCTGCCCGTCTTCGTGAACAGGAACGGCAAAAAGGCGTGTATCGCACAGCAGACCGCGCTGCGCATCATCGTGAACGAAAAGCCGAGCGCACAGCGCATGTGTTCGAAGTAGCTCTCGCCAACCGTGGCTGGGTGGTCCGTGAATGCCCTGACGATTCGCACAACAAGCCCTCCTTGGACGTCGAACTTCATGTGCGATAGATATTACTACAAGATATATCTATATATCAAATTTGTCGTATAGAAACTGGACCGAGGCGGCAATGACTCCCTAAGCCATTGATGTATATATCTAACTGGCGAAATCGGTGATCTCGCACTGGCCGACGAGTAACGGGCGAATATCGTCGGCAACGCGCAGCATGATCTCCTGCAGGGCGCCGTGGAACGTCTCGTTGATTCGCTCATAGGGCCGGTTCGTGACCTCGTAGCGTTCTCCGGAGACGAGGCCGGACGAGTACGTGCGCTCGAGCATCGTCTCGCCGGCGGAGTTATAGGCGCGGACGGAGAGATCGAATTCGACCTGTGGCGTCGTGAGCGAGCGCGGCATCTCGTCTGGCCCCGTCGGATCGAGTGGCACTCGATCGTAGCCGTACGAAAAATTCATGATCTCCGGCTCGATCGCAACGATGTAGGCCATGTCGGACGTGAGCTCCTGTGTAAAGACGACCCCGTACGCGAAGCAGGTCTGAAACACCTCCGCCGTAATTTCTTGCATGATGTTGCCGATCGGAACCGTCAATGTCGTGAACGATCCGACCTCGGTAGAGGGATTTCCCTGAAAGACACGCTCCGTATCGTGTGGATGCATGAGCACGACGATCTCCGCTTCGGCGACGTAGCTCGGCGTGTCTTCCGTGACGTACTCGGGGTCGAAGCCGACTTCGTAGGCACAGGCGCTCAGAGCCGCGGCCAGTGATGGAATAAGTAGTCGAACAAGCTTCATCGAGGACTCCCTTCACTCCAAGACATGAGGCTGACACTGGCGAAGGGTGGCCGTTTGGAGAGTGCCGGCGCGTAGCCTTTTGGCGGTCTATGGCCCTCCGAGTCGCTGGCGGCAATGATGCAGCGTTTCGGTGCGACGCGGCCATCGTGTGGAATACGTACATTGGCTAGTGCTTGCCGAAGTTGACCTTGGTCCGACGGGCAGGGGGCTCTAGTTTTTACGAGGGGCTCGCTTGTGGGACGTTGTTGCCTGAGTCGAAGCTCGGGCTGAAAAAAATAATTGCCAGGGCGATATTTCGAGGCGCAGAATGCGCGCCGCCTTCACAGAGATCATGCAATGGAACCACTGTCGTTGACGAGCGGGATGATTGCCTCGGCCATCGTTCTGGCCATGACTTTTTTGGCCATTTTCACGGAGCAGCTCCACGGTATGGAGCGCTCGAAAGTTGCGGCGGCGGGCGCCGGCCTTATGATCGTTGTTGGTCATTTGCTCGGATTCTATTCTCCGGAGGCCGCGCTCGAGGCCATCGACTTCAATGTCATCTTTCTACTCGCCGCGATGATGACAATCGTGTCGATCATGATTCCGACGGGTGGCTTTGATTGGCTGGCGTACAAACTCGCACGCATGAGCAAGGGGAATTTGTTTCTCATGCTCGTGTTGCTCGGCACGGCCATCACGCTGCTGTCGCTCATGCTCGATAACGTGACGACTGTAGTGATATTCGGGCCTCTAATCATTTTGATCGCGCGCGCGCAGAAGGTGTCCCCCGTTCCTTATCTACTTGCGGCGGCGCTGCTCTCGGACACGGGCGGCGTGGGCACCCTCGTCGGCGACCCGCCGAATATCATGATCGGCTCTGCCGCAGGCATCGACTTCAACACGTTCTTCCTGCGCATGGGCGGCATCGTACTGGTCGCCTGGCTATCGATTTTGGTGGGGCTGAAGTTCATGTTCCGCCAGGAGCTTGCAGCTGAGCCTGCTGGTGCGTTCGAAGAGGTCGGTAAGATCAAGGATCCCAAGATCTGGCGCGCGTCATTGGCGATCCTGGGCGGCATGATTGTCCTGTTCATGGTGCATTCCCGGTTGCATTGGGAAGCCTGGTTTGTAGCCGTCATCGGCATGAGCGCGTTAATTTTGGTCTCACGTCATATCGTCATGGACCGCGCGCTCGAGCATGTCGAAGTTACGCTATTGATGTTCTTCATCGGGCTCTTCATCGTGATCGGGGGTGTGGAGAACAGCCGCTTCCTTGAGTATCTCGGCTCATTCATTACGCCGTTCGTTGAGGCGGATCTGCTCACGGCGACGCTCATCCTGATGTGGGTCGGCGCGTTTTTGTCTGCGGCGATCGACAATATTCCATTCACGGCCGCAATGATTCCGATCATTCTCGGCATGGAGCAACAGGGCATCAACGTTACACCGCTCTGGTGGGGTCTGGCGATGGGCGTGGGGCTCGGCGGCAACGGGACGCATATCGGCTCGACGGCCAACGTCTTCATTGTGACGATCTCCGAGCGACTTGCGCGCGAGCAGAACGATCCGAGTCTCGCGATTACACCGTGGTTATGGTTCAAGAAGGGCACGCCGTTGATGCTACTGAGCCTCGTGGTCGCGACGATTGTGTTTTGGTTGTTTTTCGATTTTTTCGCTAGACCGATCTGATTGGTGTGAGTGATACAGCTCTGGCGTACCTCATCGACGGAGGTCGGGGCGTCGGGCGGCTAGCCCCGTTCCCCGGCGCGCTTCACGTCGGCGCGCCGAGCGCACGACGCGGTTGACTCCAGACACCGATCCGCGAAGGTTTCGAGCGCGGGCGTTCGCCAATTTCTAAGCTAATCTGGACGCCAGACCCAGGCCTGAACCGTCGTGATCGGCACGAAGCCAAGCCGCTCGAGGATCGGCAGGCTTTGGTCCGCCGCGTCGATGTTTAGAAACCGATAGCCGCGCCGTAACGCCTCACGCGCTCTCACGCCGACGAGGCAGTGGTAGATGCCACGGCGGCGATAAGCCGGCACCGTGCCGCCACCGTAGAGTCCTGCAAACTCGCAGTCCGGTGGCGTCTCGAGCCGCGCTGCCCCTACGGGTTCGGTGCCATCGTACGCTACGTAGAACGTCACTGTGCCGAGCGGTAACCGGGCAAGAAACTCTTCGGTCATGGCTGAGAAATCGATGCCAAAAGCACGTTCGCCGACGATCTTGACGTCGGCGATACCGTCTGCGTCACTGACCTGACGCACCGAGATGCCGGGCGGCGGTTCTATGCTCGGCAGCTCGTCGCCGAGATCGAACAGCATGAAAGTTTCTTTCTCTTCAGGCTCAAAACCTGCCTGGGCGAGCCGATCGGCGAGATCATCAGGCTGGTCGTGATCGTAGACCTTCCATTCGAATTGTGCGCCGAGCGCTCGGAAACGCTCGATCTGTGCAGCGATCTCGCGATCGACGCTGGAGTCGTCGAGCTGTGAATACAGGACACAATTCCAGAGTCCCATGACACGCACCGCATGGATCGTGCGCTCGATGCGAATGCCCGGCTCCGCAATGATATCGCGGCGCACCTGCGCGTCGAAACGGGCGAGTATGTCCTTAGTGTTCAACGCCACGGCGGCTGCGGTTTAGGGAGGAGCGCTGCAGCGTTCGGTCTGCGTTATCAGGTCAGGCCAGTAATCCTCAGCAGGTTGCCCGAATAGATCTGCTCTTTCTCCGCGTCGGTCAGGTCCATGGACTCGATCGCCCGAATCGTTTCGCGGATATACATCGGGCCCTTCTCGGGATCGAACGGTGAATCGGAGGCGAACACCATGTGTTCGACGCCGTAGAAATCTCGCGCACATTCGAGCGGTGCGGCAGCCCCGAAGCTGGCCGTATCGGCATAAAAGCTGCGGAAGATTTCACTGTGGGAACGACCGAGCTCATCGGGAAGTTTGCTGTAGTCCGTCCACGACGTCCGCGCCCCCATCTGCGACCAGCCCGCATCGACACGTCCGGCATTGAACGGCACGATGCCGCCGGCGTGATGGAAGATGATGTTGAGCTGCGGCAGATCCGTCATGATCTTTGACCAAACGAGCCGCGACTGGCAGACGGCCGTCTCGTAGGTCCAGCCGAAGGTCCACCAGATCTCATAAAGCGACTTGTCTTCGCTCGCGTAGTCGGGCATCGAAGCGCCGCGCGCGGGATGTATCCATATCGGCTTGCCGAGCTCGTGCATCCGCTCGAAGACAGGCCGAAACTCTGGCGCGTCGAGCGGCTTGCCGCCCACGTTCGTGAACAGCTGGATGCCGGTGGCACCGAGCTCATTAATGGCGCGGTCAATTTCATCGACGGCGCCGTCGAGATCGTGCATCGCAATCGAGGCGATGAATCCCGGAAATCGGTCCGGGTGCTTCGCGCAGAGTTCGGCCATCGAGTCGCTGCCGATCTGCGACAGCTTGCGTCCAATCTCCGGACCACCCGCCAGCTCTAGCGGGGGCGAGGCCAGCGACAGGATCTGCTCATAGTCGTCGAACTGATCCATAACGCGAAACCGCTCGTCGAGATCGACGATCATCGGCACGGCTTCGCTGCGTCGCGTGATGTCGGTCATGGAGCCGACGGCATCTTTGAGCGCCTCGTAAAAAGGCACTGGCCAAATATGGTTGAAAGCGTCGAGTTTTCTCATTTCTATATATCTACCGATTCAGTTTGCTCGAAAATTCTGTTCGCACTCGGGCTCCACCCGTTGTGCCGTCGATGCGCTCCGTGGAGCACCCATGACGCTGATTTTACATGCGCCGGGTCAGGCCGGAGCCGTGTCGGCCTGCTGGGCCGCTAATTGTTCTGTGCGCACGAGCCATTGGCGCGCGAAGTACATGAAGCCCATGGCCGTAAGTTTCATGACTGCCGCGTAAACGACGGCCACGATGAAGTAATCCTGATTCTGCAACACAGTCAACATCACGAGCGAGGCAAGCGAGATGTTCTGCACGCCGACCTCGTACGTGATCGATATCCTCTGGGTTACCGGCAGGCGGAAGATCCAGCCGAGCACGAAGCCCATGGTCATCGCGAGCACGTTGAGCGACAGTACGACGGATGCAATCTGCAGGAAATACTGGCGGAGCTCGTCGAGCGCCAATAGGGACCCGGAGACGATCAGAATCAGCAGGAAGACAAATGTTACGGTGCGCAGGACTTCGATGAATTTCTCCGCTTTATCCTGCAACCTGGACCTGATGAACATTCCGATCGCGACGGGAACGACCGTGAGCTTCGCGAGCATCCACATGAGCTGGCCGACGGGCAAGTCGATCGCCGTGCCCGCCTCGAGGAAATAGTCGAGCGCCAGGAAAGTGATCAGCGGCACTGTGAAGATCGTGATGAAGCTCGTGACCGCCGTTAGCGTCACTGACAGGGCCACATCGCCGCGGCTCGCAAAAGAGTACGCGTTCGAGGTAACACCGCCCGGGCAGGCTGCGAGCACGAGCGCGCCGATAGCAATCGCCGGCGTCGGGGCGAACGCCACGCATAATCCGAAGGCCAGGATCGGCAGCAGGACGAGCTGACCCGCAAGCCCGACGGACACAGCCTTGGGCATAATGAAGATGTTTTTGATGTCCCGCGGCGTGAGCGCGAGGCCTAAGCCGAGCATGACGACCCAGAGCCCGACCGGGATGACATCTGTGTAAAAGAAGGCGACTAAGTCCACGTCCAGATCCTTCAGGCCAGTCCGGCGACCGCTCGACCTCGAGCAATTCCGCCGATGTTCGCACAGATAGTGCCCGCATTCGGGCCGAAACGCACGCTGCCGCCGCCGACCGCATCTGGGTGCTGATGGGACTGGCAGGCCATAGCCATTCCGGCGCGGCATCGAGCCGCAGCGGCCGGTGACATTTTCACCGCCTGTGGTAACGTAGACGAGGAGAATGCCGCCGAAAATAATACGGGGGGACCGGCGTGACCAAGAAGCACTCGATACTCGATAGGGAAGGCCTAAAGCCCGCAGCGGCCAATGGTCTGTTCGACCGGCGGGCATTTTTTAAGGGTGGGGCCGCGCTCGCAACGGCGATGACCGGCTACACGATCGGCAACTCGGCCGCAGCGCAGCAGCTCGTCGACGACCCGTGGAGCCGCGGGATCGGCAATCGGGTCCAGGCCTATGGAACGCCGTCGCGTTTCGAGAGCGGCGTGGCGCGTATTCTGAGCAACCCGAATGCGGAGCCTCGTACGCAACACGGGCGCACGCCGCATCACCTCATCAATGGCACATTCACGCCGAACGGTCTGCATTTTGTGATCTCGCACACGGGCAACCCGGATATCGACCCTTCCGCGCACAAACTCGTCATTCATGGCCTCGTCGAGCGTCCGCTCGTGTTCACGCTCGATGCGCTCGCGCGCTATCCGATGGTCTCGCGCATGACATTCCTCGAGTGTGGCGGCAACAGCGCGGCGCTGTGGTCGCCCGAGCCTTTGCAGAACACGGCGCAAGAGATCCACGGACTCGTTTCTTGTGCCGAATACACGGGAGTCCTTCTGTCGACGTTGCTCGAGGAAACCGGCATCGACCCGCGTGCGAAGTGGTTCATTGCCGAGGGCGCCGATGCTTCGGCTCTGCACCGCAGCGTGCCGCTGCACAAGGCGCTCGACGATGCGATGATCGCGCTGTATCAGAACGGCGAGCGGATCATGCCTGGAAACGGCTATCCGATGCGGTTATTGCTACCGGGCTGGGAAGGCAACATGAACGTCAAATGGTTGCGGCGCATCGAGCTGACCGACGAGCCGGCCCTGGGTTTCTACGAAGCGCGCACCTACACGCCGATATTGCCGGACGGCTCGGCGTACAGCTACTACTTCCTGCAAGAGGTGAAATCCTTCATTACTCATCCGTCGCCTGGCCTCGCCCTGAGCGGCGCGGGTCTCTATGAGATCTCCGGCGTCGCGTACTCGGCCAACGGTCGTATCGCGCGGGTCATGGTCTCCGCTGACGGTGGCCAGAGCTGGGCTGAAGCCGCGTTACAGGATCCGGTGCTGCCGAAGGCGTTCACGCGTTTCCGCGCGCCGTGGCGTTGGGACGGCGGCCCGGCCGTGTTGCAGAGTCGCGCCTGGGACGAGGCCGGCAACGTGCAGCCGACGCGCGCCGAGCTCATCTCGCGGCGAGGCGAAGCGAGCAGAGTGCCGCGGAGCCCGTTCGCGTTTCCGAGCCAGCACTACAACGGGCCGACGAGCTGGCGCGTCGGTGAGGACGGGGAGGTGACGAATGTCTATGCGTAGTACGCAACGACTCGCAACGCTTGTCGTGCTTGCCTCGGCCGCGTTCGCCGCATCGGCACAAGGCCCCGGGCTCGGCATTCCGATCCGCGAGGCAGACGTCGCCGCCTGGGACATCACCGTTTTTCCGAGCGGGGCGAATCTGCCATCCGGCCGCGGCACGGCCGCAGAGGGGGCGGTGATCTATGCGCAGCAGTGTGCGGCCTGCCACGGCGTCAACGGCGAGGGCGGTCTCGCGGCACCGGTCGTAGGCGGTGATCCCTTGACGAATGGTATCGACACGCCCAAGAGGATCAAGAATTTCTGGGCGAGTGCGACGACGTTGTTCGACTTCACGCGCCGGCAGATGCCGCTGTATACGCCGCGTACGCTCACGGACGATCAGGTTTACGCGCTCACGGCCTATCTGCTCGCGATCAACGACATCATTGACGAAGACACGGTTATGAATGCCGAGACGCTGATGCAGGTGCAAATGCCGAACCGCAACGGTTTCAAGCCGCGGTTTCCGGCAATGATGCCTTAGGTATTGCCTAATAGGATGCGCACTCTCTCGCCGAAAGTCTGAGATCGTGCGCGGAGTCTGACTGGATAAGAACGGAGATTGGCATGAATAGAGTGACGACGAGTTATCGCGCAGCTGCCGAAGCGTCCGTGTTGATGGCGTTGAGTTTGCTGCTGGTCGCATGCGGTCAGCCGGCCACCGAGCCAGAGCCGATGCAGGAAACAGCGCCACCGCCGCCTGCTTCGACGGCAACGGCCTACACGGGCGCGCGAGTGATCGTCGGTAACGGTAACGTAATCGAGAACGCGACCTTCGTCGTCGATAACGGCGAGTTTACGGCCGTCGGCGCAGCGGGTTCGGTCAGCGCACCTGCCGGCGCGGCCGAAGTGGACTTGAGTGGTATGACAGTCATGCCGATGATCATCGATTCGCACGTGCATACCACGTTGTCGGTGGAGGGCTTGACACAAGATATGCAGCGACGTGCAGTCATGGGCGTCAGCGCGGCGCTGAGCATGGGGCGCGATGCGTATGATGAGCTACTGGCTTTGCGCGACAATCCTCCGCCGATGGCTGCGCGATTCCGCACGGCCGGTCGTGGTATCAGTCGGCCGGAGCCAGGTCGCCCGACGGAACCCCATTGGGTCGATACGACGGACGAGGCCCGCGAGGCCGTACGCACTGAAGCGGCTCGTCGTGTCGACATCATCAAAGTCTGGGTCGACGATCGCGACGGTCAGTATCCGAAGATCACGCCTGAGCTCTTCGCGGCAATCATCGACGAGGCTCATCTGTATGGTCTCAGGGTTGCTGCGCACATCTTCACGCTCGAGGATGGGAAGGATCTCGTCGCAGCGGGCGTCGATGTGCTCGCGCATGGCGTTCGCGATCGCGATATCGACGATGAGTTCGTCGAGGCCGTGCGGGCGCATCCGGAGCTCATCATGATTCCGAACTTGCCCGAGCGCGGCGTGCCGACAGATTTGAGCTGGCTCGAGGGTTTGATGCCGGCGGATGAGCTCGCTGCGGTACAGGCCGGAAATGTCATGGATACCGACGCCCAGGAGGCCTACGGTATTCAGGCGCGCAACCTGGCTCGGTTAGACGACGCCGGGATGCGGATCGCGATGGGTACTGACGGCAACGTTTACTGGGGTGCGCATATCGAGATGGAAGACATGGTTGTTGCCGGTATGTCGCCGGCCGATGTGCTCGTCTCGGCAACCAGCGTTGGCGCGGATGTCGTGGGGATCGAAGATGCCGGCACGATCGAGCCCGGCAAGTACGCCGATTTCATCGTGCTCGAGGCGAACCCGATCGAAGACATCAGAAACACGCGCCGGATCGCCGATGTCTATTTCGGCGGTCAGGTCGTAGATAGGACGCTCTGAAACTTTCGACCGCCTTCGCGGTCGAGTCGTTCGAGCGTGAAGCGTTCTTGCGGTGGCGCGCAGGCCCATAGTGGTCTGCGCGTCAGCGCGTTCGGTTCGATCGTTGATTCAGTCTATAGTGCGTTGCATTATCGTTGCGCGCGCTTCTTTAGCTAGGAAACCGATCGGCTCTCGAGTTGTAATGCACTCGCGTTTCCTCGCGTAAATACCCATCTCGGTCGGCGGTCTGCTCACGTTGCACGTCGCCCTTGGCGATCAGAAACGTCTTCTAAAAGTCATCGCCATTGACGTTACGTTAAGTCCGTCCGCAGCTGCTCGCGTCCTATGGGGCGGATCTGAGGCGTGGTTCACACACTACGTTCAGCATTTCGTCAAAACTTACTCTAGCTCGCGATTGTGCCGATCGTTGTATCGGCCGAACGCGCGAGCAGGAGTGCCGTACACCTAGCACATACCTCATAGTTAATCAGAGCGATCAGAAATGCCGAAACTCATCCGAGTCGTATTAGTCATCTCGATAGGCGTGTTCTGTTGGTCACCGGGCTGGGCACAAGAGCTGTCTGGAGAGGAAATGAGAAGCCTCGACGGGCAAGTGCAGGAGATCAAGTCGGACGTTCTCGGTATCGCCGCCGAGCTCAGCACGTTGGAAGAGCGGCTGCTTTATCCGTCGAACACGCAACTGGCCGTTTTCGTTTCGTTGGCCTCCGGCGAAACGCTCCGGCTCGATGCGGTGCGCATACAAATCGATGGCGAGGCCGTCGCGCATTATATCTATAGCTTCAAGGAGCTCGAGGCTCTGCAGGATGGTGGTGTCCAGCGTATCTATACGGGTAATGTAACAACCGGGATGCACGAGATGACGGTCTCGGTAGCCGGCAAGTCGCAGAGCGGCTCAGACTTCAGTGAAACTGAAAGTTTCTCCTTCAATAAAGGTATCGATCCGCGCCTGATCGGCCTGACAGTGGCTGGGCCGGGCTCCGGCCAGGCAGCAATCCAACTCGGGGAATGGTAGGCAATGATTCGCGCTGCTTCAGCGCTGGTCGCGTTCAGTTTCGTGATTTCGTTCTCGGCGGATGCTGCTGAGGACGGGCTCAGCGATCTCTACTTCGGAGAAGCGCTGTTCTACGCGAATCAGAGCCAGTTTTTCGAAGCGCTAGAACGGCTCGATGCTGAGCTCGGTCAGTACTATGGGCTCGACGAGCCCGCGCTAGACACGTTGCATATCCATGTCGGCGATGCAGAGTTCTCTGTCGGTGACTTCGAGCTGAGCTATCGAATGCACCATCGCGCGGGCCGTGCGATTACAGCAGTGCTCGAGGGAGACGTCGAGGACATCGTTCGTAACGAAGCCGCGTTCCGTCTCGCCCGAATTCATTTTCAGAAGGATCAGCTCGACGATGCCCTGAATGCTCTTGGCAGAATCGAAGGCGACGTTCCCGATGAGATCGAGGACGATGTCGAGTTTCTGCGCGCCAATATCTATCTGGCGACTGATCGCTCCGAGGAGGCTGCTGAAGTGTTAAGGGGCCTGCAAGGGTCCGATACTCTCGAGAGCTTTGCCGCTTATAACCTCGGGATCGCGATGCTGCAGGGCGGGCACGAGGCGGATGCGCTTCAGCAGCTCGATCGCGCCGGTCAACTCGGCACGGCCGAGCCCGGTGCGCCATCGATTCGGGACAAATCAAACCTCGTCCTGGGTACGCTTTTGCTCGAGTCTGACCGCTATACGGATGCAATCCGTTCATTAGATCGCGTGCGTCTGGAAGGTCCACTGTCGAATCAGGCGTTGCTGAGCGCGGGGTGGGCTGCGTTCTACGCTGAAAATTTCGAGCGGGCCATCGTGCCCTGGAGCATCCTCGCAGAGCGGGACTCCACCGATCCGTCTGTTCAGGAGGCCATGCTGGCGTTGCCTTACGCCTACGGTCAGTTGAGCATTCATGGTCGTTCCGCGGTTCTGTACGGACAGGCCCTGGATGCGTTCAGCGAAGAGCTACGCAAGCTCGATGCCTCGATCGGGAGTATTCGGGAAGGAAAATTCTTGCAGGCGCTGATCCGAGAGGAAATCAGGCAAAACAAGGACTGGGTTATCCAGCTTCGGTCGCTTCCCGAGACACCTGAAACCTATTATCTGATGGAGCTGCTCGCTTCCCACGATTTCCACACCTCGCTGCAGAATTATCTCGACCTCGAAGATCTACGAGCAAAGCTGCAATCGTGGCAGAGCAGCTTCGATGCGTTCGAGGACATGATCGAGATTCGCAAGCAGTACTATGAGCCGCTCTTGCCCGATATCGATCAGCAGTTCAGAGAGTTGGATTCGAGGATTCGTTTGAGGCAAGAGCAGCACACGCTGCTCGAGCAGCGTATGCAGAGTCTTCTCATCGCGCCTCGGCCCGAGTTTCTGGCAACGATGGAGGAGCGCCGGATAAACGAGCAGCTCAATCGTATCGAGCAGAGTTTGGGCGATGATAGTAGCCCGCAAGCCGTTGCCCTTAGAGAGCGGGCTCGGCGCTTGCAGGGATTGCTGACTTGGACAGTCACGACTGCATATCACGACCGGCTCACGGAGTTCGGCAAACATTTGAACGAGCTTCAGAGTGCGATGGACGTTATGACGGCTCAGTACGAGTCGTTCGTCCGTGTTCGGCAGGCGGCGGTGCACAGTTACGAGGGCTATGAGATTCCTATTCGTCGCTTGCGCACGCGCGTTAGTGAAGCCTCGGCGAAGGTCGGTCTGCTGATGGCTCGCCAGGGACGCTTGCTCGAGCTCGTCGCTATCAGCGAGCTCGTAGCGCGCCGCGATCGCCTCGAGAACTATCAAAACCAAGCACGTTACGCGCTTGCAGATAGCTACGATCGAGCCACAGCGGCGCAAACGAGTCGGGTGCAAGAGTGAGATTTCTGCGCCACGCGGTGCCGGCTGCATCGATGGTCTTGCTCGCGTCCTGTGCGAGCAATCCCGATCGAGAAACCTTAGCGCGTCTCCATGATATCGAAGCCGACGTCGATGAGGTGACGGTCGAGGACAGCCTCGAGCGAGCGATGGATAGTTACCGGCGCTTCTTGGACGAAACGCCAGAGGGTGTGATGACGCCTGAGGCGCTGCGTCGTCTTGCCGATCTTCAGATCGAGAACGCCTACGGACTGACGGGAACCGCCGACATTGTGGAGATGTCGGCTGATGTGCCGCCTGAAGTGCTTGCCTCGAACTCACGCACGGCGTCTACTGCGCCCGCACCTGCACTCGCGCCGCCTGAGTCGGCGCTTCGGCCGCCGGCTAATGGGAGCGTGCCGGATACGCCCGCCGAGAACATCAGCGCTTCGGGTTTTGCCGAATCCGATCAGGAATTCGAGAATAGGACGACTGGCCAAAACAGCTTTGCGGCTGCAACCGACGCACCGAGCCTGGAGCTTCCTGATGGGGTGGCCGATCCGTCACTCGCCGGGCCGCTCGAAGCCATCTCGATTTATCAGCGAATTCTCGAAGAGTACCCACTCTACGAGCGAAATGATCAGGTCCTGTATCAGATGGCGCGCGCCTACGATGAGATCGGGCAGCCGGAGGAGGCGATGGCCGTCATGGAGCGCCTCACTGGGGCTTTCGGCTACTCCAGATATCTCGATGAGGTTCATTTTCGACGCGGCGAGTTTCTGTTCACGCGCAAGCAGTACTTCGCAGCCGAGGAAGCTTACGCCGCCGTGATAGCCATGGGGCCGGCGTCCACCTATCATGAGCTTGGCCTCTACAAGCTGGGCTGGTCGCTGTACAAGCAGGAGCTCTACGAGGAGGCTCTGCATCAATACATCGCGCTGCTCGACTACAAACAGTCTATCGGCTACGACTTCGATGAAGCACACGCCGAGGATGACGAACGGCGCGTGGCCGATACCTACCGCGTCATCAGTCTGAGTTTTTCGAATCTCGGTGGTCCCGAGGTCGTCAATGAGTATTTTGGTGAATACGGCAACCGAAGCTTCGAGGATCGTATCTACTCGAATCTCGGTGAGTTCTATCTCACGAAGCTTCGATACCAGGATGCCGCCGCTGTCTATTCTGCCTTCGTCGAGTTGAATCCGTTTCACCGCGTCGCGCCGAGATTCAGCATGCGTGTCGCGGAGATCTATGCCGAGGGTGGGTTTCCGATCCTGGTTGTCGAGGCGAAGAAAGATTTCGCTACTCGATACGGGCTCCGATCAGAGTATTGGCATCATTTCGATACGGCCGACAATCCCGAAGTTCTCGATTATCTCAAGACAAACCTGACGGATCTTGCGGGTCACTATCACGCGCTCTATCAGGAGGAAACTCTCGCTGAAGAGAAGCCTGCCAATTTCGACGAGGCGTCTTCCTGGTATAGAGAATTCTTGACATCGTTCCCGCAAGAGGCCGAGTCACCGTCGATAAACTACCGGCTGGCCGATCTTCTCCTCGAAAATGAGAACTTCGGCGTCGCCGCTACGGAATACGAGCGTACGGCTTACGACTATCCCGAACACGACCAGTCATCGGCTGCAGGTTACGCTGCCGTATTCGCACATCGAGAAAATCTGGAGCGGGCCAGTGAGTTCCAGTTCTCAACCGTGCGGCGGGCCACGGTGACGAGCTCATTGCGATTTGCCGAAACGTTTCCAGGGCATGAGTACGCGCCTGCGGTGTTGGGCGCTGCGGCTGACGACCTCTACGAGATGCAGGACTATGTGGCCGGCATTGCGGCCGCACAGCAGTTAATCGAGACCTATCCCGATTCTGAGGTTGGTTTACGCCGGTCCGCTTGGACTGTTGTCGCGCATTCTTCATTCGAGCTCGAAGACTTTCCGGGCGCGGAGCCGGCCTATCAGCGTGTGCTCGAGCTTACCGCGGAGGATGACGAATCCAAGGATTCGCTCATCGAGAATCTCGCGGCATCTATCTATAAGCAGGGCGAGGCGGCGAATGTTCTCGAGGACTACCAAGCGGCGGCGGATCATTTCTTGAGAGTCAAGCGTGTCACGCCAACGTCGCAGATTCGTCCGGCTGCAGAATACGATGCCGCAGCGGCACTGATCCGTATCGAGGATTGGCCGCGGGCCGCGTCGGTCTTGGAGGCTTTCCGCGGCGCGTTCCCCGATCACGAACTCCAGCACGAAGTTACCAAGCAGCTCGCGTCGGTCTATCGCAGCGACGGGCAGTCGGAGCGGTCTGCATCCGAGTACGAGCGCGTGGCGGCAGAGACAGACGATCCCGTGCTTCGCGGCGAAGCGATGTTGTTGGCCGGTGAGCTGTACGAGGAGGCGTCGAGTATCGATAGCGCCCTCGACGTCTATGAGCGTTACGTTGCCGAATTTCCGGAGCCTCTCGATATTGCGCAGGAGACGCGATACACAGTAGCCGGACTTTACGAATCCAGGGACGACCTCGTCAGCTATCACGCAACGCTCGAGGAAATCGTCGCCGTCGATGCGGCAGCGGGTACGAGTCGGACTGATCGCAGTCGTTATCTCGCTGCACAATCAGCACTGGTCTTGACAGAGCAGCTATATGAGTCGTTTATCGAGGTCGAGCTTGTGCAGCCGTTCGAGCAGAGCCTGGCTGAAAAGCAGCGCCGAATGGACACAGCGCTCGCAGCATATGAGGGTCTCGTTAACTACGCAATCGGTGAGGTTACTGCTGCCGCGACGTTCTACATCGCGGAGATCTACTTCGATTTCAGTGTGGCTTTACTGAGTTCTGAGCGCCCGACCGACCTGGAACCGGCAGCGCTCGTCGAGTACGAGTTGGCTCTCGAGGAGGAGGCATTCCCCTTCGAGGAACAGGCGATTGAAGTTCACGAGGCGAACTTCGAGTTGATTGCTGCTGGTCTCTATAACGACTGGGTGAGTAAGAGCCTGCAACGCCTCGCCGCGCTGATGCCTGGGCGTTACGCGAAGGCCGAGATCAGCACGGGGTTCATCGGTGCTATTGACACGTATGCGTATCGATCGCCCCGTGCGATTCTCGATGCAGCAGAAGCCGATGCAGCGGCGCTTCCGAGCGGCGAACCGTCTGCGTCTACAGGCAGGGCGTCGCAGGAGCAAGCCGCACGCACCAGCCCACAGGACCTCATTGCGTCGACGGAGAACGGTAATGATGTCTCGATTCGCTGATCTGCGTGCGCAACTGCGTCCCGGCGCCTACGCGGCAGCTGCGACGGTTTTCCTCATGGCCATCGCCGGTTGTTCGAGCACCACAGCGACCTCGAGGCCATCCAGCGAAGGGCAGCAACGGGCCGACAGCGCGGTAGAAACACCACGTGAGCGATCACGGCGAGACTATCCGGAGATCGAGACAGACGAGTCCGGGTTCACGATAACCGAGCAGCTCAGAATCAGCGGCGAAGCACGGGCCGACTACCAGGCTGCGTTACAGGTCC
>Ga0224512_10002787_pt1 | contig 15757 bp, 15 predicted proteins | sample SF_May12_sed_USG_4_FD_169103 | JGI IMG/M metagenome (GOLD analysis project Ga0224512, IMG submission 169103) | Sediment microbial communities from San Francisco Bay, California, United States - SF_May12_sed_USGS_13 | ecosystem: Environmental > Aquatic > Marine > Sediment | place: USA...
TCCTGCTGCCGGCGGTGAAGACCGAGCGCCACAGCGGCTGGACCATGACCGCGTCGTCCTGCAGGATCTTCTCGACCTTCTCCATCTTCTTCTTGCGCTCGTTGACGTCCAGGGTCGCGCCGGCCTCGTCGAGTGCCTTGTCGAACTCCGGATTGGCGTAGCGCGACTCGTTCCACGGCACGCCGCTGCGGTAGCCGAGGTTCAGCACCATGACGCCGAGCGGCCGGTGGGTCCAGCCGGTCATGCCGAAGGGTGTCTTGTCCCAGACCTCCCAATAGCGGCTGCCGGGCAGGACGTTGATGGTCACGTCGATGCCGGCCTGCTTCCACATCTCGACCATGGCCTGGACGGCGTCGACCTCCCACTTCACGTCGTTGTTGACGTCGATCGCCACCGACACGCCGCCGCCGTGGCCGGCCTCCTCCAGCAGCTTCTTGGCCTTGGCGATATCCGGCTTCATCTTGGGCAGCTGGAAGTATTCGGGATGGATCGGCGAGACGTGGTGGTCCTCCGCCGGCGCGCCGCGGCCCCGGTAGGCCAGCTCGAGCACCTTGTCGTGGTCGATACAGGCCTGCAGCGCCTGACGCACTTTCTTGTTGTCGAAGGGCGCCTGGGTCACCTGCATGCGCGCGACCGCGGTCTGCGCCGTCACCACCTCGAACAGCTGAGCGTTGGGCAGGGCGTTTATCAGGTCGAGCTGGTCGACGAAGAGCTCGAAGATCAGGTCGACCTGGCCCGAGGCCAGCGCGCCGACATGGGCGCTGCGGTCGTCGCCGAGATCGACGTAGACGATCTCGTCCAGGCTGACGTCGCCGCCCCAATAGGGCTCCTTGCGCTTGCGCAGGGTGGCGATCTCGCCGACCCGGAACTCGGCCAGCTCGTAGGGGCCGGTGCCGACCGGGTTCTTGCTCAGGTCGCCGCCTTCGTCGGAGAAGCGGCGGTGCACGATGGCGGTCGGGTAGTTGTAGAGGTTCTCGGGGATCGACAGCTCGGGGCGGTTCAGGTTGAGCCGCACCGTGTGGTCGTCGACCTTCTCGATCGCGCCGGCGGTCATCGACTTCTTGCCGTCGGCGCTCTCGTCGGTCATGGCGGCGAAGAGGCCGATGTTGGACGAGCCGGTTGCCGGGTCGAGCCAGCGCTCGAAGTTGAAGACCACGTCGTCGGCGCCGAAGTCGTCGCCGTTGGACCACTTGATGCCCTTGCGCAGCTTGAAGGTCCAGGTCTTGAGGTCGTCCGAGGCCTCCCAGCTCTCGGCCAGGTAGGGCCGGGTGATGTTGTCGGGGCCGGTGATGGTCAGGTACTCGACCACCTGGCGGGCGACGTTGGATTTCGGGATCCAGTCGAAGGTCGAGGGGTCGGTCATCTCCTGCACCCGCGTGGCGCAGCGCAGCACGCCGCCCTTGCCCTGCGCCTGGGCTTTCTTGACCAGCGGCTGGCCGGTGATCTTGCTGGCCATGGCGTAGGCCACCGGCGCGGCCACGCCCAGCAGGGTCGCGGTCCTCAGGAACTCGCGGCGGTCGATATCGCCCGTCCGGAGCTGCTCGCGCAACTCAGGCATGTAATAATGCTCTTTCCTTTCACTCATGTCGGATAGTCTCCCTGTATTCTGAGCCGGCTCTCCCGCAATGCCTTGGCTGGAGAGCATCCTTTGTCGGCCGGCCTTGGGCCGCCCGGGTGAATTTGGGCGCCATTGTGTCACGAAGCCGTTGGCGCAAACAACCTTGGATCGGGTGTCGCTCGGCCCCCTTCCCGAGGAGATTCAGCCGGTTCTGGACGGTACGGCACTTGCCCAAAACAGACACTCCCCCGTCCGCGCGCGACTTTCGCCCCAAAAGCTCTTACTCCTTGTAGGGGTTACGGGCAAATTACCCTTCCGTAAGGTTCCGTTCCAGACCCTAAGGCGCGTAGCCGAGCGGCAGGGCCGTGGTGTACTTGATCCGCTCCATGGCGAAGCTCGAGCTGACGTCGGCGAAATCGGCCAGCTTGATCAGGCGCTTGTAGACCGCGTCGTAGGCCGCGATGTCGGGCACCACGACCCGCAGCAGATAGTCGATGTCGCCGCTCATGCGGTAGAACTCGACCACCTCGTCGATCTCGGCGACCGCCTTGGCGAAGCTTTCCAGCCACTCGTAGGTATGCTGGCTGGTCTTGACCCGGACGAAGACCGTCACCCCGACATTGAGCTTTTCCGGGTCCAGCAGCGCCACCCGGCGCCGGATCACGCCGGCCTTTTCCAGGTTCTGGATGCGCCGCCAGCAGGGCGTGGTGGACAGGCCGACCCGCTTCGCCACCTCGGCAAGCGGGAGCGAAACGTCGCTCTGCAGGCAGTGCAGAATTTTCCGATCGATGCTGTCCATGGGAAAACCGTTCCATAGGTAATCTATTTTATAGAATTTATCATTCAAAATTAACCGAAACGAAAGAAACTTTGCAAAGATTTTTCCAAGAGACCGCAGTATATTTTCTACCAGAACCGCACTTCGAGGAATTGCCTTCCATGTTCCGCGCCTTTACCGAACACCCCGCTTCCGTCGGCGAGACCTACCTCGAGCACATGGGCATGGCTTTGTCCTTCGCGTTGCGCCTGCTGCTCGGCAGCCTGGCCTGCTTGCTTCATGCGTTCCTGCCGTTCCTTTTCGTGAAGACCGGCAGCGGCATCATCGCCGGGCTGCACGACCGCATGGTGGTCAACCGCCGCCGCCCCGGCGCGAGCAGCACACCCGCCTCGGCGACGGCCGACCCGGTGCGCTAAGAATTGGGTTTCTACGCCCCCGCGGGCCTCAGCCGCGTCGAGCGCGGCGTGTGGTGGTAGAGGTCGCGGTAGCGCTTGGCGAAGTGGGACGCCGAGGCGAAGCCGCAGGCCACGCCCACCTCCAGCACCGACATCGAGGTATTGTTGAGCAGCTGATGGGCCCGCTGCAGGCGCAGCTCCATGTAGTACTGCATGGGCGGCCGGCCCAGATAGCGCCGGAACAGACGCTCCAGCTGGCGCTTCGACATGCCGCTTTCCCTGGCCAGCTCGGCGCCCGAGAGCGGCAGCTCCAGGTTCTCCTCCATCAGCGCGATGACCTCGAGCAGCCTGGGGTTGCTGGCGCCGATCCGGAGCCTGAGCGAGATGCGCTGCCGGTCCGCATCCCCGCGGATGCGGTCGTGCATGTACTGCTCGGCCACCGCCACGGCGAGCGCCCGGCCGTGGTCCTGCTCGAGGATGTTCAGCATCATGTCGAAGGCCGCCGTGCCGCCGGCGCAGGTGAAGCGCTTGCGGTCGATCCGGTAGAGCTCGGCGCTGACCTCGATCTCCGGAAAGGTCTCGGCGAAACTGTCCAGGCAGTTCCAGTGGATCGTGCAGCGGAAGCCCTCGAGCAGGCCCGCCCGGGCCAGGATGAAGCTGCCGTCCGAGAGCGCCCCCAGCCGCGCGCCGCGATGGGCCGCGTCGCGCAGCCAGCCCAAGACCTTGCGGTCGTCGAAGAGGTGGGCGTCGAGGCCGCTGCAGACGATCAGGTTCTCCGGCTTGCCCGCGCTTTCGATCGAGGCCTGCGCGACCAGCGCCGTACCGTTGGACGAGGCCACGGGGGCGCCGTCGCGCGAGATGATGCGCCAGTCATAGAGCTTCCGGCCGCTCAGCAGGTTGGCGGCCCTGAGCGGCTCGATCGCCGAGGTGAAGGCCATCATGGCGAAGCGCGGCACCAGGAAGAAGCCGTAGGTCTGCGGCCCCTCTGCTCCGGATGGCGCGGCGTCGGTCATGGCCCTGCGCTCCGCTTAGGGCCGGTCGGGGGTTGCCGTCATGAAGGGGCTGGCGGGCCAGCTGGCATCCCACTCCTCGAGCGCCAGGATCACCTTGGCGCGATGCGCGTCCTCGTTCATTTGGGCCTTGAGCGCGTCCAGCCCGGCGAACTTCATCTCGGGCCGCAGGTAGTCGACCAGGGCGACCCGCATGTGCTGGCCGTAGAGGTCCTGGTCGAAGTTGAAGAGGTTGACCTCCAGCAGCGGCTCCTTGGTCTCGAACATGGGCCGGATGCCCAGGTTGGCGACGCCGTCGTGCCATTCGGTGCGCGCCCCGCGGTCGATGCCGGCGCGCACGGCGTAGATGCCGAAGGCCGGATAGGCGATCTCGCCCAGGGGGATGTTGGCGGTCGGGAAGCCGAGCTCCCGGCCGCGCTTGTCGCCGTGCTGCACGCGCCCCTCGATCTCGTAGTAGCGGCCGAGGAAGAGGGCGGCGCGGGTCGGGTTGCCGGCCTCGAGGTACTCGCGCACCCGGGTCGAGGAATAGGCCTCGCCGCCGGGCGCCGCCACCTTGGTCACGCTGGAGACGCCGAAGCCCAGGCTGCGTCCCAACTGCTTCAGCAGGGGGATGTCGCCCTCGCGGCCCTTGCCGAAGGTGAAGTCGGCGCCGACCACCACATGGCGCAGGCCGAGACCCGCCTCGGGGCTTCCCGCCAGGATCTCGCTCGCGAAGGCCTCGGCGCTCATCGAGGCCAGGGCCTCGTCGAAGCTCAGCACGTAGAGCAGCTCGACTCCCAGGGCCTCGATCAGGCGCGCCTTGATGCGGAACGGGGTCAGGCGAAAGGGCGGCCCATTGGAATTGAAGAAGCTGCGCGGATGGGGCTCGAAGGTCAGCACCGCGTGGGGCCCCTCGAGCTCGCGGGCGAGCCGGCCGGCCTTGCCGATCACGGCCTGATGGCCGCGATGGATGCCGTCGAAGTTGCCGACCGCGGCGACCGCGCCGCGCGCCTCCTCCGGCAGGTCCTGATAATGGCGGAAAACGTGCATTCCGGCCCCTCATCCTCCAGCCCTGACTTTAGCATTAGCATTGCCGCTCCGACCCGGACAGCCGAAATTGGCCGGGCTGCCGAGGCTGCGGGGGTCTCCACGCCGGCCTGTCGGGCCCGGCCGATTTCGGGCTTCCTGCACCTGCGCGGCCGGGACCACCTCGTAGAGATCATGGTGACGGCGGCGCTGTGAAGGAGGTCGTTCTGCGGTGTACTCCGCGCCTCTTGCTTTGCTTCGTCGATCGGCCGAGTCATAGTGCCGGCGTGTTGCTTTGAAGCCTATGGCGCGAGATGCCATGATCCCGCCCTTTGCTCGGATTCTGTCGAACGTGCCCGCCATGACGCCCTTCGTCGGGCCGGAGGCCCTGGAGCGGCGGCGCGGCCGGCCCTTCCGGCTGCGCCTCGGGGCCAACGAGAGCGCCTTCGGCGTGTCGCCCAGGGCTAAGGCGGCCATGGCGGCCGAGCTCGACGGCGTGTCCTGGTACTGCGACCCCGAGCACTTCGACCTGCGCGGTCGGCTCGCGTCGCCGCTCGGCCTGGCGCGGGAGAACATCGTCATCGGCGAGGGCGTCGACGGCCTGCTCGGCGTGATCGTGCGCGCCTTCGTCGACCCGGGCGAGGCGGTGGTGACCTCGGCGGGGGCCTATCCGACCTTCAACTACCATGTGATCGGCTATGGCGGCCGGCTCGTCTTCGTGCCCTACACGCCCGACTGCCGGAACGACCTCGAGGCCCTGGTCGAGACCGCGCGGCGCGAAGACGCCAAACTGCTTTACCTGGCAAACCCGGACAATCCGACCGGCAGCTTCCTGCCCGGCGACGCGGTCGAACAGGCCCTTGCACGCCTGCCGGAGGGCTGCCTGCTGGTGCTCGACGAGGCCTATGCCGAGTTCGCGCCGCCCGGGCAGCTTCCGTCGATGGCACCGGACGACCCGCGGGTGATCCGGCTGCGCACCTTTTCCAAGGCGCACGGCATGGCGGGCCTGCGCATCGGCTACGGCATCGCGGCGCCGGAGGTCGTCGCCGCCTTCGACAAGATCCGCCTGCACTTCGGGGTCGGGCGCCTGTCGCAGGTGGCGGCGCTGGCCTCGCTGGACGACCCGGACTTCGCGGCCGGCGTGGTGCGCGAGGTCGCCGAGGGGCGGCGCGACTACGAGGCCCTGGGCCGCGCCCTGCAGCTCGGCACCCTGCCGTCGCTGACCAACTTCGTGGCCTTCGACCTGGAGAGCGCCGCGGCCTCGGACCGGATGGTGGCCCTGCTCGACGAGCGGGACGTCTTCGTGCGCAAGCCGGGAGTCGCGCCGCTCGACCGCTTCGTCCGGGTCACGGTCGGCACGGCCGGGGAGCGTGCCGGCTTCGCCGAGGCCTTCGGCGACGCGGTGAAGGCCCTGCGCGCCGCGCGGACCTGAGCGGGGCGAGGCTGCCCGTGATCCGCGAACTCACCGTCGCCGCCGCGCAGCTTGGCCCGGTCGGCCGGCACGAGCCCCGCGCCGCCGTGGTCGGCCGCATGATCGATCTCCTGCACCGGGCCAAGGCGGAGGGCGTGGAGCTGGCCGTGTTCCCGGAGATGGCGCTCACCACCTTCTTCCCGCGCTGGCTGATCGAGGACGAGGCCGAGGTCGCCGGCTTCTTCGAGACCGAGATGCCCGGGCCCGAGACCCGGCCGCTGTTCGAGACCGCCGCCGCCCTCGGCATCGGCTTCTACCTCGGCTACTGCGAGGCGGTGGAGCAAGCTGGCGCCTCCCGCCGCTACAACAGCTCGATCCTTGTCGGCGCCGACGGGCGCATCCTCGGCAAGTACCGCAAGGTGCATCTGCCGGGCAACGCGGTCTACGACCCGGCGCTGAAGCTGCAGCACCTGGAGCCCCACTACTTCGAGCCCGGCGACCTAGGCTTCCCGGTCTGGCAAGCCTTCGGCGGGCGGGTCGGCATGTGCATCTGCAACGACCGGCGCTGGCCCGAGACCTACCGGGTCATGGGCCTGCAGGGGGTCGAGCTGATCCTGCTCGGCTACAACAGCCCGGCCGAGCTGCCCGACATGCCGGGCATGGACCGGCACCGCAGCCTGCACCACCTGCTGCCCATGCAGGCCGGCGCGCACCAGAACGGCGCCTGGGTGATTGCCAGCGCCAAGGCGGGCCACGAGGAGGGCTGCGACATGATGGGCGAGAGCTGCGTCGTCGCGCCCACGGGCGAGGTCGTGGCGCTGGCCGCGACCCTGGGCGACGAGCTGGTCATGCGGCGCATCGATCTCGATGCGACCGCCCAGGCCAAGCTCTTCTTCGACTTCGGAACCTACCGCCGGCCGGAATGCTACGGCCTCATCACCGAACGGCGCGCGGCCGGCCCGCCCCTCGGCGAAGGCGAGGATTGACCGGCACGGCGCTGGCGCCGGACGCTCAGGCCTTGCGCGCCTTGTGGAAGGCGACCACGCCGCCGGTCGCCTGCCGGCAGCCGACCTCCGAGAAGCCCACATGGGCCAACAGCTCGGAGAGTTCCGCGGCCGAGTAGAAGCGCTGGATCGCCTGCACGAAGTAGTCCCGGCAGCTCCAGGCCTCCGGACCGCTGCGAAACAGCAGGGCGGTGCCCGAGACGCAGGCCTTCAGATAGGTGCAGTAGAGCAGTTCGACGAGCCGGCTCTGCGGCCGCAGCATGTCGCAGTGATAGAAGGTCCCGCCGGGTTTCAGGACCCGCCTGACCTCGCGGAAGACCTCCATGATCCGAAGGTGCCGCGAAGCCCAGCCCAGGGTCACGATGTCGAAGCTGTCGTCCGGGAAGGGCAGCTTGTGCGCGTCGCCGATGGTGCTCTCGATCTCGAAGCCGCGCGATCGCGCGATGACCTGGCCGACGGCCTGCATCTCTCGACTACGGTCCATGGCGGAAACGCGAATTCCCGGCTCGCGCTTCAAGAGACCGAGACCGATGGCGTTGGTTCCGGCGCAGAGGTCGAGGACCTCCTGGCCGGGATGCAGCTCGATCATCGAGGCGAAATCGTCCAGCCAGCGGCCATAGAGTCCCAGGCTGGCGACCTTGCTTGCCGTGTCGTAGTAGGGCGCCACGTCCGAAAATACCGCATGCAGCTCGTTTTTCCAGATGCCTTCGAAGGCGCGCTCGCGCAGTTCTTCCCGACTGGAGAACTGAAGGCTCAGATCCTGTCCCGGTGCAAAGTTCATCGATTGCTTCCCCTGATATACCCTGAGGTTCCGGCACGGCCCGGTCCGCTTGCGTCCAGCGAAGCGGCGGTCACGGAACCGGCCGATCCGTGTGAGATATTACAATCGGGCCAGGGAGGAATTGATTCAGGTCAAGTTCCGGCGAGGGCACGGAAAAGTTCTCCGCGCAGGCCGCTTTACGGAGCCGGCTTCGCCTGGCCCCCCTTGGCTTGCATCACGGGTTGCGCCTCTGGACCGGATTTCGCGTTTCGCCTAGACTGCGCCGGTGAGACCGAGTCTCCTCTTCGGGGCCTTCCTGGCCCTTGCCCTGCTGGCGTCCGGCCCCGCCCGGGCCGGGGTCTGGGTTGCCGGCGGCTACGGCTTCAGCGACGAGCTGGGCGGCTTCCGGCTGATCTCCGTCTCGGGCAGCGGCTCGATCACCGATCCCATCGTCATCGTCGAGGAGATCACCGAGCTCGATCCCGTGACCCTGGTGATCCGCGACATGGGCGACCGTCCGCGCGACGATCAGGTGATCCCGGTTCGGCAGTTCCTGCACCTGGCGGTGATCAAGATCGTGATCAACGGCACCGGCCGGGTCTGGGCAGGCTTCGACCTCGAGCTGCAGCAGGATCTGAAGCAGCCGAGCGTCTACGGCGACGGCCTCTCCTTCGATCAGATGGGCGCCTTCGCGGGAGGCTTCCACTCGGACAGCTTCGCCGTCAGCCGCCAGGTCTTCGAGCCCTATGACCGCGTGCGCTTCCAGGACGGCAGCGTCGATCCCGGGGCCACGGTGCGCTTCCGCTTCTTCATCACCGATCCGACGCCGGTGCCGGAGTTCTATCTGCTGCAGGACCCGCAGATCCTCATGGCGCGGCGCTGGCCGCCCTCTCCCAGTCTGGCGGCCCGTTAAGCCAGGCACGGCCAGGCACGGCCAGGCCGGCGCGGGGCACCGAATTTGGACCATTGGCAAAGCAGCCTGTTATAGTCTGTTCGCAGGCCACCGTTTGTTGTGTCGGAAGAGAGGGGGAGGCAGGAGCGATGCAGCGACGCCACTTTTCCGCCGGCGAGACGATCTTCTCAGAGGGCGACGTCAGCGAGGAGGCTTACATCATCCGCGTCGGGCACGTGGAGATCGTGAAGCAGGGCGCCGAGCGCCCCCTGCGCCTCGCCATGCTCGGCGAGGGCGATGTCTTCGGCGAGATGGGTCTGCTCGACGAGCGGCCGCGCTCGGCGACCGCGCAAGCGAGCGAGGATGTCGTCGCCGACGCGGTCGGCCGTGCCGAGTTCATGCGCCTGCTGCGGGACGAGCCCGACGAGGCCATGTGGCTTCTGCACGCGCTCTTCGAGCGGCTGCGGTCGATGAATCGGCTGCTGGTCGAAGCGATCCCGGTGGCGGACTCGATGCAATGGACGCCGCGGGTCCGGCTGCTGCCGCTCACCGAGGAGACCGGAGCGGTCCTGCCGGCGGAGGGGATCGAGATCAGCCGCTTTCCCTTCCGGATCGGCCGGGCCCCGGTCAGCAGCGAGGATCAGGCGCTTGCCTACAACGACATCGCATTGCACGACCGCGAGCCCTACAGGATTTCGCTCAACCACTGCGCCATCGACTTGGGCGCCGAGGGCGCCGTGGTGCGCGACCGCGGCAGCCGCCGGGGCACCGTGGTGAACGACGTGAAGATCGGCCCGCTCCAGCCGCGCGACGCCGCGCCGCTGGAGCCGGGCGAAAACGAGGTGGTGATGGGCCAGCAGGCCGGCAGCTTTGCGCCGAAGCCGTCGCCTTTCCGTTTCAAGGTCCTGGTCGAAGCCGGATGACCGGAAGGCGGCCTCGCCTGGATCCGATTCGCGGGGGGTGGCCGTGCGGCGCGTCGCGGTGATCGGCAACGCGGCCGGCGGCAAGTCGACCCTGGCCCGCGTCATCGCCAAGGCCCATGACCTGCCCTACCACGAAATCGACGCGGTTCTCTGGCGGGCCGACTGGACGGCGGTGCCGGAGGCGGACTTCCGCGTCTGGCACGATGCCGTGATCGAGGGGCAGACCTGGGTGCTCGACGGTTTCGGCAGCTGGGACTCGGTCGAAAGCCGCTTCGCCCGCGCCGACACCATCGTGCTGGTCGACCTGCCCCTCTGGGTCCATTTCTGGTGGGCGGCCGAACGGCAGATCGCCTGGGCCCAGGGCCAGGCCGGCGCGGTGCCGGCCGGCCATTCGGAGCCGCCGCCCAACGAGGAGCTGTTCAAGATGATCTGGGACCTCGACCGGCAGTCCATGCCGCGCCTGCGCGAGATGGTCGCGGCCGCCGAGCGCGAGGGGAAATCGGTCTATTGGCTGCGGTCGCAACGCGACCTGGCCGCCTTCCAGGCCCTACAGGAGCGCTAGGGCCGCGTATTATCCAAGCGGCAGAGCGAGCGGCGCCAGCTCCGCGGCGCTGCGCCCGGCCCGGTCGCGCTTCGGCACCTCGGCCTCGGCCCTGAGGCGCGCGGCGTCGAGCCGCGCCGCCGCGCCGGGGTAGTCGAGGTTCAGGGCGCGCCCGTCCCGCACCACCTGGATCCCGTCCACATAGACGTCGCGCACCGCCCGCTCGGCGGCCATGTGGACCAGGCTGCGCAGCGGGTCGCGCAGCGGCTTCATGGCCGGGTGCCCCAGGTCGACCAGCACGATATCCGCCTTGGCGCCCGGCGCCAGGCGGCCGAGGTCGTCCCGGCCCAGGGCCTTGGCGCCGTCCAGGGTCGCCGCCTCGAAGACCTCGGCCACGCCGGCGCCTGCCACGTGGCGCTGCGGCACCCGGGCGAGCAGTGCGGCCATGCGCAGCTCCTCCAGCATGTTGTGCGGATAGGTGTCGGTGCCGAGGCCCAGGTTGACCCCGGCGGCCCGGTAGCGCGCGAAGTGCTCGAGGACTATGCCGTGGCGAACGAAGACCGTCGGGCAGTGGGCGACCGAGGCGCCGCTGCCGGCCAGGATCGCCAGGTCCTCGCGGCTGCCCCAGGTGATCCAGGAGTGCTCGTCGATGAAGATTGCGTGGGCCACGATGCTGCCGGGCTCGAGCAGACCGAGGCCGTCCAGCCACTGCAGCGGCGTGACGCCGTGGCGCCGGGTCATCTCGGCGAACTCGACCAGGCTCTGGGCGGCGTGGATCTGCAGCGGCACGCCGCGCTCGCGCGCCGCCGCCCGGGCATCCTTGAGCAGCTCGGGCGTGCAGGTGTCGACCTGCGAGGGCGTGATCATGGCCGAAAGCCGGCCGCTTTCGTGATTGAGCGCACGGTCGACCACCTCCAGCGCCGCCCGGAAGGTCGCCTTGCCGCCGTCCTCGGCCCAGTCGTACCGCACCTCGTGGCCGTTCGGCGTATACCAGCGGGCCGAGCGGAACATGGGCGCCAGCACGCCGCGCAGGCCGCTCCGCGCGATCAGCTCGAGCCAGCCGGGGTAGGGCACCGAGAGGTCGACCAGGGTGGTCACGCCGCTCGCCAGCAGCTCGGCATAGGCGACCTCGGCGGCGGCCAGGTTGCCCTCGGCGTCGGGCTGGTAGACCGGCATGTAGTCGTAGAGCCCGCTCATGCCGAGCCGCGGGTTGCCGTAGTCCTCGGCGAAGCCCTTGGCCATGGGCTCCGACATGGGATGGGAGTGGATGTTGATCAGGCCGGGCATGACCATGAGGCCGGCGCCCTCGATCTCATGGTCCGCCGGCCCGGCGTAGCCCGGCCCGACATGGAGAATGCGGTCGCCGGCGAAAACCACGTCGGCGCCTTTCAGGTAGCAATGCCCCTGCCGCGCCGCGTCCCAGGCGACCGTCCAGGTGGCCTTGCGGATGACGGTGGTCCCGCCCATCACGCGCCGTCGAGCAGCTCGGCCGGGTCGCCGAGCGCGATGGCGCCGCCCTCGATCACCCGGCAGGTCACGCCGCCGCGCCAGTCGGGCCGTAGGGCCCCGGTCAGGCCGTCGCGCTGCTCGTCCATGCGCGTGCAGGGATCGCACTCCCCCGTGACCTCGAGCAGCATGCCGCCGACGCGCAGGCGATCTCCCGCTCGCCGCGGAAGGCTTACCCCCTCGACCAGCAGGTTGGCACGCCTGAGCGTCCAGGGCAGGGCCTCGCCCAGCTCGTCGCAGACCGCCTGCCAGGCCTCGCGCGCCAGCACCGTGACCTGGCGGTCTCCCGGCTTGCCGCGGTAGTCCCCCTCGATGCCGGCCGCCTCGCTCACCTGGACGGCGTCGGTCTCCTCCATCGGCGCGCGCTTGCCCGCCTTGCGCGCGATCCCCAAGAGCGTCCCCATGGCTACCCTTTCCCCTGCTGACAAACCGGCCCATCTTTAGCACATAGTGGGACGCTTGAACCCGATGAGGCTCGGCCATGGTGCAAGCGACTTTGGAAACCGCCCGTCTTCGCCTTCGGCCGCGCACGATGGCCGACCTCGGGGCCAACGTGGCCATGGACCTCGACCCGGCGGTTCACCGCTACATCTATCCCGACGGCGCGCCCGACCCCGCCGCCCAGCGCGCCAAGATTCGCACGCAGATCGCCGAAGGTTGGCCCGGGACCGGCGGCATATGGGTGGTGGAGTGGCGGCACGCAGCTGGCTTCCTCGGCTGGTGCGGTCTCTTTCCGCTGGAAGACAGCGGCCTGATCGAGATCGGCTACCGCTTCGTCGCGGCGGCCTGGGGACAGGGAGTCGCCACCGAGTCGGCCCGCGCCGTGCTCGACCATGGCTTCGACGTGCTCGGCTTCGATCCCATCGTCGCGGTCGCTCATCCCGAGAACAAGGCCTCCCACGGGGTGCTCGGGAAGATCGGCATGGTGGCCGAAGGCACCGCGTTTCACTACGGCCAGGAGCTGTGCTTCTATCGTCTCGCCCGTGGCGGCGGGCGCGCGAAACGTGGCAGATCGTACACGCTCCGCGATGGCCGGCCGGACGACGGCGCCGCGATTCTGCGTGTCCATCGCCGTGCAATCCTGGCCCTGGCGCGGGCGGACTATACCGAGCAGGAGACGCATAGCTGGGCCGCCAAGCTGGTGCCGGAGGGTTATGGGAAAGCCATGAGCGAAGGCGGCGAGATCTTCGAGGTCGCGCTCGACGAAGCCGGCCGTGTGATCGCCTTCTGCTCGCGCCGCGAGGACGAGGTGGTCGCCCTCTTCGTCGATCCCGACTGGGCGCGCCAGGGTTTGGGCAGCGTGCTGCTGTGCCGCGCAGAGGCCGCCATTGCCGCCGCCGGCCACCGCAGGGCGCGCATCGGCGCCAGCCGCACGGGCCAGGAATTCTACGAGTCCCATGGCTACCGCCTGGTCGAGCGGCGCGGCTGGCAGTCCCGTGGCGGCCTTGTGCTCGAAATGTTGGCAATGGGGAAGGCGCTGGGCTCCCCCCGCCGGGGCGGGTAATGGGCCAGTTGGAGGGGCAATGGCTCTCGAGGTCGTAACGGTCTTCGGCGGCAGCGGCTTTCTCGGCCGCCGGATCGCCGCCCGGATGGCCGATGCGGGCGCGGCGGTACAGGTTGCCGTGCGCAGGCCCGAGCGGTTTGACCCCGGCACCCTGGCCGAGCCAGGCAGGGTCTCGGCGCTTCGGGCCGATGTCCGGGACGAGACCTCGGTGGCCGCGGCCTTGGCCGGCGCCGACGCGGTGGTCAACGCCGTCGGGCTCTATGTCGAAGGCGGCGGCGAGACCTTCCGGGCCGTTCATGTCGAGGGCGCGGAACGCGTGGCGCGCCTCGCGGCCCGGGCCGGGGCCCGCGCCCTGGTCCAGATCTCCGGTATCGGCGCCGATCCGGGCTCGCGCTCCGCCTACGTGCGCGCCCGGGCCGAAGGCGAGGTCCGGACCCTGGCGGCCTTTCCGGGCGCCACCATCCTGCGGCCCAGCGTGCTCTTCGGGCCGGACGACGCTTTCCTCACCCTCTTCGCCCGCATGGCCCGCCTGCTGCCGCTGCTGCCGATCTTCGGCCGCGGCGCGACCCGGCTGCAGCCGGCCCACGTCGACGACGTCGCCGAGGCCGTGGTCCGCGCCCTGGAGGATCCGGCGGCAAAGGGGCGGGTCTACGAGCTCGGCGGCCCAAGGGCCTACAGCTACCGGGAGTTGCTTTCCCTGGTGATGGCCGCGGCCGGCCGCCGCCGGCCCCTGCTGCCGGTGCCCTACACCGTCTGGCACCTGCTCGCGCGCCTGGCCGCCGTGCTGCCGCGCCCGCCGCTGACCCGCGACCAGGTGATCCTCATGGAGCAGGACAACGTGGTCGGCCCGGATTTCCCCGGCTTCGCCGAGCTGGGGATCGTGCCGAGGTCGGTTGAAGACTCCCTGCCGAGTTGTCTCAGCCCGGGCTAACCCGCCGCCACCGCGCCGGCCGCGACCAGCGCCTCGATCTCGGCCTCCGTGTAGCCGTGTTCTGCCAGGACCGCGCGCGTATGCTCGCCATAGGTTGGCGCGCCCCCGGCCACGCCGCCCGGCGTTTCGGACAGCTTGATCGGCAGGCCGAGGGTCTCCACCGCCCCGAGGGTGCTGTGCGCGGCCTCGACGACCATGCCGCGGGCACGGGTCTGCGGGTCGGCCTGCATCTCGCCGACCGAGAGCACCGGGCCGGCCGGCACGCCGGCGGCCTCGAGCTTGCCGAGCCACTCCGTCGTGCTGTGGCGCTTCAGGAAGGGCGCCAGCACCTCGACCAATTCCGGCAGGTGGCTCATGCGCGCCCGGTTGTCCGTGAAGCGCGGATCCCCGGCCAGGTCCGGCGCGCCGATCACCTCGAGCAGGCGCAGCCAGTTGGCCTGGTTCGCCGCGCCCAGGGTGAGCCAGCCGTCGGCGGTCTCGAAGGCCTGATAGGGCGCGTTCAAGGGATGGGCCGAGCCCATGGGCCCGGGCGAGACGCCTGTGGCCAGCGCGATCGCCGACTGCCAGTAGGTCTGCACGATGCCGGCCTCGAACAGCGAGGTGTCGACCCGCTGGCCCCGGCCGCTGGTCTGGCGCGCGATCACCGCCGCGACCACGCCCAGCGCGCCCAGGATGCCGGCGGTGATGTCGGTGACCGGCGCGCCCACCTTGACCGGCGGCCGGCCCGGGCCCTCGCCGGTGATGCTCATGAGGCCGCTCATGCCCTGGGCGATCAGGTCGAAACCGGCGCGCTCCGCATAGGGCCCCGTGCGCCCGAAGCCGGAGATCTCGCAGTAGATCAGGCCGGGATTGTCCTGCTTGAGCGTCTCGTAGCCCAGGCCGAGCCGCTCCATTGTGCCCTTGCGGTAGTTCTCGATCACCACGTCGGCGGACTTCAGCAGGCGGCGCAGCACCGCCTTGCCCTCTTCGTGCTTCAGGTCGACGGCGATGCCCCGCTTGTTGCGGTTCATCATCATGAAGGCGGCGGACTCACCCCCGACCTCCGGCGGCAGGAAGCGGCGCGAGTCGTCGCCGCCCGGCACCTTCTCGACCTTGATCACCTCGGCGCCCAGGTCGGCCAGCATCAGCCCGCAGACCGGCCCCGCCATGATGTGCGCCAGCTCGACGACCCTCAGGCCGGCCAGCGGGCCCTGTCTCCCATTCATCGAATCGCCCTCAAGAGATAGCCTTTCCCAGTGCCGTTTTTTCACCACAGAGACACAGAGTCATAGAGAAAAGGGGACTTGAACCACCAAGGCACGGAGACACCAAGGAACACCAAGGAACTCTTCGCGCGCTTTGCGCGCAACCAGTTTGTTCTTCGTGCCCTTCTTCGTGTCTTGGTGCCTTCGTGGTTTATTCTTTTTTTGTTTCTCTGTGTCTCTGGTGCGCCAGGCGAAGCCTGGCCCTTCTCGTGAACTGAAAGGTGTTCACCATGTAGTTGTCCGTTTGACATGTAGCCAATCGAGCGTGCGTCGGAGTGATCCGGCGGGCGAAGCC
>Ga0224512_10002788_pt1 | contig 15757 bp, 17 predicted proteins | sample SF_May12_sed_USG_4_FD_169103 | JGI IMG/M metagenome (GOLD analysis project Ga0224512, IMG submission 169103) | Sediment microbial communities from San Francisco Bay, California, United States - SF_May12_sed_USGS_13 | ecosystem: Environmental > Aquatic > Marine > Sediment | place: USA...
CCACTGCGCGAAGCGCATGCCGTACTTCGCCGTGCCCCGCTACGTGCGCCTGATGGACGCGCTCCCGAAGACGCCCACCGCGCGGGTGCGAAAAGTCGAGCTCCGCGAGCTAGGGGCCGACCACGACTGCTACGACCGCACCAAGAGCGGGCCCAAGCTCGGCCGGTGAGCGGCGAGCTCGACATCGGCGAGGCCGCCGCCTACATCAGCGGCGAGCGCCCCGGCCTCGACGAGGACCACGTCTGGGCGGTGCTCAACGAGATCCGTCGTCCTCCCCCTGCCGGTTCGGACGGATTGGCAGAGCAGCTCATCTCCGGCACCCATCCGGAGATCTCCCCCCGCGACATCAAGCTGATCCTCGCCGAATGGCGCGCCTACGCGGACATCGCGGGCCAGCGTGACTGGGACGACGACGAGCTGGACTACGTGAACCGCTTCGACGACGACTGAGCCCGGCCCCGGCGAGGGAGTTGCTCACAAGCCTCTTAAGGGGCTAACGCTGAGCTCATCGCCACCGCACACCCGTACGGAAGGGTCCCGCCCGTGAGAGCTGCCCTCGTCCTTGGCGCCGCAGTGACCGCGCTCGCCGGCCTGCCCGCTTCGGCGTCCGCCGGCACAAGCGTCCTCTACGACGCAGAGGGGCCCGTGAAGGAGATCGTGCGCGGCGGGTTGTCAGGGCCGAAAGGGGCTCTCCATCAAGCCCCGGCGCGCCGGGTGCTCGGGCGCAGGTACCGCGTCAGCAAGATCAGCGGTCGCGAGCTGCAGGGGCGAAGCGCCGCATCGATCGCCTCGCTGCTGAAGAGTCACATCCGCAGGTGCACGATCCGTGGCAGCGACCACGCCTGCAGCAGCCACCTGGTCTTCGTCGACGAGATCACCGCCGCTTTCAACGATCGCAAGGGGCCGCGCTACGGGGCGAACCTCACGGCGGCGATGCGCATGTTGCGCCAGCAGAGCCCCTATGGCGGTACGTGGGCGAGCCGCGTACACCTCTACATGGCGCCGAACTTCACCTCGTCCATCGCCAAGGGCCGCGGGCGCGACCACAACCTCGGCCGCGACGGGAGACCCCACTTCGCCACCTGGAGCAGAGTGCTCCCGGGGCTCGCGCTCGCCGGCGGCGTGTGGCTGGAGATGTACCACGCGCGAAGCGGCCGGATCACTCCCTTCACCCGCGCCGAATGGCGCAATGGCGGCAAGGACGTCTGGTCGCTGCTCGAGCGGCGCGGCGGACGGTTGAGCCGTCTCCACTTCATGATGTCCCGGGCCGCGAGCAGGCCGGTCGGGGCGCCCGCCAGCTGCGGCGGCGGGATGGCCTGCCAGTGGAAGCTCGCCGACACCGGCAGCGTCAACCGCCGCATCCTCGACAACGGCGTGGGCGCCTACCGGGTTGGCAGCCAGGCGCGCGCCTGGCTGCGCCAGCACAAACACCGGGTGCGGTAGTCCCGCGCGCGTCCCGCCGGCGCGCGGACGAGGTCGCCTCCAGCTCACCGGGTACCCCGAGCCTCGGCTGTCAGGCCATAATCAGCACATGCCCCCGACGTCGCGACTCACACTGCCACGACGACCAGCATGCCGAGGCGGGCAGTGACCGCCCGACGCATCAAGCCGGGCTATCTGCTCCCGAGCGCCGCCTTCACCCTCAAGCGCCGCCAGATCGTGGCCCACGAGCCCAACGCCGAGCCTTTTCGGGTCGGTGACGCCCTATACGTCGAAGTCGAACGCCTCGGCCATCACGGCGAGGTGATCAACAAGCATGGTCGGTTACACCGTCTGGTGCGCGGATCGCGCCTGATCGGTGTCGCCGGGAATCGCTACGCCCCGGACGAGTTCGAGGTCATCATCCCCGGCGAGGCGGGCGTCGCCCTCGACCTTGCGTCGCGTGGTGGCGTGCTCGGCTCACTCACCACGCGGAACAGCTCCGTCCCCGCCCCAACTCGGGTCCGTGTCCTCGGGCGCGTGGTGGACGGGCAGGGAACCCGTCTGAACACCCTCGACTATCCGCTGATCACGGAGCCGCCACGACGGTCCGGCGCGGGCGCCAAGCTCGTTCTCGTCTGTGGAACGGCCATGAACGCAGGCAAGACGACCGTTGCCGCGTCCTGCTGCTGGGCGCTGTCGACGATGGGTCACGAGGTGCGGGCCGCGAAGCTCACGGGAACGGCGAATGTCAACGACATCCTGAAGATGAACGACGCCGGCGCGAGCACGTATTGCGACTTCACCTACCTCGGCTATCCGTCGACCTACCTCCTCGAGAAGGAGGATCTGGCGCGGATATTCCAGGCGATCGACGCCAAGCATGCTTCGAACCCACGCGCCTTCTGGGTGGTCGAGCTGGCCGATGGCGTCCTGCAGCGCGAGACCGCGATGATGCTCGCCAACCGGACCGTGCGCGATCGAATCCATCGCCTCGTCTTCGCAGCCCGCGACACCTTTGGCGCGCTTGGTGGGATCGAGGTCCTGAGCAGGGAGTTCGGCCTGACGCCCGACGCCATTTCCGGCATCGTCGCCTCGTCGCCGCTGCTGGTCCGAGAGTTCCAGGAGCACTCGGCGATACCCATCATCAATAGTGTCGACATCGATCTCGACGAGTTCTGCCGCGTGCTCATTTGACCGAACCTCATCCCTATCACCCCCGCTCCACGTTTGTGACGCCCGTCGTGGCCGTGCATGGCGGCGCCGGAGGGCGAATCTTCGACGCTCCCGAGGCCGCCGGCGTGTGCGAGCGGGCGAGCGCCGCGGGCCTCAACATCCTGCGAGGCGGCGGCTCCGCTCTCGGCGCGGTTCAACGGGCCATCGAGGTGATGGAGGACGATCCACTGCTCAACGCCGGCACCGGAGCGGCGCTGAACGAGGATGGCCGTCTCGAGCTCGACGCCTCGATCATGGAGGGCTCCGACCTGGGCGCGGGAGGCGTCGCGGCGCTCTCTCCTTTTCGCAATCCGATCGCGATAGCACGAGCAGTCCTGGAGGACGGCGCTCACGTTCTGTACGCCGGTGCGGGAGCGGACAGCTTCGCGAGGGAGATGGGCTTCGAGCCGGTGCGCCTGACCGAGATGAGGACCCGGCGATCGATCCAGCGGCTGCTCGCCCGCCAACGCGACGGCGCCTCCGAGCCCGATGACGACCTCGATACCGTCGGGGCCGTCGCCGTCGATCGCTTCGGGAGGACGGCGGCGGGCACCAGCACCGGAGGAACCGTCGGCCAGCGCCCTGGGCGGATCGGCGACTCCCCACTGATCGGTTCTGGCACCTATGCCGATGACGAGGCCGGAGCGTGCTCGACGACCGGCCTCGGCGAGGCGATCATCCGAGAGTGTCTGGCCTTCCGCGCCGTCGCACTGCTCCGGCTCGGCGTCCCTGCCACGGAGGCGAGCAGCGCGACGATCTCCCGATTCAAGAGCCGAGTCGGCGGTCGCGGAGGCCTGATTCTGGTGAACGGCGCCGGCGAGGTGGGCATCGCAAAGAACACCGATGCCATGCCCTACGCCGTGAGCCAGCTCGGGCACGAGCTCATCAGCGGCTTCTGAGCGGGGCGCTCTCGTGAGCCAGGGTAGTGGCCCGCTTAAGGTGACCGCGGGGGCTGGGGCGTTGGTGTGGCTCGGCGCCGCAAGCCTCGCCGCCCACGAGCATTCCGTAGCGGTTCGCGCCGCCGAAGTCCCCCCATTGGACGCAGGCCCACGGGTCTCGGTGATCATGCCCGCGCGAAATGAGGAGCGGGGCGTGGGCCGGGCGGTCGCGTCGCTGATGGCCCAGGACTACGCCGACATCGAGGTGATCGTGGTCGACGATCAGTCGACCGATCGCACCCGCGCCGAGGCCCGCGAGGCAATCGGCAGAGATCGCCGCGGGCAGATCGTCGACGGCGCGGAGCTGCCGGACGGCTGGGTGGGCAAGAGCTGGGCGGCCTGGCAGGGGTATCAGCGCGCCACCGGCGGCTGGCTGCTGTTCACCGACGCCGACGTGGTCCACCGGCCGGACTGCCTCGGCCGCTGCCTCGCGCTCGCCACAGCACTCGACCGCGGCATCACGCTGGTTCCACGCATCGAGGTCGGCACCCACACCGAGGCGGTCGTGCTTCCCGCGGCCTTCGCCATGATCGCGACCTTCGTAGCGCCGGGGCCGCTCGTGCGCACTCCGTCCTCATCCACGGCCATGGCGGCGGGAGGCTTCATGCTGATGTCTCGCGAGGACTACGAGCGCATCGGCGGCCACGACGCGATCCGCAGCCGCATGGTCGACGATGTCTCGATGGCCGAGCGGCTGAAGGCGGCCGGCCGCCCGCTTCGGATGGTGGACGGGGTCGAGCTCGCGCATCTGCGCATGTACGACGGTGCAAGGGACATGTGGCTCGGCTGGCGCAAGAACGCGAGCTTCGGGGCCGCCGATGTCCCGCGCGCGGTGGTCGGGTCATCGCTGGTGGCCGCCACGGCCGCGATCGGCCCGCTCGCGAGCGTCGCCGGCATCCTCTCGGGCCGCCACGGCCTGGCCGCACTGGGGACGATCGGCTGGGGCGCCCAGATCGTGACGGCGCGGATCAATTCCCGCTGGGTCGGCGGGTCGCCCGCCTACGCACTGGCGTTTCCCGCCGGAGTAGCGTTCATCGCCGCGGCAGCAATCCGCGGGGCGATCGACCGCCTCAGCCGCAAGGGCCCCGTGTGGCGGGGGAGGCGCTACCCGACTGCGGACTGATCCGCGTTCTCGAGCAGGATGTCGCGCGCGGTGTTCAGCGCGACGGTCAGGTTCTCGGCCTCGTTGCGGATACCCGGGTGCAGGTCCGCGACCCGGTCGGGGTGAGCGCTGCGCACCAGATCCCGGTAGGCGGCCTCCACCTCGGCGCGGGTCGGGTTCGGGCCGACACCCAGCACGGCGGCGGCCTCGGCCGGGCTCTTGGGGACGTAACCGGCCGGCGGGGAAGCGTCGCCTCCGTTCGGAGTGGCCACCCGCTTCAACCGAGCGCGCTCGGCGATCAGCCGGGCAAGCTCGTCGTCGAGCTCTTCGCCCTTCTTCGCGAGCTCCTCGCGCTCCATCCGGACCTCCTCGGCCAGCCGCGTGAGCTCGTCGGTGCGCGCCCGGCCGGCCTCAGACAGAGCGGTCAGCATCTGGTGGGGCTGCAGCGGCGTGCTGTGGTCGGTCGGCACGGGGCGCGCGTGACCGCTCTCACCGCGCTGTAGTGAGTCGATGATCTCGCCGAGCCCCAGATGGGCACGGTTGCCGTCGGTGGCGCCCCCGTAGGGAGCGAAGCGAATGAGCCCGTCGCCGCCGATGCTCGGGTCGGCGAGGTACGAGACGGACGAGCGGCCCACCAGCAGCACCCGGCGCCGGGGCTCGCTCTCGTGGCCCACCAGGTCGAAGCGGGCGGAGTTGTCGGTTCCGCCGAGCGTGTCGATCTCCGATTCGAGGTCATCAAGACGGCGCGACACCTCCCGTCCGTCCGGGGTGTCGGGCATCGCCTCCCGCGCGTCGGCGGCAATGGCCCGAGCGCGATCCACCTCGCCACTCTGGCCGACCGCCAGCACGCCGAGCCAGATCCCCCATGCGGTCTCGCTGACCGCCGCGGCGACCGATGCCGCCTCGTCTGGGTGGTCAAGCGCAAGCAGGCCGCGCGCCAGGCCGAGGCGGGCGTCGTCGCTGCCGTCAACCGCCGCGGCGACGGCGAGCAATCCGACCTGGCGCCACAGGCCTGCCGCAGTGCGCGCGAGACGGGGGCCCGCCGCGTCGATGAAGGTCTGGGTCACATCGGAAACGGTAGCGCCCGCAAGCCCCGAGCACCCGCGGTGCGTTTATGCTCGCACCTAGTGAACCGCCTCGCCTCGGAGCCGAGTCTCTACCTTCGCCAGCACGCGCACAATCCGGTGCACTGGTACGCCTGGGGCGAGGACGCGTTTTCCGACGCTCATACGCGCGGGGTGCCCGTGCTGCTCAGCATCGGCTACTCGAGCTGCCACTGGTGCCACGTCATGGCTCACGAGAGCTTCGAGAACGAGGAGACCGCGGCGTTGATGAACGAGCTGTTCGTCAACGTGAAGGTCGACCGGGAGGAACGACCCGACGTCGACGCTCTCTACATGCAGGCGACCGTAGCCCTCAGCGGTAATGGCGGGTGGCCGATGACGGTCTTCCTTACGCCGGCGGGCGAGCCGTTCTATGCGGGGACCTACTTTCCGCCGACCGCCGGACGCGGAATGCCCGCGTTCGCCGATGTCCTGCGCGCCATCTCCGACGCGTATGCCAATCGCCGGGAGGATGTCAATGCGCAGGCAGAGCAGCTCGCCGAGCGCCTCAACTCGATGGCGAGCGTCGACGGCGGCCAGGCGCCCTCGGAGGCGATGCTCTCCAGCGCGATGCTCGGCCTGGCGCGCATCTTCGACCCGAACCAAGGCGGCTTCGCGGGCGCACCGAAGTTCCCGCCCTCGTTGGTGCTCGACTTCCTTCTGCGCCGAGCTTGGGCGAAAGAGGACCGACACGCCCGCGAAATGGCAGAGCTCACCCTGCGGCGCATGGCCGAGGGGGGCATCTACGACCAGCTGGGCGGCGGATTCCACCGCTACAGCGTCGACGGCGTATGGCTGGTGCCACACTTCGAGAAGATGCTCTACGACAACGCGCTGCTGGCATCGGCGTACGCTCTTGCGTTCCGAGTGACCGGAACGCAGGGCTACGCAACCATCGCTGCTGAGACCCTCGACTACTTGGTGCGCGAGATGCGCCTGCCGAACGGGGCGTTCGCCTCCGCCCAGGACGCCGACTCACCAGGCGGAGAGGGCGCCTACTTCGTCTGGAACCAGCAGCAGATCATCGACGCGCTGCCGGAGGATCAAGCGAAGGTCGCCATCGCCCGCTACGGCGTGACCGCCGAGGGCAACTTCGAGAACAACTTGACCGTGCTGCGGGTCGCGATGCACATGGATGCGATCTCTGAGCAGATCGGTGAGCGCGCCGAGCCGCTCCTCGCCGCTGCGCGCGCGGCCATGCTCCGGGCCCGCGCCGCGCGCGAGGCCCCGGCGCGTGACGACAAGGTGATCGCCTCGTGGAACGGGCTCGCGATCGCCGCCTTCGCCCAGGCCGGGACGGCGGCGGACCGCGCCGACTACGTCGAGGTAGCCGAGCAGGCCGCCGGCTTCATCCTGGACGAGATGGTCGTGGATGGCCGGCTGAGGCGGACTCATCAGGACGGCGAGCCACTGCACGCCGGCCAGCTCGACGACTACGCCAACGTCTGCCACGGCCTAATGGCCCTCTACGAGGCGACCTTGGCTCCGAGGTGGCTGTCCGCGGCGCGCGAGCTGGCCGCGCAGATGGTCGCGCATTTCGCCGATCCCGCGGGCAACGGTTTCTTCTACACCGCCGACGACGCCGAAGAGCTGGTCGCCCGGACCCGCGACGTCGAAGACCAGCCGGCGCCGAGCGGTAACGCCCAGGCAGCGCTGGTGCTCGCGCGACTCAGCGCCCTGACCGGCGACGCGAAACTGCGCGAGACGGCCGAGGCTGCCATCGCGCCCGTCCACGCCAGCATGGAGCGCCACCCCCAGGCCTTCGGCACCTCGCTGGTCTGCGCCGAGCTCTTGCTCTCCGAGGTTAGAGAGATCGCGATCATCGGAGATCTCAACGATCAGGACACGCAGCAACTGATCGCGACAGCGAGGCGTTCGGCGGGGCCGTACGCGGTCATCGCTGCCGGAGCGCCAGATGACGAGGAGGCCGTCGCTGCCGCCCCCTTGCTGGCGGGGCGCGGGCTCCGAGATGCCTCGCCCGCGGCCTATGTCTGCCGCAACTTCACCTGCCGCGAGCCGGTGACCACACCCGATGATCTGGTGGCGCAGCTCGTCCCGTAGAGTCCCTCCCCGCGGCGGCGCCGAGCATCGGGCGCGAGCGCCTGGTCACGATGACGCGAATGCGTCCGGTGAGAAAGCGGGCGCGAGTCGCTCGAGGACCTCTCACCCGAGCATGCCCGGAGCACGAGCGGTCCCGAGGTCGTGATTCCGCCCGCTACACGGAGGTAATCGCCCAGCGGGTGCGAGCGGGCGCCGTGTGGGCCTGGGCGCTCGCACCAGACCCCACAGGCTGAAGCGCTTACTCGCTGGGTGGGTGGGGCTCCAGCACCACGTTGCCACGCTCGCCGGTGCGCACCCGGATCGCGTCCTCGACGGGGACGATGAAGATCTTTCCGTCACCGGGCTTACCGGTGTGAGCGTGCTGGAGAATGGTGTCGACCGTTCGATCGACGTCGCTGTCGTCGACGACGATCTCGAGCTTGAGCTTGGGCCTCAAGAAGACGGTCGTCGTCGCTCCGCGATAGGTCTCGGTGTAGCCCTTCTGGCGACCCGAACCCTTGATCTCGCTCAGGCTCATGGACGGCAGCCCGATCTTGTCGAGTTGGTCGCGGATCGCCTCGAGCGACTCATGACGTATGTACGCCTCGATCTTCTTCATTCTCGATCCTCCCCGCGTGAGCTAGGTGTCTTTTGGAGATGCCGCGGACATCTTCCGGCGTCGCGCCGATGACGTCCATGAATCGCTCCGGGTAGCCGTACATGCTGTGCTCGGTGATGTCGAGGCCACCGACTTCCTCGGCCTCGCTGGACCGTAGCCCGATGGTCTTCTCGATCGCGTTGAACACGACGTACGCGGTCACGAACGAGAAGATCCCGATCGCGAGCAGGCCGCCGACCTGCCACCCGAGCTGGTCAAGGCCGCCGCCGTAGAAGAGCCCTGGGTTACCACCGATGGTCTCAGCCGCTTCGTCGGTGGTGAGTAAGCCAACGGCGAGCACGCCAACGATCCCGCCGCCGTGACCGGCGACCGCGCCCATCGGATCGTCGACCCGAATCCGGTCGATGGTGATGACGAGCACCACCATCAGGGCTCCCGCGCTCGCGCCGATCAGCGCCGCCCCCCAGGGGTCGACGAAGACGCAGGCTCCGGCGATGGCGCCTAGCGAGGCCACGGCGCCGCTGCCCATCATTCCGATGTCGAACGTGCCCAGCAGCAGGCGAGCCGTCAGCGTTGCGGCCATGATCCCGAACACGGCCGACAGGTTGGTGTTGAGAATCAGCCGGGCGATGCCGTCGGGGTCCGCCGCCAGGAACGAGCCGGCATTGAATCCCTGCCAACCCACCCAGATGATGATCACACCCAGGATCGCGAGCGGCATGGAGTGGCCGGGAATCGGCACCGGCTTGCCGTCGCGGTACTTGCCGATGCGCGGACCGACGACCATCGCGCCGGCCAGTCCCGCGGCGGCACCCGCGACGTGAACCACGCCCGCACCGGCGAAGTCCTGGAAGAAGTTGTCGCCGCTGGTGAGCCAGCCGGCGCCCCAGACCCGGTGAACCATCACCGGGTACGCCACCCCGGCGAAGACCATGGCGAAGGGCAGACACGCGCCGAATTTGACGCGGTCGAGCATGGTACCCCAGACGATCGCCACGACGGCGGCGGCGAAGGTCGCCTGGAAGAAGAACTTGAGCTCGTCGTTTACCGCGCTGTAGGCGAGCGATTCGGTCGGGCCGGTCTGGCCGAGTTCCAGGAACCAGGCGCTTGACCCGAAGAAGTCATTGCCGTCGCCGAAGCCGATCACGAGACCGATCGCATACGCACATGCAGCGGTAAGTCAGCACGTGCCACCGCGAGCGGCGGCGGGCGGGCGTGCCTCGCTATCGTTGGTCCAGATGGCCGACCTCGCGGAGATCACCAAGCTGATCGAGGACGCCCTACCGGGTGCCACCGTCGAGGTGGTCGACCAGGGCGGCGGCGACCATCTCGCGGCGACCGTGATCGCCCCGCAGTTCGCCGACGCCAGCCGCCTCGAGCAGCACCGGATGGTCTACTCCGCGGTGCAGGCGCGCCTCGACGGCGGCGAGATTCACGCCCTGGCTCTCAAAACCCGCGCACCGGAGGACGTATGAGCAGCGAGATGCTGACGATGACCGAGGAAGAGATCCTCGACCAGATCAAGAACGAGGTCGACGGCAATCGTGTCTTCCTCTACATGAAGGGCACACCTGAGGCGCCCATGTGCGGATTCTCGAACCAGGTGGTGCAGATCCTGAACCACATCGGAGCCGAGTACGGCGCTCGCGACATCCTCCCCGACCCGCGCATCCGTCAGGTGCTCTCCAGCTGGTCGGACTGGCCGACCATTCCGCAGCTGTTCGTCGACGGCAAACTGGTCGGCGGCTGCGACATCGTCACCGAGATGTTCCAGGCCGAGGAACTGCAACCGCTCCTCGGGTCTGAGGCGAGCTAGCGGACGATACCGACGGCCTGGCGCCGACGTGGCGGGGGCCGCTCGGTGCGCTTCTTGAGCCAGCTGGGGATCGCGTTGCGCTCGATGGTCATCACGACGACGTCGTCCTCGAGCTTGGTGGTCTTGTAGCGGCGCGCTGCCGAGATCAGCCGCTCGACGCGGAGCTCTATGGCCGAAGTGCGCTCGTTGGCCAGGATGTCGCACACGCGGTCGGTACCGAACAGCTCGGCCCCCGCGCGGGCCTCGATGAGCCCGTCGGTATAGAGCACCAGACTGTCGCCAGGCTCAAGGTTGAGGCGGGTTACCGGCCACTCGGCCCAGTCGACGACCCCCAGCAGCGGGCCCCACGACTCCGGCTCGTGCACCTTGCAGCCGTCCGGCGTGAGAACGATCGGCGGTGGATGGCCTGCCGGCGCGTACTCCACCGCGCCCTGGCGATCGACGACGGCATGGAGCATCGACGCGAAAAGCCCTTCCGCACGATCTGAGGGGTTCGCGGCCTGGTTGTTGAGACCCGTCAGCACGTGCGCGGGATCAGGGTCTGCCGCGACGAGAGTGCGCCATGCAAAGCGCAGACCGGTCGCGCGGGCGGCGGCCGGAGCGCCGTGGCCTGCCATGTCGCCGACCATCAGGGCCACCCGACCGTCGGCGAGCAGCACCGAGTCGTAGAAGTCGCCGCCGATCAGCAGGGCCTTCTCAGCCGGCTGGTAGCCCGCGGCGATCCTCAGGCCTCGCTGGGAGGGCAGACGGTCCGGCAACAGTCCGGACTGCACGGTTTGCCAGAGGCGCCGCTCGGTGGCCTGCCCGGCCTCACGCTGGGCGGCCGCGGCGACGGCCTCGCGCTGCTGCAGCACTTGGCGCTGCATGTCGTTGAACCCGTCCACCAGCTCGGCGAGCTCGCGTACCGCCGTTCGCTGCTCGGGCACGGGCGTCTGCAGCCGGCCGCGCGTCACCCGGATCACACCCTCGGAGATGGCGCGCACCGGCCGCCCGACCCGGCGCCAAACCTGCCGCACCGCGGAGCCCATCAGGATGACGGCGATCACACCCGCGGCGGCGGCGCCCCAGATCGTGATGTCGCGCCGTCGGTCCGCGCGAGCGAGCCGGTCGATGCGCTCGATCTCGACCGCCACGATCAGCTGATCGTGGGCGGTCCGGAACTGCTCGAAGCGCTGCAGGCTGATGTCGTCGTTGTACCGGGCAAGCGCCTCTCGCTGGCGGCCTTGACGACGCAGCTGAACCAGCTCCCGGGCCTCTGCGAACCAGCGATTCGCGGTGGTCTCGACCTCGTCGACGGCCAGCATTAGCGTCGCGCTGTCTCCAACCGTGGCGCGCAATGCCTCGAGATCGTCGTCGTACCTCGCGTTGGCCTGCTGCCAAGGAGGCAGGTAGTCGCCGCGGCCGGTGATCGCATAGCCGTCGTTGCCGGCGCGGGCGTTGAGCATGTCCAGCAGCACCTGGTCGGCGGCCTGCTCCTGCACCAAGCCGTCTTGGGCGGCGTCGCGGTACTCGAGCGCCGCGAGAATCGTCCCGATGATCGCCACGCCTGCGAGCACGGCGACCGCCAAGGCGGTCAACAAGGCCAGGCGTCCAAGGACGCCCCGAAGCGAGCCGCCTCGGAATGGGCCGCGTCGCCAGGTCACGGCCATGGCGGCCTACCGGCTATGACGGTGGCCCCGAGAACCCTCAGGCCGGCGGTCCAGTCTCGATGAGCTTGCGGATCGCCGGGACGGTGTCGGGGCGGGCGATGACGACCATCACGTCGCCGGCCCGGAGCACCTCGTCGGGATGAGGCATGGCCAGCGCGCCCGAATCGCGCAGGATCGCCACGATGGTCGCGCCGGTGGTCGACCTGATGCGGCAGGTGGCGACGGTAAGCCCGACGATGGGGCTATTGGCCGGCACCTCGATCCACTCGATGAAGAGGTCCTTGATCGCGAGCTCGAGGTCTTCCACAAGCTGAGGCCGGTAGACCACCCCTCCGAGGATGGCGCCGAGCTGCCGCGCCTCCTCGTCGTTGAGCACGATGACGTGGGGCTCCTCGTCTTCGTTCTCGTACGCGTAGATCTCGCGCAGGCCGTCCAGGTGGACGACCGAGCAGATCTTCTCGTCGCGCGCCGTTTGGATCGTGAACTTGGTGCCTACGCCGGGTAGGCGTGTCTCTTCCACGTCAACCATGACTCGTTCCCTGGTTCCGTCGCCGCCGAGGTCGTCGCGTGAACACGGCCCGTCCGATCGTGCGCGACTCCCTCATCAATACCACTCCCAGGACCGCGGTGACCACAACGAAGATCCCTGCAAAGGCCCCCACCCGATCCCGAAACGCGGGATCCAGCGCGACGCCGGCAACCGCAAGTTGGGCAAGGATGATCGAGAACTCGCCTCGCGCCACCAGTGCGGCGGCCGTGTTAACGCTCTGGCGAGGGCGGAAGCGCAACACTCTGCCGGCGACGTATCCGGCGGCGACCTTGCCGATGACCGCAAGGGGAACTGCGAGCAGCAGCCACCCCACCACATCGGGCAGCCGGCCCAGATCGACCTGCACGCCGAACGCGAAGAAGAAGATGCCCGCGGCGAAGTCGCGAATGCTCAGCAGTTGGGCGCCGATCTGGTCTCGCGCCGCCGTTCCCGACATAAGGACGCCGGCAAGCAGAGCGCCCACGGCCTCCGAGACTCCCGCCAGCTCGCCGAGCGCCGCACCGACGAACGCGACCCCCAGCGCACCCAGCACGATCTCCTCGGCGTCGAGCCGCGGGGTGATCTTGTCGATCAGCCGGTCGGCGTACTTGCTGATGATGAGCACCGCGACGACGAAACCGAGCGCCAGAGCGCCCGTGCCGAGAATCGAGGTGGCACCGACGGCCTCGCCGGTGGCGACGGCGGCGGCGATGCCCAGGAACAACGCGATGGCCAGGTCCTCGAAGACCAATATCCCGAGCACGAGGTCGGTCTCGTCATCGGCCAAGCGACGGAAGTCGAAGAGCGCGCGCGAGATGATGCCGCTGCTACTCACGTACATCACTCCCGCCATCAGCAGCGCCTCCGGCCCGAGCCCGAACAGGATCACGCCGACGGCAAAGCCCAGCGCTCCGTTCACCACCAGGTCGATGCCGCCGCCGATCGCCATCAGGCGCCCGGCCTGGGTGATGCGCTCGAGCGAGAACTCCAGCCCGAGATAGAAGAGCAGCAGAACGATGCCGATCTCTCCGAGCAGCTCGATGCCGTCGGAGCCCTCGATCAGGCTCGGGAGGCCCGCCGGCGGGTGCTCGCCGATGAGCACGCCCACGATGATGAAGGCGGGAATGGCCGACAGGCCCAGGCGAGTGGAGAGCACGCTCGCGAGCGCGAGCGCGACCACCACGATGGCCAGGTCGTTCAGCTCCAGGGCGTGCCTCTAGTTCTCCGCGCCGACGGCGTCGGCGATCGATGTCATCCCCGCGCGCTGGACGCGCGCGAGCAACCCCTCACATATTCGCGCGACCAAACCCGGCCCCTCATAGACCAGCCCGGTGTAGAGCTGCACCAGCGAGGCGCCGGCGGTGATCTTCTGCCAGGCGTCCTCGGCGCTGAATATGCCGCCCACGCCGATCACGACCAGGGCCTCGCCGCCGCGACGTGACACCCGCCGCACGAGCTCGGTGCTCCTGGCCGCCAGCGGTCGCCCGCTCAGGCCGCCCACCTCGGTGGTGATGGCGCGGTCGCTCCTCAAGCCGTCGCGGCTCAGGGTCGTGTTGCACACGACCATGCCCTCGATTCCGAGCTCCAGCGCCAGGTCGACCACTGCGTCGGCCTGCGCGTCGCTCAGATCCGGAGCGATCTTCACGAGGATGGGGCGCGCCGGCTGCTGCTCCAGCTCGGACCGACGGACGTTCACCTCCTGCAGCGCGCGCACGATCTCCGCCAGCGCGGAACTCTCCTGCAAGTCGCGCAGTCCGGGCGTGTTCGGGGAGCTGACGTTCACCACCACGTAGTCGGCAACCGGCCACAGCGCCTCAAGCGACGCCACGTAGTCGCCTGCAGCCTGATCGGCCGGAGTGATCTTCGACTTGCCGATGTTGACGCCGAGGGGAATCTCGCCGATGCGACCGCGCCGCTTGGCCACCAGCAGCCTGCCGGCGGTGCGTGAGGAGCCGTCGTTGTTGAACCCCATGCGGTTGATGAGGGCGTCATCGGCGGGCAGCCGGAACATGCGCGGTGGCGGGTTTCCCGGCTGGGGGTATGCGGTCACCGATCCGATCTCGGCGAAGCCGAAGCCGATCTTCGGCCACGCCGCGACGGCAGTGCCGAGCTTGTCGAAGCCGGCCGCCAGCCCAACCGGGTTCGGGAAGTGCAGTCCGAGCACCTGCTGAGCCAGACGCGGATCCCGCGACGCGGCAGGGGTACGCAGCACCCGGTGGCCATGAGTGAGCGCGGCGATGGCCGCCCGGTGGGCGGGGTCGGGGTCCAGCCGAAACAGAAGCGGCCGAAGAAGCCGCCGGTAGATCACGTCAGGCGAGGTTGTCCGACTTGGCGGCCATCTCCAGATCGAACTCGGTGACGCCGCCCTTCTCGTGCGAGCTCCACTGCACGATCACGCGGTTCCAGCTCACCGACAGATCGGGGTGGTGGTTCGCGTCTTCGGCGACCTCGGCCAGGCGGTTGATGTAGCCGATCGAGCCCATGAAGTCACCGAAAGCGAACTCCTTGACGATCGCCGTGCCTTCGGCGCGCCAGCCAGGAAGATCAGCCAGCTTCGCGCGCACCTGCTCGTCAGTGAGTACGGACATCGAACCTCCGGTGGTCGCCGTGGTCACACGTTATCCGACCGCCTCACGGGCAGAGCCCGGGGCCAGCCGCTGGGCCGCAGGACGCGGACTTTCGGCGCAGGCTCAGCTAGTGGTCGTCGAGCGGACGAGCCGCTGAGGCACGCGCGTCTTCCTGCGGAAGCTCGCAGACACCGTCTGTGGAGCACGAGCCGCCCATGAACACCGGCAGCTGCTGCCACGGGGTGCCGCTTGTGTCCTCACCGTAGGTTTGCTCGAGGTAGGCGATGACTCGGCGACGATCCCAGACCGCCAGCTCCCCATCGACCAGCATCGGCACCTGAACGGGGTCACCCATCAACCCGAGCATCAGGGCCTTAGCCGCGGCGTTTCCGCGCGTCTGAACGGTGTCGTATTCCAGACCCAGACGGTCGAGAACCTCGCGGACCTCGACGCACTTCCAGCAGTCATGCGCCTCGTAGAGCGTCATATGGGGAGGATACGTCAGCGCGCACCCTGAGCGGGGGGCCGCCGTGACACGACACGAGGCGCGGCGGAGCCGGACTCCCCTATCCCACTCCGCTACGCCCTGCGGTCGACGGAGGCATGCGCCCCCTGTCGGGCTCGGTTAGGCGGCCGGAACCGTCGAGCCCTTGCTGGCGGACGGCTCGGCCGGAGCCTCTCCGTTGGTCGGCTCCGTGCCGCCCTTTGGAGTCTCGCCGTTCGTCGGCTTCTTCCCATTGGCCGGTTCCTCGCCGTCGGC
>Ga0224512_10002789_pt1 | contig 15755 bp, 19 predicted proteins | sample SF_May12_sed_USG_4_FD_169103 | JGI IMG/M metagenome (GOLD analysis project Ga0224512, IMG submission 169103) | Sediment microbial communities from San Francisco Bay, California, United States - SF_May12_sed_USGS_13 | ecosystem: Environmental > Aquatic > Marine > Sediment | place: USA...
GCCTCGAGATCGTGTGCGTGCAGCGCGTCGAGCACCTGGTCGGAGAGCCGCGCCTCGTCGGCGCCGCCGTACTGGAAACTGCGCACCGCGGGTTCGCACTTCAGTTCGAAAAAGTAGTCCTGGAAGCTGAGCGCGCCCGATTCGGTGTTGACGATGGTGCGCACCGGATCGTCGCTCATCGGCAGCACGCGTGCCTCGATGCCCAGGCGCTGGCAAAGATCGAGCGTCAGCGCGGTGGGCGCGCGCCCGGCGCGCAGCGCTTCGGCGCGCAGCAGCTGCAGCGCGAGCGCGCGGTCGCCGAGCGGCACCTCGCCGGGGCCCCGCAGGCGCATGAGCATGGCGTGGCAGGCGAAGGTCTCGCCGGCCGGCTCCCAGCCCTTGGCGGCATCGGCGATGCCGGCGAGCGCGTACAGCATGGTGTCGACGTCGGGCGAGACGTGCAGGCCGAGGTAATCGAAGTCGTCGCCGGTGTTGACGATCACGGCGAGATCCTTGCCGTGCAGGCGGTACAGCCCCTCGGCGAGCTTGGCGCCGCCGACCTGACCGCCCAATGCGACGACGGTGCCCATGCGCCCGATTCTAGCCTCGGGCGATGGCCGGCTTCAATTCAATGCAGCGTGGCGCGCCGGCCCTCGTAGATGCCCTGCAGCAGGCGCAGCGAGCCGAGGCAGATGGCGCTGTGCGTGAGCGCGTGGCCGAGATGCTCGACGATGTCGAGCGTCACCGGCACGTGCAGCGCGGCGAGCGTGCGCGCCGCGCGCTCGGCGTGCACCCGCGAGACGATCGCGTCGTATTCGCCGTGCACCAGGTGCACGCGCGAGCCGATGCGCATGCCGCTCTTGGGCAGGCGCGCGAAGCGCGCCGCGTAGGCGACCACCGCGCCGGCCAGGCCGGGCAGCTGCTTCACCGCCTCCAGCGCCACCGTGCCGCCCTGCGAAAAGCCGATCAGCACGGTGCGCTCCGTAGGCACGCGGCAGTTGGTCTGCTCGCGGCGCACCAGTGCCTCGAGCCGCGGCAGGATGGCGGCGACGCGCTCCGGGCGATTCTCGTCCGTCAGGCCGCGGCTCGAGTACCACTGCTGCGCGTCGCGGTCGATTTCGGACGAGGCGAAGCCGCTCGGCACCACCAGCGCCGCGCTCGGGAAGCGCGCCTGGAAGCGGAACGCGATCGGGATCATCGACTTCGAGGTGGCGCCACTGCCGTGCAGGAACACGAACAGGTGCTGGGTGCGATGCTCCGGGGTCGGCCCGAAGCGGAAGATCTTGCCGGGCATGCGGGATCGGGGTGCGCGGCCATTCTCGCCCCATTGGCGGCCGGCTGTAAACAACCCCGGCTGCGGCTCAGGCAGGGGCGCGTTCCGCTCGCGCCGCACTCTTCAGCGCGAGCGCATGCCGCAGGTACTGCCCGGTGTGGCTTTCCCGGACCCTGGCCACCGCCTCCGGCGTGCCCTGCGCGACGATGCGCCCGCCGCCGTCGCCGCCCTCGGGACCGAGGTCGATCAACCAGTCGGCGGTCTTGATGACATCCATGTTGTGCTCGATCACGACGACGGTATTGCCGGCTTCGCGCAATCGGTGCAGCACTTCGAGCAGCAGCTTGATGTCGTGGAAATGCAGCCCGGTGGTCGGCTCGTCGAGGATGTAGAGCGTGCGCCCGGTGTCGCGCTTGGAGAGCTCGAGCGAGAGCTTGACGCGCTGCGCCTCGCCGCCCGAGAGCGTGGTCGCCGACTGGCCGAGCTGCACGTAGCCCAGGCCGACGTCGAGCAGGGTCTGCAGCTTCCGCGCCACTGCTGGCACGGCGCCGAAGAAGGCGTGGGCTTCGCGCACCGTCATCTGCAGCGCGTCGTGGATCGTCTTCGTCTTGTAGCGGATTTCCAGCGTCTCGCGGTTGTAGCGCGTGCCGTGGCAGACGTCGCAGGCGACGTAGATGTCGGGCAGGAAGTGCATCTCGACCTTGATCAGGCCGTCGCCTTGGCAGGCTTCGCAGCGCCCCCCCTTGACGTTGAACGAGAAGCGCCCGGCGTCGTAGCCGCGCGCGCGCGCCTCCGGCACGCCGGCGTAAAGCTCGCGGATGGGCGCGAACAGGCCCGTGTAGGTGGCGGGGTTGGAGCGCGGCGTGCGCCCGATCGGCGCCTGGTCGACGCTCACCACCTTGTCGAAATTGTCCAGCCCGGAGAGCGCCTCGTGCGGCGCCGGCTCGTCGGCGCTGCCGTAGAGGTGGCGCGCGAGCGCCCGGTACAGCGTGTCGTTCACCAGCGTCGACTTGCCCGAGCCGGAGACGCCGGTCACGCAGACGAGCAGGCCGACCGGGAGCTCGAATTCCACCCGCTTCAGGTTGTTGCCGCTCGCGCCCGCGATGCGCAGAAGCTTGCGCGCATTTCGCCGGTGCCGCTGCCGCGGCACGTCGATGTTCAGCCGGTGCGAGAGGTACTTGCCGGTCAGCGACTGCTCACTTGCGAGAATTGCCGCGGGTGGTCCTTCGGCGACGATGCGGCCGCCGGCTTCGCCGGCGCCCGGGCCCATGTCCACCACGTGATCGGCGGCGAGTATCGCCTCGGCATCGTGCTCGACCACGATGACCGAGTTGCCGAGGTCGCGCAGGTGCTGCAGCGTCTCGATGAGGCGGGCGTTGTCGCGCTGGTGCAGGCCGATCGAGGGTTCGTCGAGCACATACAGGACGCCGGTCAGCCCGGAGCCGATCTGGCTGGCGAGGCGGATGCGCTGCGCCTCGCCGCCCGACAGCGTCTGCGCCGCGCGCTCAAGCGTCAGGTAGTCCAGGCCGACATTGACCAGAAAGCCGAGCCGGCCGGCGATTTCCTTGACGATCCGGTCGGCCACCGCGGCGCGCGCCCCGGGCAGCGCCAGGCTGCGGAAGAAGTCCTGCGACTGGCGCAGCGGCCAGCACGACATCTCGTGGATGCTGATGTCGGCGACGCGCACGTGGCGCGCCTCGCGGCGCAGGCGCGTGCCCGCGCACTCCGGACAGGTGCGCGTGTTGCGGTACTTCGCCAGCTCTTCGCGCACCACGCTCGACTCGGTCTCGCGGTAGCGGCGCTCGAGGTTCGGCACCACGCCTTCGAAGGCGTGCTCCTTGAGCGTGCTGCGCCCGCGCGCGCCCGGGTAGCGAAAGGCGATGCGCTCGTCGCCGGACCCGTACAGGACGAGATTCTGCACCTCGTCGGCGAGCGTTTCCCACGGTGTTTCGATGTCGAAGCCGTAGTGCGCGGCGAGCGACAGCAGCAGCGTGTAGTAGAAGTGGTTGCGCCGGTCCCAGCCGCGGATGGCGCCGCCCGCGAGGCTGAGGTTGGGGTGCGCGACGACACGCTTCGGATCGAAGAATTCGATGGCGCCGAGCCCGTCGCAGCGCGGGCAGGCGCCGGCCGGATTGTTGAAGGAGAACAGGCGCGGCTCCAGTTCGGCCAGCGCGTAGTTGCAGGCCGGGCAGGCGAATTTCGCCGAGAACAGGTGTTCCCTGCCCGAGTCCGACTCGACGGCGATGGCGCGTCCGTCGGCGTGGCGCAGCGCCGTCTCGAACGATTCCGCCAGCCGCTGCTTGGCGTCGGCGCGCACCTTGAGCCGGTCGACCACCACGTCGACCGAGTGCTTCACGTTCCGGGCGAGGCGCGGCGCCGCGTCGAGCTCGTGGACTTTGCCGTCGACGCGTACGCGCGTGAAGCCCTGCGCGCGCAGCTCATCGAGCAGGTCGGCCTGCTCGCCTCGGCGTCCGGCCACCACCGGCGCGAGCACCAGGAGGCGAGTGTCCGCGGGCAGTGCGAGCACGTGATCCACCATCTGGGCGACCGACTGCGACTGCAGCGCGAGGCCGTGATCGGGGCAGTAGGGCGTGCCGACACGCGCAAACAGCAGCCGCAGGTAGTCGTGGATCTCGGTGACCGTGCCGACGGTCGAGCGCGGGTTGTGGCTGCCGGCCTTCTGCTCGATGGCGATCGCCGGCGACAGGCCCTCGATCAGGTCGACGTCGGGCTTTTCCATCAATTGCAGGAACTGGCGCGCGTACGCCGACAGCGACTCGACGTAGCGGCGCTGGCCCTCGGCGTACAGCGTGTCGAAGGCGAGCGAGGATTTTCCCGAGCCCGACAGGCCGGTGATCACCACCAGGCGGTTGCGCGGCAGCTCGACGCTCAGGTTCTTGAGATTGTGCGTGCGCGCGCCGCGGATGCGCAGAATGCCGTGGGTGTCCATTGCGCCGGAAGGCGAAAGTAAACTTGCTACTATAGCGAGTTCCGGATCCCGGTTTCCAGCCTTTCTTCGTTCCGCAATGAATTCCCAGCGCATGAGCGCGCAGGAGCTGCGGGCGGGCACCTCGCTCGCCGGCATCTTCGGCATGCGCATGCTCGGGCTGTTTCTCATCCTGCCGGTGTTCGCGGTGCACGCGCCGCGGCTCTCGGGAGGCGACAATTTGTTGCTGGTGGGCGTGGCGCTCGGCGCTTACGGCCTGGTGCAGGCATGTCTGCACATCCCCTTTGGCATGGCGTCCGACCGCTGGGGCCGCAAGCCCGTGATGGTGGTGGGCCTGCTGATCTTCGCCGCTGGCAGCTTTGTAGCCGCCGGCGCGGACGATATCTGGACGGCAATTGCCGGCCGCGGCCTGCAGGGCGCGGGTGCGATTTCCGCGGTGGTGATGGCACTCGCCGCCGACTTGACGCGCGACCAGCACCGCGTCAAGACCATGGCGATGATCGGCGCCACGATCGGCTTCAGCTTTGCGCTGTCATTGGTCGCCGCGCCGTCGCTCTACCAAGTGATCGGCATGGGGGGACTGTTCTCGCTGACCGGCGTGCTGGCGCTCGCGGCCATCGGCGTGACCCTCTGGCTGGTGCCTGTTGCGCCGCGGCGCGCGCCGGCTGCCGCGGCGGTGCCCGGCGCGCTGCGCAGAGCGCTGCTCGATCCGCAGCTTATAAGGCTTAACGCCGGGATTTTTGTCCTGCACCTCGTGCAAATGGCGATGTTCGTCGTCGTGCCGCCGCTGCTGGTGGGCGCCGGCCTGCCGCTGGCCATGCACTGGAAGATCTATCTGCCGGTGGTGCTGGCTTCATTCGCGCTGATGCTGCCTGCCGTGCTGCACGCGGACCGGCGTAACGCCGGGCGCGGGGTCATGCTGGGCGCGATCGCGCTGCTGATTCTGGCCGAAAGCGGGCTGACGCTCTCCGGGCCCCGCCTGTCGGTCCTGGCCGTGCTGATGCTCGCCTTCTTCAGCGCCTTCAACGTGCTCGAGGCGCTCATCCCGTCGCTGGTGTCGCGCCTTGTGCCGGCGCAGGCGCGCGGCACGGCGATCGGCGTCTACAACACGACGCAGACGCTGGGACTGTTTTGCGGCGGCTTGCTGGGCGGCTGGGTAGCGGGACGCTATGGCCCGGCCGCGGTGTTCGGCGTGAGCGCCGCGCTGGCGCTGGGCTGGCTCGGACTCGCCTACGGCATGCGCCCGGTCAACCGGATCGGCGATGAGTCGTTTAGGATGGGTACGGTCAAAGGGAGGTAGCCATGGCATCGGTCAACAAGGTCATCGTAGTGGGCAACCTGGGGGCGGACCCGGAAACGCGGTACCTGCCGAGCGGCGAAGCGGTCACCAACATCCGCGTCGCCACCACCGACCGCTGGAAAGACAAGGCGAGCGGCGAGATGAAGGAAGCGACCGAGTGGCACCGCATCGCCTTCTTCGGCCGTCTGGCGGAAATCGCGGGCGAATATCTGAAGAAGGGATCGCAGGTGTACGTCGAGGGCAGCCTGCGCACGCGCAAGTGGCAGGACAAGGAAGGCCACGACCGCTACAGCACGGAGATACGCGGCGACGTGATGCAGATGCTCGGCTCGCGCCCGGGTGCGGGCGAGCCCCGTGCCGCGCCGGCCGGCGCCGATGCGGCGGAATCACGCACCGAACCGGCATCGCGACCCGCGGCGAAGAAGCCCGCGGGCAAGTTCGACGACATGGCCGACGATATCCCGTTCTAGGCCGGCGGATGGCGCTATAATTCTTGCTGATTCAGGAACTTGCGGAAGACGATGCCGATCTACGAGTACCGGTGCTCCGAATGCGGCTTCCAGGAAGAGCACTTGCAGAAGGTCTCCGAGGCGCCGCTGACGGCCTGCCCGTCCTGCGGCAAGCATACGTTCAACAAGATGCTGAGCGCCGCGGGCTTCCAGTTGAAGGGCAGTGGCTGGTACGCGACGGATTTCAAGCGCTCGGGCCAGCCGGCGGCGGCAAAGAGCGAGGCGAAAGGCGAAGCGAAACCCGAGGGGAAAGCCGAGGCAAAATCAGGGGCCGGGCCCGAGGCGAAGGCGGAGCCGAAATCCGGGAGTAAGACGGAGTCGGCCAAGCCAGCGACGGCGACGGCGACGGCGACGCCGAGCGCGAAATCGAGCGATTGATCCCCTGGCCGGGGCTCGCAACCGGCCCAGCGCGAGCTGGGCTTTTTTCTTTGCAGAGGGCGCGTGCGGAAATATCTGGTTACCGGATTGCTCATCTGGATCCCGCTGGTGATCACCATCTGGGTCCTGAAACTGATCGTCGATACGCTCGACCAGTCGCTGCTGCTGCTGCCGCCGCAGTGGCACACGGAAAACTTCCTTGGTTTCCACGTGCCCGGGCTCGGCGTGATCCTGACGCTGGTGATCGTGTTCGTCACCGGCGTGTTGGCGACCAACTTTCTCGGCGTGCGCCTGGTGCAACTGTGGAACGCGATCCTCAACCGCATTCCCGTCGTCAACTCGATCTATTCGAGCGTCAAGCAGATCTCCGACACGCTGTTTTCCTCGAGCGGCCAGGCGTTCCGCAAGGCACTCCTGGTGCAGTGGCCGCGCGAGGGCATGTGGACCATCGCGTTTCTGACCGGCAGGCCCGGCGGCGACGTCGTGCAGCACCTGCAAGGCGACTATGTCAGCGTGTACGTGCCGACCACCCCGAACCCCACGGGCGGTTATTTCGTCATGATGCAACGCAAGGACGTGATCGAGCTCGACTTGTCCGTCGACGCGGCGCTGAAGTACATCATCTCCATGGGCGTGGTCGCGCCCGGCCCGGGCAGGTCAGCGCGGTAATGCGCACGCACTACTGCGGCCAGCTCTCGGCCGCGCTCATCGGCCAGCAGGTGACGCTCGCCGGCTGGGCGCACCGGCGGCGCGACCACGGCGGCGTGATCTTCATCGACCTGCGCGACCGCGAGGGCCTGGCGCAGGTGGTCTGCGACCCCGACCGCGCCGAAGCCTTCAAAACCGCCGACCGCGTGCGCAGTGAATTCGTCCTGCGGATCGCGGGCCGCGTGCGCGCGCGGCCCGAAGGCACGGTCAACCCGAACCTCGCCTCGGGCGCCGTCGAGGTGCTGGCGGAGTCCGTCGAAATCCTGAACCCCTCGGCGCCGCCGCCCTTTCAGCTCGACGAGGACAATCTGTCCGAAGGCGTGCGCCTGGAGCACCGCGTGCTCGACCTGCGGCGCGGACAGATGCAGCAGAACCTGCGTTTGCGCCACCGTGCGGCATCGGCGGCGCGCGGCTTCCTCAATGCGCAGGGCTTCATCGATATCGAAACGCCGGTGCTGTACAAGTCGACGCCGGAAGGGGCGCGCGAGTTCCTGGTTCCCTCGCGCCTGCACGACGGTCATTTCTACGCGCTGCCGCAGAGCCCGCAGCTGTTCAAGCAGATGCTGATGATCGCCGGCTTCGACCGCTACTACCAGATCGTCAAGTGTTTTCGCGACGAGGATCTGCGCGCCGACCGCCAGCCCGAGTTCACGCAGATCGACATCGAGACTTCGTTTCTCGACGAGGTGGCGATCCGCGCCCTGATGGAGCGTCTGGCGCGCCACTTGTTCAAGGAAGTGCTTGGCGTCGCGCTGCCCGATCCGTTCCCGGTACTGCGCTACGAGGACGCGATGCGCGACTATGGCATCGACAAGCCGGACCTGCGCGTGCCCTTGAAGCTCGTTGAGCTCACCGACGTCATGAAGGACGTCGACTTCAAGGTGTTCTCCGCTCCGGCAAACGCGGCCGACGGCCGCGTCGCCGGCCTGTGCGTACCGGGGGGCGGGGCGCTGACGCGCGGCGAGATCGACGCTTACACGGAGTACGTGAAGACCCTGGGCGCCAAAGGGCTCGCCTGGATCAAGGTCAACGAGCGCGCCAAAGGCGCCGGCGGCCTGCAATCGCCGATCGTGAAGAACCTGCACGCCGGGGCGCTCGCCGAGGTCCTCGCGCGCAGCGCCGCCGCAGACGGCGACCTCATTTTTTTCGCCGCCGACAGGGCGGCGGTAACGAACGCGTGCCTCGGCGCGCTGCGCCAGAAGATCGGCCACGAGCGGGGCCTGGCGGAAAAGGGCTGGCGGCCGCTGTGGGTGGTGGACTTCCCGATGTTCGAGTACGACGACGACGCGGGGCAGTGGAAGGCAAGGCACCATCCGTTCACCAGTCCGAAGGACGGGCACGAGCAGTACCTCGAATCGGCGCCGGCGAAGGCCTATGCCAAGGCCTACGACATGGTGCTGAACGGCTGGGAAGTGGCGGGCGGGTCGGTGCGCATCCACCGCCAGGAGATCCAGCAGCAGGTGTTCCGCGGCCTGAAGATGTCGGCCGAGGAACAGCGCGCCAAATTCGGCTTTCTGCTCGACGCCCTCCAGTACGGCGCGCCGCCGCATGGCGGCATCGCGTTCGGCTTCGACCGGCTGGTGACGCTGATGGCCGGTGCCGATGCCATCCGCGACGTGATCGCGTTTCCCAAGACGCAGCGCGGCCAGGATCTGCTGACGGGGGCGCCCTCGCCGGTGACCGAGAAGCAGTTGCGCGAGCTTCATATCCGGCTGCGCAGCTCACCGCAGTGAGGCTGGCGTGGGCGCTCGTCCTGGCGTTCGCGACGAGCGCCTGTGCGGGCGAAATTGCGGTCGCCGACCTGCCGCCCGAGGCGCGGCAGACACTCGCGCTGATCAAGGCCGGCGGCCCTTTTCCCTACCGGCGCGACGGCGCCTCGTTCCACAATCGCGAGTCCCGGCTGCCCGCGCGCGCCGATGGCTACTATCGCGAGTACACGGTGAAAACCCCGGGCGCGCGCGACCGCGGCGCCCGGCGTATCGTGGCGGGCAGGGGCGGTGAGTACTACTACACGCAGGATCACTACCGGACCTTCAGGCGCATTCGCGAATAGGGCATGTCGAAACTTGCGCAACGGCTGAGCGACGCAACCCGCTCCGGCGTATACCGGACGCGGCAAAGCGCCGAGGTCGAGGACGCGGTGCGCGGCACGCGCATCGACTTCGCCCACGCCGACCTGCGCGGCGCCGATGGCAAGGAGGCGCTGCTCGAGCGCCTGGCGCTGGCGCTGGGGTTTCCCGCCTGGTTCGGCGGCAACTGGGATGCGCTCGAGGACTGTCTCGGCGATCTCGGCTGGCGCGCCGGCGACGGCCACGTATTCCTGTTCACCGGCCACGAGGATCTGCCGGCCGACGACCTCGGCGTCCTGCTCGACGTGCTGAGGGCGAGCGCCGCGTATTGGGCGGGGCGCGGCCGGCCGTTCTTCGCAGTCTTCATTGACCCGGAGCACGCCCTGGCGCTGCCCGAGCTGTTCCGACCGAAGTCGGCGTGAGCGCCAAGCTGCCCGAGTCGGTGCTGGTGGTGATTCACACGCCGGCGCTCGACGTGCTGCTCCTGGAAAGGGCGCGCCGGCCGGGATTCTGGCAATCGGTGACCGGGTCGCTCGAGCGACAGGACGAGCCGCTGGCGCACGCCGCACGGCGTGAAGTACGCGAGGAAACGGGGATCGATGCGGCGCCGGCGCGCTTTCTGGACTGGCGGCTCGCCAATGCGTTCCACATCTACGCGCACTGGCGCGGGCGCTTTGCGCCCGGCACCACGCACAACACCGAGCACGTGTTCAGCTTGTCCGTGCCCGCGCCCGTCGCCGTTCTGCTTGCGCCCGAGGAGCACCAGGCGCAGCGCTGGCTGCCCTGGCGCGAGGCCGCGGCGGCCTGCTTCTCGTGGTCGAATCGCGACGCCATCCGCATGCTGCCGGCACGGTGCGCTCGGACATGAGCGGCAACTTGCGCATCGTCACGCTCAATATTCACAAGGGCCTGTCGCAGTTCAACCGGCGCATGGTGATCCACGAGCTGCGCGAGGGGCTGAACACGCTCGAGCCCGATCTCGTGTTCCTGCAGGAAGTCCAGGGCCTCAATGAGCGCCACGCGCTGCGCTTTGCGTCCTGGCCGAGCGCGCCGCAGCACGAATACCTGAAGCAGGAGGGCTGGGAGTATGCCTACGGCCTCAATCGGGTACATCACTTCGGGCACTACGGCAACGCGGTGCTGTCGCGCTTTCCGATCGTGTCGATGGAGAACGCGGACATATCGAGCCACCGGTTCGAGCGCCGCGGGCTGCTGCACTGCGTCCTGTCCGTTCCGGGCTGGGCCCGCGACCTGCATTGCGTCTGCGTGCACCTCTCGCTGCACGAGCGCGGGCGCCGGCGCCAGCTCGACGCCATCGTCGCGCGCCTCAGCGAGGTGGCATCGCGCGGACTGCCGATCGTCGTCGCGGGCGACTTCAACGACTGGCGCCAGCGCGCCACCCGGGTACTCGAAGAGCGGCTCGGCATGCAGGAGGTGACCGCGATCTACGGCGAGCGCCCGGCGCGCACCTACCCGAGCCTGCTGCCGGTGCTGCGCCTGGACCGCATCTACGTACGCGGCTTCAGCGTCGTCGAGGCGAGCGTGCAGATCGGCGCGCCCTGGTCGCTGCTCTCGGACCACTTGGCGCTGGGCGCGGTGGTAAGGCCCGCGTAGCACGATGCACTATGTCGACGGCAACCGGCTGACGCTGCTGCGCAACGGCGAGCAGTACTTCCCGGCTCTGGCCGAGGCGATCGACAGCGCCCGCGTCGACGTATTCCTCGAGACCTATATCTTTGCCGACGACGAAACCGGCAGCCTGGTGGCGGACGCGCTCGCGCGTGCTGCGGGGCGCGGTGTGGCGGTGCACTTGCTCATCGATGGTTTCGGTGCGCGCGACTTTGCACCGCGCTTTCGCACCATGCTGCGCCAGGCCGGTGCCGAGGTGCTGGTGTTCAGGCCCAAGGTGAGCCTCTGGGGGTTGCACCGCAATCGCCTGCGCCGCATGCACCGCAAGCTCGCCTGCGTCGACGGTTTGAGCGCATTCGTCGGCGGCATCAACGTGATCGACGACTACGAGGCCCCCGCGCAGGCGCCGCCGCGCTTCGATTATGCAGTACGCATCGAGGGGCCCCTCGCCGCCGAGGTGCGCAGCGAGGCAGCGCGGCTCTGGTTGCGCGTCGCGTGGTCTACGCGTCGCGCGCGCCTACCGGCGCCGGTACGCCCGGCCGCCATGCCTTTGGCTGACGGCCAGCGCGCGGCGCTGGTGGTTCGCGACAGTTTCCGGCATCGCCGCGATATCGAAGACGCGTATCTCGAGCATATCGATGCGGCGCGCGAGGAAATTCTGATTGCGGTCGCGTATTTCTTTCCGGGGCGGCGGTTCCGGCGCGCACTGGTAAGCGCGGCGCAGCGCGGGGTGCGGGTGGTGCTGCTGCTGCAGGGGCGCGTGGAATACGTGGTGCCGCACTACGCATCGCGCGCCCTGTTCGGCTCGATGCTCGATGCGGGCATCCGCATCGAGGAATACAGCCGCAGCTTCCTGCACGCGAAGGTGGCGGTATTCGACGGCTGCCGGTGTTGCGTGGGCTCCTCGAACATCGATCCTTTCAGCCTGCTCCTGGCGCGCGAAGCCAACGTGTTCGTGGACGATGCACGGTTCTCGGCCGAATTGCACGCCAGCCTGCAGGATGCCATGCGCTCCGGCGCGCGCCCGCTGCCGCCGCAGGAGTGGAAGCGCCGGGCGCTGTGGCGCCGCGCATGGAACTGGATCGCCTACGGTATCGCCAGGTTGATGATCGGTTTTGCCAGCTACGAGCGCTATCACTAGGGTGCGCTCACGCGCACCGCAGGCGGCCTTCCGCCATCACCGGCACGATGGGATAGGCGTCGAAGCGGCAGGCGAACTCCACTTCGTGCGCCAGGCCGCGCGCCGCCATCATGCGGCCGACGCGGCAATCGAGCAGCACCTCGGGCGCGCGCGTGCTGCGAAAGAACGCGAGCGAGGTGCGCGCCGCATCGGACAAGTCCGCGCCCGGGCCGAGCAGGTGAGCGAAGTGGTTCACCAGGCAGCCCGCGCCGTAGAAGTCCTCGAGGTTGAAATTGCCGCCCGAACCGGAACAAAGGATCAGCACGGTGTCTTGCGCATGCGCGGCGGCGACGTGCGCGACGAGGGCGCCGGCATTGAGCAGCGAGCCGCAGTAGACGCGCTTCGCGCCCACCGCCAGGGTCATGGCCACCGTGCCGTTGGTGGTGGCGTAGATCAGGGTCTTGCCGGTCACGCCGTGCGCGAGCAGCGCCATCGGCGCCGGATGGGCAAATCCCGGCAGGGTCTCGGCGTACAGCTCGCCGGCCAGCACATAGCCTCCCTCGGCATGAGCCGCACCCGCGGCGCGCGCCGCGGCCTCGTCCGCCACCGGCAACACCTCCGGGGCGCCGCCGGCGAGCGCCGCCACCATGGTGGTCGTGGCAAACAGGATGTCGAGCACCACCACCACCTTGCCCGCGACGCGCACGCCATCGAGCTCCTCCTTGCGCGTGAGCACGTGAATGCGGTGCTGCAACTCGATCTTCGCGCTCATGGCGCTGGCCGCCGGCCGAACATGCCCCAACCCTCCATCGACATGACGATCTCGCCGTTCTGGTTCAACGCCTCGGTGCGCGAGCGCAGCAAACCGACGTTCGGCCGGCTCTGCGAGGCGCGCGACTCGAGCACCGTGCGCCGGTAGGTGATCGTGTCGCCCGGCCGCACCGGCTTGAGCCAGCGGATGTTGTCGAGGCCCGGCGAGCCCAGGCTCACCGAGCGATTGATGTAGGTTTCGCAATTGAGCCGCATGCAGATCGCGCAGGTGTGCCAGCCGCTCGCGATCAGGCCGCCAAAGGCGGATGCCGCGGCCGCCTGCGGATCGACGTGAAACGGCTGCGGGTCGTATTGCCGTGCAAATTCGATGATTTCCGCTTGCGTGAACGTGTGGCGGCCCATTTCCACGGTTTCGCCGACCTTGAAATCCTCCCAGTAGAGCGTCATTGGGCCGGCACCGTCTTCTTGAAACCGCGCACGCAAGTGAGGTAGTGGCGATGGAACACAATCTTTTGCATGTCCACTTCCGCCCAGCGCACACGCAGACGGTGCGTGCAGGCAAAATCCTCTCGTGGCATCGGATCGATCTCCAGGATAAATCGCGCAATGTTAGCTTGGCCGTGCGGCCCGCGCGCTTAGAATAGCCCCGCAACCCGCGCATGACGACAGAACCGCCGAAACCGTCCGCTGCACGCAGCGAGGTAAAGTTCCTCGAGCAGATGAACCGCGAGCTCGCGGGCTGGAGCGATCCGGTGGCGCGCCTGCGGCAAGCCCTGGCGCGCGATGATCTGCAGCTGTATTGCCAGCCGATCCTGTCGTTGCGACCGCCGGGCTTGTTCCACATGGCCGAGGCGCTCGTGCGCTTGCGCGAAGAAGAGGCGCTGCTGCTGCCGCCCGGCGATTTTCTGCCCGCGTTCGAGCACTTCAGGATGATGGGCGAGCTGGATCGCTGGGTGGTGAGTCGCGTCGTGCGCTGGCTGGCCGATTCGCCGGCGGGCGGACTGCGGTGCTTCAGCATCAACGTCTCCGGACAGACGCTCGAGGATGCGGCGTTCCCCGGGTTTGTCGCCGATGGGCTGCTGGCGCGAAACGTGCCGCCGCAGGCACTGGCCTTCGAAGTGGATGAGGCCGATACGCTGGCGCGCCTCGAAGCCGCCGTGCGCTTCGCGCACGCCGTGAAGCAGATCGGCTGCAAGGCCCTGGTCGACGGCTTCGGCCAGCGCTCGGTGTCGTTCATTGCCTTGAAGACGATGCGCGCGGATTTCGTGAAAGTCGATGGCTCCATCATCCGTGCGCTGGGCCGAAGCCAGGTGGCGCGCCAAAAGCTGCAGGCGGTGGTGCGCGTTGGCGAAGCCCTTGGCGTCGAAGTGATCGCCGAGTGTGTCGAGGAAGCCGAGATTCTGGCGCGGCTGCGCGACTCGCGCGTGGGCTACGCGCAAGGTCTTGGCATCGCCGAGCCCGTGCCCATCGGCCGATCGGCGGCGCTGCGCGTGTCATGATGCCGCCGGCATGGACCCGGTGGTGCTGCGCGCGATGGCCCGATGGCCCAATCTGCCGGCCGTCTACGGCTGGCTGGCGCTCGACCGCCGCGGCAACTGGCTGCTGAAGGATTCGGCGAGCCGGGGTTTTGCGCGCATCGGCAACGCCGCGCTGCGCGAGTTCATTGCCCGCAACTACGCGGCGGACGAGAACGGGTGCTGGTATTTCCAGAACGGGCCGCAGCGCGTCTACGTGGCGCTTGCCTATGCGCCGCTGGTGCTGCATTACGAGGCCAAGGCGCTCGTCGACCACTGCGGGCGCGCGACGAACCCGGGCGCCACTTACATCGACGAGGAAGGCTCGGTCCTGATCCTCGGCGAGCGCGGCCTTGGCCTGCTCGATGATCGCGATCTGGCATTCTTTGCGGCGCGCCTCGGCGCCGACTGGCAAACCCTGCCCCAGGTGGCGTCGCGCGAGGCCGCGGCGCGCTTCGGCTTCGTTTCCACGCCTTCCGATTCCTTGCGCTGACCCCGTTTCCTCCTTATAATCCGGCCTCTTTTTTGGCGCCTGGGCGGCTACGGTTCGCAGGACGTGGCCGCCCGGTTCATTTCTGGGAACTGAAAATAATGCCTACAGTCAATCAGTTAAGGCGCGGTATCCGGGCTGCCCGGCGCCCGAAGTCGAAGGTGCCGGCGCTCGCGGGCTCGCCCCAGAAGCGCGGCGTGTGCACGCGCGTCTACACCACCACGCCCAAGAAGCCCAATTCCGCCCTGCGCAAAGTCGCCAAGGTGCGGCTTACGAACGGCTTTGAAGTGATCGGCTATATCGGCGGCGAGGGCCACAACCTGCAGGAGCACTCGGTGGTGTTGATTCGCGGCGGCCGGGTCAAGGACCTGCCGGGCGTGCGCTACCACATCGTGCGCGGTTCGCTCGACACGCAGGGCGTCAAGGATCGCAAGCAGAGCCGCTCCAAGTACGGCGCCAAGGCGCCGAAGACGGCCTAGAGAAGAATCGAGAGAAGAGCGCCCCATGCCGCGTCGCCGAGAAGTCCCCAAGCGCGAGATCCTGCCGGATCCGAAGTTCAATCATCCGGAGGTCGCCAAATTCATCAACGTGCTGATGACCCGCGGCAAGAAATCGGTCGCCGAAGGCATCGTCTACCGCGCCTTCGACGTCATCAAGACGAAGTCGGGCAAGGATCCGGTCGAAGTGTTCACGCAGGCGGTGCAGAACGTGAAGCCGGTGGTCGAGGTCAAGAGCCGGCGCGTGGGCGGCGCCAACTACCAGGTGCCGGTGGAAGTGCGGCCCGTGCGGCGCGTGGCGCTGGCGATGCGCTGGATCCGCGAGGCGGCGCAGAAGCGCGGCGAAAAGTCGATGACCGTGCGCCTGGCGGGCGAGCTGCAGGAGGCCGCGGAAGGCCGCGGCGGCGCGATGAAGAAGCGCGAGGAAGTGCACCGCATGGCCGACGCCAACAAGGCGTTCGCCCATTACAGGTTCTAAAGGGATTCTGGTGAGTATCGTGGCGCGCAAGACCCCCATCGAAAGATACCGAAACATCGGCATCTCGGCGCATATCGACGCCGGCAAGACGAC
>Ga0224512_10002790_pt1 | contig 15737 bp, 13 predicted proteins | sample SF_May12_sed_USG_4_FD_169103 | JGI IMG/M metagenome (GOLD analysis project Ga0224512, IMG submission 169103) | Sediment microbial communities from San Francisco Bay, California, United States - SF_May12_sed_USGS_13 | ecosystem: Environmental > Aquatic > Marine > Sediment | place: USA...
TGAGTTTTTACACACCCAAGACCCACAACGGACGTGAGTGAGAATCAATCAACTCGCCTTTACGTTGGGAACAATGTGCTCAAGGTTAAGTTAGCGGTTCATCTGAAAGCGTCCGCAATTAGGCGACGATCCCAGCGCGCCGCTCCGGCTAACCAAAACGGCAACCGCCGGGGAGCTTGCGCGGCGTGCCGAGAACGGCGTTAAAGATTGAACAGAACCAGCCGTTCTTCCGTCATGTCGCGCATTGCATAATGCGGACCTTCGCGACCCAAGCCGCTCGCTTTGACGCCACCGTAAGCCAATTGATCGGTACGCCATGTGCTGGTGCCGTTGATGATCACTCCGCCGACTTTCAGGGCGCGGATGGCGCGGAAGCAATTTTCGAGATTTTTTGTATAGACACCGGTGTGCAGGCCATAGGGACCGGCATTCACCCTATCGATCGGCTCCTGCAAGTCGTCGTAAGTCAGGAGACTGACCACCGGCCCGAAAACCTCTTCGCACACGACTTTCATACGTGGCTGGACACCGCACAAGACCGTTGGCTCAACCTGGGCGCCCTCGCGACCGCCGCCGGTCAGCAATTGCGCGCCGTCGGCGACCGCCTCGCGCACCCATTGCTCGACCCGGATCGCCGCGTCCTCGTCGATCAACGTGCCGAGGTCGGTTGAGTCTTCGAGCGGATCGCCGACCTGCAACTCGAGAATCTTTTCGACCAGTGCGTCGCGCAACTCGGCGAAGATCTGGCGATGAACGAAGACATTCTGTACGGAAATGCAACTCTGTCCGCCGATCCGCATGGAATTGCGCGCCAGCGCTGCGGTGACTTCGCTGATATCCGCGTCGTGATGAACAATCGTCGCGCCGTTGCCGCCGAGCTCAAGCGCCACCCTTTTCATACCGCAGGCCGACTTGATCTCCGCGCCGACCCGGCTCGAGCCGGTGAAGCTGATCAAATCAATGCGCGGGTCGCGGACCAGCATCGGCCCCGCCTCGGTGCCGTAGACCGCATTGAGCGCTCCCTTAGGCACGCCCGCCTCGACGAACAGCTCGACCATCTTGTGCACGACAAGCGGCGTCTGCGGCGGCGCCTTCAGGACCACCGAGTTGCCGGCTGCAAGCGCCGGGGCTACCTTATGGCAGGCCAGGTTGAAGGGCGCGTTGAAGGGTGTGATGCCGGCGACGACGCCGACCGGAAAGCGCAGCAGCAAGGCGATCTTGCCGGCCCCCATGGCCGAACCGTCGAGCGGCACATGTTCACCCTGAATACGGATCGCCTCGTCTGCCGACAAACTAATGGTGTCCTGGGAGCGTGCAACTTCAGCGCGGGCATCGGTGATGGCCTTGCCCATCTCCCGCGCCATGATCCCGGCGATATCCTCGACCCGCTCATCGAGCAACTGACCGACTTTGCGCAGCAGATTGGCGCGCTCAAAGCCCGGCATGGCGGCCATGACACTTCTCGCCTCTACGGCGCTAGCAATGGCCCGGTCGACGTCGGCGCGGCTTGATTCAGGAGCCGTCGCAACCAGGTCGCCACGGTAGGGATCGCGGTCCTCGTAACGTTGATCGCCGAGCACCCATTCGCCGTCGATCAACATCGGCACCTGCTGGGTAACGGCCTCTCGCTTGGCTAGGTTATCCATGGCATTTTCTCCGCTTTGGGTGATAACCACGGCGGCCGAGGAGCCTGCGACACGTCGCACCTCGGGGCTGTTGGATTCTACAAAAATCGCTACTCATCTCGAAACAGCATATATCGTTTCAAGCTCTGGATGATTGTGCCTTCAGGAATACCATGACGGCCGCATTGAACGCCTCGGCCTGTTCGATATTCGAAAGGTGCGCCGCGCTTTTCAGTACAACCATGTCTGCGCCCTCAATGTGCGCTTCGAGAACACGCGACTGCTCAACCGTGCAGGCTGGATCGTCCTCGCCGACAATAATGAAAGTTGGGACCTTGATTTTTGACAATATAGCGGTTTGGCTCATATCCCGCACGGCACATGCGCAGCCGACATATCCAACAGCGCTGGTGGTGCGGATCATCTCGGCGACTTTTTCGATTGAGGGATCACCCGTCGCCAGGAAGGACGGACTAAACCAACGCTTCAGCGTACTGTCCACCAGCGCAGGAACACCTTTCGTCTCGGCGGTGGAAATTCGGCCGTTCCACATCTCCAGTGTGGGCATCTCGCTTGCCGTATCACACAGCAGCAAGGAAAGCAGCCTGTCTGGATGGTTGGCGCCCAGGAACTGCCCAATCATGCCGCCCATAGAAAGACCGGCAAAATGCACCTTGTCGATTTTCAGCACGTCCAACAACGCGATGACGTCTTCAGCGAGTAGCTTAATCGTGTAAGGTCCGGGCGATGCATCGCTGGCTCCGTGTCCGCGTGTGTCGTAGCGCAGCACGCGAAAAGACTTGGTGAGCACGAGCATTTGCGGGTCCCACATCGTGTGGTCGGACATCAAGCTGTTGCTCAACATGACCATCGGGGCATCCTCAGGGCCATCGAACCGATAGGCCACGCTAATACCATTTGCCTTCACCTTTTGCGTCATTTGCAGTGCAGCTCCTGAAATTCTTAAGTCACAGTTGCGTCTAGTTTCCGCTTCACCCGGACAGCCCCGGGGTCTGCAGCGCCCTATAGGAAAACGCAGTCTCGCGACTTTGTGGCACGATTTCAAGCATTGTCAGGTTGATCGAAAATGGACCAGATTTACTGCTAGTCCGTGAGGCTAAGCCATTGAAAATGAACATTGTGACCATTAGCGGGTCACCATGATTTCGCCGAAGATGCAATTAACGTGATAAGTGCCCTCGAGAAAGGGGCCCATCGAAGTGCCGCGAAATTGCACCCGAAGCCAGGCCACTGCTGCCCGGTTTAGATTTTTCAAAATGCACTCAAAGCTTTGAAATCAAACGCAAAAAAATCCTCCATTTGGCACCCTGTTCACGGGACCGCCAAACAGAGTCACTTGAATCACTTAGCACCTTGAACCGGACAGCAGTGAAGCCAGGCCGATATCTGACCGGTCTTTCTAAATCGGTCGCGTAATCGGGCAAAGCCCTTTGTTTCGATGAGCTTTGGCGGGGCAAACATAGCGACCTCTATTTACTTACTGCCTGCGCGGTCATTTGTGAGGGCCACCAAGGCGCAAGCGCCGGCACGGCCAACCGCAACCCCGACATGATGAAGATCAAAACACCGAAAAGCACCCAAAAAAAGCAACGAACCTCGGGCTATCCCCCAACTTTCCGAAGAGACGCCCTGCACCACGAAAAAAGTTGCGCCCAGGCGGCCGCGTAATCGATCAAGTTCGATCGGAAGAACGAAAGAACCGCCGAGCCAAATCGCGCCGATTCCGTATCCAAGAAAATAGCGATTAAGAAGCGACCCGGTGGCAACCATCATGCCGATGCTGTCCACCAAACATCCAAGGACCACAAGCCGACGAAAGTTTCCAGATCCAAATCCGCACGGCCGGCAAAGCTTATGCCGTTCCCAGGTCCGCTGTCTTCGGCTATCATTCTTGCCAATTCGAGGACGCATCTGAGGAATGTCCATTGAAGAGGCATCGATCTGAACGCTGATCGAAGCTGCCGGCACAACCCGGATCGGAGGTAAAATAATGGCGACGGTAGGTATCCGGAACATTCACAAAAGCTTCGGACCGCTTGAAGTCATCCACGGTGTATCGATCGACATATCCGATGGTGAATTCGTAATCCTGGTCGGTCCCTCAGGTTGCGGGAAATCTACATTGCTGCGGATGATCGCCGGGCTTGAGGATATTGACGACGGCGAGATCGCCATCGGCGAGCGGATCGTCAACTACGTGCCGCCAAAGGATCGCGACATCGCGATGGTATTTCAAAACTATGCCCTCTATCCGCATATGACGGTTGCAGACAATATGGGCTTCTCGCTGCGCCTACAGCGTGCGCCGAAGGTTGAAATCCAGCGGCGGGTAAACGATGTGGCAAAGATACTCGGGCTAACTCCGTTTCTTGCGCGCTTTCCGAAACAGCTATCGGGTGGCCAGCGCCAGCGCGTGGCAATGGGAAGGGCGATTGTTAGGAACCCGAAGGTTTTCCTGTTCGACGAGCCGCTGTCCAATCTCGACGCCAAGCTCCGTGTCGCCATGCGTACTGAAATCAAAGAGCTTCACCAAAGGCTCCGAACCACGACCGTCTATGTCACTCACGACCAGATAGAGGCAATGACCATGGCCGACAGGATCGTCGTCATGCGTGAAGGTATCATTGAGCAGACGGGCGTCCCGCTCGATGTTTATGATCACCCCGCCAACCTGTTCGTTGCCGAGTTCATCGGCTCTCCGGCGATGAATTTGATCACGGGCCGTATCCAGGCCAATGGGACGGCCTGCTTCGTCGCAGAGAACGGCACGACGTTTCCCATCGCCACCACCCCGGCAGCGTCGGACGGGCGTCCGGTGATATGCGGCATTCGCCCCGAGCATGTGCAGATCACCGACGACGGAACGCCGGCGGAAGTGGTCGTCGTGGAGCCGACCGGATCGGAGACGCTGGTGATGCTCAAGCTAAACAACATCGACTTCGTCGCTATTTTCCGCGAACGGGTGACCGCCGGGCCCGGCGAAATAATCCGCATCAAGCCCGACCCGGCGTCGGTCCATCTGTTCGATCCTGAGTCCGGCCAACGTCTCGCGGCGTAAACGCGGCGCGGCGGTCCATTCTCCTGCCAATGCCGTGGGCGTAAGGCAGTAGGCCGACTGCATTTGCCCGCTCATATCTGCAATTAAATGTCCGCCTGGCGTGTCTGATCTGGTTTGTTGACTCGACAATAAATTGACATACTGACATACTGGTGTTTTAGCATCCCAAGCTGTCGATAAACGGCGTTAGATTGGCAGGGGGCGTTGGTGAAGCTGTTCATGGTCCGAGCATCGCCGTATGCCCGAAAGGTGCTGGTGCTGGCAGCTGAACGAGGCTTGCGCGACCAGATCGAGACGATCATCGCCAATCCCCATGAGTGTCCCGTAACCCTTGTCGACATCAATCCCCTGAGCAAGGTCCCGACCCTTATCGCCGACGACAATTCGATCCACATAGACAGTTTGGCGATTTGTCTTTATCTCGACACGCTCGGCACGCATTCGCCGCTGATACCGCTCGATGGCCCAGACCGCTGGCCGATCATGCAACGCCATGCGCTCGCCCATGGTGTGATGGACTGCGCTGTCATTCGCCGGGTCGAAAGCCTCATGGCCCCTGAACCGGATCGCCTTGCATGGATGGAGCGCCAATATCGGACGACCGTCCGCGTGTTGGACCGGTTTGAGGCAATCATTACCACCCTTGGCGATCATGTCGCGGTCGACACCCTGACCCTGGCCTGCGCCCTCAGTTACCTCGATTTCCGCTTTCCGCAGGACCAATGGCGGACAAATCGGCCGCAGTTGGCGACATGGCACGGCGAATTCGAACAGCGGCCGTCTATGCAGCTGTCACAGTTTCACGAATGACCATCGTATACCGACCAACGACCGGCCGCCTGAACGCACGGTCAGGCCAGTGACGATGAGGCGCATTGAATCACTTACCAGCGGCTTGATGATTGGCGCTGCGGCGGCGCCGCGACATTCTAGCCCTGACCGCAAAGCCAAATACCAACGGGGAGCGACGATCGTGAACAAAAAAACGGGATCCAACACGCTGAACGGTGGACAGATGATCGTCGATTACCTGATCCGCGAGGGCGTGCCTTACGCCTTTGGCCTGTGCGGTCACGGCAATATCGGTTTCATCGACGCACTTCACGAACGTTCTGCAGACATTGAAACGGTCTCTGTTCGCCATGAATCGGTGGCCGGCTTCATGGCCGACGTTTATTACCGGATAACTGGCCAGCCGACGGCGACCTTCACTTCATGCGGTCCCGGTTCGGCCAATTTGCCGATCAGTCTCGGCAACGCATTCCTTGATTCCGTGCCATTCCTGGCTGTCACGGGCAACGTTCCGACCAGTCAGTTCAACCGCGGTGCGTTTCAGGAACTCTATCGCCATTATCAGGCTGATTTTCCATCCACCGTCAAAGCCTACTGCAAACGGGTCTACCAGCCGACGCGTGGGGATCAGATGGCCCTCACGGTTCGCGAGGCCTGGAAAACCATGATTACCGGACGGCCGGGCCCGGTCGTCGTCGACGTACCGTTCGATATTTTCAATGAAGATACCGGCACGACGACGCCCGATCCGAAAGACTGGACGGCCAACATTTCCTGCCGCGCTGGCGCCGATCCCGATGGCCTGAGCAAGGCCGTCGATATGCTCATCAAAGCCCAGCGTCCGGTGATCATAGTCGGCCAGGGCGTGCGCTATGGTGGCGCCTGCGAACGACTTCTGACTCTGGCTGAGAAGCTGCAGATCCCGGTCGCGATGTCAGCCAGCGGCATTGGAGCCATCGACTCCGACCACCCGCTTGCGCTCGGTCTAGTAGCCCGCAATGGCATGTATCAGGCTAACAACGCGGCGCGCCGAGCCGACGTTATACTGGCGCTCGGCGTGAGATTCGACGACCGCACGTCCAGCACCTGGATCCCGGGCTACTCATTCACAATCCCGCCGACGAAGCTGATCCATGTCGATATCGATCCGGAAGAAATCGGCAGGAATTATCCGGTTGCTCTCGGTTTGATGGCCGACGTCAACACCTTTCTCGGTCAACTTCTCCAGGCGTTAGACAGACTTGACCAACCGATCCCCGATGCCAGGCGCGCGTGGCTCGACGATATTGCGGGGTGGCGCAAGGAGTGGGAAACGTTTGTCGAGCCGGGCTTTGCCGACGATACATCGCCGATTAATCCGCAGAGAGCAGCGCGAGAGATCGATCTGGCGCTACCCGATGACGCGATTCTGGTCAGCGATATCGGAATTCACCACAACTGGCTGATCCAGTACTGCAAACCCAAGCGGCCGGATTCGCTCATCGGGTCGATGGGTTTCGGCCCCATGGGTTTCGGGGTTGCCGGGGTGCTGGGGGCCAAGCTCGCGGCGCCTGACCGGCCATGCGTGTCAGTCTGCGGCGATGGCGCCTTTCTGATGCACGCCTCGGTCCTGGCAACCGCCTTCGAATATGAGATTCCGGCCGTTTGGGTGGTCTGGAACAATTATGCGTTTGCCTCCATCCGCGGCCTTCAACGCGGCTATCTTGATGGTCGCGAGCTTGCAACCGACTTCAAGCATCCGACGACCGGTGAGCCCTATAATCCCGATTTCGCGGCGACGGCTCGGTCATGCGGAATAGATGGCGTCAGCATTGACAGGGCCGGCGATCTCGGTGATGCGATCCGGGCGGGAATTGCCACCGGACGTCCTTATCTGATCGACGCCAATATCGGCGCCGACAAGAATCCCGGAGGCGCAGGCGTTTGGGAACTGCCCGGGCTTGGACGCAGCACGCCGATGTTCGGTGGCCGATATGAGCATGAATAACACGGTTTGAGGCAACACTGTCGGCATGCCGACCGGCTGGGCGGCTAGGCGTACTGACAAATCAAGCTCGCTCTACTATATGTTCACCGCAATGATGGGGCGCGAATTGGGATTTTTATACCTATGCTGACATACGAACGGCCGAAATCACTGGCAGAAGTGGTGGCGGCTCGCTTGCGCCGGGAAATTGTCGAAGGCGAGTTTGACTTCGGACAAGCGCTTTCGGAATCCAAGATTGCCTCGCGTTATGGCGTAAGCAGAACACCGGTTCGCGAGGCGTTCGCTTGTCTGGGGCTTGAAGGTTTGGTTCACACCGAGCCGCAACGCGGCACGTTCGTATTCACGATGGATCGCGGGCAGTTTGCCAAGATAAGTGAAACCCGTTCAATTCTGGAAACTGCGGCATTGCGGCTGGCGATCGAGCGTAAGCGCGATGATTTGATCAAGCAGTGGAAAGACCTTGTTGCCGAGATGAAGGCGGCGCTTCGTAACGAGGATGCCAAGCGGTATTCGCGCTATGACGGCGAATTTCATCAGACCATGTTCATATTGGCGGACAATCCATACCTTAGCGCGGCGGGGCAGTCGTTCTCCGCTAAAATGGCCGCAGTGCGAAATCGCCTCGGCGCCCAGCCCGAACATATGGCGCATTCCTACCTCCAGCATTTAGAGCTTCTCGATCTGGTGGAGCGCGACGAGACTGCGGCCGCCGCCAACCTGCTTGAACGCCACATTCGCTTTAAGGGCGAGTCGTTCTGGGCAGTGCCGGAAACACTACCGAAATCCCGTTGGCAAAAGATTGCGGAACTGGCGGAGTAGCGCTTCGTTGCTGCAGCCGAGACGGTTGGTGCAGACGTCAGCGGATCTCCCTGCCGCCATAAGATGCCTTCGCCTACCGATTGCACGCCGGTTGGGGCAAAGCCTTCATTTGCCATCCAAAGCGGCTTTTGCAGCTGATAATCCATCCCGCACCAGACGTTCCCGGGCCGCATAAATTTCCCGACACCCTTCTGGCTCCTTCAGGGTTGACGCTGCGAATTGTATGCCAGTATGTCTATTGTCGAATGTTGCCTTGCCGGCCGTATTCGTCGCCTGATAGCTGTTGCGGCGAAGCGGTCATGTTTGCTCGACGATTGCCAAGGAGCCTGACCGCCGGTGAATGCCCAACCGACCCAAAACCTGGCCGCATTTCTTTCTGGCCTGAGATACGAGTCGCTGCCCTCTCATATTTGCGAGCGCGTAACCGACATCATCCTGGACACGGTAGCAAGCGCGATCGCAGGGCGGCATGGCGATGAGACCGCCCAGATCGAAGCGCTCGCTACGGCGATCGGTGGCGCGAAAACTTCCACGGTCATTGCCGCCGCTCCCAACTCACTCGCTGGCGCAACCCTGCTTAACGGCTATCAGATCACCGCGGTGACGGTCTGCGATATTCACCGTCCAACGCTTTGCCATATAACGCCTGAGGTGCTGCCGCCCGCCCTTGCAATCGCCGAGCAGCGTGGTTCAAGCGGCCGCGACTTGCTGGTAGCTGTCGCCTCCGGACTGGAAGCGGTAGTCAGGATCGGCACCGGAATAAACTATCCGTCAATGCGGGCGCGCGGCTGGCACTCGCCGGGCGTCATTGGCCCGTTCGGGGGCGCTTCGGCGGTTGCTTCACTTCTGGGTTTTGAGGCCGATCGATTTCAGAATGCGCTGTCGCTGGCCGGTACCCAGTCGGCCGGAACTTTCGCCCACTGGGGTACGCCAACGATCAAATTCCATCAGTCTCGCGGGTCGCTGTCCGGGCTGTTGGCCGGACTCCTCGCCGAGCAGGGATTTCCGGCCGGACCGGAGATATTCACCGCCGAGCATGGCGGGTTGTTCAATCTCTACTCAGACGGCGGCAACCCAGATGCGGTTGTCGCCGGTCTCGGCGAGACCTGGACATTGGAAACGATCTCACTCAGGCTGTGGCCGGCGGCAAGCTCCATCCAGTCGGTGATTACCGCAATGTTTGCGCTGATTGACGAGCACGACCTGCGTCCCGAGGATGTCGCAGAGATCGAGGTCGGACTGTCGAAAACTGTCTACGACATGCATGGAACGCTGCCGTGGGACGACAAGTTCCGGGCGCTTTTATCGACTCCCTACGTCACCGGCGTCGTGCTGCATGACCGCAAATGCTGGTTCGAGCAGTTCCGTCCCGAGCGCATAAGCGATCCGGCGCTCGGCGCTTTCATACGCGAACATGTGCGAATTGGCATCGACAACTCGGTCGAAGGTACCGGCGCTGTAGTGAACGTGCGCACGACCGATGGACGCACGCTGCGGGACCGGCGGGCCTATCCTCGCGGCGACGCCGCTGATTTTCTCAGCCGTGAGGAGATCATGACCAAATTCCGCGAGTCGGCTGACGGTCTGCTCGAGCCGGACAGCACGGAGCGCGCCATCGAGATGCTTGTCGGTCTCGCTGACCTTCCACGAGTGTCCGACCTTTGCACGATGTTTTCGCGAGGCGTTCCCGCCGCCGCCTGAAGGACACTCAATGAAGATGACCTTGGAGTCGACACCCACCGATGAGTTGGCCCGTTTCGCAGCCGAATTTTCCTATGGCGACCTGCCTGCCTCAATCCGTGACTTCGCCCGCCACTGGTTGCTCGACAGCCTGGCCTGTGCGCTTGCCGGCGACCTCGGCGATGAGACGGCCAAATATGCGGATTTTGCACGCGCCGTAGGCGGAGCGGGTGAAGCGACGATCATCGGCTCGCCTGAGCGGCTCTCCCTACTCGGCGCAAGCCTGCTCAACGCTTACCAGATCACCGCGGTTACTGTTTGCGACACCTATGTACCGGCGCATGTTCATATCAGCCCGGAAATCATTCCTCCGGCGCTGGCGGTTGCGGAGCGGGACGGACTGGACGGCAGAGCGCTTCTGACCGCGGTCGCGATCGGCGCGGAGGTTGCGGTGCGGGTCGCCGCCGGCATCGACTATTCGATTGCCGGTCCCCGGGGTTGGCACTTTCCCGGCATCGTCGGCCCATTCGGCGCTGCGGCCGCGGTTGGGCATCTGCGCGGGCTGACGCCGCTGCAAATGCGCAATGCCTTTGGCTTAGCCGGCAGCCAGTCGGCGGGGACCTGGGCGTCATGGGGTACGCCCGCGGTAAAATTTCATCAATCACGGGGCGCCGGCTCGGGGTTGCTGGCCGGGCTTCTGGCCGAGCAGGACTTCATCTCATCGGCCGAAATCCTCGCCCATCCTGACGGCGGGGTTTTCGCCGCCTATTCCGATGGCGGCAAGCCACAGGCCGTCGTCGCTGATCTTGGCAAGGGCTTCGAGCTTGAGCAGATCTCGTTGCGCCTGTGGCCCGGTGGAACGCCGCTGCAACCGACTCTCACCGCGGTGTTCAATCTGATTGCCGCAGAGCGACCCCCATTCGATGCAATAGAACATGTCCGTATCGAGGTGGCGCCGGATGTCTATGAGGCCCATGCCCGGTTTGCCGAACCCGAAGGCAAATTCGAAGCCCTTCTGTCTTATCCCTTCATCGTGGCATCGGTCCTGCGTGACGGTCGATTCTGGCTGGATTCGTTACATCCAAGCCAAGTTGGCGACCCCGATCTGAACCGCTTCATGCGCGAGCGAATCGAACTCGTCGCCAATGCGGATCTCGACCGTGAACGCAGTCGGATCGAGGTTGTCCTGGCACAAGGTCAGACGATTGCGGCACGGGCCGACGCGGCCAAGGGAACGCCCGGAAATCCGGCAGAGCTCGCCGACCTGAGGGCGAAATATGAGCGCTGCGTAGCTGGCCGCCTGGGCGACGCGGATGCAGCCGAATTGCTCGATCTGCTGATCCATGTGGATGAACTTGATGACCTCAGCAGGTTGTTCAAGCTTCTCGGCGCGGCACATCAGCGCCGCGCCGCTTGATTGGCTGGCTGGCAGCACTTCTTTAGCCTCAGGCAGGAAGGCCATATCCGGCCGCCTGCAATTGGGCCAACATCCATTACCGTTAGCACAAATTCTCGGCCATCGGTGTACCAGAGGGCAAATTGACATACTGACATACTGATGATTTAGTACGGCGAAATTATCAAAATCACGGCACAAGCCGCGAGGGGCGTTTATGAAGCAATTCGACGCCATACGAACGAAAGGTGCCAGTACCAGTGAGGCCCATTCTAACTGCTGGACGCTACCTGCTGGTCTACGGCGTCGCCTTCGTCATTCTGCTGCCATTTATCTGGGTCATGCTCTCCGCGTTCAAGTCAGAGGCGGAGCTGTTGCGTTATCCGCCAACGCTGTTGCCCGAGACTTGGACGGTGGCGAATTTCACACAGTTTTTCAAAGCCACATCGTTCCATGTGGCGATGTTCAACTCCGGCATGATTGCCGCCGCGACCACGGTGCTGGCGATAGCTGTCGCCGCACCCGCCGCTTACGCCTTGGCTCGCTTTCAAAACCGGCTGTTCGAAGGCATAGCCCGGCTGTTCGTCTACACCTACATGATCCCGACGATCCTGCTGGTGCTGCCGGTCTACAAGATCTTCTTCAATATTGGTCTGGGCAACAATCTGTGGGGGCTTGCCCCCATTTACACCGCCCTCGTCCTTCCACTCATGCTGTGGACCCTGCGATCGTTTTTTGCCGGCGTTCCGGTGGAACTGGAAGAGGCCGCCATGGTAGACGGCGCGACACGATTTCAGGCGTTCTGGAAAGTCGCATTGCCGCAGGCTGTACCCGGGATAATCGCTACGGGCATCGTAGCGATCAATATCGGGTGGAGCGAGTACCTTTTCGCCTCCACCCTTCTTACCAGCCCCTCGAACATGACCATCAGCCCTCGTCTCGAAAGCTTTATGGGGCGCGGTCTCTTCAACTGGGGGTGGTTGATGGCCGGGGCGCTGGCCGTAACCGGTCCGTTGATTGTCCTGGCAGGATTCATGCAGCGTCACCTGGTCGCCGGCTGGGGCGCCGGAGCCCTGAAGGGGTAAGGGCAACTGCTCGTCCGGAGGCATCTCAAGAGCAGATTTGGTTCTACAGCAACACGAACACAGCGGAGGAATATTGACATGTTAGACTGGCGCTTCAAAAAGTTCAGACAAAAAGCCTCGGCGATGTCGCTGGCGGCAGTCCTGGCATTGATCTCCGGGGCATCATCTGCCCAGGACAAAAAGATCGTGCCGTTCCTCACGGCAGAAAGTTCGCCGGAATCGGTGCAGGCAATTCTTGAATTGATTGCCGACTTCGAGGAACAGAATCCCGATATCGGTATCGAGTTGCAACTGACCTCGAACGACAATCGGGGTCTCCGGATCATCAACTCGGTCTCGGTGGGCGACGAGCTCGGAATCTTTGAGATCGAACGCCGGCTGGTGCCTGACTTCACCCGGGCTGGATACCTGCTTCAGCTCGACAGCATCGTCGACGAAATCGGCATCGAAAAATTTATTCCCGGCTCGCTGCTCTACTGGCCGTGGGACGGGCATCTGTATCAGTTCACCTCCGACCTGTCGGCGGGAACGCTCTACTGGCGTAAGGATCTGTTCGAAGCGGCCGGACTGGCCGAACCCGACAGCTTTGAGCGTCTGCTTGAGGCTTCCGAGCGTTTGCACGGCAAGGATGGTGTCTCCGGCAACGCGTTCGAGGCGTCGAACAAGGGCGGCGTGCAGCGTTTCGTCTCGTTCATGTGGCAGAACTGCGGTGACTTCTACACCAAGGAAGGCGAACTCGCGTTCGACCGCGACGGTACCCGCCAGGCGGTCGAGGATTATGCCGCCCTCAATAAGTACAATCCAAGCGGCAGCCACTCCTGGGGGTCCCTTGATCCCGTCAACGCCTTCGCCGCTGGCCGCGTCGCCATGGCGCTATTCCCGGGACGGTTGGGGTTCCAGATAGCGAAGAATGCGCCCGATATCGCCAAGGTCACCGGCAACCGCGAAGTCCGCGTGGCGCGCGGCGGCAAGGGGCCGCGTATCGTCTATGGCGCGGTGACGAGCTATGCTATCGGATCGACAGTCCGCCACCCGGATGCGGCGAAAAAGTTCCTCAAATATCTGTTCACCGGAGAGCCGCTTCTCAAATATGCCATGGGCGTTCCGGGCCATATCGCTCCGGCTATTAAGGAAGTCCAGGCTCAGATGCTCGAGCAGGACGATCCGTACATCACCGGCTATCGCGATTGGGTCGAAACGATCCTTGAGGCAACGACCTACTTCAATGCCGAGGCCCAGAACATGGGATCGGTCAAGGAGAACTGCGAGTATAAGAAGTCGCTCGTCCCGATGCCGTGGTCAGCACGGGTGATGGGACAGTCTCCGGTCGTGTCGACGATGTTCCAGCGCATTGCCCTCAAGGACGTCCCGGTGGCCGAGGCCTATGCCGATGCGGTTGAGGAACACCGCGCCCAGATGGAAGCCTGGAAGGCGGAGAATGGCTGGGAGGCGCCCGATCCAAACTGGACGCCACCTGGTATGGAGTAAGGTTGATAAGACGCTAAATCTAACGCTTCGGCCCGGCCAACATATCCTTCGCCGGTATTTGATTATGCGGGGAGACGTAAACTGTGGCAATGGTTGGGCCGAAGCGGCGGAAATGGCGTAACTCAGGGACCGTGTTCGGGCTGGCGATGGTGACGCCGGCTCTCATGGTCCTCGTATTCGTTTTACTCTATCCAGCCTTCGTCGCCCTTCAATCGAGCTTTTATCGGATCGTGACGGTGACCCGGAAGGAGACTTTCGTCGGGCTGCACAACTATGCCACATTGCTGTCAGACCCCAATTTCTGGGAATCGTTTCAAAGGTCGTTGATCTGGTCGGTCGGGGCGATCAGCACACAGGTGGTCGTCGGCATCGCGGTCGCATTGGTGCTTCACAAATCGATTGGGGGACGCTCCTTCGTCCGCGGGCTGGTGCTTTTCCCCTACCTCGTGCCGGCGATCGTTGCGGTGTTAATCTGGCGCTGGATCTTCAGCGATACCGTCGGGGTGGCAAACTGGTTCCTGGTGGATTTCCTGGGTGTCAGCGAGCAACCCATTCCATGGTTCGACCCTGGCTGGGTTATGGTTTCGGTCATCATAATGTCGTTATGGAAATACTTGCCCTACTGGGCGCTGTTCGTACTGGCAAGACTGCAGACCCTGCCGCCCGATCTTATTGATGCGGCCAAGATCGACGGCGCCAATGCCTGGCAGCGATTCCGCCACATCACCCTCCCATGGATCATGCCGGTTGTCATTGTCCTGCTTGTGCTACGCAGCATCTGGGCATTCAACGAGTTCGACATGGTTTATCTGCCGGCGGGCGGCGGACCCTTATTTGAGACAACGACAATTCCGGTGTACATCCGCCGCATCGCCTTTGAGTTTGGCGATATCGGGCACGCCGCCGCTGTTGCGGTGGTCATGCTCGTACTGGTAGCTTTGCTCACCAATTTCTATTTTTGGGTTTACCGTCGCGCCGAGCGGCGCCTCGGCTAGGTTGTGGTGAGGCCATGAAGAATTCGGCATGATCGAAGTTGAGGGTCTGACCAAACGTTTTGGGTCGCGGCTAGCGGTCGACGGGCTCAACCTGAAGGCGCCACCGGGGGAGATCTACGGGTTCCTGGGACCCAACGGCGCCGGTAAAACGACCACGATCCGGATGCTTCTGGGCATTCTGCAGCCGGACGCGGGAACGGTGCGGATTTGCGGCCGAACCGTGGGGCGCAGTGATCGCATGGCCCGCCATCTGGTGGGCGCGGTGGCAGAGGTGCAATATCTCTATGGTGGCATGACCTGTTGGGAATATCTGCGTTTCTTCGCCTCGCTCTTCCGGATCCGCGACGCGGAGGAACGCATTGACCAGATGCTTAAGGGAGTCGGGCTTGCCGACCGCGGCGGCGACCTAGCGGTCGAGCTTTCAAAAGGCCTACAGCAGAAACTTGGGCTTGCACGAGCTCTGCTTCATGATCCGCCGGTTCTCATTCTTGACGAGCCAGTATCGGGCCTCGATCCACATGGCATCCGCGAGGTTCGTCAGATCATCTGCCGCGAACGCGACCGGGGCCGGCTGATCTTTTTCTCCTCTCATGTGCTGTCGGAGGTTGAGCGAACCGCCAACCGGATCGGTATCATGCATCGGGGCCAACTCGTGTTCGAGGACGCGATCGAAGGCATCATGTCGCATTATGCAACGCTGGAGCAGGCATTCGTATCGATCACCGGCGAGGCAGCGCCGACTGCGGGGGCTGTCCCGTGAACACGGCCCTTTCGCAGTCCAGCCGCAGGAC